>Ga0307380_10009746_pt1 | contig 12158 bp, 10 predicted proteins | sample UN3MG_FD_202239 | JGI IMG/M metagenome (GOLD analysis project Ga0307380, IMG submission 202239) | Soil microbial communities from Risofladan, Vaasa, Finland - UN-3 | ecosystem: Environmental > Terrestrial > Soil > Coastal area > Acid sulfate soil | place: Finland: Risofladan, Vaasa | collected... | reverse complement strand
TCAACATTGGGACACGGTTCTCAGACACGATCCCGGGGCGGTCGAGCCCTGAGGCCAGCGTGGACAGCAGTCACCAGCATCTGGTTCCCGCGGGTTCAGGCCTTCCAGCTATCCCTGAGCACGCGGAACCAGTTCCTGTAGGCGATCTTCTCCAGGCTATCGTCGTTGTATCCCTCCTCGCGGAGAGCGTCCATCAGGTTGGGCAACCGGGTTACGTCGGCCAGCTCCTGGGCCATCACCGCGCCATCGAAATCAGACCCAATAGCCACGTGATCGATACCAATCCTCTCCACGACGTGGTCGAAGTGGCGCACCAGGTCGGCCAGAGGGATGCTGTCGGCGTCTCTCTGCCCATCGGCTCTGATCATGCCGGGTGAGAAGATGATCCCGATCACGCCATTCGACTCACCAATGGCATCGATCTGCTCATCCGTGAGATTCCGCGTAGAAGAACACAGCGCGTGGACACCGGCGTGGCTGACCACCAGAGGGGCATCGGACAGTTCCGCCACATCCCAGAACCCTTTCTCGTTCATGTGGGCCAGGTCGATCAGAATCCCCATCCGGTTGCAGGCCCGAACGAGCTCTTTCCCCGCCTCCGTCAACCCGGGCCCTGTGTCCGGAGAGTGTGGAAACCTGAATGGCACGCCGGAGGCGAAAACATTGGGGCGACTCCAGACGAAACCCAAGGAGCGCAGTCCTTTCTCGTAGTATGCCTCCAGATTGCTGAGATCCTCCTCGATCGAGGCCGCGCCTTCCACGTGCAGAACGATACTGAGAATGCCTTCTTGCAGATTGCGCTCCAGGTCCTGGTAGGTGCGAACGAGGGCAACCTCGCCATGAACCTCCCGTTCGAGGTCGTGCATCAGCCCAATGATCGAGTCCGTGCACTCCCTGGCGTACTCGTACTCGACCGGGCGGCCGGCGTGATCTCACACCCTTCCTCCATGGTGATCCATCCTAGTGAGAATCAAGCTCTCATGAGCCCTTCAGCAGCTACAGGCCACCAACCTCCCCTGCTAGCAATACAACGAACTGGCAGCAATCCCTCACCGCAAGTAGTGATCGAGTTGTGGTGTATTAGTAGGCCACAACGAGCGCGGCGCTGATGCTCAGAAGTGACAGCGCAGCGAGGGGAAAGCCTACCCTGACGTAATCACCGAAGGTATACCCTCCCGGCTCCATCACCAGTACGTTGGAAGGGTGGCCAAAGGGCGTCGAGAAAGCCACGGATGTCTCCATCCGTCCAGTCGGCGTGGTGTACTGCCAGGGCCTCCAGCGTCTTGGGCGCTACAGGAGAGCCTCGCTCCAGTGCCCCATGATGGGCCAGGATGGCGTGCAGCAGGCGGTTGCGCAGACCCTGGGGAAAGCCCTCAATGCCTTCGATCGCCGTCTGGACGACCAACGCACCCTGGACGACGTGGTCGATGAGTCTGCCCTCGTCGGTGACGTCCAGAACCGGGCCCAGCGTATACGACGTGGCCTTTCCTACGTCGTGCAGTATCGCCGCCGTGGGGAGCAGTTCGCGATGGATCTCGGGGTGCTGATCGGCAACGAAAGAGGTATCGGACCAGCGCCCAGCGCAATGCACCAGGATGTCTATGTGTCCGAAACGACGCAAGAGGGCCTCGCCCATTCCTGGCACTTCGGCGCCTTTGGAAACGTCGGCGGGAAAGACCTCGATCTCACATCCCGTCGCCCCCAGCTCCTCGGCGACCTTCCTGCCGTCTTCCTGGTCCGAGGGAAGACAATTGAGGGCTATGGCAGCGCCACAAGCCGCGAGTCGGCCCAGGATCACCGGGCCGAGGTTACGGGAACCTTTGCATGAGAAACACTGCGCTGTCGTCGCTGCGGTTGTGAGTGGACCGCTACGACTCCAAGAGGCGGTGCATTGAGCCATAGAGGCTCTTGATGGTTATAAACTCCTCGGGATCGTAGAAACGGCACTTACCTGCGCCAAACGCTTTTGCAGCTTCAACACAGAAGCGCACCGCTTGTTCCAGATCAACGATACAGCTCGCTCCACTGGCGCAGCCGGGGACAACTGACTCTGCTGTGATGGCCAAAGCGACGACGGGCGCATCGGTCAGCCGGCCGGGCTGCATGATGCTGTTCAAGTGGTATACTCCGTTCCCCATCGGGGTTATGTCCTGCGTCGTGATAGGAAGGACCGCGGCGGCGGCCCCTGTCACTATCTCCATCAGATCGAGAAGATCCTCACTGCACCGCAGGATGTATCCCTCCTTCAAGGTAGGAGATATCGCGAACCCCTTGTGGTTAATCACCCTGTTGCCTTTGGTCGTGTCGATGGAGAGGATCGCTTGCATCACAGGATCCACCTCCAGGCGGAGCAATTCGCCCATGTCCACCGGGGAACTCATGAAAGGTACGGGTTCGTGGGGCAGAACCGGCGCATTTGGACAGACGTGGGTGCTGACAATCACGCGAGCGGGCAGCTCATCACCGGCGTTGCGCATGTCGGCCATTTTCAGAGCTGCGGCCAGCGACACTATTGCCCCATCCGCATCTGAGACAAGACCCACCATCTCGGGCCGCGCTCCCACGCCTCCCAGCCTGCCGATAATGCCTAGAACCGGTCCTTCTCCGCCGGGGATAACAGCTTTGACGAAGTCCGTACTTCGCTCCGGGCCTTCCACGGTCTGCACGGTGACATCAGCCAAGCCCCTTTCGTGCAACAATGAGGCAACTTTGTCACCTGTGACCTTGGCTGAGTCGAGGAGTTCGTAGATCTCCATAGTCTGCTTCATCGACACCTCACCTGCCCTCCGGAAAGACGTACTTGATGATTTCCTTGTCCAACACCTGCTCTATGACCCGGTACAGGTGGGGTTCGCGCATACCACCGCCCAAGAAGAGATTATCCGCCGGCACGGACAACAGGGCAACCGACTGCCCTACTTCCAGTTCGGCCGAAGTCAATGGCAGGCCAGTCTCCGTGCTTAGGGTGGCGATCAAGGCGGGGAAAGTAGCTACTCTGTGCCGTGAGGAATCAAGGGTCATGTATTCATTCCAGAAAGAGATCTCGTATTCCTTAGCGCCGTCCGTGATGGTGGCCCTACCAGCGTCGAAACCGCCTTCCCTAATCAACGTCACATCGGTGACCAGACCCCTGCAGATTACCTCGCCGCTCAGCCCCTCTGCTGCCGCTTGGATCATAGCTCCAGGGCCTTGCGCCTCCGCCTCCAGCATCGCTTTGCCCGCATCAATCGCTTGCCTCACAGCACCAGGCGCACCGTTCTCTCTGGCGTAGGAAGCCGTGACAGGATTGCGGGCTACCGCTACAATCCCGCCAGCCGCAGTGGAGGCCTGTCGGATCATACCGGCCACTTGCGTGACAGTGCCTTCGACGTACACTTCCACGTACTGATCGCTACGCGGTTTCCCCCCGCAGGCCGCTGCCCGGGACACGTAGCCCGGGTCCCGGTGGAGGCCCATGGATCCCATCATCGCGGTGGGCTGAGCGCGTCCATTGCAGGGTGCATCTATCACCGGTATTCCTAAGGCAGAGGCCTGCAGCCACCCGTTAACAGTGGCGAGAGGGCCGTTCTCATTGGTGATGATTCCGGAGACAGACTGGTCTAAGTTCTTCTGAAGAATCTGCAGAGCTCTCAGATAGTGGAAAGGTTTGACATATTTGTCAGGCGAGCTAGGAGCTCCGACCGCAGCAACGGTCACCAGTACGGCGTCAGCCGCCAGCTTGTCGACGTTTTCCAGAGTGGGATCTCCTAACTCGACGGCCAGATATCCCATGGTCCGACCGTCCTCTATCCAGCCGCCCCCGCCACCTCCAAGCAAGCCCCCTCCCAACACTGCGGCATCGACGTGCTTCTTGGTGAGTTTCAATCTCCACCTCTGAACTCAGTGGGTCTGGTCGGTCCGCCGGCAGCAGCGAGGAGATACCGCTCCCCAAAGCAGATAGGGAGTCCAGGCGAAGGCCCTATCCACTATTGACGTCGAGATCACCGATCGTTGGCCACAAGCTGCTTCTGTACTGCTTTCATCACTGCGTTCTGGCGGGCTGGGTCGATCTGGAAATCAGTCACTAGCCGGAGGGCGCCAGGTGCGCAAACCTTGATGCACTCCGGGTCTCCGCCACATAGCTCACACTTGAAGGCGACGCCGCGGCCTTCATCCAAGTGCATGGCCCCATAGGGACAAGCCTCGACGCACAGTCCGCAACCAACACAGTCTGCCTCCTTGAGGGCGACGGTGTCCCTCTCTTGTTCCCGGTATAACGCATCCTCTGGGCAGGCTGCTGCACAGGGCGCGTCATCGCAGTGCATGCATAGACTTGGCGCAGACAGGCAAATAGCTTGCTCAGATAGCACCCGCACGCGCGATAACGCTGGATTGTACGTGCCGGTGTACAGAAACGAGCACGCGGTCTCGCAGGAACGGCACCCGGTGCATCGGTCGACGGAGATCTCCATACGTGTCTTCTTCATAGGATGTCCCCTCTCTGGAGATGAGGTTAGGGCTGCCTGCGCGATCTATACTCCCCCCGCATGCGAATTGGCAGCGACCATGTTGTGCATTTGTCACGTGATACCCAACTCAGCACCAATATCGCCCAGTTCCAGTTCGCGCAGAGTTGCCGCCGTCGGCTTACCCGTGGCCGTGTCCCACCCATGCAAGGCGTAATACTCATAGAGCATTACCTCCAGTTCCGCTGCTGAGTTGGAAAACCCTGCATGCTCTGGAGACTCCTCGTTCATCATGCGCCAGGGCAGCTTGTCATCAGCACTTGTCAGTCCCTCACGAAGGTTGAGACATCTTTCCAGGTTGATGGTTCGGCGGCCGACTTGCATCACGTGTTCTTCACTGATGTCTTCGCCAGTGAACGCGCTAACCATCCGGCCCATAAGTTCCGGCGTCACGGGGTATGCGGATGTGCTCACAAAGGCGCACAACCCCAAGGAATCGGTCACCGCAAACACGTCCTCATGCCACCTTACAATCTCGGCACGCTTCTCAACACTACGGGGTGTGGCGTACTTGGCATCGCCAGTTATCTTTTCGATCAACTCGATGGCAGCGGTATGCCGCCCCATCTCGGCCATAGGTTGGGCGTGCAGGTGATCGGGGCCTCGGGGGTTGACGGCAAAGGCTAGAGCGTAAGCTTTTGACGCCCGTGTATCTACAGAGGATTGCTCAAGCCCCCGTGCCTGCACCGCCCACTGGTAGGAGTCCTGCCCGATTGCCTGTGACGCCCTCGCTGACCCCTCAGCCAGCAGATCGCCGCTGCCCCTTCGGTGCGCGATCTGCTCCACCAGCGCGATCACCGCTTCCGCGTTGCCCCATGTAGGGACCGGTTCACCAAGATCTTCCTCGACGATGCCACGCTGGTAGCACTCCATGAACCAGCCAACCACTGAGCCCACTGAGATGGTGTCCAGGCCCAGACTGTTGCATAGCTCGTTGGCTTTGAGTATGTCTTCAAGATCGTCCAGGCCGCACAGGCCGCCGATCGCGGCCAGAGTCTCGTACTCGGGACCTCCTGTTTGAAGACCGGCATAGCGACCCTCGTCGACCTCGGTGTAACGGTGACAACTGATAGGACAGGAGAAGCAGGCAACCCGTCTCTTCAGGTACCCATCTTCGATGAGCCGTTGTCCACTCAGTGCGTAGGGGTTCTCGATACGTCCACGAGTGAAATTGCGCGAAGGAAACGCTCCCATCTCGCTCACCGGAATGACGCTCCCTGCTGTGCCGACCCTGTAGTAGCGTTCCACTCCGGAGGCTCCGGGTATGCTGTCCCTTATCTCTGATACTAACTCGTGAAACTCACGAGGTTGGGCGGGTTCAATACCTCGCGTACCTGAGGCAACTATCGCCTTGAGCCTCTTGGATCCCATCACTGCTCCCAAGCCGCCCCGGCCCGCAGCATGATGCACAGAGCACATCACGCTGGCGAAGCGAACCAGGTTCTCTCCCGCTGGCCCTATACACACGGTCTGAACGCTGCGCCGACCGGCTTCTGCCTTCAGCTGGGCATCCGCAGTGGGAACGTCCTTTCCCCAAATGTGGCCGGCTGGCCTTAGCTCCACTATGTCGTCTTCAATGTAGAGGTAAACCGGCTCTTCGGACCTGCCGTGTACGACGATAGAGCTGTACCCAGCGTAGCGCAGCTGAGCTCCCCATTGTCCACCGCCGCTTGTCTTGAAATATCGACCTGTCGCTGGACTCTTGCTGGTTATGGTAATCCGTCCCGAAGACGGTGCGTGGGTGCCCGTGAGCAGCCCTGCACCGAGAATAAGGGGATTCTCCGGGCTATAGGCGTCGGTGTCGGGCGCCAGTTGGTCCCACAGTAGACGAGCATTGATGCCTCGCGAGCCTAGATAATCCAGAACCCAGTCTTCTGGTATGGGCTCTCGCCACGACCTGCCGCTATCCAGCTCGACATGCAATATCTGACCAACTCGGTTCACTGCACACTCCTTTCCTCATAAGGGGGACAGGCGTACGAAGACCCGCCTACGGCCCGGCACCCGACCGGTATTAGACAATGCCGTTCTTGTGCTCCATCTTCCTCGGCCAGAGTCGGTCTGCTAGATCCCCTCACAGGCCACAAGGTGCCCACCACCCACGTCGCGAAGCTCCGGCCTCGATTCCCGGCACCGAGGCTGCGCGTCGGCGCACCTCTCGTGGAAGGCACAGCCCTTGGGCACATCATACAGGCTGGGAGGCTCGTCCTTCAGCAAGATGCGTTGTCGCTTCACCTGGGGATCTGGGATGGGGATGGCTGACAGCAGAGCCCGTGTGTAGTAATGCAAGGGCCTGTCGAAGATCTCATCTGTGGGGCCCGACTCCACGATAGCTCCCAGATACATTACCATCACCCGGTTACACAATGCCCGCACCGCACTCAGATCATGGGCGATGAAGACGTAGGTCATGCCCAGTTCTTCCTGAAGCCTTTGCAGAAGCGCAATCATGTGGATGCGGACGGACATGTCCAGGGCTGAGGTTGGCTCGTCCAGGGCCACGAACTGAGGCTCAGTGATGATGGCACGTGCCACTCCCACCCGTTGTCGCTGTCCCTCGCTGAGTTGGTGAGGGTAGCGCTGAAGGAATTCGGGATCAAGGTTGACGCGGCCCATCGTCTCCAGCAACCGCGTGTCCAGCGTGCCGCCATTAGCCAACTTATGCAGCTTCAGAGGCTCGGCCAGGGTACGACGGACGGTGAAGCGAGGGTTGAGAGACGTATCTGGGTCTTGGAAGACCATCTGAAGATTGCGTCGGGCTGCCCGCATCTCGCCACGGGAGAGCGTGGTCAAGTCTGTGCCGCCAAAGTAGACGTGGCCTGACGTTGGTTCGGTGAGCCGCAGGATCGAGCGGACTGCCGTTGTTTTGCCACAGCCGCTCTCTCCCACCAGGCCCACCGCCTCCCCCGGATACACTTCAAATGATATGCTGTTTACCGCCCGCAACACCAGCGGACCCTCATGGAATTCCTTGACCAGTTCAACAACGCGTAGCAATGGTTGCTTCTGTCTTATGCTCATCTGCTCGCTTATCCGCAGTTGTGACACGTAACCCAGTGGTCGGCTTCGATCTGAACTCCGAGCGGCGTCTGCTCCCAACAGGTGGGCAGCACACGAGGGCAGCGGGATGCAAAGCGACAGCCCGCGATCGAATAGGCCACGTCTTCAGTCAAGCCGGCATCAACCGCGGGCATCTCGATCACCTTGTCAACTCGCAACACCGAGCTGAGCAGACGTTGGGTATAAGGATGGCGAGGCCTGGCAAACAGGTCTTCTACTGCCGCCATCTCCATCACCTGTCCTGCGTACATCACCACTACCCGCTCGCAAGTCTCCGCCACTACACCCAGATCATGGGTGATCAGCAGGATGGAGGCCCCGGTGGCTTGCTGCACGGCCTTGATCAACTCAAAGATCTGGGCCTGAATAGTCACATCCAGCCCCGTGGTCGGCTCATCAGCAATCAGCAAGGCTGGTTCGCAGGCGACCATCATGCCAATGAGCACCCGCTGGCACATACCCCTGCTCAGCTGATGGGGATAAGCCCGCGCTCTGCGCTCGGCATCTGGGATACCCATCCGGTTGAGCGCCGCTACCGCCTTCTCTTGCGCTTCCTTGGCGTCTAGCCCCCGTTGGATGCGATATACCCTTGCCACTTGGTCACCGACCCGCATCAGGGGATTTAGGGCGCTCCGGGTACTCTGGAAGATCATCGCGATTTCGCGCCCGCGCGTCTTGCGCATCTCCGCCTCAGAGCACTCCAGGAGATTCCTCCCCTTGAACCAGATTTCTCCCTGTTGAATCCTGCCCGACGGGGGCAAGAAGCCCATGACGGCCAAAGAGGTCATAGTCTTGCCTGACCCACTCTCTCCGACCAGACCCACGATCTCCTTGCCAGATACGTCGAAGGTGACCTTATCCAGGATCACAACACCCCCATCGCGGCCGGGGAAGGTGACTGTGAGATCCCGTATGCGCAGTAATTCGTCCCTCTCTGTCACCCTCAACGTTCCTCTTGCGCAGTGATGTCTCGCAGGCTGTCGCCTATCAGATTGAAGGCAAAGGCCATGAGCACGATCATAGCACCGGGGAAAACCGAGATCCACCACTCGCCGGAGATGATGAACTGCGTTCCCTCACCTACAAGTACTCCCCCCTCAGGAGTAGGTGGCCGGACACCCAGACCGAGAAACGCAAGCCCCGAAGCGTTCAGAATAGCCCAGCCCAAACAGAGCGTGGCCTGCACCAACGCAGGAGTGAGGCAGTTGGGCAGCACGTGCAGATACAAGACTCTCCACTCCGGGTTCCCCACGCAGCGAGCAGCCTCGGCATATCCCAACTCCCGCGCCGACAACACCTCGCCCCGTGTGAGCCGGATGAAGAACGGTGAGTATGAGAAGGCGATAGCCAGGACTACATTGGGGATGGTATTACCTAGCATGGCAGTGATAGCCATGGCCAGCACAAAGGAGGGAAAGGCCTGCATCACATCGGTGATACGCATCACCACATCGTCGACGATACCACCATAGTAACCGGAGAACGCGCCCACCAGGGTGCCCGCGATGAGGGCACTGAACGCCACAAGGAACGATATTCGCAGATCAAGGCGGGCGCCGTATAGCACGCGCACCAATACGTCTCGCCCGAAATTGTCCGTGCCCATCGGATGAGCGAGACTTGGGGGTTGAAGTCTCGATTCGGGGTCGGTCTTGAGGGGACCATAAGGTAGCAGGGAGGGCCCAAATGTGGCCGCCAAGATCACGACTAACAAGACCACCAGGCCTAGCAGCAGCATCCTATGTTCGCGAAGCACCTTCGAGAAACCCCCCACGCGCTGCACGAATGCCCCTGCAGACAGGCGAGTTGACAGCGCGGAGGTCGGTACACTCACAATCAAGGTCCCTTTCTACCAACTATCGTTGCACATTGGACCAAGGCCGCTGCGGGCCATGCCTGGAACCCGTCTCTCTTCCCCTTCATTCTCGCCCAGTTCACCACGTCAATTGCCAGCCTAGCCTAACCGGATGCGCGGGTCTATGACGCTATATGACAGATCTATGAGCAGGTTTATGAGAACATACGTAACAGCCACCACCATGATGACACCCCTGAGGGCCTCGAAATCATTCGTGGTCAGAGATTGCCACGCATACTGGCCGATACCTGGCCAGGCCACGATTTGCTCCACCAGGACATTGCCAGCCATGAGGTAGCCAAACACGATGCCGATCTGGGTCAGGATCGGTATCAGAGCGTTACGCAGGGCGTCCCTGACAATTATCTCCCGATAGGACACGCCTACGGTCCGGGCTGTGCGGACGAAATCGCGGTGCAAAACGTCCAGCATGGATGCCCGCACCATCTTCGTGATGGGAGCGCTTACCATGAAACCTAGGGCGACAGCCGGCAACGCCAGGTGAGCCAGGGAATTGCGAAATAGCTCCCAGTCCCGCGCGAGCAGGCTGTCTACCACATAGAGGGTCGTCACTTTGGGCGGAGCTTGCATGCCCACGTCCAGCCGGCCCAGCGGTGCAGGGGCCCAACCCAACCGGTAGTAAAACACGTAGACCATCACCAAAACCAGCCAGAAGATAGCTGTTGAAGCACCGAGGATCGCATAGCCCCGGATCACGTGATCAATGGCGGAGTTCTGTTTGATGGCAGCTGCCACACCCAAGATGTGTCCGCTTGTCACCGCTATTATCAGGGCAGCCAGCGCCAGCTCAATCGTAGCGGGCAGTCGCTGGCCCAGTTCGTAACGGACAGGCCGACCTGTGAGCCAGGCAGTACCCATGTCGCCCCTGGCAAGTTTGCCAACATAGTGCACGAACTGCACAGGCAGCGGCCTGTCTGTTCCCATCTCTTTCCTCATCTGGGCCAGTAGCTCCTCGTCGGCATACTCGCCAGCCTTCAGAGTTGCTACATCACCGGGCAGGACGAAAGTAAGGACGAACACGGCTACAACGACCCCGAAGAAGGTCACAGCGGTCAAGAACAGCCTGCGCGCCACGTATCTGCGAAATGATGTCATGCGCCGCTTCTTCTCACTTCTGTAGGTCTCCCGCCAACTGAGCCTGGGCTCGGGGTGTGCATGGGGCCGGTTGCGCCGGCCCCATGCACTGTTGGATCAAAGCATCGCTCTACTCTGAGGTCTTCCCCATGTAGGCAAACTGGAGGTTGTAAGTGTCGAGCAAGACCAGGCCAGTGAAGTCCTTGCTGACGGCGTAGATCTTGTCCGGCTGATAAAGCAATAGCCAGGGAGCATCCTCCATGATGATTTGCTGTGCCTCATACATGCCGGGCTCTCTCACTTCAGGATCTATTGACCAGGCTGCCGTCTCGATCAGCTCGTCCACCCGCTCGTTGCAGTAGTCGGCGTAGTTGGTGGCCTGACCGCACTTCATGAGGAAACTGAGCTGGTAGGAAGGATCGTTGCCCCAGGAGTGCCAATCGTGGATGTAGAAGGGCAGTTCATGCGCCTTCTGCTTCTCCGCGTACTCCGCGTCGACTAACCTGTTGATGGTCAGGTTCACGCCGATCTCCGCAAAGGAGGACTGGATCCAGGTGGCTGCCTCAACGTCCCAAGGTACTGACATCCGCACCGCAAGTTCCAGGTCCAGGCCGTTGGGATAGCCGGCCTCCGCCAAGAGTTGCCTGGCCTTGTCCAGGTCATACTCGTAGGCGAAGTCGTCGGTGTGGGTGGGCATGCCTTTCGGAATGGGGCTGGTGGCCTTCTGTGCGTACCCGTAGAACACCTCGTCAATGAGCGTGTCGTACGGGACGGCATAGGACAGGGCCTGCCGCAGAAGCTTGTTGTCGAAAGGTGGGATGTTGTTGTTCATTGCGGCGTAGTACGTCCGTTGGTACCTGACCGGATAGACCTTCACGTTGGGGTCTGCCTCTAGGTCGTCGATATCCTTGTAGGGCAGGCCCATGGCCAGATCGACGTCGCCACTTCTGAGAAGCAGTTCCCTATCCTCTGCGGACGGCACCACTCTCATGATCACTTTCGAGTTCTGGTAGAAATCTGGGCCCTGCCAGTAGTTTGGGTTAGGCTCGAACACGTACTGGACGCCAGGGCTCCACTCGGTGATTACGTACGGCCCGCTGGGATTGGCGTTGGTACGCAGCCACTCTGCAGCAGTCGGGTCATCCGCTGTGGCGTGCTCCTCGATGGTCAGTTGGTCTACCGCTCCGACTATCTTGAAGGCGATGGTGTCAAGACTCAGCGGGGTCATCTGCGCCAGGCGGAACTCCAGGGTGTTGTCGTCCTCTACGATGATGTCCTCGTAGCTCTCCAGGCCTACAAAGGGCATCAGCGACCTCGTGTAGGCGGTGGGCATCTCGTAGAGCAGCTGATACACGGCCTTGAAGGAATGGGCCGTGATGGGGTTTCCATTGGCGAACTTGAGACCATCCGGGATGTGGAATCTGATGGTATTGTTCTCCTCATCCACAGTCATCTCATCGCACATGCCACACTCCCACTCGTCAATGCCTCGGAAGACGCCCTCCTGCCCCGCTTCCGGCTGGATCACCTGCATTATCACCGGCTCATACAGGTTGTCCACCGCGTCGTATCCCGCGCGGCTCTTGGCTTCCTCAGGGTTGATGTGGCTGATATCGCTCTCGTGGGCGATCACAATGACC
>Ga0307380_10009742_pt1 | contig 12162 bp, 11 predicted proteins | sample UN3MG_FD_202239 | JGI IMG/M metagenome (GOLD analysis project Ga0307380, IMG submission 202239) | Soil microbial communities from Risofladan, Vaasa, Finland - UN-3 | ecosystem: Environmental > Terrestrial > Soil > Coastal area > Acid sulfate soil | place: Finland: Risofladan, Vaasa | collected... | reverse complement strand
CGAAGAGGAGATCCTGCTGGGCGGTGCGGGTGGGGAGGCCGGTGGCGGGACCGGGGCGCTGGCCGAGGAAGATGAGGATTGGCAGCTCGAGCATGCCGGCGAGGGAGAGGCCCTCGACCATGAGGGCGAAGCCGCCGCCGGAGGTGGTGGTCATGGCAGGGACGCCGGCGTAGGCGGCGCCGCAGATCATGTTGACGGCGGCGATCTCGTCTTCGGCCTGCTCGACGACGATCCCGTAGCGGTCGGCCACATGCGCCAGGAAGGTGATGACGCCGGTGGAGGGGGTCATGGGGTAGGCGGTGGCGAGCTTGACGCCGCCGGTGGCGGCGCCGAGGCCGACGGCTTCGTTGCCGCTGCAAATGGCTGTGGGCGCGCCGCTGGGCGGCGGCCCCTGGAGCCTGCCGACGTGGTCGCGGATGAGCTCGCCGCCTTTGCGGGCGCAGGCGAGGTTGGCCTGTACGACGTCGTCGCCTTTCCTGGCGAAGCGCGTGGTGAGGTTGGCTTCGAGCCCGGCGAGATCGTAGCCGAGGAGGGTGAGCACAGCGCCGGCGGCGACGGTATTGGCCATAATGGGAGAGCCGCCGACGTCCTTGGCGACCTTCTCGAACTCGATGGCGATGACGTCATCTTTGTCGGTACCATTGAAGAGGGCGAGGCCGCTGTCGGCGAGGTCTTTGCGGAGCCATTGGAGGGCCTCGCCGGTGAGGGCGACGAGGAGATCGGCCTGTTCGCGGCCGGAGAAGATCTCCCGGTCGGCGATTCGTATGTCGTACCAGTTGAGGCCGCCGCGGATGCGCGACATATAGGTCTGGGTGGAGAAGCAGTGGATTTGCTGGCCGGCGAAGGTCTCGACGAGCAGATCGCCGGTGGTCTCGACGCCCTGGCCGGCGGCGCCCGCTATGCGGATGTTCAAGTCCATGCCGTAACTCCAGTGCGAGGTGCTGTCATCGGGTTCGCCCCGCAGTCATTCGCTCTTTCCCGAAGGGGTCCTGGGGTGCCGCTTGGCGGCTTGTCTGGATTGCGGGCCATCGGGGCGCGGCAGGTTCCCGCGCTCGCAGCCCCGAATTCCGCATGCGTGGTGATCCTCGGGATCGAGACAAGCTGTGATGAGACGGCGGCCGCCGTCGTGAGAGGGCCGGGGGAGGCCGGGGTGGAGCTGCTGGCCAGCGTCGTCGCGTCGCAGGACGACCTGCATGCCCACTTCGGCGGGATCGTTCCGGAAGTGGCGTCACGGCGACACATAGAGATGATCGTGCCGGTGATCCGTGAGGCGATGGCGCGAGCCGGGGCGCAATGGGATGATGTCGATGCGATTGCGGTCACGGTCGGGCCCGGTCTGATCGGCTCGCTGGTCGTCGGCGTGGCGGCGGCGAAGGCGCTGGCGGTGGCGCGCGACCGCTCGCTCGTGGGCGTTCACCACCTAGAGGGCCATATGTACAGCGCGGCCGTCGGGAGCGCGCTGCCGCTGCCCGCAGTGTTCCTCATCGCCTCTGGGGGCCATTCGCATCTGGTCCTGATGCGAGACCACGGGTTGTATGAGGTACTGGGCCGGACGCGGGACGATGCGCCGGGGGAGGCGTTCGATAAGGGGGCGCGGCTCTTAGGGCTGCCGTATCCGGGGGGGCCGCTGCTGGCGGAGCTGGCGGATTCGTACTCGGGCCGGATAGAGCCATTGCCTCGGGCGCGCATCCCCCACTCGCTCGACTTCAGCTTCAGCGGAGTGAAGACCGCGCTGGCTCGAAGGGTGCAGGGCGCGGCCCTCGATGAGGAAGGCCGGGCCCGGGTCGCGGCTGCGTATCAAGAGTCAATAGTGCTCTCTCTCGCCGAACGCGCCGCGCAGGCTGCTGAGGAGACCGGATTCCTTCCGGTCATCGTCGTGGGGGGGGTGGCGCGCAATCGGCGATTGCGAGAGCTGCTCTCCAAGCGGGCGGAGGCGGGCGGCCTTCGCGTCCTGTTCCCGGAACCGGGGCTGTGCACCGACAACGGCGCGATGGTGGCCGCTGCCGGCGCGTACAAGCTCGCACTCTCGGGGGCAAGCCAGCCTGACTTGGAATGCGCCGCCAATCTGCCGCTGGCGAACTGGGTGGAGGACGACAGCGATTGAACGCGGCCCGCGCGCGCCGAGGCTATGTGAGTCCGGGGATGTTGCCGTTTCGCGATGCCAAAAAAACGCGCGCAAAGAAGGCATGGACCCCTTGTCAATTCGGGAGTCGTGTGGTATATTCGTCCCCGATCAGAGGAGATCGGGATGAAGGATGTAGCCTATTCATTGAACGATCCCGTCCTCTCCGGAGCAGAGATGGCAGCGATTGCCATCGCACGCGAGATTCGCGTGACGTGGGCCGATTGCTTCGGCCCATCCGTCGTTTCCCCTGGAAGGACTCCTACGCTGGAGCTGCCTGTGGCCGCCCCAGCGTGTCGAGCGGGTTGACCCAAAGCGTGTGAAAGGAGGCGCGAGGAGAAGAAGAGCAATTGAGTCAGGTGGCCTCAATCTCGGCAACAGCCGTCACAGGAGACATCGCAGCCATGGAAGCACCAGTAGCACACCAGATTTGGAACTACATCGGCATGTTGGGGGTGGATAGAGAGACCGCCCGTGACCTGTATCAAGAGGCAGAAACGGCAATTTGGGAAGCTGCGGCACACAGGGCGACACATGAGTGTCACAGCTACCTCGTGAAGACTGGAGTCGGGGCCATTCGTCACTGGCTCCGCGATCGGTACTCTCTGGTGCGTGTTCCCGGATATCTGCATGACCGAGGGGAAGCTGCGCGCCACATGAAGACGATCGTGCCCCTCGAGGACATGAACGAAACGGTCGGGCACCGTTTCGAGGACGATCTGCTGGAGCGTCTCGACGTAGCCTCTCTGCGGAAGCGCGTGCTGAGACTTCTCCCGCGACTCACCCGGGCCGAGCGCCAAGTGATGGAGGCGCTTCTGACGGGCCAGAGCATACGGGACATCGCGCGCGAGCGCAGAGTACGGGTTGGCTGCGTCTACGCGCAGCGGAGCAAGGCAATACTCAAGCTCCGCAAACTGCTGGTTGAAGAGAGCGTTGCAGTGCAGGAGCGTCGGCCGCGCGCTGTGATCTCGGCACAGGCGTAATTCGAGCGCCGACCTACTCCGGAATAGGGGTCCTCTGTTGCTGCCAAGGATGGAGCCTTGGCGCATTCAGCCGTTGCTGCCGGCCGCGCTCACTCCGAGGTGTCCAGGGGAAACTCCGCCAACCAGTGATTCCTCGCTGATGCCAGCGGCGCGGACTGCTGAGCAGCGCGCCCTGTTCCCGGATAGAAGCAGTCGGCGCACTGGAAGACCGGCCTGCGAGTTGCCGAGGCAAGCGATGGTGGAAGGCGAAGCAGCGGCTTTCCACAGGTGCAGCATTTCGGCAGGTTGGCGGGAACGATCCCGTCAGACTTCACCGGCGCGAGTCGCTTGCTCCGTCGACGTCTCATTTTTCGTGTACTCCCAACGGCTCCATCTTCCCTATCACCGCATGCAGTATTCCCCAAATCGGTGGAACTACGCGCAGGAATTTGGCGTCTAATGAGTCAAGGGAAGGCGCCTGCGGCGTCGACGTTGACACTGGTATGGCTTTGTGTTAGACTGCCGCCGGGCCGGTTGGGAGATCGGGGAGAGGTGTTCGCGCGGGGGCGTAAGGAGGTCCTCTGGATGCGGAAAGCGGTGTGGACCTGCGTCAGTCTGGTGGTGCTCATTGGTGCCGTCGGTTCCCACGGTTATGCTGTCGAGAGGGAACTCTGGGGTGTCCGGCTGGGGGCGCAGGCGCTGAACCTGCTCGACCAGGCCGGGTACGGACAGCCGGACTTCATCGGCCCTCTTGGCGCCATCAGCGTGGTGTCTGAGCAGGCTCCTGCCAGTGCGGGTCCCGCAGCGGCCGGGGCCGCACGCTCCGGGCCGGCCGGGCCGTCTGCTCGAGGAGGGCGGGGCGGAGGTCGCGGCGGCGGGCGGGGCGGAGGCGGCGGCCGCGGAGGACGCCGGGGCGGGGGCGGAGCTGGTGCGGCAGGAGGCTCACGACTGGGTCGAGCGGCCGGGGGGGCGACGATTGAGGGGCCGGGGATGTACTGGTATTATCGCCGATCTGGGGGATCTTTGATCGTGCTGACGCTCGACCGCGAGGGCGAGGTCATCGCGATCACGCTGTCCGGAACTGCCCCGTCGCCTCAGGCGCGCACAACCAGAGAGATCGGCCTGAGCAGTGGTTACATGGAGATCATCGCCCAGTATGGGTACCCCGACCAGATCGTATCGGGAGGGACCATTCTGGAGCTGACGTATGTGGACCACGGTGTCCGTTTCACGCTCGACTCGATGCGGGTGCGTGAGATCGCCATCGGAGCCCATATCGCCGCACAGGCGGAGGCGGCCCCGGTTGCTCCTGAGGTCGCACCTCCACCACCAGCGGGAATGAGCGTCGAAGAGCTGCGAGGTTATCTGTAGGCCCGTGTGCTCTCCGACCAAGGTGAGGAAGACGGCAAATGCATGGGGTACGTGAGCGTTCCATTCTTGCTGCTCTCGTTCTTCTGATCGGCGTCGCATTGACGGCGGCGCCGGCCGACGCGGTGGAGGACGGGCTGTATGGAATCCGCATCGGAACCTCCTACCGCGAACTCGTCGAGAGATTCGGCCCACCGCACGGGATATTGTTTCCGTCTGGATCGGGGATGGTCTTCCAGACGGCAGTCCCCGCTCCGGCTCAGGCGGGGCTGCCCGACTTCTCGCAGCAGCCGCAGGCAGCCGAGATGCCGGTTTGGGTGCTGCCGGTCCGAGCTTCGATCCTGGCGGCGAATCAGAGCCAATGGCTGTATGACTTCCGATCAGCCCGCGGCACTGCTATCGGCATTCTGCTCAACGGCGAGGGCGCAGACGCGGTGGTGTCAGATGTGATAGCCGCTGGCTTTCCGAAGTACCTGAAGGGCAAACCGGAGCCCATTCGAACCGCCAAGGGTGTTGTCTTCCAGAGCACTTTCGAGGACGTTCTCAAGAGGTACGGTTATCCCCCTCTCATCGAGATCTATGCTCCTTCCGGCGTGAGCCGAGGGGCCGGCGGCGGGGCGCGCGCAGCTGGTGGAGCGCGCGGCGGAGGCATGCGGGCCGGTGGACGGGGTGGACGGGGCGGAGGTATGCGGGCCGGTGGACGCGGCGGGGGCGGGGGAGGCCGAGCCGGGGGCGGGGGAGGCCGAGGTGGAGGCCGGGGAGGCCGAGGTAGGGGAGGCGGCCGAGGGGAGGCTCCAGACCCGGTCACGATGCTTGCCGGCCTGGAACTCGGATCATCATACGATGTGGTGTTGACCGGTGCTCCCGGCCGGCGCGGAGGCGGAGGGCGCGGCGGCCGCGGCGGCCGCGGTGGAGCGCGAGGCGGGGGGCGCGGTGGAGCGCGAGGCGGGGGGCGCGCTGGTGGAGGGGGACGGGGAGCGCGCGGCGCTGCCCGGTTGCCTCCTCTCGGGGCGGCCGCGGCTCTGGGGGCGGGAGAGGAGCTAACGGCTGCGGCAATTGTCGATCACCAGCAGATCTCCTTCTCGCGGGACTGCACGATGATCTACGAGGGTATTGCTTTTACTCTCCACGACATGAAGGTGTACCGAATCCACGTATCGGAGTAGGCCTTCGCGCCGCCCGTTATCGCGTGTGGTATCAGGAAGCAGTTCCGACGAGCGAGGGGCTTCGGCTCCTCGCTGTCTTTTGGGGAGTACCATCTGGATACCGGTAGAGGTGCCCGCACATGAGGATGCGCTATCAGCTCGTCGTCGCTCTAATGGTCATTGCTCTGATGATCAGCTGCTTCGTGGCCGGCAGCGAGTTCGGGGTATTGAGGAGTGCGGCGCCGGACGGGAGGGCCGCGCGGATCATAAGCGGGTTGCTGGGGCTGGGCACCGATGGGACCGCCGCCGCGGGGGTGGAGGATGTAAGCGTACGGCCGCTGGAGACGTTCCAAGAGGTGCTCTCTCACCTGCGGCGGCAGTACGTGTCCCCCATCGAAGACGAGTCGGACCTGACCTACGGTGCAATCCGCGGGATGCTTTCGGCCCTTCGGGCTGAGCCCTATGAAGACCGCTACAGCCGCTTTCTGGAGCCGGAGGAGTATCGCTCGTTTCTCGAAGAGAACGAAGGGCATTTCGGCGGCATAGGCGCCGAAATCGGCCTCCGGGAGACGGACTTGCCCGCCGGGGTCTCTGATGATCTGGCCGGTCTGAGCTGCCCCGTCTGCGGCGCCGACATCACCAATCCGAAGCGGTTCCAGGTGGTGATCATCGCGCCGCTGCCGGATAGTCCGGCGATCCGGGCGGGTGTGCAGGCGGGGGACCACGTCCTGCGGGTGGACGACAGTCTGACGGCGGGCCTGAGCCTGGGCGAGGTCGTCGGCAAGATCAAGGGGCCGCCGGGAACGCAGGTGCGGCTGCTGGTGGCGCGTGCGGGGGAGCCTCAGCCATTGGAGATCAAGGTGACCCGGGCCGTGATTCAGGTCCGCAGCGTCGACTACGAGATGCTCCCCGGAAAGATCGGCTATGCGCGCATCAGCACGTTTAACGAAACGACACCCGAGCTGGTAGCGGAGGCGCTTCGAGAGCTTCGTGCCGACGGCATGCGCGGCCTGCTGCTCGATCTGCGCAACAACGCGGGCGGGGGTCTCGACGTGTGCGTGCGTGCGGCAAGCCAGTTCATCGGCTCGGGGCCGGTCGTATACATCCAGGAGCGGGGCGAGCCGCGGGAGCCGCGGAAGGCCGGCGAGGTCTCCAGCCCGTTCGATCTGCCGCTGGTCGTTCTGACGAATGTTGGGACCGCGAGCGCAGCTGAGATTCTGGCTGGAGCGATTCAGGACGCGCATCTCGGCACGCTCGTGGGGATGACGACCTTCGGGAAGGGCCTGGTGCAAACGGTGATCCCGCTGCGGGATGGCTCGGCCCTGGCGTTGACCACGGCGCGATACTTGACGCCGGACTTGCGGGACATAGATCGGAAGGGCATCGAGCCGGATGAGCAGGTCGAGCAGCCTCAGAGCAGGGAGTACATCCCGCCGATGAGCGAGAAGGACGAGCAGGGAGCGAAAGCGCTCGAGATCCTTCGCACGCTGATCGCGCAGTCGGCGAAAGTCGCGGCCTGAGACTGGCGGCCCGGCCCACGGAGATCCCCGAGGGGTGTGCCGCCGAGCGCGGCGACGGATCTTGGGCGGCGAGAGAGAGCCGGGAGTCATGGTTTCGCCTCGGACCTCGACGCGGAAGCTGAAGCAGGTCATCAGCGCCTCCCGACGGACGGAGCTGCTGGCGCATTACCCCGACTACCTTGCCGAGCGCCTCCGGAAGATCGGGCCGCGGAACGTCCATACAGTGGTCGTCTGGACGAAAGACCCGACGAATCTGGTGGGCCACGAGGGGCTTCGCGCGATCCTGTCCGAGGTGGGACAGGTCTTCCTGCACTGGACGATAACGGGCCTCGGAGGGACGTTTCTGGAGCCGAACGTGCCGCCGGCACAGCAGCAACTTGCGCTGCTGGGCGATGTCGTCTCATCTGTCGGGAATCCGGGGCGAGTGCATTGGCGGTACGATCCGCTCATATCGGCGACCTCCGACGGGGATCAGGTCAGCAATGTGGATATGGGGTTGTTTCGGTCGCTGGCGAAGCCGATAGCGCGGGCGGGAGTGGGAGTGGTGCATACGTCGTTCGTGACGATGTATCGGAAGGTGGCGGGGCGGCTGGCGAAAGAGGGCGTGGGGTTCGAGGAGTACGGGCCGGAGCGGAGGCGGGGGGCGCTGGCGGCGCTGGCGGAGGCGGCAGGAGAGGTGGGAATGCGGCTCGTCACGTGCTGCGAGCCTGGACTCCCGATGCAGCGCTGCATTGACGGTGACGTGCTGACACAGCTTCATCCGACCCATGAGCCCTGCCGGACGGACCGGGCGCGGGGTCAGCGTGAGCTGTGCGGGTGCACGGTGAGCCTCGACGTCGGCCGCTACCTCCCCTGCCCCAACGGCTGCCTCTACTGCTACGCACGTCCTGCGGTGTACGAACGTCGACAAGGACTGCGCCTCCGCTGACTGGAAGCTAGCTCCGCAAGAGGAGGCTGTCATGCCATACTGCCCGAGTTGTAAGATGGAATATCGAGCCGGTGTCACGCGCTGCCCCGACTGCCGCGTTGAGCTGCTGGAGGGATCGCCGCCTGAGGTGGCGGGGCCTCAATACGTGTCACTAGTGCGGCTGTGCACGGTAGCGGACCCGAGCGAGGGGGAGGTGATAGAGGCGGCGCTGGCGGAGGCGGGCATTCCGGCGACGGTGCGCAGGCACGGTCCGATCACGGGGGAGCTGGGTCGCGTGACCGACGGTATGACGGAGGACTACGCTATCGTCTCGGTACCCGAAGACAAGCTGGAGGCGGCGCAAGAGCTGCTGGCGCAACTGAGGGAAGGCGAGTTCGAGTGGCCGGAGGGGATGGAGCCCGACGAGCAAGCCGAGGAGGAAGAGCACTAGGCCCACGGCCGATTTCAGGGCCGGCATGGTCGGCTGACGAAGCACCGTCCCGCGCAGGAAGAATCCGGCGGCCGCGCAACAGACGGAGGCGGGGCAATCCAGGAAGTGTTGGCGTCAGACAGCGGACGGCAGCCAATCAGCAACCCGTAGACAGCAACCGTCAATCGAACGAGCGATGGGAGGCATGCGGGGCCGGAAGTCACGAATGGACGGCGACACCCACGAGCGTCGGGATGGGCGAGGCGTGCTTGGCCGACCAGTAGGTAGGCTCGCCATTGGTGCCGCTCTCATCGCCGGCCTCCTCGTGAGCTGGCATCGTCCCTGGGCGGACTCGGCTTTGTCCGCGTCGGTGTCGATACGAACCGACAGCGCTGGGGTCGCGATCCACCGGCGCGCGTCGAAGGTGTTTTCGAGGCGGGGCCGCTCTCGGGCCTCGGCAGTTGTCGAGATCGATCTGGGGTCACTTGAGGGCGAACTCGCTCTGCTCGAGGTGAGAGGAGACGTGCAGCGGCGGGGCAAGGATCAGGGATCAATCGGCTATGCCGCCGTTGCGGCCGATGTGGTATCGGGCGAGGGTGTGACCCCGGTCGAGTTCGGCGGCTGGCATCCGCGGAGTGAGATGCCCTTCCCGACCGGGCCGATCGGCCTGCAGGCGTACGAGTCGGCCGATGACACCGGCCGGCGTTTCTGCTACTCGCGGAAGGGCCCGGTGTGGCATGTTCTGCGGCCTGCTGCAAGCACCCGCCTGCGAGTGTATGTCCGTCCGGTTCTGTACGAAGATATCGAAGGCAAACCGCAACTGGCGCTGCCTCCGGTCAGGGGAAGCGCCCGGAGGGCGAGTCTGGTCGGACGGGGCCGCGCGGAAGGAGAGCGGCCACCGGATATCTTCATCTACCTGGTTGATGCGGTGCGGGCCGACCATCTGGGATGCTATGGATACGACCGCGGCACGTCGCCGAATGTGGACGCATTTTCCGCCAGTGCGACGCGGTATGGACAGGCCTACGCGACCGCAAGCTGGACTCGACCTTCGGTGGCAAGCCTGCTGACCGGTATGCATCCGGCCGTTCACGGCGCCGTGGACGAATCGGACACGCTCCCGGCCTGGCCGACGCTTTTGCCGGAGGTCCTGCGCGAGGCCGGGTACACGACCTTGTGTGTTACGACGAACCCAAACATCGACGAGTCTTTCGGGTTCAACCAGGGATATGATGGCTTCATCTACAGGAACGATGAAGACGCGGGCTGGGTGAACATGCAGATTCAGCGCATTCTGGCCCGGTGCGACCCGCAGCGTCCTGTCTTCCTCTTCGCACACATCATGGAGCCCCACTCCCCCTATGCGCCGAGCCGCGAGAGCTTCGCTCGCTTCGATCGAAGGGGTGCCGGTCCGTATCCGGGGTGGGAGGAGGCGTTGTCCGCACTCGAGTGCGAGGACCCACGCAAGGCGGCCAGCGGCGTGGAGCATCTCATGGATCGATACGATGCTGAGATCTTCGATGCTGACCGGGCATTCGGCCGGTTTCTCGAGATGCTGCGGCGCGAGGATCGCTTTGAGGACGCGCTCATCTTGTTCCTCTCGGACCACGGCGAATCATTCCGGGAGCACGGCGCCCTGTATCACGGGCACACGCTTGCGGCGCAGGAACTTCGCGTCCCCCTGATCGCTCGCTATCCCGGGGGGCGACACGCCGGAGCCCGCGTTCGGCACCGCGTGACCCTCGCCGATGTATTCCCGACGGTGCTCGCTGAGACCGGCCTGCGTCCCGAGCTTCGTCAGTCGGTGTCCGGCCGCGATCTGTCGCCGACGGCCCCGCCGAACCCCGCCGGGTCGCGCGTCTACTACCAGCTCTCGCCGGTTCGGCCAGAGCTTCCGACGCTCCTGGGGGTACTCGACGAAGACGGGTACAAACGTGTCATCGCCCCCTGCGAGCCGGACCGCAGGGAGACGAAGAGGCTGGGCGTCTGGGACACGAACGCGGACCCAGATGAGAGACGGAACCTGGTGGACTCCATGCCTGTAAGAGCCGCCTACGGCGAACAGCTTATCGCCTGTTGGCTTGCCGAGAAGCTGCGGGATCGCGAATCGGCGCCACAGGAAGCGCCGCAGTCGGTGGATGCTTCCGAAGAGAGGCGGCGTGAGCTGCGGGCGCTGGGCTACCTCCGCTAGGCCGACGTCTCGGCGGCGCGCTCGTCGCTGAGCTCGGCGTGCCAGCGGGGCCAGGAATATGTAGGTCTTCGATGCGCCGTCGGGAGACAAGGGAGAACAGACGCCGAGGACTCGGAGGCGAGGTCTGCGATTTCGGGATCCCTGCCGGCGAAGACAGGCACGACGGGTGGTCAGGCTGACGCGCGAGGACGCCTTGCGCGTCACTAGGCGCGACGCGTCACTAGGCGCGACGCGTCAATGCGTGCTGCGCGTCACCACGTGTTGTAGGGCGTCGCACTGATTGATACGAGCGTGCTGCTGCTGTGAACCGAGCCTGTCGTATTGTCGTACGCCCAGTCGACTCCGTCTGTGAACGGGTCTTTGGGCAACTGCCCGTTGCCGGTCACGAGGTAGGGGCCGTCATAGGCCTTTCGATCCACCCAGCCGCCGCGCCCGTCGAAGTCGGAGCTGATTCCGCCGCCGTTGGGCGCCATCAGATCCGCGAGGGAAGGCGGCCAGGCGGCCGACGTCGCCTCGAATCTCTCAACTCCATCGCGAAGCTGCTTGAGGTTGCCGCGCAGCAGTGCTTCCTTTGCATACCGGCGCGCGGCCATCGCTCTGGGGATCACGAGCATGCTCAAGATCGCGATCACCGTTATGACAATCAGCACCTCAATCAGTGTAAAACCGCAGCGGCGACGGCTTGACATCCGGAACGTCGCCACAATATCCACCTCCCTGGAACTAATCGTACTATTCCACAATGACCGGGGGAGCCCACAATCCCCTGCTTGGCGTGTGACGCCCGTTTTCGGCTTCTGGCCTCCCGGAAGCCTCAAGGAGGCGATATGGCGCGACTGGAATGTTAAGGCTGGCGCAGCAGCAGGTTAGGAGCAGGAGAGAGATGGATTTTGGCTCAGCCTACCGGCTCATACTGGCAGAGGTAGCGCGGACGCTTGCGGAGGTGAGCGAGGACCAAGTGGCTGCGCTTCGCCGGCTGCTCCTGGAGGCGGAGGCGATCTTCGTGACCGGGGAGGGGCGCTCGGGCCTGGTGGGGCGGTGCCTCGCGATGCGGCTGGTGCACCTCGGCCTGAGGGCGCACGTCGTCGGCGGGACGACGACGCCGGCGTTCGGCGAGAAAGACGTGCTCGTGGCGGTCTCGGGGAGCGGGGAGACCGACCTGACGTGCACGGTCGCGCGGCTGGCCGCGGAGGCCGGGGGCACGGTGGTGGCGGTGACGAGCGCGCAGGAATCCCCGTTGGCGGCACAGGCGGATGTGACAGTGCTGATCCCTGCCGCGCCGGGAAGTGGCGAGCACGCGCAGTACGGCCGCTCGCTCTTCGAGCAGAGCGCGCTCATCGTGCTCGACGCGGTGGCCATGCAGCTCCAGCGCGAGATCGGCCGCACGCGGGAGCAGATGGACGCCCGGCATACGAATCTCGAATAGCGTGCCGGTAAGGCAGGAGGCCGGGATGAAGACCTGGACCGTGAGGTTGGGTGTGATCGTTTCGGCCGCGCTCAGGGTGGGCTCGACGGCC
>Ga0307380_10009741_pt1 | contig 12163 bp, 8 predicted proteins | sample UN3MG_FD_202239 | JGI IMG/M metagenome (GOLD analysis project Ga0307380, IMG submission 202239) | Soil microbial communities from Risofladan, Vaasa, Finland - UN-3 | ecosystem: Environmental > Terrestrial > Soil > Coastal area > Acid sulfate soil | place: Finland: Risofladan, Vaasa | collected... | reverse complement strand
CCAGTCCCGAAGGGACGGGAGTGGTCTTCGTCCCGCAGGGACGGGAGTGGGTTGCCGGCGGCTTCAGCCGCCGGATCACGGCGGCCCTGGTCCAGTCCCGAAGGGACGGGAGTGGTCTTCGTCCCGCAGGGACGGGAGTGGGTTGCCGGCGGCTTCAGCCGCCGGATCGCGGCAGCCCCTCACCCAGTCCCGAAGGGACGGCAGAAGGAGGCGGCCGGCCGGGAGCTTCACAACAGCCAGGAGCACTGGATGTCGTACACGAACCTCCTCTATCACGTCGTCTTCTCGACCAAGGAGCGACTGCCCCGACTGAGGGAGGAGCTCCGGCCAAGGATCTGGGAGTATATCGGCGGGATCATCCGCAACGTGGAGGGCCACCTGCTCGCCGCGAACGGAACCCTCGACCACGTCCACCTCGCCTGCGTCGGCAGCCCGAAGATCGCGGTGGCAAAGCTCGTGCAGTTCATCAAGGGCAGCTCCTCCAAGTGGATGCACGAGACCTTCCCTGAGCTGGGGGATGCCTATTGGCAGCAGGACTATGCCGCGTTCACCGTTTCGCCTTCGACGCTGCCGAACCTGTTAGCCTACATCCGAGACCAGGAGGAGCATCACAAGAGAGTGGACTTCAAGCAGGAGTTCATCGCCTTGCTTAAGAGGCACGGCATCAGCTATGATGAGCGCTACCTCTGGCGGTAGCGTTCTGCCGTCCCTTCGGGACTGGGCGGGGTTGGGGCCTGGCACTCCGGCGGCTGAAGCCGCCGGCAACCCACTCCCGTCCCTGCGGGACGAGGAACGGGCCACTCGGGCGCCGGTGCCGACGCCGGGGGCCGCCGTCCCTTCGGGGCGAGGGTTCTGCCGTCCCTTCGGGACTGGGCGGGGGCGGGGCCTGGCGGTCCGGCGGCTGAAGTCGCCGGCAACCCACTGGCGTCCCTGCGGGACGAAGAACGGGCCACTCGGGCGCCGGTGCCGACGCCGGGGGCCGCCGTCCCTTCGGGACGAAGAGTACTGCCGTCCCTTCGGGACTGGGCGGGGGCGGGGCCTGGCGGTCCGGCGGCTGAAGCCGCCGGCAACCCACTCCCGTCCCTGCGGGACGAGGAACGGGCCACTCGGGCGCCGGTGCCGACGCCGGGGGCCGCCGTCCCTTCGGGGCGAGGGTTCTGCCGTCCCTTCGGGACTGCACGGGGGCGGGGCCTGGCGCTCCGGCGGCTGAAGCCGCCGGCAACCAACCTCCGTCCCTGCGGGACGAGGATCCAGCTGTCCCTTCGGGACGAAGAGGGGCCTCCTCGCGAGGCTGGAGATGGGGCCGCGCGCTGCCGTCCCTGCGGGACGGAGAGCCATGCGACCCGTGATCTGTCTGTCCCAAAGGGACAGTAGTTGGTGGCCGGCGGCTTCAGCCGCCGGATCGGGGATGGCCCCCGTGCAGTCCCGAAGGGACGGCAGAGGCTGACCCCGGAGAAGAGAAGAACATGTTGCGACGGCTCAGCCTGGTAGCAGTGCTGGTGATCGTGCTGGTGAGCGCGGTCGAGCTTCTCTGGGACCTCACGCCCCTGGAGCAGTTGACCGGCGTGCTGGGCCAGGCCGGGCGCGGCGAGCAGGTCGGCGAGGCCGCCGCCACCGTCATCCGCATCGGCATCGCCGCCTGGCAGATGGACGAGTTTCCGTGGGAGGAGACCATCCGCCGCTACGAGCAGGCCCACGCCGGCAAGGTGAGAATCCGCCACAGCGTCCTGCCCGAGGGCAGCCTCAACAGCATCCTGCTGCTCTGGGCCCTCCAGGGCCGAACCCGCTACGACGTCGTGGTGGCCTGGGCCGACGAGGAGATCCACCCGTTCATTGACTACAACTGGAACACGACCGACCCGGCTCGCCGCAGCCTCATCATCAACGTCCGCGACTACCTCGCTCCCGAGCAACTGGATGCCTTCGCCCCGGCCCTGTTCGGCGGCTGCTCGCGCAAGGACCCGCAGACGGGCCAGACCAACCTCTACGAGCTTCCCTGGATGGGCGAGGTGCTGGCGCTGAACTACAATAGGGTCTTCTTCAAGCAGCGCGGCATCGCGCGCCCGCCGCAGACGTGGGAGGAGGTCGAACAGGTGTGCCAGAAGCTCAAGGGCCTCACCCACAACGGCGTGGAGGTGGCCCCGCTGGCTATGGTGTTCGCCCAGGGCGGCTTCTTCGCCCAGAACTGCTACATCCCCCTGCTCGCCGCCTACAAGAAGGGCCGTGGCATTGTGGACGAGCGGGGCCGGCCCGACGTCGCCAGCCCCGAGGCCGTCGAGGTCTTCAAGACCCTCAAACGCTGGCACCAGGCGGGCTACATCAGCCCCAACTGCATGGTGGCCGAGAGCATCGAGCAGGACCTCCGCGTCCTGCGGGCGGCCATGTACCCGCACTGGCAGAGCCGCGGCCTGTGGGCGGTGAAGGACCACGGCGACGACGTGATCGGCATCGCGCCCACCCCGGGGGCAAAGGCCGCCGGCTCGCTCGTGTGCACGTACGGCTGCGTGATCCCCAAGTGTTCCCCCGTCGTCCGCCAGGCCGTCGAGTTCTGCTACGAGACCTTCTGCACCGACACCTACGGCTTCCAGACGGCCGTGTCGAAGGGCTGGCCCGACCCGCACCGGCCGGGCGTGCTCAAGGGCGGGGGGAAGATGCCCGCGACCCGTGCGATGTACCAGCGCACCGACCTGCCGGCCGGCATCCTCGAGCTGGGCAGGTCGCTCGACAAGGGCTACTCGTACCCCGACCCGGCCAACTGGGGCCAGTGCGCGGAGATCCTCGCGGTCGAGTTCCAGAAGTACCTCTCCGGCGCCACGCCCACCGCGGAGGAGGCGCTGGACAGCGTGCGCCGGCGCATCGCTGCCGAGGTCTACCCCGACCAGTAGCGGCGGCCCGCACTTGCAATGTCCGGCGTAGTGACTACAATGCAGGCGCGGGGTCCGCAAGCGCGTCCCGGCAGAAAGGAGCCGCCATGTTGGAGAGATCGGGCATCCCCCGTCGCCGGTTTCTGCGGCGCGGCGTCGCCGCTCTGGGCGCGGCGCTGGTTGCGCCACACGTCGTGGCCTCGAAGGCACTGGGCAAGGATGGCGCCGTGGCCCCCAGCGACAAGATCATTCTGGGCGCCATGGGCATCGGCGGCCGGGGGTCCTACGACTTCGGGTGCATGCTGCGGGAGGCCGACGTGCGCTGCGTGGCCGTGTGCGACGTGCAGCGCGACCGGCGCGAGCGCGCCAAGAAGATGGTGGATGGGCGGAACGGCGACGACAAGTGCGCGGCCTACATTGATTTCCGCGAGATGTTCGCCCGCCCCGACATTGACGCGGTGCTGATCGCCACGGGCTGCAACTGGCACGGCATGGGCTCGATTCTGGCCGCGAAGGCGGGCAAGGACGTCTACAGCGAGAAGCCGACCACGAAGACCATCGCCCAGAGCCTGGAGCTGGCCGCGACGTTTCAGCGCACGGCCCGCGTCCTCCAGGGCGGCATGCAGCGCCGCAGCGTCGCCCACTTCCTCTACGCCATGGGCATCATCCACAGCGGCAAGATCGGCAAGCTCCAGGCCCTCTACGCCCATCCAGGCGGCATGAACGTCGGCATGAGCGGCTGGGCGCCCGCCGAGCCCGAGCCGTCGAAGGAAGAGGTGGACTGGGACCTCTACCTCGGCACGGCAGCTTGGCGGCCGTTCAACCGCGGGCTGCTGCGGTCGGGCTGGTCGTGCTTCGAGGAGGGCGGAGGACTTGTGGGCGCCGGATGCCTCCCCTGGGGCTCGCACTGCGTGGACCTGTGCCAGTGGGCGAAGCAGAGCGACGACACGGTGCCCGTCGAGTACGGCCCGCCCGAGGGCGACAAGGCGACCGCCGTCTACGCCGACGGGGTGAAGCTGGTCGTCCGCAACAGCGGCTGGATGCCGAACGTCGGCTCCTGCCCCATGCGGGCCGAGGGCGACGCCGGCTGGGTGGAGGTGGGCGACAGCGGCGAGATCAACGTCAGCAACCCCGAATGGCTCGCCGCCCGCGGCAAGAAGACCGGCGGCTACCCCGCCGACAGCCACATCCGCAACTTCTTCGACTGCGTGAAGACCCGCGGCCTGCCGAGAGCGAACCACTTTGTCACCTGCAACTCCCACATCGCCTGCCACGCCGTCAACATCGCGCTCTTCCTGAAGCGCAAGCTCACCTACGACCCGAAGAAGAACGAGTTCATTGGCGACGACGAGGCCAACCGGCTGCGCGGCGAGGCGCTGCGCGAGCCGTGGCGATTCTGAGCGAGGAGTTGGATGGATGGATGAATGGATGATTGGATGGGTGTCAGGGACAGGAGGTCTTTCATTCATCCATTCATCCTCTCCGTAAGAAAGGAGCAATGAATGGCAAGGGAACCCGTAATCCTGCGGCGGCAGTTTCTGAGGCGGGGCCTGGCCGCGGTAGGCGCGGCACTGGCGGCGCCCCACGTGGTGGCCGCCAGGGCACTGGGCAAGGACGGCGACGCGGCCCCCAGCGACCTGATCATTCTGGGCGCCATGGGCATCGGCAACCGGGGCTCCTACGACTTCGGCTGCATGCTCCGCGAGCCCAACGTGCGGTGCGTGGCCATCTGCGACGTGCGGCGCGACCGCCGCGAGCGCGCCAAGAAGATGGTGGACGGCAAGAACGGCGACAACAAGTGCGCGGCCTACATTGACTACCACGAGTTGTTCGCCCGGCCCGACATTGATGCGCTGCTGATCGCCACGGGGCCGAACTGGCACGCCACGGCCGCCATCAACGCCGCCAAGGCAGGGAAGGACGTGTACTCCGAGAAGCCGTGCACGAAGAACATCGCGCAGAGCCTGGAGCTGGCCGCGACGTTCCAGCGCACCGGCCGCGTCTACCAGGGCGGCATGCAGCGGCGCAACGTTGCCCACTTCATCTTCGCCATGGACATCGTCCACAGCGGGAAGATCGGCAAGATCCACACCCTGCACGCCCACCCCGCCGGGATGGGCACGGGCATGAGCGGCTGGGCGCCCGCCGAGCCCGAGCCGTCGAAAGAGGACGTGGACTGGGACCTCTACCTCGGCCCCGCGGCCTGGCGGCCCTACAACCGGGGGCTGCTCAACGGGTTCAACTTCGAGAAGGGCGGCGGGCTGCTCGGCGGCGGCGTGCTCGAGTGGGGCTCGCACTGCGTGGACCTGTGCCAGTGGGCGAACCAGAGCGACGACACGGTGCCCGTCGAGTACAACCCGCCCGAGGGCGGCCGGGCCGTGGACGTCTACGCCAACGGCGTGAAGCTGGTCATCCGCAACGACGGCTGGCTCCCCAACGTCGGCTCGTGCCCCGTGCGGATCGAGGGCGAGGCCGGCTGGGTCGAGGTGGGCGACAGCGGCGAGATCAACGTCAGCAACCCTGCCTGGCTCGCCGCGCGCGGCGCGAAGACCGGCGGCTACCCCGCCGACAGCCACGTGCGCGACTACTTCAACGCCGTGCGGACCCGCGGCCTGCCGAAGGCCAACCACTTCGTCACCTGCAACTCCCACATCGCCTGCCACGCCACCAACACGGCCATCTTCCTGCGACGCAAGCTCACCTACGACCCCAAGAAAAACGAGTTCGTCAACGACCCCGAGGCCAATCGCCTGCGGTCCGAGGCCATCCGCGAGCCCTGGCGGCTGTGAAGGCAGAACTGGATGGGTGGATGTTTGGATGATTGGATGGTTGTCAAACCCTCATCCCCTCTTCCATCCATCCACCCCTCCACCCATCCATTCATCCCCTTCGTGTGTGTTGAAGGAGAACGACCGTGTTGAGAATCTGGGTTTCGACAATGGTTGTCGTCCTGCTCGTGGCCTCGGCCATGGCCGGCGCGCCGCCGGATGAGGCGAAGCTGATCGAGATCATCAAGTCGGACGCTCCGCCGCAGAACAAGGCGATCCCCTGCAAGCAGCTCGCCGTCTACGGCACCAAGGCCGCCGTGCCCGCCCTCGCCGCACTGCTGCCGAACAAGGAACTCTCCTCGTGGGCACGCATCGCCCTCGAGGCCATCCCCGACCCCGCGGCCGACGAGGCGCTGCGCCAGGCCGTGGGCAAGCTCGAGGGCCGGCTGCTCGTCGGCGTCATCAACTCGATCGGCGTGCGCCGCGACCCGAAGGCGATTGCCACCCTCGTGGCGAAGCTGAAGGACGCCGACCCCGAGGTGGCGTCGGCCGCGGCCGAGGCCCTGGGCCGCATCGGCGGCGACCAGCCCATCAAGGCCCTCGAGCCGTTGCTCGCCAGCGCGCCGCCCGCGGTCCGCTCGTCGGTCGCCTACGGCTGCGTGCTGTGCGCCGAGCGGCTCCTCGACGAGAAGAAGGCCGAGGACGCGGCGAAGCTCTACGACGCGGTCCGCAAGGCCGACGTGCCCAAGTACCGCATCGCCGAGGGCACCCGCGGGGCGATCCTCGCCCGCGGGGCCGCCGGCGTGCCGCTCCTCGTCGAGCAGTTGAGATCAGCCGACAAGGCGTGCTTCTGGCTCGGCCTGCGCGTGGCCCGCGAGCTGCCCGGCCCCGAGGCGACCGAGGCGGTGGCCGCCGAGGTGGGCAAGGCCGCGCCCGACCGCCAGGCCCTGCTGATCTTCGCCCTGGCCGACCGCGGCGACGCCAAGGCCGTGGCCGCCGTGCTCGAAGCGGCCAAGAGCGGCCCGCCCAACGTGCGGCTCGCGGCCATCGCCGCCCTCGAGCGCCTGGGCAACGCCTCGTGCGTGCCCGTGCTCCTCGACGCCGCGATCGGCGCCGATGAGCAACTGGCAAAGGCGGCGAAAATCGCACTGGCCCGGCTGCCGGGCGACGATGTGGACGCCGATCTCGCGGGCCGCCTGCCGAAGGCCTCGGGCAAGGCGCTCGCCGTGCTCGTCGAGTTGGTTGGCCAGCGCCGCATCGAGGCCGCCCTGCCCGACCTCGTGAAGAACGCCTCGAACGCCGACGCCGCCGTCCGCGGCGCCGCCGTCGCCGCCCTCGGGGCGCTCGGCGGGGAGAAGCAGGTGCCCGACCTCGTGAAGGTGCTTCAGAAGACTCAGGACGCGAAGGAGCAGGCGGCGATCGAGAAGGCCCTCGTCGCCCTGTGCGGCCGCGGGGGCGCCGCCTGCACGCCGCACGTGATGCCTCTCGCGAAGAGCGGCGAGAGCGCCCTCCGCATCATCGCCGCCCACGCGCTCGCCGTCGCCGGCGGGCCCGACGCCCTGGCCGCCGTGAAGGCCGCGGTCGGCGACAAGGAGGACGCGGTGCAGGACGAGGCGGTGCGCACGCTGTCGAACTGGCCGAGCAAGTGGCCGGAGGACGTGGCGGTGATGGAGCCGCTCCTGGCCCTTGCCAAGGCCGGCAAGAAGGCTACCCACCAGATCCTCGCCCTGCGCGGCTACCTCCAGTGTATCCAGGGAACCAAGAAGCTCAGCGACGACGCGAAGCTGGGCAAGGTGAACGAGGTGCTGCCGCTGATCGAGAAGCCTGAGGAGAAGAAGCTCGCCATCGCCGCCCTCGGCGCCATCGGGGCCGCCGGCGCGCTCGAGAAGCTCGTGGCCTTCGCCGCCGACGCTGCTGTCGCCGAGGAGGCCTGCTCGGCCATCGTGGGCCTCGCGGGCAGGGGCGACCTGAAAGGCATCTCCAAGGAGCAGCGGAAGAAAGCCCTCGAAACGGCCGCCGCACAGTCCAAGTCGGGCCGCACCAAGCGGCGCGCACAGGACCTGCTCAAGTCGCTTCGTTGAGATAGCTTCGGACGCCGCGGCCGGCCCGCCGGGGCCCGACGTGGAGTCGAAAGGAGGCCCTGCGCCCCATGGTATCCATGCGGCGGCTGTGCGCCGCGCTCCTTGCCTTCGCGTGGGCGGCCGCAGCGGCGGCCGAGGGACCGGTGGGCCGGGGCGACGCGCCCGGCGGGCTTTGCGCAATCGTGGGCGCGTCGGACGCCGATCTCGCGCTGGCGCTCGCCCGGCAGGGCCGGCTTGTCGTTCACTGCCTCGCCACCGATGCGAAGGCCCGCGACGCGATGCGGGCCGCCATCCGCTCCCAGGGCCTCTACGGCACGGTGTCCGCCGGAGTCCTCGACGGCGGCCGGCTGCCGTACGCGGACAACCTGCTCAATCTGGTCGTGGTCGCGGGTTCCGGGCCACAGGTTCCGGAGGAGGAGATTCGGCGCGTGCTCGTGCCGAACGGAGTCGCCAAGTGGCTCCCCGCCGAACCCCGGAACCCCGAACCCCGCATCCTCCGCAAGCCGTGGCCGCCGGAAATTGATGAGTGGACCCACTACCTCCACGGCCCCGACGGGAATCCCGTGGCGGCGGACCGCGTCGTCGGCCCGCCCGCGCACTACCAGTGGGTTGCCGACCCCCTCTGGCTGCGCTCTCACGAGACCGATTCGAGCGTGAGCACGCTCGTGACGGCTCGCGGCCGGCTGTTCGCCATCGTGGACGAGGCGCCCATCAGCCTCGCCGGGCAGCACGACCTGCCCGACAAGTGGGCGCTCGTCGCCCGCGACGCCTTCAACGGCGTGCTCCTCTGGAAGGTGCCCATCGCTCGCTGGGGCTGGCGCGAGTGGAAGCCCCTCTGGTTCAACACCCGCCCAGGCGACATCCCGCTCAACATCCAGAAGCGCCTCGTCGCCGTGGGCGAAAGGGTCTACGTCACCCTCGGATACCGGGCACCCGTCTCCCAGCTCGACGCGCGCACGGGCCAGACCCTCCAAACCTACCCCGGCACCGAGCAGACCGGCGAAATCCTCTGCGTGGACGACACCCTCGTCCTCTCGGTCCTCGTCGGCGACAAGGTGAAGGTCGTGGCCGTGGACCCGGCCACCGGGAGGCAGAAGTGGGCGTCGCGCGACGCCTACCGCGGCAGCACGGTGGACTACATCAAGTGGAAGGAGATGCACGGGGGAGGCCCGCCGGCGAAGCTCGACCCCTCGCTCAACATGGCCACCGACGGGAAGGTGGTGGCGTTGCTGGACGGCGCCGAGATCGCCTGCCTGGACTTCCAGACCGGCGCGGAGAAATGGCGGTCGGCCTTCCCGACCGACAAGGCCGACGAGCGGGCGGGCGGCATCCAGGCCGGCGCCAACCTCTGGATCGGCACCCTGATCGCCCGCGACGGCGTGGTCGTCCACGCCAGCCCGAGCAAGCTGGCCGCCTTCGCCGCCGACACCGGCACGCTGCTCTGGAGCCAGCCGAAGAAGTACATCGGCCACCTGTGGTACGAATGGAAGGACGTGTTCGTCATCGGCGGCCTGGTGTGGACCTGGGGCGCCGACCTCGGCGTGGGCGTGCTCTCAGGGGCGGGCAAGGGACAGCAGCGCACGCTCTACCCCAAGTCGGTGAACGGATACGACCTCAGGACGGGCCGACTCGTCCGCGAGGTGTCGCTCGGCTCCATCTTCATCGCCAATCACCACCACCGCTGCTACCGCAACAAGGCCACCGTGCGATACATCCTCGCCAGCCGGCGCGGGACCGAATTCGTGGACCTCGAGCAGGGCCAGCACACCGTGCACAACTGGGTTCGTGGCACCTGCCACGTGGGCATGATGCCGGCCAACGGCCTCCAGTACGCGCCGCCGCACCCCTGCGTGTGCTACATTGAGGAGAAGCTCAACGGCCTGACCGCCCTGGCGCCCGCCTCCGTCGGGGCGCGGCCGGCCAACGACGGCCCGAAGCTCGAGCACGGCCCCGCCTTCTCCGCAATCGAAAATCCGCAACCGGAAATCGAGAATCCGCAAGACTGGCCGGCGTTCCGACACGACCCGGCGCGCTCGGGCTCGGCGAGCACCGACGTGCCCGACGGCGCGGCCCTGCTCTGGCGCGTGCACGTCGGCAGCCGCGTGTCCCCGCCCACCGTGGCCGGCGACCGGCTCTTCGTGGCGCTCGTGGACGAGCATCACGTCGCCTGCCTCGATGCGCGCGACGGCAGCAAGCGGTGGGAATTCGCCGCCGGCGGCCGCGTGGACTCCCCGCCGACCTGGCACCGGGGCACGGTGGTCTTCGGCTCGGCCGACGGATGGGTCTACTGCCTGCGCGCCGCCGACGGCCAGCTCGCCTGGCGCTTCCGCGCCGCGCCCGCCGAGCGGCTCATCTGCGCCTTCGGCCAGCTCGAATCCGCCTGGCCCGTCCACGGCAGCGTCCTCGTGCTCAACGGCGTCGCCTACTTCGCCGCGGGCCGGACGTCCCAGCTCGACGGCGGGATCTACCTGTGCGGCGTGGATGCCGCGACGGGCAAGCTGCTCCACCAGGCGCGGCTCGAAGGCCCCGACTACGCCGTCGGCGGCTTCGAGCGGAACTTCCGCCTCCCCATGGGCGCACTGCCCGACGTCCTCGCGAGCGACGGGTCGAAAATCTACATGCGAGGCGAGGCGTTCGACCTCGAGCTGAAGCGCCAGACCGGCAAGCCGCCGCTCCAGACGCGCAGCGGGTTCCTCGACGACAGCTATTTCAAGCGCACGCCCTGGACGCTCGGCGGCGAGTACGCGCGCCTCATCGTCCACGACAGCCGCCTCGTCTGCTACGTCCGCATGTTCGACTCCCTGCGGGGCCTCGACCCCACCGTGTACTTCACGCCCGGCGCGAAGGGCTACCTGCTCTTCGCGAAGGACGCCGGCGGGAAGCGGAGCCTCTGGTCGCAGCGGGTCCCCGTGCGCATCCGCGCGATGGTGCTGGCGGCCGGGCGCCTCTTCGTCGCCGGCCCGCCCGACCTCCTCGAGCCCAAGGACCCCCTGGGCGCCTTCGAGGGCCGCAAGGGCGCGCTGCTCTACGTCCTTGCCGCCGACTCGGGCGAGAAGCGGGCCGAGCACGCCCTGCCGGCGCCGCCCGTCTTCAACGGCGCCGCCGCGGCCAACCGCAGGCTCTTCCTCGCCGACGAGGCGGGCAGCGTGGCCTGCTTCGGCACAAGGTAGCCCGTCGCGCCCCGGCCACGCTTGCGGCAAACGCCTTTTTCGCTACACTGTGCGCGCCACGCACACCTTGCAGGAAAGGAGAATCACCGTGGCAGGAATACCTGTCGGCTTGCAGCTCTTCTCGGTCCGGGGCGAATGCAGCAAGGACCTGGCGGCGACGATCAAAGCCGTCGCCGGCATCGGCTACGTGGCCGTCGAGCCCTGGGGCTACGGCGGCGACAAGCTCGAATGGATGGGCCACCCCGCCAAGGCCATCCGCACGATGCTCGACGACAGCGGGCTGGCCTGCTGCGGCATCCATCTGGCCACCGGCGCCCTCCTCGGCGACAACCTGGCCCGCACCATCGAGCTCAACCAGACCCTCGGCAACCGCTTCCTCATCATCGCCGCCGACAAGCCCCACATGTCCTCCCTCGACGGCATCCGCGAGCTGGCCGGCATCCTCAACACCGTGGCCGACAAGCTCAAGCCCCTCGGCATGCACACCGGCTACCACGCCCACCCCTTCGACTTCGTGCAATACGACGGCCGCACCGCCTGGGACATCCTGTTCAGCAGCACGCGCCCCGAGGTGATCATGCAGATGGACGTCGGGAATTGCGCGGGCGGCGGCGGCGACCCCATCGCCATCCTGCGGAAGTTCACGGGCCGCGCCCTGTCCGTTCACCTGAAGGACTTCGGCGGGCCGGCCGGCTCCGTCATCGGCGAGGGCAAGGCCGACTGGCCGACCATCTTCGGCCTCTGCGAGACCACCGCCGGCACCACCGTCTACGTCGTCGAGGAGGGCGGAGCCGACGGCCTCGGCTTCGGCGTCTCCCGCCGCTCCTTCGAGGCCCTGCGCAAAATGGGCAAGTGCTGAACACAGCGGGGACGCCGCCGGCCACGATCCGCTTCGCTGGCATCCAAAGCGGCATCTGCGATGCCGCACTCCACATTGCGCGCGGCTGTGGAGTGCGGTGACGAAGTCGCCGCTGTGGGGGCCTCGCCGTCCATCTCTCCCATCTCTTCCATCTGTTGCATCTGTTGCATTTCTTCCATCTCGACCCTCTCGACCCCGTGCGCGCGATACGCGGGTGGTCAAGATCGCGCCCAGCGGGGCAGCCGATGCTATGGAGTGCGGTGACGAAGTCGCCGCTTTGCCTTCCCGCGGAGCGGCTCGCCCCTCGCGTCCGCCGCGGGGTGCGTGTAATCTCCTTCGGTCGGAAAAGCCAGTTGCGCGATACTATCGCGGGCACCCCCAATCCCGCAGCTGACCCAACGCCCGCAGGGCGTGGCGGAGT
>Ga0307380_10009740_pt1 | contig 12163 bp, 8 predicted proteins | sample UN3MG_FD_202239 | JGI IMG/M metagenome (GOLD analysis project Ga0307380, IMG submission 202239) | Soil microbial communities from Risofladan, Vaasa, Finland - UN-3 | ecosystem: Environmental > Terrestrial > Soil > Coastal area > Acid sulfate soil | place: Finland: Risofladan, Vaasa | collected... | reverse complement strand
GCCTCTCGCGCTGTCGCCAGCAGGACGGCCTCACGCTTGCGGCGTTCGGTCGGCGTAAACTCGCCGAAGCGCTCTTCCTCCCTGGTCAACGCATGGGCCACGAGTTTGGCAAGCCGATCGTCGGAGGCCTTTCGGGCCTGCTCGATCCATCGTTCGGCGCCGGAGTTGTCGGTGGCCTGGCCGATGCGAACCGGGTCCTTGAGGTTCTTTGGCGGTATCAGACACGCCTTGTACACGGCCAGCACCTCCCGCTGCCCGGTGTTGAGAACGCCTTCGACGCTCCGCTCGTACGCGACCCGCAGGGCGTTGACCCCGCCGGGGTTCCGCTGGCCTCTTTTGTCGGCTTCTTGCACCTTGGGTGCGACGTGATCGTACAGGGCCACAATCCGCTCGATCTGCTCGCCGTCCAGGTGCAGGCCGTTGATCAGGTTCCAGTTGTTGATCCGACCCCGCAGCTCCTTCACCGCCGCGCTTTGCAGATCGTAGTGCGCAATGGGGCAGCCCTCCGTTCCGTTCTCCTGGACGTGGAGCGCCAGCTTGATGTTCTCGCCGGGCCGTCTGTCGGCGATCTTGCACAGCGGGATGGCGGCCGCCGGGTGCAGCAGGATTTCGCCCACCTGGCCGAGTCGCGGATGGATCTCCCGGTTGATGCGATCCAGCTCTCGCCGGGCGGTCGCCAGGTGGTCACGCGCCTCCGCATTCGCGTTGCCCTGGTCAACCCGGAGTCCGGGCCGGTGTGGCGCCAGGTAGTCGAGCTGAGCCCGGGTCAGAATCGCCGCGGCCTGCTCTTCCAGGGCCAGCAGTTGCTCCGTCAGTTGCTCGCTTACCTCCTTGGCCTGATGACTGATCCGGCCCGTCTGCCGCTCGACGTCGGCGCTGAAGCCCTGGTTCAAGCTGTCCTCGAGCGCGAAGTAGCCGAAGACCTCGATCATGCCCGGCAGCAGATCGGCCTCCTGCTCGTAGGCCTCGACGTGCAGGGCAGCGGCCTGGTCCGCGATCGGCAGCAACTGCCGAGCCTGCTTGGCCGTAAGACCCAGATCGCGCACGGTGTCCCGGGCACGTTTTGCCTGGCGCTGTCGCGAAGTCTGGCTTTCCAGCCGGATCTGGTCGGCCGGCTCGTCCTCGGCCCGGGCGCCGGCCGGACCGACTACCGGCAGGCCTGCGAGTACGAGCATCAAAGCGGATAGGAAACGTCGAAGCGACGGCATGCTCATGCGGCACCTCCTTCGGTACCGGTGATATCGGTCCGATCCACCACCCCTATTGTACACCAAACGCACGGATGCTTAAGGGATTGCCTGACTTCCCGCCGATTCCTGCATCTGTCTCATCCGAGATCGACGCCGGCACCGAGCCGCGACTGCCTGGCAACCGCAGAATGATTGGCATTTCGAGTCACTTCCGCGACACTACCGCCGTCATGAACGCAGCCTCGCGCCCCGTTCGGGCGATATCGCTGGTCGAGACCCTCGTCGCCGGCATCCTCCTGGCCCTGCTGCTGTGGCTACTGGCCGGCCTGTACGACCGCTATCTCGACCGGGCCCGCACGGACCAGGCCGTCGAGCTGATCGCCGCGCTGGATCGAGCCCTGACCCAGTACCACGAAACCTCCGGCGCCTGGCCGCAGGGCAACTTCGACGGGACGGCGAAAGAACCGATCACCGCCCTGGTTCACATCCCCGCAGCGGCCGACCGACTCAAGGACGTCAGCGTCAAGGTGCTCCACGTCGCCACCGACGGCCGCATCGTCTGCCGCGATCCCTGGGGCCGACGCCTGCGCTACGTCACCGACCGCATCGCCGACACCGATCTCCAGCAGCGAGTCCAACGCAACGGAGGCCGGCCCATCTTCGAGTCCGCCGGTCCCGACGGCCGCTTCGGCCGCGCCGGCGACGCCGCCACTGCCGACGACATCCGCAGCGACGAGCCGGCTTCCTGAGGGTCGCCCGAGCGGGCGCGCACTGTACCGGCACCAGTGAGGATTGTTCAGGCGGCCCGCGCGACCCGGACCGCGTTATTCCTCGCGGCAGGACTCAATGATCTCGTCGGCGCCGCCGGCGAGCAACTCGTCGAGCACGTGCTGCACCGCATCGGCCGCGTCGGCCCGGCCGACTGTGTGTGACGCCCTCGCGCCCCGATCGCCGGACGGTGAGGCCACCACGGCCGTCAGCGTGACGTTCCGGCCGTCCAATGTGAGCAGCGCCCCGATGGGCGTGGCGCAGCCGCCGCCCAGCCTGTCCACCAGCATCCGCTCGTGCGTCAGTGACAGCGATGCGTCATCATCGTGGATCGGCCGCAGCAGTCCGCGGACGCGCTCGTCACCCGCCCGGCCCTGAACCGCCAGGATGCCCTGGGCCGGCGCAGGGACCATTCGGTCGACATCCAGAGCTTCGGTGACGTGCTCGGTCAGCCCGACGCGTCGCAGGCCGGCCAGGGCCAGCAGCGTGGCGTCGCAGTCGCCGCGGTGCACCTTCTTGATCCGCGTGTCCACGTTGCCGCGAAGCACGCAGAACTTCAGGTCGCTGCGGACCAAGCGCAGTTGGGCTTGACGGCGAAGGCTGCTCGTGCCGATGGTCGCTCCGGTGGGCAGGTCGGCCAGCTTTCGCCCCTCTCGCGAAATGAGGGCGTCGCGCGGGTCTTCTCGCGGCGGGACGCACAGAATGGCCAGCCCGCTCGGTCCGTCTTCGTCCTGCGGCAGGTCCTTGGCGGAATGGACGGCCAGGTCGATTCGGCCGTCGCAGAGAGCCTCTTCCAACTCCCGTGTGAAGATGCCCTTTTGGCCGACCTGGGGCAGGGGGACATCGGGCTGCTGGTCGCCGCGGGTGCTGATCCGTTCGACGCGCACCTCCAGGCCGGGGTTGTGGCGTCGGATTCGCTCGACCACCCAGTTCGTCTGCGTCACCGCCAGAAGCGACCCGCGCGTCCCGACAACCAGCGTGTTGCTCCCGCCATCCGGCATGCTGCGTCCCTTCCCGAAGCTTCGGCCGACTTGGTCGCCGCTCTCTTGCCTCCAAGTCGGCCGTCAACCGTATCCGATTCTCCCAGCCGCGCCGATAAGGAGCACCCGGCCCGTCCTACCGCCGTCTGCCGCCGGTCTCTGGCATTCGCGCCGCCCGCCAGCGCTCGACATACAGCCCGGCCAACTCCCGCACCAGCGGGTCGGCATCGCTCTCGGCCAGCCGCCGGGCCACCCGCTCGAAAACGGTCCCCTGCCGTGCGGCCAGAAAATCGACCGCCATCAGCCGCACCACCCAGTCCTCGTCCGAGAGCAGCGGCGCCACCATCCCGGCCTGTTCATCCGAGAACCGAAACAGGCCTAGATTGTCCAGCATGTGGGCCCGCACCATGGGGCTTGGATCGGTGAGCCCGGCCCGCAGGGTCGCCTCCAGACCCTTCTTGTCGATGCGCACCGGAGTGTAGTCCAGCTTCTCGCGCATGGTCGCCAGCCGCTCCTCCAGCAGCGCCGCGACCGTGCGCAGCGCGTCGACCCGTTCCGGCGGCGGTCCCTGGCGCGTCTGGCGGGCCAGATCCGTAACGGTGCTCCGCTCATATGTGAACCGCAGGCGCTGCATTCGCGCCGTGGCCACCAACTCGTCGCCAAGCCGGGACTTCCATCCCCCCTCCGGCTGTTGTACCGGGTCGAGCAGCGCCGTGACGGTCAAGATCAGGTCGCGCTGAGGCAGTATCACGGCCCATGGGGCCAGCACACCGACGTCCACCGTCTGCACCAACTCGACCGATTCGCCGGGCCCCAGCGCATGCCGCTGAGCCAGCGACACGGACAAATACCCCTCCATCACCCCGATGCCCGGATAGTCCACCGTCGCGGAGAGCAGCACGTCGCCGGCCACCATCTGCCCGGCCCCCAGCGTGATCGGGAAGGTGCCCCGGTTCGTCAGTCGGAGCCGGCACGGCCAGCGCTGTCCGAACGTCGGCGTGGGATCCACGAATTCGGCGGTGAATTCGAGATAGTGGGCCGGATCAACCGGGAAGTTCATCACGTCGCGGTCGAAGGCGTCGAGCACGCGCTCGACCGAGCTACGGTCGGGCGGCGGCAGGGGGGTCGCTCCGAGTTCCTGCAACAATGCGCAGACTCGTTCGTAGGCCATCCCCGAACGCCGTACCTGCTCCGCGTCGCGGAGGATTTCGAGTGCCGACTCCTTGTCACCCAGTTCGATCAGCGCCCGGGCCAATCCCCACGCAGCAAGCTGGTCGGGCTGCTGCCCGGTCACCAGCGGCGCCAGGGTCTCCCGCGCCTCGGCGGCCTGGCCGGCCTCGAGCTGGGCCAGTCCGTAGATGCGACGTACCTCCGGATCGTTCGCAGCGCCCGCCTGGGCGAGTTCGGCGAACTCCAAGGCCCGCTGTGGGTCGGGATCGCAGACCGTGTGGAACCACGCGATTCGAGCGGCGCTCAGGGCGTCACGCCCGCGGCGTGCGACGCCCTCTGTTTTATCGAGTTGGCTTCGGAGGCCGGCTACCTGTTGTTCCGCCAGTCCATCCTGCCCTGCCGCCCGGGCCGCCTCGATTAGCAGCATCGCGGCGTCGTACGAGTTCGGGGTGGCGTTCAGGGCGCGCTGGCAGACCTCGATGGCACGGTCAAACCTCCCGGCGTCGCGCAAACTGCGGCCCATGTCCACCAGAAGCCCGCTGGGCGCGGGACGGCCGGTACTGCCGCGTTCGATGGCGGCCAGGGCCTGTTCGTACCACCACACCGCCCGATCGTGGAGCGACACTGAATCGAGCAGGCGGGCCAGCGACCAGAGTTCCCCGACACCCAACGGCGCCGCCGCGATCGAAACCAGATGTCGCCGAACGCGCCGGGCCGCGGTGGGCCCACCCTCCTGCGTCTGCAGCAGACCATCCTGCGCGGCGAAGTTGAATGCGAATGCGTCAACGGCGTCCTGCAGCTGGCGGTTGGCGGCCTCCGGCTCACCCATTCCCGCATAGGTCTCCCCCAGCCAGCGATGGAGTTCGCTGGCGATCGGTCCCGGTAACGACGCGTCCGCCAGACGCGCCGTGCAGAATTCGAGGCGTTTTTCAGCCGATTGAAGCTGCTCGAAGCCGTCGCCGAGCCAGATCAGACGCCGGACTTCGTCGTCGGTCAGGTGGCAATAACGCCCCAGGGCGTCGTGGGCCTCCTCGGCACGACCGAGCAGGGTCAGCAACTCGTACTGGCGCAGGTGAGCCTCGGCCAGATTCGGCGCAACGCGACCGGCCGCTCGCATCCAGACCAGCATCATTCGTGCGTCGCCCACGGATGGCGATGGGCCGGCGGTCAGACCGTAGTTTCGGCCTCGGTCGAGGAGCCACTGTCCGTCAGCCTGAGTCCAACCGGGGCCCTGACCGCCCCGCGCCGAAGCGGCCGGTGTCAGTGCGCACAAAGGCACCAGCACGGCCGACAGCCACACAGATGACCTGCCTGCCGGCCGCAAACGCACCGGTCGCAAACAAGCGTGTCTGGCCAATATCCTGCCCGGCGGTACGCCCGGCCCAACGGCGAACTGTCGGCGGATCCCGGCCGACCGCCCCGGGAGTCGGCGGCGCTCAATCCGTCGATGGCTTTGTCGCGTCAGGATCACGTCTCGGTTGTATTCGCAGCATCACCCACACGCAAGCGATCCGCGTGCCGCCCGGAACGACTGGCGTTCACAGGGATATCCCCCCGCGCCGCCGACCGGCGCCAGGCCCAAGGACGTCGGTGGAGGCGTTGCCCCGGGCGAGGTGCCGGTCGCCGGTTCGTTTCCGTTGGCCCGTCCGGCGGGGCGGCGTTAAACTGCGCGGGTTGTCGTTCCGACATGGGATCCTTGCGGGCTAAAGAGGTGTTCGCGGCGTGTCCAGAACCAGACCTGTTCGCCCGACCGCGCTGATCGTCGTGTTCGCGATCGCCCTGATCGGGATACTGGCGGGCGGCTCGTGGTATATGTTGCGGGACGGGCGAGACGTGCCCGACCCCGACCCCGACCCCGACATCGACGGGCCCAGCCTGCCCGACTATTCGCAGTATGAGATCGACCGCGTCCACCGGGCACTGGGATCGCGCGGCCTGCTGGTCATCGCCATAAAGAAATACCGATTGCGTCCGGGCGGATTACCGGCCTCGCTCGACGATCTGATTCGTCAGCCTCCGGAGCTGCCGCCGACGAAAGTGTGGGACGGCCCCTATATCAGCACCATAGGGCTGCTGTCCGACTCCTGGGGGCAGCGATACCGATACCGGGCCCCGGGAGTGCACCTTCCGGAGGGCTACGATCTGTGGAGCATCGGGCCTGACGGGAGAGACAACACCGCGGACGACATCGGCAATTGGAGCGTGCCCTGAGATCCGCTGCCTCCGACCCGCCTCCGCAGCACTCGGCTACCCCACTTCGCGCCGTTGGAACAGGGCCACGCCGATCATCAGCAGGGCGATGACCAGCACGACCGAGTACCCCGTGGCCAGCACCAGGTACTGGGAGGGCACCGGGATACCCGAGTTCACGGCGTCGATCACCCAGAAGATGCCCAGGTTGGGCAGGGCCTGATACGCCACCCGGGCAATCAGGCTCTCCTCCTGGTATTGCCCCAGGGCGAAATCGGAAACCAGACCCACCGCGGTGACCAGCACGCAAACCAGCAGAGTCAGCACCTGACTGAGGCGCGTTGATGCCGCCAGGGCCACGGCGGCCAGCACCATCACCGCAAGCAACACCAGGTACGCCGCGATGAACAGGTCTACCGAAAAGATGCCCATGCCATACTCCTGACGGTTCCAGGTCTTGTCCCAGAAGCCGGTCAACAGCACGGCCAGGGTGAGCAGGGGTACGGCCAGCGCCAGAGCGGTCGAGGAGAACTCCAGGTCGTAGAAGTAGTTGCAGAACGCCGCGACACCCAAGGCCAGGGCCAAGCCGCCGAACCCGAAAACAATGACCGGCATGTCCCACGGGTCCGTGGACCGCTGCAGGACCTTGTGCCGCATGGTCAGCAGGAAGACCAGAAAGCACAGGTAAAACGCCACGCCCAGGGCGGCCAGCAGCCCGGCGTACTTGCCCGCGATCAGCACCGGGCGGGACACCGGCTTGCTCACCAGCGTCAGGATGGTCTTGTTCTCGATCTCCCGGGTCAAAACCCCCGTGGCGCTGAACACCGACAAGAACAACCCGCTCAGCAGCAGCGTAGATAGTCCCAGGTCCAGCAGCAGCTTGTCGTCGTCCTCGAGGGTGAACCCGGCCAGCCCTATGTTGAAGATCATCAGCAGGGCTGCGGCGAAGAGCACCACGCCGAAGATGGGCTGCCGGATCGTCTCCAGGAAGGTGTTGGCGGCGATTGTGTAGAATCTGGAGAACATAGGCTGAGCTTCGCTAGCTCCTGCTGGAATTCAGCTTAGCTCGTCCGCCCGCGCAGGCCCGGGCTTGGCAACCAAGGCCGCTTATTGTAAGCTGCCGCCCCGGCCGGGCAAGCGTGGAGCCCGGGAAGCGTCCGTGTTCGGGGCACGCTGCGAACAGGCCGGGCGTTCGGTCTGGCGCCAGGCGCCTGTCGCCGACCCGAAGCCGCGGCGCCGATCGATCCTGTGTAAGACGGATAGCGCCGATGCCCAACACGTCGTCTGTGAGTTCCGAGGACCGACGGGCCCAGGGGGTCTGCGCCTTCGGTTTCTCCCTGCAGTTGGTGGCCTTCGGCCTGATTCTGGGCCTGGCTCTGTGGAGCGGCTCGGAGGCGGTCTGGGCGGAAAGCGTTCACCTGGGCTTCGCCGCAGCCGTCTGGCTGGCGTTGCTGGTCCTGTTCACGCAGCGCAAGCGATCGGCGGCCGAGGCGTTCGAGACCGAAGAAATCCGCCGGGCCGCCGAAGCGGGGGTCCATCCGGCTATATTCGAGGCCGCAGACGAATCGCTCCACCTCGAGCGGCAGCGCCTGCGATGGATCTACCGCTGGTTCCTGCCGGCCTTCACCATTCTGCTGGCCCTGTTGCACATCGGCTTGTACGTCGGCTGGCAGGCCCGGTTCGCCAAGCCGATCTCGGACCCCAGTTGGCCCAGCGCCTCCAACCCCCCGTTGGCTGCCACGCTGACCGCCTTTGCCGGATTCTTCTGTTTCATGCTCTCGCGCTATGCCAGCGGGATGGCCCGGCAGCCTCAGTGGCGCGTGCTTCGGGCGGCCGCGACCTACCTGGCCGGCAACGCCCTGGCTTGCCTGGTGGTGGTGGCCGCCATGGGGGCCTCGATTGTGGATGTGCCCTTCGCAGAGCCGCTGGCCGCTTACGCCATCCGGATCGCCATGCTCGTGCTGGGCATCGAGTTCGCAATCAACTTCGTGCTGGATCTCTATCGCCCGAAAGTCGGAGAGGAACAGCCTCGTCCGGCCTTCGACTCGCGCCTGCTGGCCCTGATCAGCGAGCCGGGTGGGCTGGCCCGGTCGCTGGCCGACGCCATCAACTATCAGTTCGGCTTCGAGGTCTCGGGCACCTGGTTCTACCAACTGCTCCAGCGAGCCATTCTGCCGCTGGCCGTCTTCACCATGCTGGCCCTGTTCCTCCTGTCGAGTGTGGTCATCGTGGACGCCGACCAGGAGGCCATTGTCGAGCATTACGGCAGACCCACGGAAACTGGGACCTTCGGCCCGGGCATCCATCTCAAATGGCCCTGGCCGATCGACCGCGCCTATCGCGTGGCCACCACGCGGATGCGCCCGCTGGTGGTGGGCACGCGCGGCGGTGAGTACGCCGGCGAGACGGAGGAGACGGCCCAACAGCACGAGCACGAGATGGTCTTGTGGACCGAAAAGCACGATTTCGCCCCGCACCTGATGATCATCGTGGCCAGCCCGGACCGGTCCGTCGGAGCGGCCGACCTCGGCGACGGGGACGAGTCCGCGCCGGAGACCGAGGCCGCCGGCGTCGGGATGCTGGAGTGCTCGATCGCCATTGAGTACCATGTCGACCAGCCACGCGATTATCTGTACCGCTATGAGCAGCCGGAGACGGTGATCGAGGCCGTCGCCTTCCAGACCCTGACCGACTACGCCGCTTCGGTGGACCTCGATCAGGTCATCGGTCCGGGGCGCGAGCAGTTCGAGCGCGACCTGAGGGAGCGAATACAGCAGCGCGTCGACGAACTCCAGGTCGGCGTCAAGCTCGCGTTTCTCGGGCTGCACGGGGCCCATCCGCCGGCCGAGCAGGGCGTGGCCAAGGCCTATCAGGATGTGGTCTCCCAGGAGCGGCGCAAGCGGGCGACCATCGAGGAGGCCCTCGGCCAGGCTCAGGAGATCAAGACCAAAGTCGCCGGCAGCGTGGCCGCTGCTGACGCCTTGGACGCCGCCATCATGGAACTGGAGCGCCTGGTCCACGATCCGGACGCGACCGACGAGCAGCGCGGCATCGCCCGACGGCACGTCGACGACCTGCTCCTGGGCAACCCGGCCGAGGGCGTCCGGCCGGCATCGGGGCAGGTGGCCGCCATGATTGCCGCGGCCCAGGCCGATAACGTCGCTCTGGTCTCCGATGCCGAGTCCAAGCTCACCGAGTTCGCCAATGAGGTGGCGGCCTACCGAGCGGCCCCCCGCCTCTACCGCATGCGAAAGTGGCTGGAGATGTTGACCGCGGCGACGCAGGGCGTCCGCAAGGTCGTGCTGGCCGGCGACCTCGACGAGATCAACCTCGTCTTCGAGATCGAGATGGAGAAACAGGGCGTCTTGGACCTGACCGCCGAGCCCGAGCCGGCCTCGGGGAGATGACCCGGCCCCGAAAGGGCCGAGGAGACGTGAACCGATGAAGAGTTGGCCCACCATAGTGGCCGCCGTTGCTCTGGCGATCGTGCTGCTGCTGTACATGTGCATGTACCAGGTGCGTTCGACGGAGACGGCGGTGGTCAAGACCTTCGGGAACGTGGACCCCGATAGCGTCAAACGCGACGCCGGCCTGTACGTCAAGTGGCCCTGGCCCATCCAGATGGTCGAGAAGTACGACCAGCGGTTGCGGGTCCTCTTCGACCGTACCGAGGAAACACGCACCGCGGACAGCAAGAACATCATCCTGACCACCTTCACTGTCTGGACCATCGCGGACCCCTACGAGTTCCATCGCCGCTACAAGAACGAGGCCGATGGCGAGCGGGCCTTGCGCACCAAGATCCGCTCCCACAAACTCGCAGTTGCCGGAAAGCACGACTTCCGCGAGTTCGTCTCCACCGATCCGGCCGAACGCCACATTCAGCAGATCGAGCAGGAGATGATGGACCTGGTCAAGGTCGAGGCCGCCGAGGAGTTCGGCGTCGAGATCAGGCTCTTCGGGCTCAAGCAGTTGGGCCTGCCCGAAGAGGTCACCAAGGTCGTGTTTGACAGCATGAAGAAGGGCGAGGAGACCAAGGCCAGGAACCTCCGGGCCGAGGGCCTGGCCCGGGCCAACGAGATCGTCGCCCAGTCCGGAGCGGCCGAACAACGCATCCTCGCCGCCGCAAAGCGCAAGGTCGTCGAGTACCGCAACCAGGCCCAGGCCGAGGTCAGCCGCATCTATGCCGCGTTCCAGGAGCATGAGGAGCTGCGCATCTACCTGGACAAGTTGCAGGCCCTGGAGGAGGTCCTCCGAAAACGCACCACGCTGATCTTCGGACCTGAGAAGCAGCCGTTTGACCTCTTCGATGAGGGCAGACGCGTCCCCTCGGTGCTTGGCGCCCAGACCGAGCCGCTGCCCGCGGCCCAACAGACGGCGGATTGACCATGTCTGACTCCAGCCCGGATCAACATCCACATCGCACGCTGCACGTCACTGACGCGCCCTTCGACGCCGCCAACCAGTCGTTGGCCGACGCCCTGCGGGCCAGCTTTGGCGTGCTCAAGGCCATCATGATCATCCTGGTCGTCTGGTTCCTGCTCAACGGGCTGACCTGCGTCCAGGAGAACGAGCAGGCCGTCGTGTTTCGCCTCGGCAAGCTGCTGCCCACCGCTCACGGGTCCGGCCTGTCCTGGGCGTTCCCCTATCCCTTCGACGAAACGCTCTGCATCGGCGTGACCGCCGAGACGCTCACCTTCGATTCCCACTGGTTTGGCTTGATGCCGGACGAGGTCGGTGTATCGCTCGGCCGGCTCTCCCGCGGTGGCCAGGGGCTGAATCCGGCCCACGACGGCGCCCTGCTCACCGCCGACAAGGGCCTGGCTCACGTGAAGTGGTCGCTCGTTTACCGCATCACCGATCTGTCGAGATTCGTGCGCAACGTCTCGCACACTACAGACGAAAAGGCCCGCAAGGAGATGACCCGAACGCTGATCCAGACCCTGCTGGAGAACGCGGCGGTCCGGGCGGCCTCCATGTTTACCGCGGCCGAGATCACCCAGACCAGGACCGACGCCTTCGCCCGCGAGGTGAGGACCATCCTCGCCGCCGAGTTCGATCTGCTCCAGACCGGAATCGAGCTGACCGCCGTGGAGATTCCCGAGGCCACTGTGCCGCTCCAGACGCGGAAGGCCTTCCTGGCCGTGATCGAAGCCGAGAGTGAGAAGACCATCGAGGTGCAGAAGGCCGATCAGAAGAGGAACGAGCTGCTCAACAAGGCGGCCGGGCCTGCCTACCGCAAGTTGATCGGAGAACCCGACGCCGCCATCGACCGGCTGTTGCCACGGTTGGAGGCCGCCAGGGCAGGCGGGGAAGACGCACGCGCCGAGGAATTGGAGCAGGCCATCGGCAAGCTCAACCTGCTGGAGATCGCCCGGAGTCAAGGGGATCAGGCCCAGGTGCTTCGGCTGGAGGAGGAGGTCGATCGCATCCTGGAGGAGGAGGCGTCCGGCACGGTGGGGGCCTGGATTCGCCGGGGCGAGTCCGAGTACCAGCGCGTGATCCAGGGACTGCGCGGCGACGTCGAGCAATACCAGACCCTCGTGGCCGAGTACGAACAGACGCCCCGGTTGCTCATCGAGCGAAAGTGGCAGGAGACCATGCGCAAGGTCCTGGCCTATCCGGGCGTCAACAAGTGGTGGCTTCCGGGAGGACGCCAGGAGGTCCGCATTAAGATCGGCCCCGATCCCCTGGCCCGGCGGGAGGCCGAGATCACGGAGTACCAGAAGAGTAGGGAGTCCGAGTTCGAGGAACCCGAGGCCCAGCGACGCATTATCATTCCCGAAGACGTGACCGCCGGACCGGGAAGCAGATAGCAGGCAACCATGCCCAGCGACGACCTTCCTGTTATCCAGACCGCCGGCC
>Ga0307380_10009738_pt1 | contig 12165 bp, 8 predicted proteins | sample UN3MG_FD_202239 | JGI IMG/M metagenome (GOLD analysis project Ga0307380, IMG submission 202239) | Soil microbial communities from Risofladan, Vaasa, Finland - UN-3 | ecosystem: Environmental > Terrestrial > Soil > Coastal area > Acid sulfate soil | place: Finland: Risofladan, Vaasa | collected... | reverse complement strand
CAGCCCGTAAGGGACCGATGTGGCCCAGAGCCTGAGGTGAGATGGGCAACCCGAATCGTGCCCCCAGCCCGGCAGGCGCCCGTCGCGTAGCCCTTGATGCAGTCAGGTCCGCGGCCGATCCGCGCGTTCGCAGGTCGCCCGGACCGAGGAGACGTAGATGAGCGACAACCCGTCGAAACATCGTCTGGGCACCCTCGCGCTGCACGCCGGCCAGCAGCCCGACCCCGCCACCGGCGCCAGGGCCGTGCCGATCTACGCGACGGTCGCCTACAACTTCCGCAGCACACAGCACGCGGCGGACCTCTTCGCGCTGAAGGAGTTCGGGAACATCTACTCCCGGCTGACGAACCCCACGAACGACGTGCTGGAGAAGCGCCTGGCTGCCCTGGACGGCGGGGCGGCCGGCCTGGCTTTTGCCAGCGGGCAGGCGGCGATAACGGCGGCCATACTCACAATCACCCACGCCGGCCAGAACTTCGTCTCCTCCACCAGTCTCTACGGCGGAACGTGGACGCTGTTTACGCAGACGCTCAAGAAGCTGGGCGTCGAGGTCCGGTTCTTCGATCCCGATCACCCCGAGCGGATCGCCGGCCTGGTCGATGGGCACACGCGCTGCGTGTACCTTGAGAGCATCGGCAACCCGAAGAACGACGTGCCGGACTTCCGTAAGATTGCCGACGCCGCCCATAAGCACGGCCTGCCGCTGCTGTGTGACAACACTGTGATGACCCCGGCGCTGTTTCGGCCGATCGAGCACGGCGCGGACATCGTGGTCTATTCGACCACGAAGTACATCGGAGGCCACGGCGTGCACGTCGGCGGGGCCATCGTGGACGGCGGCCGCTTTCCGTGGGCCGACGATCCGAAGAAGTGGCCGGAGTTCTGCTCCCCGGACGACGCCTACCACGGCGTGGTCTTCACCGAGGCCCTCAAGCAGGTAGGCAACATCGCCTACATCGTGCACATCCGCACGCATCTGCTGCGCGACATGGGCGGATGCATGAGCCCGTTCGCGGCCTGGCTGTTCCTGCTGGGGCTGGAGACTTTGCACGTCCGCATGCCGCGGCACTGCGAGAACGCGGCCGCCGTCGCCCGATGGCTGTCGCGGCACCCGGCGGTTGCGTGGGTGAACTACCCCGGTCTGCCGGGCCATCCGCACCAAAAGATGGTGAAGAAGTACCTGCCGCACGGGGCGGGCGCGATCATCGGCTTCGGCATCCGGGGCGGCCGGGAAGCCGGCGTCAGGTTCATCGACAACGTCAAGCTCGCCAGCCACCTGGCCAACATCGGCGACGCCAAGACGCTGGTGATTCACCCGGCCTCCACGACGCACCAGCAGCTCACGCCCGCCGAGCAGAAGGCCGCCGGGGTCAGCCCCGAGTTCATCCGCCTGTGCGTCGGCATCGAGGACGTTCAAGACATTAAGGAAGACCTGGACCAGGCGCTGAAGGCCTCCCGGAAGAGGCGCCGTGGGCGGCGGTGAAGGTAGTCGTACTGCGGATAGGCTCTGATTCTGCAACGCAAGTTGCTGTCGTAAGATGCCGTGCGGTCTCGAAGTCCGAAGCGCGAAATCCGAAATCCGAAATCCGAAACAATGACTAAATCCCAAGGCCTCAATGCTCAAAACAGAAACTTCCGGCGCCGACGGACGGGACGTTTGGAGCATTTGATATTCGAGTTTCGGATTTCGATATTCGGATTTCGGACGTCGTCACAACCGTTTTGTCGACAAGATGTTACAGGAGTCCCTGATTGTGGACTCTCGCTGAGTGCTATGGATTATGACTGACGCATTCCTCAACAGCAGCGACAGCGTCCGCAGCGCCAGGCCGCTCAGGCACGCGCAACAAGTGACGTTCGACGGGCCGCTGGAGCTGGAGCAGGGCGGACGGCTGCCGTCGGTGACGGTGGCGTACGAGACGTACGGGCGGCTGGCCGCGGAGAAGGACAACGCCGTGCTGATCTGCCACGCGATCAGCGGCGACTCGCACGTAGCGCGCCACGACGAGAATGACGACGCCGGCTGGTGGGATGCGATCGTCGGGCCGGGCAAGGCGATCGACACGGACCGATACTTCGTGATCTGCCCGAACCTGCTCGGTGGCTGCCGCGGCACGACCGGCCCCAATTGCGTCAATCCCGCCACGGACCGGCCGTACGGGCACGATTTCCCCACCGTCACCATCGGCGACATGGTCGAGGTGCAGCGGCGGCTGATCGACCACCTGGGCATCGAGCGGCTGCTGGGCGTTGCCGGCGGCTCGATGGGCGGGCACATGGCGCTGTGCTGGGCGCGGCGCTACCCGAGGCGCGTCCGCGGGGCGATACCGATCGCCACCTCGCCGCGGCTGACAAGCCAGGCGCTCGCGTTCGACGTGGTCGGGCGCAACGCCATACTCCGCGATCCGTGCTTCCGCGGCGGGCAGTACTACGACCAGGCGCCGGGGCCGGACCTGGGGCTGGCCATCGCCCGCATGATCGGCCACATCACCTACCTTTCGCCCGAGGCGATGAAGGAGAAGTTCGAGGCCGACCGCCACCGGCCGCGCCAGGTCGCCACCGACTTCGAGAAACGTTTCTCCGTCGGCTCATACCTGGGCTACCAGGCCGACAAGTTCGTCGAGCGGTTCGACGCCAACAGCTACATCACCCTGTCGATGGCCATGGACCTGTACGACCTGGGCGCGACGAGGGATGAGTTGATCTCGGCCCTGCGAAGCAGCTCGTGCCGCTGGCTGGTGATAAGCTTCACGAGCGACTGGCTGTTTCCGCCCGAGCAGTCGCGCCAGATCGTGGACGCCCTGATCGTCGCGGACAAGCGGGTGAGCTTCGCCAACGTCGCCAGCACGTGCGGGCACGACGCGTTTCTGCTGCCCAACGACGCGGACCGCTACGGCGAGCTGATCCGTGCGTTCCTGGACAATCTCAGCCGGCCGGAGGCCGACACGCCCGCGCCGAGCGATGAGCTCAACGGCAACGTGCGCAGCATCTTCCACCATCGGCTGGATTACGACCGCATCGTCGAGCTGATGCGCCCCGGCGCCTGCGTGCTGGACCTGGGCTGCGGCAACGGCGAGCTGCTGGTGCGGCTCAAGCGCCGCGGGCACAGCCGCATCGTCGGCGCCGAAATCGACGAGGAGGAGCTGCTCGCATGCGTCCGCCGCGGGCTGGACGTGGTGCAACTCGACCTGAACCGCGGCCTGTCGTCCTTCGCGGACAAGCAGTTCGACTACGTCGTGCTCTCCCAGACGCTTCAGTCCGTGCGCGACGTCGAGGGCATCATCGGCGACATGCTCCGCGTCGGCCGGCGGTGCATCGTGAGCTTCCCCAACTTCGCCTACAGCAAGCTGCGGACGATGATGTGCGTGCACGGCCGCGCGCCGCGAAGCCCCGACGGCCTGCTCCACTACGAGTGGTACGACACCCCCAACATCCGCTTCTGCTCGATCGAGGACTTCCGCAGCTTCTGCGCCGACAAGGGCATCCGCACAGAACGGGAAATCTACCTCGACACCGAGAAGGATCAGGAGGTCAGCGAGGACCCCAACCTCAACGCGGACCTGGCCATCTTCGTGATCGGGCGGTAGGCCGCCTACTTGCCCAGCGGGAAGGGCCGGCCGGTCATAGCGGTCATTACCCGCGGCACGTCGCGGGAGCGCATGAACGGCGGCAGGGCACCCGCGGTGGACATGATGAAGGCCGTCGAGTTGCTGCGGTTCAGCCCGCCGTGCGTGGAGGCGACGTTGACGGCGCCGCCGAACGACTTGCTGCCGCTGTAGTATCCGTCAGCCAGCGAGAGGATCACGTCCGGCACGTTCTGCGCCAAGGCGAAGTGCGCCCGCCACAGACGCGTCAGCGGCAGCGGGTAGTAGTGCTCCCGGGTCAGCTTGGTCTCCAACTCGTAACTCAACTCGCAGCCCGCGCCCAGGTCGAGCGATTTGCCCTCGGCCGACAACGCGGATATGCCGCCCAGGCGCAGCGGGTCGCCCGAGGCCGGAGCATACACCAGACCGTGCTCGCCTGAGCGGATGATCGCCCGTCCGACGGCGTTGGGGTCGGAGGAGTTCGGGTCTCGTCCGATGACGACTACGGTGTCGCCGTCGGCGTAGCTGGCCAGTTCCACGCCCTCGCAGCGGGTGCAGTCGGCGGCGAGCGCCGCCGGGCTGCGCGCCGACAGGCTCGCGTAGGTCTCCAGGCCGAAGCGGACGTACACCACGTCGCGCGGCCCGTCGAGCCGCTTTCGAATCCGCCAGCCCCTCTCGGTGAGGTGCTCCTCCAGGTCGATGCGCCGGGACGGCGTGTAGCTGTGCCCGTGGTCGGCCATCAGCGTGATCTTCACCAGCCCGCGCGTCTCATAGACGATCTGCCAGATCACGCGATCGAGCTGCCGCAGGGCCTCGGTCTGGCCCTCGGCGCCGTAGCGCGTGCCGATGCCGGCCGAGCTTACCAGGTATGCCACCAGCTCCTTGGTCTGAAGCTCGTCGAAGCGCTCCTTGAGCCCCTTGAGCTCCCTGCCATAGACGGCCCGAGGGCGGACGTAGCCGACGGCGTCGATGATGGTGTTCGCGCGGTACTGGAGCAGCCGGCTGTACGGCTGGTTCCCGCCGGACAGGTAGTGCCTCGACCCGCCGACGAGACTGTTGGCGCGCCGGTCGTAGTATTCCGACTCGAACGCCGGGGCCGGCCCGCAGCCCAGCAGGTCGCAGATGGCCGGGTCCGTCATCGTCGGGTAGGGCGCGATGACTCGCGAGGGCGGGTGAAACAGCCTCAGCCCGCCTGCGTCCCAGTAGCGCCTGAGAACGTCGTAGCCGAAGCCGTCGAGGATGATGACCACGTGCCGACAGAAGTCGAACGGGATCGAATCGAGGTTGACCATGGCGTCGGGCTTGCCGTCGCCGCTGTGATCGTACGCGATCCGGTCCACCCGCCCGTTCGAGTCGGTGTAGGCGAAGAAGTCCGCCTCGTCGTCGCCGTCGACGTCATACTTGATCGCGGCGCCGGCGGGCACCGCCGCCGTCATGGGCGCCTCCGGGAAGTACACGACCTTCCGGCAGCCGCACAAGGCCAGCGCCGCTGCCGCGACCAAGACAAACACGACCGTTCTGTCAATCATCATCGCATCCCGCATCGCCCCGGTGCGCGAATTATACCTTTCCAACGCACGCCGTCACGGATATCTCTATCGACATGAAGGCGGTGTTCTTCGATATCTGCCCGGTCGGGTGGGTCACCTGCAAGTGGCTGCGGCATTTCTGGCGGGGCTGCCTTGTGTCGCGGCTGAACGGGATATCGCTCCGGGACGTGCCGCCGCCCGAGCTGCCCGGCGACGATTGGGTCCGCGTCCGGACGCTGCTGGGCGGCATCTGCGGATCGGACGCGGCACTGGCGCTTCAGAGGCAGCCGGCAAGCTCCATCCTCCAGGCGTTCAGCTCCCGGCCGATGGTCCTCGGCCACGAGAACGTCGCCGTCGTCGAGGATCTGGGGCCGGCGGTCGATCCGGCCTGGCGGGGCCGGCGCGTCTGCGTCGAGCCGACGCTCGGCTGCCAGGCTCGCGGTATCGATCCGCCGTGCCCGCGCTGCGCGGCCGGCGAGTTCGGGGCCTGCGAGAACTTCGCCGGCGGCGGAAAGTACGAGCTGCCCGCAGGCACGAGCATCGGCTACAACTCACGAACCGGCGGGTCGCTGGGGGATCGCTTCGTCGCGCACGCCAGCCAGCTCGTGGCCGTCCCAGACGCGCTGAGCGACGAGCAGGCGGTGCTGACCGATCCGATCGCGTGCAGCCTGCATGCGGTTCTCCGGGCGGAGCTGGCCGAGGGGTCCAACGTCCTGGTCTATGGGTCCGGCGTGCTGGGGCTGGGCGTGGTAGCCGCGCTGCGGGCCGTCGGGTTCGCCGGGCGCATCGACGTGCTCGACCGGGCGGGCTACCTTAGGCAGACGGCACTTGCCCTCGGCGCCGACGAGTTCGTCGTCACGCCGGCCTCCGCGAAAGACCGCTTCGGGCGGATCGCCTCGCTGACGGGCGCGACCGTCCAGAGATCGCGGTTCGCAAACTACATGCTCTCCGGCGGCCATGACGTCGTCTTTGAGTGCGTCGGGTCGTCGCAGTCGGTCGCCGAGAGCCTCAAGTTCGCGGCCGCCCGAGGGCAGGTGGTCATGGTGGGCACGGCGCACGGCCGCGGGGCCGACCTGACGCCGGTATGGTTCCGCGAGCTGCACGTGCTGGGCGCCTACGGCCGGCAGGTGGAGCAGTTCGCCGGCAGGCGCATCGGCACCTACCAGCTCGTGCACGAGCTGATGACTTCCGGTAAGCTTGACGTGCAGTCGCTGCTGACGCATACCTTCCGGATCGACCGTTGGCGGGAGGCGTTCGGCGTGGCGATGTACAAAGGCCGCCAGCGCGCGATCAAGGTGGCGCTGGACTTCCGTAAAGACCAGACAGACCACTAGGATGTAACCGGGCGTGGCCGGCCTTCGGGCGGCGGGGCAGCCCGGTAAGGGAATGACGAATGACGACGCTCGAATGACGAATCAATGACGAATCCCCAATGACGAACGGATCGGACCGGCGCCTTCTTCGCTATTCGGCACTCGTCATTCGTCATTAGTTCGGCATTCGTCATTCGGCATTTGTCATTTGCACGTTCGTGTCCTTTGCGGTGAATCATCCGAGATAGAGGATCGAGACATGGCAGAGCAGCCCAAGGCGCTGGTTGGCGTGGTGATGGGTTCGGACAGCGACCTGGAGGTCATGCAGCGCTGCGTGAAGCAGCTCGAGGCCTTCGGCATCGCATGCGAGGCGCGGGTCATTTCCGCGCACCGCACGCCGGTCGCGGCACACGAGTACGCGCAGACCGCCGCCGGGCGCGGGCTGAAGGTCATCATAGCCGGCGCGGGCATGAGCGCGGCCCTGGCGGGCGTGCTGGCGGCCAACACCACGTTGCCCGTGATCGGCGTGCCGATCGACGCCGGGCAGCTCAACGGCCTGGACGCACTGCTGAGCACCATGCAGATGCCGCCCGGCGTGCCGGTGGCCTGCATGAGCGTCGGCGCCGCCGGCGCGACGAACGCGGCGATCCTGGCTGTGCAGATCCTCGCGACCGCCGATCCGGCCCTGGCAGACCGCCTCGCGCAGTTCAAGCAGGACCAGGCCCGCAAGGTCGCCGAGAAGGACGCGCGCCTCCGCGGCAGCAGCGACGGTTGACCTTCGCGCGGCCGAAGTGGTAGATTGCATGGGGACGGCAGCCGGCCGCACGGGTATCCGGCTCGACGGTCGCACGGGGCGCACCCGGTCGGCCCGGACCGGGCACTACCCCGCAGGGACGCAATTGGTAACTGGTGGATAAGCAGTCACATAACGCTTTGCTGAACGTGCCGTTTTCTCGGCGACGGGACGTGTCCTGTAGAGGAGGAAGCACATGCCGTTCGAAGTCAGGACCATCGATCTTGCGCAGTATCCTTCGTTGGACAGCAATCCCACTTTGTTTCCGCCGGAGACCTGGCTGAGGAAGCGGCTCGATCAGAACAAGGTCCAGAAACAGAAGGTCGCCTGGGCCGTGGCAAAGGAATGGTTTGCCGAGCAGGTTCGTGATGTTTTTGTCACAGACGGCAGCAGCACCTTCTACGTGTGCTTGGCGCTTGCCTTGTTGCAGGATCCGCGCACGGTCAAGCTCTACACGAACAACGTCGCATTCTCGAGCGAGATGGACGGCCGGCAGAGTGTGCCGGGCTTTGAGCTGGAACTCCTGGGAGGACACAAGGACCCGATCCTCAGCGCCACCTTGGGGACGGAGGCCGAAAGGCAGGCGAAAGCAATACTGGGCAAAACGAATCTGGCGATCGCCTCCGTTCGACAGTTGGTTGCCGAGAAAGGGCCGACAACCATCGAGTGGCAGTCCCGTGGTATCAAGGAAATCGTCCTGAAGCAGGCGAGCATGCTCGTATTCGTGCTCGATTGGAAGAAGCTGGCGACCCCGCCCATCGACGTTCCGGCACTGGTCTTTCCTCACAATCGCCAGGAGGAATGGAATCGCATTCTCGAGACCGTCACTGTGTGCTTCGTGTCTTGCGCTCCGCCTGGGATTGCCAACGGATATGAGGAAGGACGGAAGATCAAGGCGAGCAACAGACCTGCCGGGGCACTGGGGCGGGAGGAGAGGTACGCCCTCAACGTCTTCAAGCTGAGCCAGTACGAGAACGTGACTTTCGTCGAAGTCCGATAGCGGCCCGGCGGGGGGATCGCGGTTTGCGGTGCGGCAGCGGGGCAACGGCGGCGGTCTTGGCGGCGCGCCTGACTCTGCGCGTCAGACCACGGCACGCGCGGTTGGGCCTAGCAGACGCTTGCCGTCTGCTGCGCGTACTCGCCGGCTGGCTGCGGGCGCTCACACGGCAGGGGGGGCAGGTGGGGCGCCCTGGCGGCCCACTCGCCCGCCACCCGGTCGATCACCTGGGCGATCTGGCCGTCCACGTAGCCCTCGGTCATGTTCTTGCCGGCCCGGCAGCCCTCCACCTGCCAGATTCGCCGGAACGCCTCGGGGTGGTCGATCAACATGCACGGCCGGGCGCGGTCGGTCACCCGGTCCTGCTCAGCGCGGAACGCCCGGAAGACCGGGTTATCCTGGACGAAGTCCCAGAGCCTCTTGTACGGGCTGGTGCCGTTGATGATGTCGAAGATGTTCCCGCAGGCCACGGGGCTGAACACGCACGGGCTGATGTCGCCGTTGGCGTAGATGTGGAAGTAGTATCGCCCGCCGGCGATGCAGCCGCCCACAAGCGGCCCGTCGTTCCAGAAGTCGCCAAGGAAGATCGGCCGGCGCTCCTGGCGCCAGCGGAAGATCGTCTCGCGCAGCATCGCGCGCTGGTCGGCGGTGACCATAAGGTCCGGCCGGGGCGAGCGCCCGATCGGCTGGAGCAGGAAGAACCACCCGAACAGGTCGCCCTCGGCGGTCCGCAGCTCGATGAAGGCGTCCTGGCAGATGGACTCGACGTTCTCGCGCGTCACGGTGGCCGAGAACCCGGTCATCACCTGGTGGACGGCCAGCAGCCGGCGGACCTGCCGGTTCTTCTCGTAGACGCCCTTGCCCCGGCGGGCGTCGGTCTGGTGCTCGAAGCCCTCGACGCTGATGGCGGGGAAGAGGTTGCCGACCTTGCACATTCGTTCGGCCGTCGGCTCGTCGATGAGCGTGCCGTTGGTATAGATCAGGAACCCGCGGTTGTTGAATCGCTCGCCCAGCCGCGTGAGCGTCCGCTCGGCCCGCTCGCGTAGGAACGGCTCCCCGCCGCTGATCGTTATCAGCGTGACGTTCATCCGCGCCAGCTCCTCGATGATCGCCTCCATCTGCTCGTAGCTCAGGTCGCAGCCGTCGTGCGTGCTCTTGGCGTAGCAGCCCGGACAGCTGAGGTTGCACCGGTCTGTCGGCTCCAGAACCACGGTGCAGGGAGTGGCCAGCCCCGTCCGCTGGTCGTCCGTGCGCTTGTACACCTCAACGATCCACGTCGCCAGGAATCGCAGGACCGCGCGCGCGGCAGCCGGCCTCTCGTCGATCAGCCGATGGAGCCACGGATTCATCTGCTGGGCAAACCAGCGCGCGTTGCGCTGCTTCTCGCTGTCCGGCTCGCAGTCGCTCCAGGACGTGTCCAGCCAGGCCAGCAGCCTGTCGAGGAACAGGTTCCGCAGGCCGGGAACGCGAAGGGTAAGGTCCGCCCCGCGGACGGCCGCCGACAGCACCAACTGCTGAAGTGCATCACGACCCCACGTCTTCGCTGTGCGAATCATCGGCTGTCCTCCCCGAACCCGGGCCCGGTGCCGGAACCCGGGCGTATCCAAATGCCCGTGCCGCAGATCGTGGCGGAGCGGCCGAGATGTGCGAACTGCCCCGTGGCAGCTGCCGGACTTTGCTGCTCCCTGGTCCGGCGGTTCCGGCGGCTCCAATGCTATCATTGTAACCCGCCGGGGCTGTTTGCAAGAGATTTTCCGTCGTTTTGGGTGCAAGCGGCGATTGCCGCAAACCCAGCCGCCACAGACACTTGCGAAGCACGTAGGGCGGGCTGTTGTATAGCCCGGACACATGGGTGACAGGTGTTCGGATACATGGGTAACACATGGCCTGGATGTTGTCACGGGTCTTGCCCGCGGCTGGAGAGCCAAGTGCCACGCTTCTGGCGCTGTTGGCCAGAAGCGTGCTTCTGTCGGCCGCCGTAGGGTGTGCGCGAGCGCACGCTTCTGCAAGCAGAAGCGTGGCACCCGGCATCCTACGGCTACGGCCAGCCCGGCATCATCGCCGCGGGCCGGCACGAGCGAAGCCGCCTGGAGAACTCCTTCGCTACGGCTTGCAGGTAGTCGCGGCTGCGTACCAGCCGGCCGAGCAGCATGTCCCGCTCGCAGCTCTCGGCCCGGCGGTTGGCGACGGCCTTACGCGGGTCGTCGCGGTGGCGCGTGCGGTCCCATTCCTTCTCGGCCGCCTTGCAGACCCGCTCCAGCCGGCGCACAAGCTCCGCTAGCCGGCCGCGGGCCTTCTCCAAGGGCGCGAGCACCTGCGCGGGCGGCTTTTCGCGGTCTCGCAGGACCTCGGCCTCCGCGGCGAGGGCCTGGAACTCCGCCAGCGCCAACCCGTTGTCGAGGCAGGCGGCCTTGATCCGCCCCGCCAGGCGGATCGCCTCGAAATGCGGACGGTTGCTGCGCACCTTGGCGGCGGCGCGGTCGAGTGCGTCGGCGGCCTGCCGCGCGGCATCCACGCGGGCGGCGAAGCCCTCGGCGCTCGCCAGCGAGATCGCGTCGAACACGTCGGCGGCCGAGTCCGGCAGCAGGGCCTTCAGCTCCAGCGTTGCCAGCGGGACGGCCTGCACCGCCCAGAGCGCTTCGCCCGCGGCCCGGCCGCGCAGGCCGAAGTGCTCGCGGGCGAACTGCCGGGCGAATGCCGGCTTGCCCGCCGGCCGACCCGTCCGCAGGACGCGACCCGTGTAAGCGACCGCCGGCAGGTACGCATCCCGCAGCCCGCGCCACGGCACCCACCAGGTATTGACGATACCCATCGCCCCGCGCCCGGGCAGCGAGGCCGCCACGCGAAGAGTCTCGTCGAGATTGGCGTAGTTGCCCTCGTCGGACAAGACGACGTTGCCCCAGTGGCAGATCGCCGGGGAGAGGATCACGTCGAAGCCGGCCCGCAGGCTGCGGCGGGTGCCGGCGGTCGGCACGTCGCGGTAGTGCCAATGCGCCATGACAATGTCCTTCGGCAGCGCGCGGAGCATGGCGGGTGCGTGCTCGACGTGGTCGGCCCACATTATCATCCGCTTGCCGCGGCTCGCAAGGATGCGGTGGACGGCCTTCACGTGCTCGGCGTAGATCCACCACTTCGGCCGCCCGCGCCCGCGCCGCGCGCAGCGCTTGCAGCCGCCGAAGTCCACCTCGTCCAGGCCGGCGTGGACGTACGGGCTGTCGAACAGCTCCGCCACCTCCGTGAGGATGTCGTCGAGCAGCTCGATCGTCTGCGGGTGCGACGGGCAGACGGCGTTCAGGAACGTCGGGTCGCCGTCGGCCAGGTGCGCGTAGCGCCGCAGCGAGGTGATGTAGCGCGCGTGCCCGAGCGACTCCACCTCCGGCACCACGTCGATGCCGAGCCGGCCGGCCGCGCGGATCAGCCGGCGCATCTCGGCCTTCGCCAACGCGTATCGCGACGCCAGCTCCGGGTGCGAGTCGAGCCTCAGCACTACACCCTGGTCGTCCACGAAGTGCAGCCAGAGGGTGTTGAACCCCCAGCGGGCCAGGTGCGGCAGCAGGTCGAAGTAGAACTTGTGCCGCTCGGTCAGGCGGGCCAGGTCGAGCAGCAGTCCGCGGATCGGCTGTCCCGTGCGTCCCTTGCGCGAAGCCATCGCCTCTCCTTTCCGACGTTGAAGGCCAACTACTCTGCCCGGCCGCCGCCCCCTTCCCCCGAACAACTCCGCCTGGGCGCCCAAGAGAACAGCAAGAAATCGAGAATGTAGGTAACGTCCCTAATGGGGCCCGGATATGAGGTCGGCACACAGAATGGGGAGGTGCCACTGTATGGGGTGGCGATCAGGGCTTCAGTGGAATGAGTATTCCATCAACCGACAGATGGAGGTCACTCAGCGGCACAGAAGTACACTTTCCTTCAAACATGATGACCAAATCCTTCTTGTTTCTGAACGAGC
>Ga0307380_10009737_pt1 | contig 12166 bp, 8 predicted proteins | sample UN3MG_FD_202239 | JGI IMG/M metagenome (GOLD analysis project Ga0307380, IMG submission 202239) | Soil microbial communities from Risofladan, Vaasa, Finland - UN-3 | ecosystem: Environmental > Terrestrial > Soil > Coastal area > Acid sulfate soil | place: Finland: Risofladan, Vaasa | collected... | reverse complement strand
CTTGCGCAGGGTGAGATATAAGACGGTCCCGGCGAGCGATAGATAGATGAGCACGCGGAGGACGAGCGGGAATACGAAAAAGGCCGACGGTCGGGAGGTCATCATCCTAAGGACGGAGAAAAAGAGCGCTGCAGGCACGAGCGTCAGCAGCCAGAGGCTTCGGACTTCCTTCCGGACAGCGTCCCTGTTCCTAAGGAGCAGCGATCCGGCCAGGAAAAGGGCCGGAAGAAGGGGCACGTAGTATCTCAGGGGGCGATAGTTCAGGAGCCCCATGGAGAGGACCCCGCCGACGATCCAGAAGAGGACGAAGACGTCGACCGATTCAAGCGGGACGCGTTTTGGCCGGACGAGCTTCAGTAGGAAGAGGCCCCCGAAAATGATGAGGAAAAAGGCGGCCGCCGGAGCCAACTGAAGGTAACGCGGCAGAGGATTGTGAACGAGGTTGGACCAGGCCTGGCCTGCCGAACGGGGAAGGGAGAGCATCCCCCATCCGGCCCCGATCTTGCCGAACGTCGGCCGAAACGGCAGGTAAATCCCTAAAAACCAGGGCAGGCCCACCGCCAGACCCCCGGCTAGAAAGGACACGAAGACCCGGCGGTCTGAACGCTTCCAGGCCTCGTAGGCCACGGCCAGGGCCGTCGAGACGAGGAAATAGACGAAGAGATACTTTGACAAGGCCGCCACCGCCGTCGTCATGCCCAGGAAAAACACTGGCTTCAGTCGTCCCCGGGCTCTGACGAACAGGAAGAAGCTCGCCAGGAAGCAGAGGCTCGAGAAGTTCTCGAGGAGTCCGATCCTGTTGTACATTACGCCGTAGAAGTCCAGCGCGAACAGCGCCGCCACGCCGAGGCTGCGGGCGGGGTCCAGGTAGGCCCGTATCCCTAAGGTAAAGAACAGGATTCCGACGAGCCCCATGAGGACGCTGAGGGCCTTAACCGTCACGATGGAGATGCCGAACATCTTGAAGGCCAGGAAGTAGACGAGCGTCAAGGGGGCGTTGTAGACGATGGGGTTCCATTCGTCCGTTATCCACTGGCCGAAGAGGATCCTGTTGCGGGCGTTGTGACAGTAGATCCCCTCGTCGAAGTAGATGCCCGCGCTCCCGGAGATCGAAGGGAGGAGGACCGGCGGGTCGGCCTTGATGTGCTGAAGGCGCAGCGTGCCGGCGATGACGAGGAGGCACGCGAGCCCCAGGCCTTTTGCCCGGGCCTTCCGCGTTTCTTCGCTTCCTTTCATGTTGAGACCTTATTCCGGGCCGAGGGCGTAGAGGACGGTCCCGCCGGTCCTATGGGCTACAGAAAGGCCGGCCGGGTCGGTGGTCCGGAAGAACCGCCGCTCGTCCTCGCCCCAGAAGAGATAATCGACGCCCAGGCGCCTCAGATCTCGCCTGGTCGCCGGGAGTCCGGCGATGGCAAGACGCAAAGCCTCGAGCCGTTCTTCGTAGACCTCCGGGCGGATCTGGAAGATCTGTCCGTGCAGGCGGTCCCCGATCGCCATGGGACGACCGGAGAAAGCCGGGATTGCAGAGAGGTTCCAGGTCCTGGCCCCCGGATAGTTCTGGACGGCCCGGCCCGCGGGGACGTTCCTCCGGACCCATTCGAGCATCCGCATCTCTTCGAACTGGACAAAACTTGTGAAACGCGCGTTCCGGATGTCGGCCGAGTTGCGGATGTCCAGCACGGCGGTCAGCATCCCCGGCACGAGGACAAGCAGGGCCAGCGGCGCCGCGAACCTCCCGGGGCCGAGGATGTTGCCGAGGCGGCATGTCAGGAGCGTCAGCGCCAGGATGACGATGAGCCCGGCCTTCAACGAGATATCCGATTCGAAGTTGGCTATCCGCACGGCCAGGATCAGGACGAGCGATATGGCCAGCAACGTCGCGACCAACCCCCGCGAGGGGAACGGGGCCGCCAGGAGTCCCCAGGTGCCGCTGACGGTGAGCAGGCCGAGATTCAGGCCCAGGAGGATGACGGCCTCGAGCGGGCCGACCGGCTTGAGGACGATACCCGTCCCGTTGAACACGACCATCCCCAAGACAATGGAGATAGCGAGCACGAGAAGCGGCAGGAGGAATTCCCGCCCGAGCTTCCGGAAGAATTCAAGCGCGGAGAGGGCGCCCTTAAAGAGGCGGGCGGCTTCCCTGCCCGCGACAAATAGGACCCGGGCGAGGAGAAGGATGCCGCCGACGAAGAAGCTTGAAGCGAGGCTCAAGGCTAGGATAAGGGAGAGAAGCCAGGGACGCTCGCGCTCCTCTGCGGCGAAGACGAGAAAGAGCAGAAGGAACGCAAGGCTAAGAAGATGCTGGGGCGTGTAGAAGAGGGACCTCAGGAGCGTATCGATCTGGGGGAGGTTCCAGAGCCATCGCGTGAGCCCGTCGATATTGTAAGAGCGGCCCTCCGCGAAGAACGTCGTGAAGGACGAACGCGCCCGCCCCGCCCAGAGATAGAAACCCTCCAAGCTGGGCGCGAGAACGAGGGGCACGGCCAGGAAAGGCAGCCAGGGGCGCCGCCGGCAGAACCGCTGTCCGGCCTGAAGGAGTAGGAACAGAAAGAGGAAGTTGACCGTGAACGAGAACGCGAACAGGGCCTTTGGTGTAGAACCGGCGACCTTTGCTACGACGGCGGGAACGGCATACGGAAGCCAGTAATAATGGAGCGTTTCCCCGGCGAAATAAAGGTTCCGGGGAGGCATAGGGCCGTTGTTGAGTGATTCGACGACCGAGAAGTGCTTCAGGTAGTCCGAGCTGAAGTAAGCCCGGTAAGCGTATTTGCCTTCGATGGGATACCCGATCCTCGAGAACGGAAGGCGGGTGGCGGCGACGACCAGCGCGAGGACGAAGATCATGCCCGCGTAGTTCCGCTTTTCGGGTGTCCGTGCGGGAGAGCGGCGCCGGAAGGAGAACGCCAGCCCCGCGGCAAGGATGACGCCGAGCGCCGGTATCAGCCAAGGCGCAGGCAGAAGCCGGCCAATCAGCCAGACGAAAGGAAAGAGCCCCAGGCTTAAGAGGGAACGGACGGTCAGGGAAAAGGCGGGCGGCCCGGATGCTCCCAAGGCGCCGGCCGCAGAACCGAGAATGCGGTTGCATGCGGCGAGTAGGACGACGAGGACCACGGCGGCCTTGAGGCCTCCGAAAAGCCAGCCGCCGGCCGTGAGACAGAGGTAGAAGAACATAGATGATAAATCATACCGTGAATGAATAGACACCGACATCCTTATGATCGTTTTTCATATAAATCATAACGTGAATGGATGTCAACCCGTACTCCCGCTCAAATCGGCTCTCATACTCGGCCAGGAAGCGCTCGAAGAAATGGGACAACACCCGATAAAAGACAGCCGCCATGGCGGGAGAATGACCCAAGAAACCGGAGTTGGTCACGGATATGACGCAGTTTCTTTTCCTTGGCACAATTGACATTAACACAGACTTCCCGGAAAATACGGCATAGGAAAAATGGCTTTTTGAATTTCCCATGTGTTTCTTTCCAAAAAATTGAGGGGAGCTGAGAAAATTTATTTTCCTGAGGGGATTGTGAGCCGGCGTCTGAAGATAATCTTTTTGCTCGGTTTTATTTTAGCCCTTTCCGGCGTCGGGGCTTTTTATTATCTTGATTATCAGCGCAGCCAGATCGTCACTGCGACCTGCACAAAGACCGGGGATGATTTTGTCATGACTTTTCAGCGGCAGGGCCTGAAAAAAAGGAAGTTCGATATCCTGAACCTGCGCCCGGGGCTGATTAGCATTGCCACCCGGCCAGAAGTCAATGATGTTGTGCTCGTGACCAGTGAGAGTACGATTGTTAAAACTGAAAAAAAGAGCGGCAATCTTTTTCAAAGGTCCCTGCGGAAAAATCTCATTGTCAGTTCCATACGCTTGATACCCCGATCAGCCGCCACCACCATGATCGATGTCGTCATTTCCAGAAAGCCCCTGGTTTCTCCTCCTTTTGTTCTGTGCCAGGTTGTCCTTCTTTTTGCAATTTGCTGCATCGTCTTACTCACGATTTATTTCCTTTATGACATCATCTTTAGACGGCAGACTCTGCAGAATCTGCCGCTTAATATGCTGGGTTTTCAATGGATTATCCTGTTCGCGATTTTTTTTATATTTATTGCCTTGCACCTTGACGAATTCTTGAATCATTTCGATGGCTCCGATCCAGTGAGGCTTTTTGCAAAAACAGCTTTGTTCAATTTGATTTTGGCAATTATTTTGACTGTTCTGTTTTTCTTTTTCTCATTAAAACCCAGAGGGGAAAAGCTGCCCTTAATTTGGGCGGTGTTTACCAGTTTGCCGGTATTGGCGATAAAAATACCGTTTGAAACTAGAACCGGCGCGGATACCTTGCTTTGGATCCTCAATTTATCCAAGCGGAGTCCGTATATTTCTTTTGCCGAATCTTTAAGCTTGATGCTAAACAAGCTTTCTTTTGGCTTTTTTAATTTGTTCACCCGTGTCGGCGCCAAAACGACTTTGACATACACAGGAAAATTAATGGGCGTCCTTTTCATATTTTCATTGTTTTTTTTCATTAATTCTTTCCCCGACTTATCTTATAAGAAAAAATGGCTGTTTTTCTTCCTGTTTTTCACTTTCAGTTTCAATATTTTGCTGTTCGGTTTTCCGGAATTTCGCTACTATTCCCTGCCGTTTTTGGTATTTTCTTTTTTGGCGGCTAAAAAATATGTGGATGAACGGAAAGACGGCTTGAAATATTTGCTGGTCGCGGCATTATTGGCGGTCACAGCGGGACTGTTTCATGGCACCGCATATTTTTCCTTCCCTGTAATCCTATTGCTGCCGTTATTAAAAGACCGGGAAGATAACGGCGCTAAAAAGGTACCCTTCTTTCTGAAAAAGTACGCGACAATCCTACTGGCTGTTGGGATTGTTGCCTTCGCATTTTTCATCTTGATCAAAATCTTCAATTTTGACCTAAAATTCAATACGGCGGCTGGCGGATTTGACGGGCGGCAATTTGTTTCTCTTTTTCCGGAAAATATCCATTTTCCCCAGGCTATTGTTTTTTTGGAGACCGGCTATTTCATCTCAAGAGGATGGATTTTGTCTATTACCGGTTCGTTCATTTTTCTTTTCTTTTTGTTCCAATGGCGGAAAAAAGTGACTTTAAAAAAATCTGACTTTGTATTGTTCCTGTTCGGGATTTCTCAATTTGTAATTGTGCTTTTCTGGGGGTTTGATCTCGGCATAAGGGAGTACGACCTTTATATTACACCGACAACTTTGCTGTACTTGTTTTTGATTCGCTATTTATTGGGAACCATGCGCTCCGACAAGAGCGCCTGGAAGTACATTGTTGTTTTTTCTTTATTTTCTCCGCTGTATCCGCTTTTGGCAAAAATTGTATAAATCAACGGCCTTTTTCTTTTTCTTCGCCCCGCCAAGGCTTTTCAGCCCCAACGGCTCCAGCAAATGGTCTCCGAACAACAAGCATGTCGTCAGTTAGACCAAGTCAGGAACGCCGGCGGCTAGGCATGCTTGACCACCCGGCCTGGGCGCTCGCGGCTTCACCCCCAATCCTCCGATAGTTATTGGCATCGGCTTTTGGTATAATGGCGCCATGCTGATAGTGGGAATATCCGCCTACTACCATGACAGTGCCGTGGCCCTGGTGCGGGATGGGAAAATTGTTTTTGCCGCTCAGGAAGAACGGTTCTCCCGGAAAAAGCACGATTCCGGGTTTCCGGCGCGGGCGCTGGAAGAATGTTTTCGCTATTCCGGCGTCAAAGCCCAAGACCTTGATTACGTTGTCTTTTACGAAAAAAACTTCCTGAAGTTCGAACGCCTGTTATCCACCTACATGCAATACGCCCCGCGGGGTCTGCGCAGCTTTCTGGCGGCCATTCCGCTCTGGGCTAAGCAAAAGCTTTTTATCAAGGAGTTCATCCGGGAAAAAATCGGCCGCGACGACATCCCCATCCTCTTCCCGAGCCACCACGAAGCCCACATCGCTTCCGCCTACTACCCTTCCCCCTTCAACGATGCCGCCGTCATCACCATCGACGGCGTGGGCGAATGGGACACCATGACCATCGCCGTGGCCAGGGAGAATGACTTCGAGATCCGCAAGCGAATCACTTTCCCCCATTCCCTCGGGCTCCTCTATTCGGCCTTCACTTACTTCACCGGCTTCAAGGTCAATTCCGGCGAATACAAGCTGATGGGACTGGCCCCCTATGGCGAGCCCAAGTATGCCGACCTGATCAGAAAAAAATTGATCGATATCCGCGAAGACGGATCCTTCCGCCTCAACCTCAAGTACTTCAGCTACCACGCCGGCCTGACCATGACCGATCGCCGCTTCGAGAAACTGTTCGGTGCGCCGCGACGCCTGCCCGAAACCCCCATCCGTCCTATCGACATGGATCTGGCGGCCTCGATCCAGAAGGTGCTGGAAGAGATCATGGAAAAGATCGCCCGCCACGCCCGGGAACTGGTCGATTCCGACAATCTGTGTCTGGCTGGCGGTGTCGCCCTCAATTGTGTGGCTAACGGCAAGATCTTGAAAAAACGGATCTTCAAAAATGTCTGGATCCAGCCGGCAGCCGGTGATGCCGGCGGCGCACTGGGGTCGGCCCTGGCCGTCTGGTATAAGTATCTGAAAAACCCCCGTCGGGCAGACGGCCGGCATGATTCCCAGCAGGGTTCGTTTTTAGGGCCTTCCTACACCAGCGAGGAGATCCGCCGTTTTCTTGAAGAGCAGAACATCAAGCATACGGAAATGCCCCGGCCCGATTTGAGCCGCAAGGTGGCCGAACTGATCGCCGACCAGAAGGTGGTCGGGTTTTTTCAGGGCCGGATGGAATTCGGTCCGCGCGCCCTGGGTGGACGCAGCATCATCGGCGACGCCCGCTCTCCGGAAATGCAGTCGAAGATGAACCGGAAGATCAAGTTCCGGGAATCGTTCCGCCCCTTCGCCCCCTCGATGCTCGAAGAGTATACCGGCGAGTACTTCGATTTCCATCACCCCTCCCCGTACATGCTCTTGGTCTACGATATCCAGGAGAAATTCCGTAACCAGCTCTCCGACGAGGAGAAAAAACGGAACGGGCTCGACAAACTCTCCATCATCCGCTCCCTTGTCCCGGCCATCACCCACGTCGATTATTCGGCCCGCCTCCATACCGTCAGCCGCGAAACCAATCCCTATTACTATGACGTTATCGACCATTTCTACAGGCTGACCAACTGTCCGATCATCATCAACACCTCGTTCAACGTGCGCGGGGAACCGATCGTGGAAAGCCCGCAGGACGCATACCGGTGTTTCATGCGGACCAACATGGATTACCTGGTAATGGAGAACTTCCTGATCGAAAAGCAGGAACAAGACTTTATCCCGGAGGATGAAAGCTGGATGAAGGAGTTTTCACTCGACTGATGAAAGCCATTGAATTCAAAGCCAAACAGGTGCGGCTGTTTCTGGTGCTGCTCTGGGTTTTCACCGGCCTGGCCGTTCTCAAGTTCGTTCCGGCTACCAATATCCAGGGACGGATCTTGTGGTGCGGTATCGCCACGGCGCTGATCGCCCTTTTTTTGTTCCAGCCGAAACGGTTCTTCCCCGTGTTCCGGCTGATCATGATCGGCAGCGGCTACTTCGGCAATTTCATTTTCCTGGCCATCTCCACCGCGGTCTTTTTTCTGATCCTCACCCCCCTCTCCCTGATCATGCGCCTTTTCGGGAAACGGTTCATGGCCATCCGCCTGGAGCCGCGACAGAACTCCTATTACGAGCAGCCGGAAAATCCGACCGGGTATGAGCGTCAGTTCTGAGTGATTCGCAAATCAATGGGAAGGCAACATGGGAAAATTATCGATTCTCAAGGAAATCTGGGATTTCATCAGGCATAGAAAACTGTATTGGCTGGTGCCGATCATCATCATCCTGGTGCTGGTCGGTCTCCTGCTGGTCCTCTCCGAGGGCAGCGCCATCGCCCCCTTTATCTACACCCTGTTCTGATCCCGACATCCGCTGATGAAAAGATGGCTGTTCCGGTTTGGGTCCGTGATCATCGCCACGCTTCTGACCCTGGGGGTTTTGGAGATCGTCGTTCGTTTGGCCTGGAAAAAACTCCAGGGTCCGATCATCCCCCTGTCTTTGAAAACGCATCGCCCCAGCGCCGATCCGCTTCTGGGGTACGAATTGATTCCCGGCAGTACCTCGTTCGAGGATCAGGTTTGGTACCGGATCAACCGACAGGGGATTCGCGACCGCCGCGAATTCGCCATACCCAAACCGGCCGGTGTGTACCGCATCGCCGCCCTCGGCGATTCCTTTACCTTCGGCATGGGGGTGGAGGAAGAAGACACCTGGCCCAGGCTGCTGGAATCGGAGTTGGCCGGCCGGCGCTCCACAGAAGTGATCAACTTCGGGGTCATGGGCTATGACACCACCCAGGAAGCCCGGCTTTTGGAAACCAGGGTGCTGGGGTTTCAACCCGACCTGATCGTCATCGGCTATTGCCTAAACGACATCGGTGTGCTCAGCCGCGAGCGCCGAGTCTTGAGCCAATACCGCGGGTACAACGATTTTTTCACCACCGGCCTGTCCTGGTTGGATCAAATTTTGGGGAAATCCCGGCTCTACCTGTTGGTGAAAAACCGCTTGTTCCTTCTGAAGACCAAGGCCGACACCCAGCCTCCCCATTTCTCACCCGATGGGCAAAAGGTGTTGCGCCTGGGGTACCAGGGATTCATCATCAGCGCCTACCAGGAAGCGGAAAATCGCAACCGCCTGCAGGCGGCGTTCGACAGGATCAGGTATTTGACCCAGGGGCTGCAGGTCCCCGTCATCGTGGCCATCTACCCCGAGTTGGAGCATTTCGAAAGGTATCCCTACCGGGACGTGCACAGCGACATCAAGGGACTGGCGGAAGCCCGGGGATTCCAGGTCGTCGACCCCCTGGAGCAATTTTTGCAGTTCGTTCCACGCCAGGTGCGCATCAGCGACGCCAACGTCCATCCCAACCGTCGGGGCAATGAACTGATCGCCGCCGCCGTGGCCCACTCTGTTGTCACTCTCGCGGATGGGCAATAAATCCAAGTTCGGATACGATGAAATGGCAAAATGGCATTGCCTGAGGGTGGACCTGCGCTATGCCGCCGGGACGGCGTTGTCTTCACGGCCCAGGGCGATAGGCCAGATGAAGGGGGAGAGGTAATAGACGAATTCGAGGCCGTATGTATAGCGCAGATAGGGATAGGCCAAGGCGGCCACGAGAACGCCGTAGAAAAACGCCCCAGACGTCAGGACGAAGAGCGTGAACGCGCCGCGATGGCGGAACCCCGTCCGGACGACGCGTGCGAACGAGAAAAGCCAAGCCGCGAGGAACGCGAGGGTCCAGCCCGGATTGTCTAGAAGCGCGCTATGGACGGAGATCAGACGCCGATGCAGGCGTTCGGGCAAAGGGATGGCCTGCTCCTCCCCGCGTTCGTGCGGGGCGCGACCCAAAACACGGGGAAGCCCGTCCGGGCCGTAGAGCTCGGGGAGCATGGAACGGGCGAACCCGTCCGGCGTCAGGGTCGAGGCATAAGCCCGGGTGTTGAAACGTCGGCTGAAGCTGGAGTTCGGCTTTCCGAATTTGCGGACCATCATGAGCCTGGGCAGGTTGTCCAGGCAATTTTGGCGCAATTCCCGATACAGGTTGGTATCTCTCCAGAGATTCAACACGAAAACCCTGTACAGGCTGGAATATATATACTTCAGGGCGGTGCCGGGATGCTTGCGTAAGGCGTCTCCGGACATGCGGCGCCACAGCGGTCGCCATTCGATGTAGAGATTGTATTTCTCTCTGGGTTCCTCCTCCAGGAACACGGCGGCGATCCGGGCACGGTTACGTTCGTAGTATCTTTTGAAAACCCGGTTGATCGCCAAGGGATCCCAGGACGTCTGGAGAACGCGGCGATCCCTCTCTCTGAAAACGGCTCGGCAACGTTCGATGGCCAGGTTGGCCGTCGGGCCGTAAGAAGGGTCCGGCTCGAGAAACGTGGACGTAAGTGAGATCAAGGCGTGCTCGGAAAAGCCCGAAAGCGTGAAAGACCTGATGACCAGAGCGTTGTAAACCATCTGGGATAGGAGGACGGCCGCGCAGGGCAGGACGGCCGCGATCAGGGGGCCTCGACCGAACCTATTCCGGACCATGAAAACAAAGACGAGAGCCAGGACGGGGACCAGGAATAGACCAGCGGGCCGGATCAGGACCGTCATGGCCGCGCATAGGGACGCCCAAACGAAGGGAGATTTTTTCCGGTTCGCGAGGCCCAAAACCAGCAGTCCGAGGGTTACGACGATCGCGCTGACGAATAGGCTGTCGGTCATATACGACGAATCGGAGAGGATGCGCCACGGAATCGCGGCGTGGCCCGCGAGGCCGAGGGAAACTACGATGGGAAGGAAGGGGCGTCGAGGGAAAGCCCGGGCCATGGCCCGGATGAAAAAGAGGCTTGAAACGAAGGTGATCGCGTGCTGGACCATGGCCACGGCGGAACTCGTGGAAAAGAGCAGGTAAACGACCTTGAGAAAAAGCGGATAACCGATTGTCCGGATCGAGAGGTTCGGCCAGAATCCCTTGTTCATCTGGTCCACGATCATAAAGTAGCCGGAACTGTCGAGTCTCACGACGGTGTTCAGGTAGTAGAGGAAATAGGGGAGGCGCGTGATCAGAAAAACGACGAAAAAGATCGCCGCGCCGATCCAGAACGGCCGGTTCCCGGTCAGCCGGACGCGGAGCCGCCCAAACCCCGCGACGACACTCCCGCCCGAAAAGACGCCTTTGGCCATATCAACTTCGCCTTTCTACGGGTCTCCATTATCACCCGGCTGGTTCGCTATAAAATCAAACATTTCGTTTTCTGGTTGCTGGCTGAATGAGCGTTCATGTGCTCATTTCCCCATATCCCATGGTCAGGGATTATAAAACGCGATATGCAGGGATGTCAATTTGAGCCAAAAATTGCGGGTGGCGGGCCAGGAAGCCGTGGACGTTGAAGATTGAAGTAGGGCCCGTGTTCCAATATAATGCTCCCATGGTCGTGCTGAGCTGGGGCCGGGGCGCTCTCCTGCTGATCGTCCTGACGACTGCCGCCTATCCGCAAATAGAGCCATGGGACCCCGTCTCGTTTATATCCGGCGGAAAGGACTATCGGCTGGTCGTCCGCTGCGTGCCGTCCGGCACAAGTTTCGTCGTCCTTTCCGATGGGAAGAGGGAGACTGTCCTGGGCGGGGTGGGCGGCGAGAACCTGTTCCCCGTCGCCCAGGTCTTCGAGGACCGCTTCTATGTCCTTTGGGTGCATTACCAGGACGGGCATACGGGCCTCGGGCTTTACGATTCCGGGACGAGGTCGTCCCGCATCATTCCCCTGCCAGGATTGAAATTCGCCGGATCGCCCGTTCTTGTCGAACAGACCGGACAACCTTCCGGATTGGTCTTCCTGGGCAACGAGTCCGACAACGACGATGTCTTCTTCTTTCACTTGAGGGCGAACAGCCTCACAAACGTCACCCGGACGGCCTGGTCCGAAAAATCGTTCACGACGGAGACTGGTCTAGACGGGGTCCTCCTCCGGACCCTCAGCCTCCGGGCCCGGGCCCAATATCTGCTGGGCCCCGGCGAAAGGGCTTTCCGCCTGCTGGGCCGCGAATCCCTCAGAGGCCCAGAGCCGAGGGCAGACGTCCCGGCTCCCGAAGAAGAGGACTGCCGGCCGGCAAACACTTATGCCGCGTTCGGCGACAGCATCACCTATGGGAAAATGCGCATGGTAGATCTGGAAGGGGAAGTCCACCCCGAGCTGGCCTACCCGGAGCGCATGAGGGAGGCGCTGGCGACGATCTACGGCCTGGCGTTTCCCATCAACCTGGGAGTTCTCGGAGATTCGACTTATGATGGGGCCCTGCGGGTCGATCGTGAACTCGCGAGCCTGAACGCCCTGTACTTCGTCCTGATGTTGGGCACGAACGACTGCATCAGCGGCCATTTCTCCGTCGATTCCAGCATGGAGAACCTGGCCTACATCATCGATGCCGCCGCGGAATGGGGGATGAGGGTTATCGTTTCGACCATCCCGCCGCGCAAGGACGCCTTCGGAGACCTTCCGTTCGTCCGGAACAACATCGACGCGTTCAACCTGGCGACCGCCGGGCTCGCG
>Ga0307380_10009736_pt1 | contig 12167 bp, 17 predicted proteins | sample UN3MG_FD_202239 | JGI IMG/M metagenome (GOLD analysis project Ga0307380, IMG submission 202239) | Soil microbial communities from Risofladan, Vaasa, Finland - UN-3 | ecosystem: Environmental > Terrestrial > Soil > Coastal area > Acid sulfate soil | place: Finland: Risofladan, Vaasa | collected... | reverse complement strand
AATTTGTGGAGGAGGCATATGCCCTAGTGACCTTGCATACAATGCTATAGGTTCATCGATGTTAATCCCAACATCAAACATCGTTTTTAAATACTCTGCAAATGACTTAAGGTCTGGTGTGTCAACCTGACCGAATTCCATATGAGGCCAGTACTCTTGTGGAATACCATTCAACCCCATTAATCTTGGGATAAGATCACGATTGAATACACCAGATATTCTTGCAGCATATGATTCAAGAGAAGCAGCAAAAAGGCGAGACTTAGCGTCGGCCAATGCATATGACCCTACAGCCTCATGCCCAATAAGCAGCATGTCTGCTAGGAGAGTGACAGCAATTCTCTGATCCCAACGTTGGATAACTGTGTCCGAGTTATGCGCCCGCTGCCCAGGAGTGTTAATAACTTCAAACTCCCAAGCGAATGGAAGTACCATTCCATGAAATTGATCTAACCTCTGAAGAGAAACCATATCTTGGGCACGTTCAAGTGTAGCTGCAGAGTTCGCATCGTTCGAGTTCCAGATGTCCACACCTTCTGGTACCTTAAGTATAGGAACACCAGTAAGGTCTCGTCCCAGACCAAGTGCTTCAGTCTCTTCTAGATCTTTCTTTATGTACCACGAACGCCACGCATTACGTAGAATGGAGACACCTTCTGGGTTGTCCTTTTCTGTCTTTGTCCGAAAGTGCGCAGCGTTACTTAGTGGAATAAGTGTTGGTTGGTACGTAGGCGGTCCTTGTTGGACCATTCCTCTTACACGACCCTTCCTTTCATCAGTGTTCCAGTTGAGTAGAGTGCTTTGACCACGCAAAGATATTCCCGCCCAACCAAATTTTCCATCATTTTGTACGCTCGACTTCCACTTATTACGTTTGTATCCTTCACGTTTCTTATGCCAAACAGCACAATAACTCCAACCAAACGGAAGCATAGTCAATATCTCAGACAACACATCCGTCCATGTCTCTCCCATGTCGTTAAGAGCAGTTAGGACAAGTTCAGCTGCCTCTAGAGATTTCTGGTCTCTTGGGTTCTTCTTATTTGGGTAAACATAGACTGAAGCATTGTGGATCAGTTGTTCAGCGGCAAGTAACATGGCCCCTACAATAGAGTCATTCTTCCGCATTTCCTCATAGACTTGAATACCACGCTTTCCAGAAAGAGTAGAAATGAATTCTTCTTTTACGTTACCTGCGTAGATATGCAAGCCTGGATACCCAGGTTCAGAAGTTTGTGCCCGCGCAGTGCGTGGACGACGACCAAACAGATCTCCAGGGACAAAATACTCATTTGATTTGGTTAGTAATTGTTTACTGCCTGGTTTCGGTGTTTGGACTTTTCTGACCTCTGGTACAGCATTACCAAGTAGAGTCTTCTCATCCTTATTAAACACGTTACCATTTTTCAATACCGACATAGTTACCTCATAGCAGCTTCAGTAGCCATAGCTTACACTATTACTAATACAGCAACAAGACTGGGAAAGCAGAAGTGGCTGAAATGTTCAGATAAGTTAGGATAATCTCAGTGACTAAAATCTTGTTAGGTTATTACGCATGATGTCACGTAGGTTTGAGATGCTCCCTCTACCCTTAGTTGCGATAGGGAAACCTATTGATTTCTTCATTGAGCGGGAAATGTATACTAGTGCTTGGGACATTGTAACAGCTTGGTCGTTAAATGCGGCCTTAGGAAATCGCGTGATCTCCTTAAAAAATTCAGGCATCCACTCAGAACAATATGGGTAGTCAATAACTCCAGACTCGTCGGTACGTGGTATACCAGGCACGTGTATGTTTCCAGCTTGCCACAACCAAGAGATAGACTCCATTCGTTCTTGCTTATCGTCGTTGCCGTCAAACGGAATCATACCAGGGATGCGGTTTTGTAACTGTTCAATTGCATCTGGGCCGGACGCCTTGTCTTCTACAAGCTTTGCACTAATCCCAGGACCTTGTGCGTTGTTCCACTTGTCGGTCAACATGGTAATTGCAGCAAGCTTCCCAGTGAAGCCTACTCTGTCTCTAAACTGATCTATGAGGTAAATATTTGGTTTACGCAGTGCCCAAATTTGTACGACAGTGTATGATGAGGACTCTTTACTTTTCATTGCAAGATCACAACTTAAAATGGCATAGGTACACTTTTTGTAGATTTCTTCTGGAGACTGTGAATACCAGCGGAACCATCTCTTCTTGATAGTACCACCCTCTGGTGGAACTGGGTCCTGCTGGTACATAGCAGAGTACTCTTCTTTTTGCAGTTCCGTAGAACCTTTTTGTTCTTCTAGATATTCTTTTGGGAACTTCTCTGGGAATAGGATCTCACCTTCTTCTGTTCGAGGGTCCTCCCAAAACTTTGTGTTGTCTCTGGTGAAGGTTACACAACGTTTCTTTGGGTCATACTCTGCAGGTAGCACTAACTCTTGGTACCCACCTATTGTACTTTGTAGGTATCCAATCAAATCCATATCGTGCAGTCTTTGTGCGATAACTAATTCTATTCTATCTATGTCACCACGAGAGCGCATACCGGCAGACCACCAGTGATGGCATGTAGCACGTTTTACTTCAGATTTCGCTCCTTCGATATTCATTGGGTCATCCGCACATATTAGGTCAGCACGAATACCTAAAGTTTGTCCACCTACTGACACACCTAGTCTAGCCCCACCAAGAGAAGTGGTTACTTTTCGTAAGTCAGTTTTTGTAAGATCAAACTTATGTCTCCAACGATTTTGCCAAAACTTGGACTTCATCAGCTTGATGCAGTAATCGGCATCACGCTTAGTATTGTCGTAGGTGTATGAACCAAACGCCATTTTCCAATAAGGTCTGTGAATCCACGCCCATGTTGGAAGGAAGACTGCAGCGTAGCTGGACTTTCCGTGACCAGGTGGGATTGATACAAGCAGCTTTGTTATCTGTCCTTCAACTAATGCTTGGAAGTGTTCTGCAAGGCAGTCGCTATGCCATGCGTTCTCAATGTATGGTTTACCTTTTGTACCGTTCATATGAGGCCAACAGATCTTTGCATACTCAGCAAGAGATCGCGTGCCTAATTCGCGGTCAATTAGTGCCTCATCATAAACTTGTTGAAGGTCTTCATCAGAGAAGTCAGACACACTTATAATATCTTTAGGTGGTGACCAAACCTTTTTTTGTTGTTTAGTACCAGGCTTTTGTCCAGGCTTTTTATGACCCTTACGTTTTCTCCTGGCTTCTTGAGTGTCTTTGTAGTGTTGCTTGGCAATCTGCTTTACAACACTCTCACTGTTCATCATCCTCGTCTATCTCTCCAGCTTCCAACATACGCGCCTTATCCTTAATGATGTTTGACCGCAAGGCCTTTAAGTCCTGTGTCGGGAGTCTTCGTGCAAGGTCTTGGCCTTCTGGAAGCTTATCACCACGTACATGGATATGACCATATGTCATCTGCCCAGTCATGTGGATTTGTTCTTTATGTCCATACTCAGCTGGATCTAGTTTCTCCAACCAACGCATAGCTAATTTAGGGTCATCAACACAAGCCTCATCTATAATTTTAATCAGTCTCAGCTTGCCGAATGACTTAGCTTTATTAAATTGTACAAAGAAGTCTGCGAAGTCATGTTCTACTGGAGCGATCTCCTCTACACATTCTTCATCGCCGGACTCCAATAGTTCTACGACTATTTGTCCACGTTCAAGCCATCCGTATACAGTTCTAGGTTGTACCCCTGCAGCTTCTGCCGCAGTGTCGATAGGTGCCCCTTTCATTACAGCAGCAAGTATAGATGTACGTACAGAGTCAGTGAATAGAGGAAAGTCCTTCTTACGAGTACCTACAGGTTTTTTCTTACTTGGTTCATCAAACTCCAAGTCAGGATTTAAGATTTCCTCTAGTACTTCAGCTTCGATAACTTCTACCTCTTCTTTTTTCGTAACCACTTAAACCACCGTTGAGGAGGAGTAAGGCCAAGATATTCTAGTGCCATTACCCCAAAGATTAATGCTAATAGTGCTTCATCAGCAAAGAACAGTACTATTACCCACCAATGTTCTTGGAAGATTGTTGTGATGTCCATTTAACGTTCCTCTACCCATTCAAACACAGCACCTACATCTGAATTTGTCCCAAGAGTTTCTGCGGTGATGGATACTTGGTCCGTAAGCTTATCTACTGTAGACGTTGGATGCGCCCCATCAGGGTCTAAATATAATTCAACCCCCCTTGCTATAGCCTTTCTAGCACCTCCAGCAAAGTTGATTTTCTTGTCCTCAGACGCGGCAATATAGCCACCAGCAATGTTAATACCACCTGCTACTGTCCCACTAGGAGGTATAGCGTACTCCATTGCAGAGTAACTTGAACTTACATCAGACCACACTACAGCAGACGTTCCTCCAATTACAGATCCACCAAAATTTAAGTGGTAATGTATATCAGCATCTTGTGAAAAAACTTCAATGTTTTCCAACGTAAGCGGTACACGGTTAGTTTGTCCCTTGAATGTAAGCTTAGGTCGAATAGAAAGGATTACTTTAGCCCCTGCAGACGTTAAAGAAGTCAGGCTGTCATCTGTACTAATATAACGCAATACTCCAGAAGGTTCTGAGTCACCGCCTTCAGACATTACGGAAGCACAAATCTGATCTAATTTCACAGAACTCGACAAAGCACTGCAAGATTGCATTTCGTATCTACAAGGGAGTGTAGCAGTCTTCATATATACCTTAGTGCCAACATTAGCTTGTAGAAATTCGTGTGCGTAAGCTATAGTCCCATCAACAACGAACCCACAACGTACTCTACCAACACCAAGCCACTCAAGATCAATTAGTGCTATCTGAACCTTCGAAAAGTCTAGTGTGTACCTACTAGGACCAGTACCATCGAACTTGTCAATATTCCACTCTGATTGTGCAATAGGAACATCAGCAGCTGCGCCGGATGTATTAGATCTCTTAACCCAATAATATCCGTTTCTATTAGACTTTAAAAATATGCCATTATCCGCGTCAAAATAGCCAATATGCTTATTTACTTCTTTAGAACTAATATCACCAAACGTAAGTAGGACAAGGTGAGACTTTCCAGGTTGGTATTGAATATAGCGTCTAGATTGTCTATACACTTGCTGGTCAGCCCCATTTAATTGCATACGTACAGAAGCTTCACTAGATAATACAGCAACTGCTGGTACAGTTGAGGATGACTTACGTTCAAACCACTGGCCTACACGCTTCCCATACTTCAACGAGGAGTCAAACAGAACTGTAGGCGTTGACACCCTCAATCTATTAAATGCATCTGCGATGTTACTGTATTTATTAAAAAAGATTTCCCTCTTGGGATTCATCTCAGATCTACTTCCAGGCATAACTTACCTCTTTGCTCCACGTGTAGTTCCACGCCGACCTTTTGCTTTACTAGGCTTTCTAGTAGTAGACCCAGCCCGTACACGTGTAGTACTCCTTGATGCACGGTTTCTAGTTCCACCTCCAGCACTTCTAGTTGCCATTAGCTTCCTCGAACCATTGGCTACGTATGTTCGCATCAAATAGTGTGTTTACGCAGCGGTCTAAACACTTGGTGATCCACACTGCATCAGTAAGTGTTATGTTAGTTGCAGCTACTACTTCATCTCTCTCATCGACAAGGGCAACCTTAAAATATTCTCCACCACCTGTGTCTTCGAGTAAGAAGCAAAGCGCACCAGCTTTTGTAATTAACTTTCCTTTACCTTTCATTCACACTCCACATCTACGATCATGTTTAGCAGTTCCGACATGTGCCCAATCTCTGGGAAGTCGTCTGCCTCTAGTTCGTACAATATCTTTGTTACTTCGACCCCACAGTTTTCACAATAATAAAAACCTGCAAAGGCGTCGAATAGCCAACTATGTTCCGGCACCGCCAACGGATTTCTGTCCTTCTCTTCCATGTTTCCGCTTCCTTAATTCTAATAAATACGGATCAGTTTCTTTCCAACTATCCTTTGGCTTACGTACCTCCTTCGCACTAGGCAGCATAATTATTTCGTCACATGCAAGTTCTCCTCGAATGTCATTAATTATCTCTCTGCCCTTTTCTGAAGCGTATACCAAGAGTTGTCCAGGCCGCACAATCTTTAAACCTGTAATTAAACTTTCCTTTATCCGGTCAACTACAAGGTCTCTGATCCATGTGTGCAGCTGTGTTGCTAACGTAGGAGTACCTATAGGGATACCAACCAAACTGAAGTCTCGAACTTCAGCTAGATAATACTCAAACCGTGGAACTACTTTTACGCCTGCTTCCTGCATGAACCTTCCAAGCCATTGGGCACGGTAGGCCTGCATGTAATGTAATACTTTTGGCTCGCCTTCCCAGAAGGAACAGTCAGGTACAAGGCAGCCAATAACGTTTGTCGTCAGCATCTTTCCAACTTCATACGCGGGCCTGTTCCAGAAGGTCTCAATGTAGGTATCCCCAGTGAAGTACCCTACGATTGATCGTTTATACGGCACTCCTTGACTAGAAGTACTTCCAAAATTGTACAGATAAAAGCTTTCACCGTCGTCTGGGGTATCGTTGGGGCCGCCCCAAGTTTTCATTGGTTGGGGAATTTCTGGGAGGATCATTTCAGGTAGGAGTTCAGGAATGCCTAAGGTATTTGCAGTATCAAAGATCTTGTTCTCATTTAAGTCGAATACCCCTTTGAGGTGTCCAGGAATGTCATCCCATGTCTTCGATTTGTCTAGAATTTTGTTAGACGCCTCTTCATCATGTTTTATACCAGCTGCAGAAATTGAGACAGGACTAACTCCTTGGTAGCCAGGCACTTGGTCAGGTATGATACCAGTGTTAGGATTTTTGAAGTCGTACTTTTGGGCTATTTCTAGGTCGGCCTTGAGCGACTCCATAATGTCAAATCCAATTGGTTGGACGTCTCTTAGGATTTCTTCTAGTAACGTTTCGTTCCAACCACCCTTTTCAGTTAAGCGATTGACTGTAACTATGAATGCTTCTAACTCTTTCTTATCACGGAACTTATTCCCACGTACTACAGGCGCGTGCCAGACGCCGTCAACTACCTCAATATGCTCTGGGGGAGATTCCCCCCGCTCGAATTTGGCACATAATTCCTCTATACGTCCATGCCCAGAGGCAATGTATCCTGTAGCTTCGTCTATTAAAATAGGGTCAGCAAAACCGAAACGATCTATAGACAGCCCTATATCATCTGCTGCATGTAATTTCGGGTTACGTGGCCATTGCTTTAGTTCGTGGATACTGAGGTATTCTAACCACAATTTACTCATATACTCTCCGTTCTTCGTTTGCATAACTTGCTGCTTTATGCTACGGTCTTGAAGAGAATAGCATATGGACAATTTAAAAACATCTGGTGGTCTAGGTATGTGGCAGACAAAGTGTGTGATTGTCTGACAATACCAAGGAGGAAAGATTTGGGGATTAAATCAACTGTGAATGTGTATCTATATGTTCGAGATGGTTATGGTAAGTTAGTGAAACGGAACAAAACAGAATACAAAAAATATAAGTATGGTAAGTACTGGATGCTAAACCGCCCACCAATGATGTATTTGGAAGTGTCATTCAAAGGTGGAGGGACGGTGTCTGTAGCATGCCAACGTACTGGGCCAGATGAGTACACAGAATATCTTAAAGGGGAAGAAGGAGCAAAATAAAAATGGTGACAAGGGCACTTGAAGATGCGATGTATAGACATTTGCAGGGTCAGGACTGTGAAGTAGAAGATGTTACTGCACATTACTTGACAACAGAAGAAATGGAACAGGAAGTTAAATTGGTACAGTTGGGAAAGGCAGTAATAGACCAGCAACTACAACCAAGCCAACAACAACCAATAAATGACAGACCAATAGGAAGAAGAAAGGAAGTAGAATTGCCAATACCAATACCAAATGTTAAAGAAGAAGACAAAGTTATATGTGCGGAGTGTAAATATTATTACATTAATCCTAATGAAGACTACGGAATGTACAAAGACTACGGAATGTGCACTAAATATCGCTGCACAGTCGCACGTACACGTAAGAGAAACCCACTGACAGGTGAAGACGAAATTCAAGGTGAGGTATCATGTGACACGCTTACCAGAAATAAGTATGGTAACTGCCCTAAATTTGAGGAGATCCCAGACTGTGACTTGGCGTTTAATAAAATTGATAGGCACCTATATAAACTTCGTCTACTCAAAGTCTACTGGGATGGTGATGATGCAAAGTGGGTAAAGAAGTTTGGACTACGTAGAGACTGAGCAGGTACCCAAGATGAAAGGCTAAATGAGATGAACAGCAGAACGGAACTCGACTTGGTTTGCGGACACGGTGACGTTGGGCCATGTCCCGAGTGCGATTCGACCAGAATATCGACACACATGGAGGATGAGAGGTTTACGTTTGGAAAGGACGCAGAAGGCGTTGAGTTGTGTGCCGAGATCCCTGTACATATATGCGCGGAATGCGGCTTTGAGTTCGTAACCTCGGAAGCTGGCCGGTTGAAACATGAAGCTGTGTGTAGGTACCTCGGCGTTATGACACCACAAGAGATCTCTGCTATTCGGGAAGAGTATGGAATGTCGCGTGCAGAGTTTGCGCGGATTACCAGACTTGGCGAAGCGACCCTCTCTAGATGGGAGCGAGGCATCCTAATCCAGAACGCCGCATACGACCGATACCTTCTACTTGCTCAGACTGAGCAGGGCACCGGAGAGGAATACTAGGAGATGTATATCCCTAGTATTGAGGCTGGATCTCCATTGAGAAATGCCTCTCCTGCCCACCACAAGGGAGTAGTGGGAGTGGGATATTTATGATGGATTCTATTGAGAAGTACTACCAAAGTGAAAAAGGGTTAGTATATCTACTTGGGAATGGTCCTAGCTTAAACTCAATTAATTGGGGGGCACTTCCACCAGACCGTACAATCACAATGAACCGATCCTGGAAGTGTGTACCCAATGCCAGGTATTGGCTGAACACATGTAATCTTGGACAAACTAGAAAGACTCCACAGCATATTGTGTATCTAGGTCCGAACGAGGAATCAGTAAGACAAGATTTGCTTGACAAAACCAAGTGTCCTGTGATATTATTTCAAACTTTAGGCGCAAAGCTACGAACAAAGCATCTGAAACTAGATTTACCGGCTGACTTAGACCTACGTAATGGTTGGCCCCGGAATAGTAGTATAGGGCTAGCAGCTATCTTTTGGGCCTGGTGGGTTGGATTCAGCCCAATCATTTGTATTGGGTATGACGGGTATGGAAAACATTTTGTTGAAGAAAGTCTGGATAGAAGAGAAGATTTATTTGCAGTGAAGCACGAGAAAGCAATTAAAGAATACGCACAGAGATTGAAGACATTGCCGAGGCACATTGAGATCTATAATTGTAATGAAGATAATGCGTATGGAATGAAGTTTCAGGAGTTGGTGTAGTCGGCTAAGCATAGTAGGTTGTGACCCTGCAGGCGGCGGTTCGAGTCCGTCACTCCTGACCAACTAAAGAAAGGTATACAAAATGGAAGACCAAAAATATTGGCATATCATTTATAAATCAAGAACTGTATCTAGACTAGATGGAGACTTAAAATTAGGTGATTGGGTACAAGCTGAAACTGTATCTAGGCAGCATCCAATTATGTGGGAGGTAGAATCCCGTAAATACGCAAGACGCGCACAGAATGAAAATAAACCATATATGTGGGTTAAGCTTTTGTTCTACTCTGAGATTAATTTCGAGTTGTATTGTGCAGTTATAAACGAGATGGATTAGAGGGACTCTGGTGTAATTGGCTAGCATGTCGGTCTCCAAAACCGAAGATCGGGGTTCAAGTCCTCGGGGTCCCGCCAAAGAAAGGAGTACAAAGATCCCTAAAGTTATTTTGGATCGTGCAAATGAGTCTTTAAAAAGTGCGCCTGTAGCCTAATGGATCAGGCATCGGACTTCTAATCCGGGTTATGTAGGTTCGAGTCCTACCAGGCGTGCCAAAAAGGATATAAGATGTGGACACAAGTAAAACTCAGACAAGGTACTTTTTGGACCTATGGATGGACAAAATTGAAAGTGCGCAAAGGGCAAAAAGTAACTATGAAAGAACAAAATTCCTACACTGATGGGGTTTGGGTTGTAGAGGAAGTTTACAACAAACTAAAAATTAGCGCGCCTCCACAAAATGATTGGAAAGTAGGTGGGCTTAAATGAAGGTTCGGTAGCTGAGATAGGATTAGCGCTAGGTTGAAGCCCTGGAGACGGACGTTCGAATCGTCCCCGGACCACCAAATCAGAAAGGATATAACATGCAAATCTTGTTAGAAAATGGATTTATCTCAGTTCTCCTCGAAGAAGAATCCAACAAAGCACTAGATTTAGGTTTGTGGGACCACCGTGGTGAGACTAAAGGTGTACGTGGATTCCAAACAATGCTAACTAAAAAAGATGCAAAGGCTATTGCGAAGGCCCTCGACAATTGGATTAGCTTTGGGAAGCTAGAGTTGTACCCAAACTAAAACAAATAATAAAAGTGTGGGAGATAGACTAAATGGGAGCAAATGGAACAGCAAAGAAACGTGGAATGGAACACTACTTACACAGACAATGGCTCAACACTACAGTTGGAAAGGAGCGCCATGCTGAAGATGTTAAGCGTCAAAGAGCATTGCCAGTGAAGCCTAAACTTGTTCGTGTTTGTTCAAAGAACGAACAAGGTTAAAACTTGACAGCCGTGATATAATGGAACCATAAGGATGAGGAAAAGCCATGACACCCAAGACACCAATATAACACAAGCGTTCCCATCCTCTGGGGTTGAGAGCAGAGCCTGGCCAAGGCTACCAGCACAACCCCAAAAAGGCCTTGTAACTCAATCGGCAGAGTATTCGCCCTGTAAGCGAAAGGTTGTCCGTTCGACTCGGACCAAGGCCTCCATTTTAAGGTTTAAGACTTGACAGACGTGTTATAATGGATTTGTAAGCTAGAGATTGCTTGAAAACTAGAGGTTGCAACAAGGGGGACTGCAAGAAAGGGAAGACCTCCCAATGCGCTATAGCAGGGGCTATAACCCGGCAAGCAGGCCTACTAAAGTCTGTGGATAGTATCCAGCCTCCCCCTTTGAAATTTTTTGGGTGTGTTATCTGATTGATTCTGTCGGGAGTGGTAGCCCGATATGGCATGATGCCATGCACACTCACGGAGGGTTGTAGACTACCAACTCTAACCCTCCAAAATTCTGGGGCCATCGTCTAGTCAGGCTTAAGGCACTTGGTTGTCAGCCAAGATATCGAGGGTTCAAATCCCTCTGGTCCCGCCAAAGTTTTGTGTGTAGATGAAAGTGACATAGGGTAACGTACCTACCCAATGCCAAAGCAGGTCTGATGTGTACGCAGGTTTGTGAGTGCCCGTCGCAGTCTACACACAACTTATTGAGTTTCGCAGCATGGTTAAATGGAGCGGCGTTTCCAGCCTTTGGCAAAAGGTGCCATGAGAACTAGTAGAGGTTCGAAGACGTCAACCTCGCCCTGCCCTATAGACGTCAAGGGATCAACAGGCTAGGTGAGTGGGTTCGACTCCCACCTGCGGACAACTTTTTTGGCCTGGGTCGGAGAGGTATTCGAGGGTGTCTTATATGCACTTTAAAAGCAGGTTCGATTCCTGCCAGGCCAACCACACAAAATAAATACCCAAAAGAAAGGAGGCCAAATGCTTACAGCTAAGGCATGGAATAAGATCAACAAAGGAACATTTGAAAATTGCTGCATGGAAAACTTCCATATGGCTGCTGACCAATTTTGGATGAGTGACGTTCTGTACTGTGCTTGTGGTGCCATCATCGGTGATAGAAATATGGCACTGAAGAAGGGCACAAGAGTTTGGGCAAAGGCTAAGAAGAAACTTGGACTGGAGCAGGTGTAACTCAACTGGTTGTGATCTACGAGAAGCCTTTTTTTGTACGGGTGTCCGAATTGGTTAGGTGCTGGACTGCAAATCCAGCCATACGGGTTCGAGTCCCGTCCCGTACTCCACTTGACAGCCATGTTATACTGAGGATATGAAGAACAAAACACTGAAAGGAATCAAACGGAACTCACGAAAGTATAAAGCACCACCTACTAAGGTGCAGAGCGAAAGGAGAAAACCAATGGGCATGTGGGAAT
>Ga0307380_10009732_pt1 | contig 12169 bp, 25 predicted proteins | sample UN3MG_FD_202239 | JGI IMG/M metagenome (GOLD analysis project Ga0307380, IMG submission 202239) | Soil microbial communities from Risofladan, Vaasa, Finland - UN-3 | ecosystem: Environmental > Terrestrial > Soil > Coastal area > Acid sulfate soil | place: Finland: Risofladan, Vaasa | collected... | reverse complement strand
ACCGTCAAGTTCTTCCTGGTAGGTTATGTCACCGGCGGAGCCTTCTTCAACACAAATGCCCCTGACTACAGCCTGCCAAGTGCCGGGGCATGGTTGGATTTAAGCCCGCTACCCCCTGAGGCGGTGATGGGCTTCATCGAGGTAGATACCGGGCACCCCGGAACTGCCTATAACTTCGGGCTGCGCAAAAACGGATCCCTGGAAAATATCTATAAAGCCGTCCGTTTTCATACCTGGGCCTTTGTCGGGTGCGATGAAAGCGGGCTAATTGAGGGTAAGGTCGAAGCTACCGGGGCTAAATTCTTCCTGACCGGTTGGGCTGTCGGACCTCCCACCGGAACGCTAGCTATTACCTCTACCCCAGCTGGAGCAATGGCTTTCATTGATGGGGCGCCTGTTGGAACAACCCCCCTCGATATCGAGCTTGATGAGGGAGTCTATGACTTGCTCCTTACACTAGCCGGGTACCAGGATTTCGCCACCACCGTCTCGATCATAGCTGGCGAGGAGACCCCCCTGGCTGTGACCCTTACCGAGGTGTCAGCCGAATATCTCTTAACCATTGCCGTTTTAGGTGAGGGGACCACAAGTCCCGCGCCCGGGTCATATTTATACGCTGAAGGAGCCTTGGCGACGGTAGCTGCCCTTCCTGCCGGGGGATATATCTTTGTAGAATGGTGGGAGGACGGGGTGCCTATTAGCCTAGATAACCCCATTAGCTTAGTTATGGATGAAGACCGTAACGTAACCGCGCTCTTTGAGGAGGTGCCAGTCGTAACACACACCCTGACGATCGGGGTAGCTGGCCAGGGCACTACCGACCCGCTGCCAGGGAGCTGGTCGTTTCTTGATGGTGAGCTGGCCGTCGTAACTGCTATCCCCTCAGCCGGCTGGTTATTTAACCACTGGGAGGGAGATATTTCAGGCAGCGCCAATCCCGTAACCATTTCCATGATCACTGACATGAGCATCATCGCCGTCTTTTCAGAGGAGGTGCCTCCTGAGCAGTATGCCCTCGATATAAGCGTGGTTGGCGAGGGGACCACCGAGCCTCCCCCTGGTACATACCTGATAGATGCCGGAACGGGGGCTATCATAATAGCCGTGCCATCTGATGGTTGGCGCTTTGACCATTGGGAAGGAGATATCTCCGGAACCGATGCCCATATAACCGTGGTGATGCACCAGCACACAAGCGCGGTCGCCGTCTTTACCGAAAAGCCCCTGGCGCAACCAGGTCTGGCCTGGTATATCCCCGCCGGGATAATTGGGACGGTGGTATTAGCCGCGCTTGCTTTAAGAAGGAGAGCTAAGCGATGAAATGTAATGACTTCTTTATGAACATGTGCAACGAGGCCATGGACGAGCTGGCTTCAGGGAAGGAGACCTGGAGAGAGATTGGCACCAACACCCTGTTTCTGGCCGCCTTCGGGATGCTGTATAATCACCTGTCCAAGAGGCTAGTCAAACCTTTGTATATAATGGCCACCAGTGTTTTTACCGGTCTCGTAGTCTATATCATAATGTCAATCGTAAGGGGGCAGTAAAATGCAGGATAAAGGAAAGGCAGCACTGGCCGTAGGGGGGCTAGCGGGATTGGCCGGGGTGATTTACCTGGCAACAAAGGGTAAGGCAGCTCCACCCGAAGGACCATCGGCCTCAGTCTCAATTGAAGTTCTTGACTCCGAGGGTAACCCCGTTCCCAGAAACTCCCCTGCAGTCGTAAATGAGGGAGAAAGCTACACCGTGATGGTAGCTGTCACCAATACCACCACGAAGGGAGGAGTCCCCTTTGAGGCAGATCTGGAGACCTGGGTTATGGCCGCAGCCGGCTGGATTGACCTAATCCCAGGCGACATATACCCGTCTCACTACCTCCCTGGTTCTATCGGCTACTTCTACTCCACGCTTAATATCCCTATGGGGTTAGGGGGGATGACTGGAGCCATTACCGTAAATGTATTTGACCCCGGCGGCAAACTCATAGCTACCAAAGTCGAGCCACTAACCATCAAGGCCATGGCTCTTATTTACGGAGCGTCAATATCAATTTCAGTTTAGACTACCAAACGGAAAGGGGTGATGAGCGATGGATAAAAGACATATTCTCTTTTTAGCCATGCTGGGAGTCTTTGTTGCCTGGCTCGGGATTATCTTCGGCTGGCTATTGCCTATGGCATTAAAAACCCCTGAAAATATCGAGCCGATGCTGCTGCTGGTAACCGGGCTAGGCGTCGGTGGCGTTACCCAGTTCTTTATCCTTCTTCTTAAAGATGGCTGGCAATTCTACTTTAGAAAGAGGGAGACGGCAGTCAAGGTCTGATGTGGGGTTGGAATTTACAGACCGTGATGTATACCGCGCTAATTCTCCTTATGGCTGGGGCATTGGTGGGTTTACTTATAATGTCAAACACGTGTTAGGTGCCCTCATCCAGATACTTCCAGCTCTAGGTATTCTAACCAGGGGTAATAGCTGGGTGTCTGAAAGTACCCCTCCATAAGCCTCCAGGCATAGCCGGCATCATGGCCACAGTTGACCATCTCAAGCCTGCCAGCTAACCAATACCAAACCCTATAAATCTTTTACCTCCTCGAGTTTCTTCCATTCTTTTACCAACTCGCCCAGGGCGCCAAGGTGGTCTATGTCGACAACCTCTTGCTCCAGGTAGGTTTCCAGGTTTCCGATTTTGACACCCGGGCCCAGCGGTACCTCAGGTTTACCCCTCTTTTTCCAAAGTTTTATGATGTTGGCGGATGTCAGATCGACGTACTCTTCCAGCATTTTTCTCAATTCCGTGCCTGAGAGGGCTTCAGTTGCGGGGAGTTGCAAGTGAAAAGGGGAGTCAGGATTTCGTGCCTGAGTCGTGCCTAAAAGGGAGTCAGGGGAGTCAGCTTCCGCCCCGTGGCTGTATTGTATATTAATCTTTCCTAACTTCTGTTTTGAATACAGAGCTGAGGGAGACCCTGACTCCCCTGACTCCCCTCTTGTGCCTAGCTCAGATAGGGGAGTCAGGATTTCGCTGACTCCCCTGACTCCCCTTTTTGTATCTGGCGGCCAAAAGCTGACTCCCCCGCTGACTCCCCTATTTTCGGATTCTTCCCGATAATTTATGACCTGCCATGGAACAGAGTGGTGGATCTTATATGCGCATTTAGTAACCATCAGGCCGTTGGGATAGCGCACCCCGGCTCGGCGCTTCAACGCGCTGGCCAAGCTTCGTTTGATTTTATGGGGGTTCCGATCTATCCTGTCAGGGAAAGCCCCTGAGAGAGTTTCGTTTTCGCCCAGGCTTTTGGCGATGGCATCAATGAGGATAGGTTCTGAGCCCAATACCTCTAGCCACGCAGCCAAGAACTCCTCCCACTGGGGGGTTTCCACATCTGCTTGCTCATACATGAAGTCCAGGTTGCCGAGAAAGTTTTTAAGGCCGGCATGGGCCAATATGCCACCGATAGTATTAGACCACTCCTCGAATCCTCCTATTGTTGGCAACCCCCTGGGGGTCGGCCTCCCCGCTTCTACCCACGCTCGAGCCATGGTTAGAATGGCACCCAGCAGCTGGCCCCGATTTTTTTTCACCCATTGTATGAGGTGCGTATATTTGAAAGACCCGGTATCTCTCATCCAAGGTCTAGCCTCGTGGGCATCCATTCTACTAAGATAACAGCGCCGGGCCATATCTCCGCCGAGCTTTATATTGTTACCGGTAACTATGTAAGTTCCTCTATTAGGCAGGCGCACAATTTTGGTTTGTCCCAGAATGCGGGTTTGAAAGGTAGGGTCCGTCAATAGCATGGCTAATGATGCAAAATAGAGATACCCTTCTACGTTATCAATGATTAAAATGGTCTGCCCGCTGAGCAAGAAGCTGCCTATGCGCTTTTCGCACTCTTCGTCACTTTTCGGAGGAGCCATCATGGCCGCTTGTCTACCAGTACCAATGACCGCGATGACATCAGCTAACAAGCTTGCCCCTGTGCCCGGCTGTGGCTTGTCAAGCAAGCACAGGGGAGCCAGGCCGTCTATCATGGGTCTGCAGACTGGAGTGAGCAGCAATGCCAGCGCATTGGTTTTGCTTGCTTCGGAGTCGAAAGGAAAGTCGGTGAGAGGCTCTTGGATGAAGGATGCCGCTGCGTGCAGCTCCTCTTCGTTGGGTTTATTCGGTACCGCTGGCATCGTTAGCCCCGCCGCCGGTTCGTAGTAAAGGCGGCTAGCCTGGTCATAGCCAGGATCGATTAGTACACTACCATCGCTGCGTAGTATAGGCACCTCTGTGACATTTAATAGACCGGGCAATTTACGGTAGGGTAGGCCCATAAAATCCCAGTGGGGTAAGCTCATAAAATCCCGGACGATATTCAGAGGGGGTGCTGGTACCGGTATTTCATTACCCCCTTTATCTACAGTCATATAAGCGGCAGCTCGCTCAAGAAAACCGCGGCACGCATTCTCTGTTACGACCTCGATGAAGGGAACTCCGTCTTCATCGTGAGCTATCCGAGATATACTGCCGCTGCGTTCAAAAAGGCGTGGCGGTTGATTGGCCTTCTCCACGGCTGCTATGGTGTCTTTTGTTTTGTCTTTTAGAAACCTGCCGGTAGTAATAATAACAGGCAAATCACTGGTGTCGGCTGGTGCCGGCGGGGGTTCGTATGGTGGTAGGCCGCCGATAATCTCCTTGAGCTGGTCCGCGGTAAGGCCGGCACTGATCCAGGCGGAGATATCCTTAATGTCAGCTGACGGCATCTCGATTAATTTAGTTGGAACCTGCACGGCCAATAATGAAGCCGCTATTGCTTGGGCATGCCGTTGCCCTGGGGGATCGTTGTCGGCGATGACTACCACCTCTTTGGCGCCGCTTAGCAGCTGGGCGTAGCCCTGTCGCCACTTCCCCGCCCCCATGGGGCTGGTAGTGGCTACAAGCCCAAGGTGGCTAACTATGTTATCGGCATCCTTCTCCCCTTCTGGCAAGAATATAGTCTCTCCTTTGTCTATAGCCTCTTTCACCCGGGGTAATTGATAGATTACCGGCTTGATGCCTTTCAGGTCCCAAATCCAGTTGCCGTCTTTCCCTGGTCTGCGCTGCCTGAATTCCTTTGGTTCGAAGCGCACTGTCTGGTGTAATAAGTTCCCATTTTCGTCCAGGTAGTCATAGGTAGCCACAATCTCCTTGGGTCCCTGGGGAGCTGAAGCCTTACCTTTGCGGCTGTCAAAGAAAAGATCGCTCATCTCGATTTTTAGAGCGGCTAATACAGCATTGATATGGCACCCAGACTGACAGCTTACCAGGATCTTGTCCGGGAGTGCCGTCACTGACAAGCTGGGATTACGGTCATTGTGGGCAGGGCAAAGAGCCATCCATCGGTCTTTCCCTGACGGCTTAACCTTCTCCAATAATGCTAAGAACTCGTCAACTGACTGCATGTATCTCTATTAGTCCCTTGGCTTTTAGATTGTAGACGTCGGACTTTACCCCAAAGCTCATACTGTAAATTGCGTGCCTCCCTCCGTGTTTGTGGAATGTCTGCCTCTGTGTAGTCATAGTTGAGTATCATCCATGCTCGACGCAAGGCCATGAGCTGCGAGAGTGTTGGGAAATCATCCCACGCCATCTAAATTTCCTCCCCGGCTTTGACCTCCTGCGGTGGAGCCTTTTTCCTTTTAGGCCATTCCAGTTTATACCTTGCCTCCCAGCCAGTTATAGATAATGTCGTCCCATGGTGCTCACACACAGCCGCTTTAGCTTCAACTTTTGCCCTCCATGCTATGGGGCTATTTTTGTCATGTTTAGTAGGGCGGCACTGGCACTTAGCATGGTTCCCTACTAAACACTCCTGATAAGCAAAGTAGCATAGTTGGTTTACCTTGACTAGAACATGTATCGGGGATCCTGGCATTTCCCCTTCCTCCTTTATTGTTGACCTGTTATAAAAGACTTCCTTGCTACGCTTTACCAAACCTCACTGTCATTAAAGGCAGGTCAACCTTTGACATTATTTCATATCTGCCAGCAGTCCATTTTTCATCAAGATAAGGAGCTGTTTTCAAGCTTTTATAACAACCTCCCTGTAACAACTTACTTCGGCGGTTGCCATTCTCCACTAATAACCTCTTTCGGATTAGTACCATACTTCGCCAATTCCTGATAAAGGTATGCCCGGCTACATTTTAGCTCGCTGGCTGCCTTAGCGATATTTTTGTAGTTATGGAGCGCGTCATAAATGGTGATAACACTAACCCCCAGTAGTTTGCGGCCGATAGGTTTACCCTCTGCTCTTGCCCGAGCCATCCCAGCGGCAACTCGCTCGCCAATAACTGCTGACTCAAGCTCTGCCATTGCTGCCATCAGGTGAAGCATAAACCAACCTTGGCTCGTGCCAGTATCAATTATATCTTCTTTGATCGACTTAAAAGTTATACCTCGTTCCTTCCAATCAGCCACGAGGTTGGAGCATTCCCGGACTGACCTGAAAGCACGGTCAAGCCTAAAGACCAACACCGACTTGAACTTGTGCTGCCTGGCGTCCTTCTGGAGCTGCTGCCAGGCTTCGCGGTGTTTATAATCTTTGGCCCGGGCTCGGTCAACATATTCCTGGTGAATCTCCCAGCCGGCATCCCGGCAGAAGTTCCGCAGAGCGTAGAGCTGAGTCTCGGGGTTCTGCTCTTTGTCGTCCGTGCTAACCCTGGCATATAATGCCACTTTCATTACGCCTTTTCTCCTCTAGAAACTTGATATATTGCTCTACACTCGCCCGGTGAGGACCGGCCGCTGGCCACTTACGCTCCCACCATGTAACGAATTCTTCCCATTCTTTATCTGTCATCTCAAGAATTCCCCCTCCTTATTCTCGATGAAGTATGGTATTAGTTAATCGCCATATTTTACCGATCAATCCCGAGTACATAGCCAGGCCCGAGCTCACATTAGTAGCGACGTCTCCCTGCAGCTCCTTCTCGGTGAACCGCCAGGTAAGGTGGAAATCGATCAGAAAGATGAGGGCTAAGGGATATCGCAGGATTCGGTATTTAGCTAGATCATAAATCACGCTCTTCATTCGCCATTTAGCCATCAGAAGATTCTCCGCCATGATTTGCTATAGCGCCGGCGGGATTGCGGTATTTATCGCAATTTATGTTATCACAGGCAGGGATATCTACCTTGTCATTCCATGGAATAAGTATCAGGGGAGTCTCACAGATACCGCAGCGCCCCCAGTCTCCCTCAGCGGGAAAACTAACCCTTTTCTGCTTACGCTTGAACATTAACCCTCCTTTATTGTTGGCTTTGACTAAATATCAAAAGTTATCCGGAACGGGGCATACACCTTATGCATAAGTTCGTCTAATTCCTGCCTGACCCCTAAGCCATCGGCAAACTGTATCATCTGCTTGTAGAATTCAATATCCACTTTTCCCTGACACTTAAAATCCTTCCACAATAGCAGGGCTAGTGCTAGTTCTTCTTTACCATCTTTTGATAGTTCTTCCATGCTCAACACTCCTCCTTGTGCCTTGGCCCCTTTTCCTGAAAGCGCCCCGGTCCTATACCCATGTTATCAAGGTTTTTTAATAATCCAGGGTAAAAAGACCTTAAGACTACCCTGGTGCATATTCCAGCAATTAGGTCACCCGGGCTTGTGGCTATGGTTCTTTCTCCCAGGCTCTTCGCTTGCAGTTTCAAGATGTCAAAGGTCATTATCCAAAGGTCGTAAGCCTCGTCTCGCTTCTGTACTGCCTCAATTAGCTTATCCATGGGGTTTACATCCCTCCTAAAAGTGGTATAATTATAGAGCCTGGCTCTTTAGCTATGGTAACCTCCTAAGATGGCGCCGGGGCCTGGTCCTCCCCGGCGTCTTCATTTTCTTCTTTCGTGGGGGCGATAGTTAGAGTCACGCTTCCGTCCCTATTCCGGGTAAACACCACCGCGGCCGCACTCCCAGTCCACAGACTCTCCAAGAGTCGTTTTTCCTCCTCGGTCTCGGAGGTGACGTGTATCCCCCGCTTCTCAAGAAGCATATATTTTTCAATTTTTGCTTTCATCACGCTCCTTTCGTTTTAGCTATCAGAGCTTCCATCAGGCCGATATTAACCTTATTACCCCAGGATAGGATTGTTAGCTCATCACGTTTTTGGTCGAGACCACTACAAACTCCGGCATAGAGCTTACTCTCCCCCAAGTCATTCTCACCAACGACAAAGCCGAAGCACCCTTGCATGGTGTTAAACCACATTGAGTCGATAACTTTCATATCTCAGCTCAGGATACCCCTACCGTCAGGCCGGGGATGAATGAGCTACCTCCTTCTCAGTCTCCCCTGGTAGTGGGCTATCCCATCCGTAGGGCATACGTAGGGACTGGACACGTTTCAGGGCTTCGATTCCTAGCTCCCTAGCTTTGTAGTACTTCTCAACATCGCTAATAGGACGGCCCTCTTTCGCGGTTTCAAGCAACTCGATAGCTTCATCTATGGTCAAACTCATAATCCTAGTCCTCCTTCGTGCTTAATACACCGACCATAAGGTCGTGGGAAGTTCATTTATTTTTCTCCCTCCTCTAACCAGGCGAATTGAATGCGGAAGAGCGGGTAGTCATCTAGTGGCTTAAAGCGGTGCCCCGCTCGCCTCAAGGCATAGGCCAGCTCGAAACGGTTATTAAAGCCACCCCTGCGGGCATCCTCCTCGTTAAGGGTTGCCCAGGTAACCGCGTCCATGGAGATTAGCTCGGCACGCCCCACTAATACCCCGTCCAGAGCGATTAACAGTTGGTCGCCGGCACTAGCCCGCCGGTTGAGGATAGCTTCGGTTATACTGGCGCTGCCGGCTCGTATTGTTTGGGTAACCTGGTGCTTTTCCAGCTTATATGCGGCTCCGGGGCCGAGGACATGGGCAGTAAATCTAATTTGCTCTAATTCGTCAGGCATGGGTTACCTCCTTCAGCCGTACTAGATATATTATGGCAACTGTTCTTCATCTGGTATCAAAACCAGAGTTTGGTTCTTGGTTGCTTCTATCTTTTCGCCTTCCAATTCCAGAACCTGTCCTATGTTAATATGAACCCCCTCAGACCTTAAGGCCTTCAGCAACGCATCAGCTCCGGCTTCAGCAAACAATATTAACGCTGCGGGAATATCCCCCTTCAAAAGTTTAGGGTCGGGTATCTTTTTAACCTCAGTTAAAAGCACCTTAGCCCACTCTTTCTCTTTAGGTCTCCACATAGCTACCTCCTTAAGGCGCACTATTATCGTTCTGGCAACAATTCGTCAGATTTGCTCTCCACACCAAGGGCAGAATTTCCAGTTGGCGGAAGTGTATCTCCTATGCTTGCTCGGTTCACCATCTAGTCTAATAGGGGTATATCTAACCTCTGAGCTCTGATGGTTAAAAGAGCCCACCGTAGCATCGACGGCGTATTCTCTACCCTCAGTCTTTTCAATAATCTTTTGAATACAGTCACACATTTCAACAATACCTCACTTTTGTTGACCTATTTAATACCGCTGGCTACTCCAGCTTTGAGGAGCTGCTGCGCCTCTCTAAAGATGTTAGTCATACTTTTTCTTCTTTCGTTACGGTAATACCGACATTACTGGGAACCTTGAAAAGTATCCGGGTTAGTCCCTCGGCGTCGGGTTCATCATATGCCCGGATTAAAAGAGGACTGCCCCAGGTCTCGATCTGAGCTGAGAATAATTTAATTTCCTTATCCATTTCATCTATGTAGGCGTGTAATGTAGCTTATACGCTTACTCTCGCCTTTCTGAGTTCTTCTTTCCAGTATGTCTTCATCTGATCATCACAGTGAGCCATCGCATCTTCCCATGTAGGCCAACGCTGGTTCTCAGCGTAAAAATGGTACTGATAATAGAGGCTCTGTTGGTTATGCGGTAATGTCGGGTCATGTGCTACAGCGCACTCTGGACAAGTTCCCGGTCTGGCTGGCAAGAGAGTAAATCCTCCAATCGTAGGCGCACCTTCAATAATTGGCTTCGTGACTGGAGTTCCATCTGGGTAGTTGTCACCTGGTCTTATTATATTCTTAGGCATCTTATCCTCCTCTGCGTATATTTACCAGTACAGGCTATCAAAATTGTGAATGGAGTGGTCTTTATCCATGGCGCCGTCACTGGGAGGCCATTTCCCGGAATCGAGCAGCTTGTTAAGGCCTGCCGGGTCATCCTGGTAGTAACCATCCGGGTGGGTACACAGCGGCGTACCCTTGAAGCCGCATTTCTCGCACAGCGCAGGGTCCACGAGTTCCCTCTTCTGGTCTTTATCCGCCATTCTCAATCTCCTTTGCGTATAACTCCTATTACACGCTGAATGTGGCTAACTCTGCTGAATATGGCAGGTAGAGAGGATGCCTGGGATGCCCCAGATTCGTCATACCCAGACAGTCCAATGGAGAAAGATCTCGCTTTATTCGCTCCACCTGGCTTTCTCCCACTCTCACCCGGGTAATCAAATTTCCCCACCCGGCCACGGCTTTGCTGCAGCGTCCTCTTATTACCCTCATCGCCAGGTTAGCTCCCATGGCTATCGGAGCCTCGACATTCAGCTTCTTGGGGTCCGTAGATACCAGGGTAAAGACGTTGCACATGAAAATCCCGCCATAGTCCCATCTCTTGGCGAAACCAACGCAGCGGCGTACCGTCGGGTCGTCATGGCTTTCGTCCGCAGTTGAAGGATTAAGCCCTATGAACATCATCCAGGGCTTCTCTTTGTCCCACCTCCGCCACAGGTATAACCGGTGAGTATGTTCATCCGAGAATACCGCCCCGCTCGGCTCATCATCTATTTTCATGGTGTCCCCCTTTGCCTACTCCCCAAGGGTATCCCCCTCTCGTTAAAAGGCTTAAAAATCAACCCTGGGGGCGCTGACGGCCTTCTCTGCTGCGGCCGCGGCCTGGGAATAGGCAATCCACCGATAGTGCTTAGCACCCCCAGGTAAATACCTCCTCCATTCTTTAACCAACCCTTCCTCGAAAGAGGAATCTTTACCGAGTTCCATTTTAATAGCTATGCAATCCTCGGAGTACCTTATTTGCCGGGCGAGTCCATAGTCCTCTTTTTTAGGCATGAGAGAACTCCTTTCTTGACTAGGAGGCCCGGGGCGTGGTATAATCGAACAGTAACTGGGGTTTCAGTCACCACGGTTACCTCCTCTTCATAATTAAGCAGCCAGCTGCAGAGCGGCTGCTTAATTATTTATCGTTCTCTTGCTTTAGCCTCTCAACTTCGCTTACCGGTATAAATAAAATACCGCCGAGTTTGATAGCATGGACCTTGCCTGCATCAATCCAGCGGTATAATGTCATCTTAGTGAACCCCAGTGCCTTGGCTGCCTTTGGCACCGTCATTAGGTCGTCGGCGAGAACCCTTATTTCTACCCTGTTACTACTCATAACCAAGGATGATACCATAGTATAAGTGGTCTGTCAATAGGTTTTAGACATTATTTTTAGGGCTGGGGGATAAAAAGATTCTGGGGCGGGGGTACCGCTCCAGGGCACCATGCAGGCGCATCAGAACCGACGAGAAGGCCCCTAACTTTGCCAGAAACCTCTTGACAAACCCTGAATAATGTGCTATTAATTGAGGATGCGGCAGGAGATAAGATGCCTAGACCAAGGGTAAGCAGTAATCTGACGACAAACCAAGTGGCTAAACAGCTCGGTATGAAGGTGGGGCAGTTGATTAGTTGGGTTGAACATGGAGCTCTGCCGCCGCCGACTATTATTGACAGTAACGGCGTCAGATACTTTGACCGGGAATGGCTCAGTAAAGCTACAGAGATCGTGAAGATTAGAAAGAGCGGGAGGTGATACCATGTAAAGGATAAGGCAGCTAAGAGACCTAAATATTAATGGAGGGAAATTGATGAAAAAAAGAATATCGTTTATTTTCTTGGCCCTGGTGCTGGTAGTATCCCTGGTGGCATTTGCCGCTTGTAAGGAAGAGGAGGCGCCACCAACGACGCCAACGACGCCAACGACACCAACTAAACCAACAGAACCTGAGCCGGAGCCAGAACCAGCCTGGGAGTGGCCTGAATTGTTAGCCGTATTGGCCCCGCCGGTAGGTTCCTTGGGATATGGTACCATGGTGGGTTGGACGGCACTTTTGCAGGAGGATACTGGAATGCAGGTGAGGTGTGTGCCCGTAGGTAGT
>Ga0307380_10009730_pt1 | contig 12169 bp, 11 predicted proteins | sample UN3MG_FD_202239 | JGI IMG/M metagenome (GOLD analysis project Ga0307380, IMG submission 202239) | Soil microbial communities from Risofladan, Vaasa, Finland - UN-3 | ecosystem: Environmental > Terrestrial > Soil > Coastal area > Acid sulfate soil | place: Finland: Risofladan, Vaasa | collected... | reverse complement strand
GAGAAGGTCGATGGCAGGGAGTTCATCTCGCTGATACTTATCTCCCAGAAGAACGTCCTGGATCTCCTGGACGCCGCCTCTGTCAGCACGTTCAAGCGGACGAACTTGGTCGAGTTCGGCAAGTACAATTGCGAGGAGCTCAAAGACATCGTCATACAGAGGGCTGGGCTGGCGTTCCACGAAGGCGCAGTCAGCGACGACACTGCGGACCTCGTGGCAGAGGTCGCATCCGAATGGGGCGATGCGCGGTTCGCCATAGAGATCCTCGAGAAGGCGGGCATGCTGGCGGACGAAGAGGGGGCAGGCGAGGTGTCGGTGGAGCATGTCCGGGGAGCAAAGGCGGAGGCGTACAGCTCCATCACGGAGTCGAAGCTGACGCCGCTCGACAAGCATCAGAAGCTAACCCTGCTGGCGATAGCGCGCAGTTCGAAGGGGAAGGCGTTCGTGACGACTCGGGACGTTGAATCGGCGTACAGGGTCGCGTGCGAGGAGTGGGGCGAGAAGGCCAGGGCGCACACCGCGTTCTGGGGCCTGATGAAGGACCTCGACACATTGGGCGTGGTCAGCGCCAAGAAGAGCGGTCCTGGGATTTCGGGGAAGACAACGGTCATCAAGCTGCTCGACATACCGGCGAAGGTGCTTGAGCAAAAAGTCATTCAGATCTTGAGTGACGAAGATTGAACAATTGACTGCTGGCAGCACTGACACGTAACGAACAATTTTATATATACCTGCTTCAGTCGGGATGACTGGCGGAGGACGGAGTGGTTGGACGAGGACAAAACCGACCTTGAGTTGATAGAACTGGAACACGGCCTGTGTTACATCGTCAGAGAGCGCAAGCCCTTCCTCGCCTTCGCGCTCTTCGAACATGAGATGTCGGGGGGGCTCCAGGGATTGTGCGTCACGCGGCAGTTCCCGGACAAGCTCAGGGAGGCGTTCACCATGGGTGAGGCGCGCGTGATATGGCTCAGCCACACGCCCGGTGCGGACCATCACAACCCTACGAGCATAGGCACTCTTGCGACGATCATATCCTCGTTCATCGAGCGATACGAGCGCTGCGTCGTCATAATCGATGGGCTGGAATACCTGGTCATCAACAACGGCTTCCAGCAGGTCCTGAGGTTCTTGGAGCATGTCAACGAACAGGTGATGCAGAGCAAGTCCACCGTGATCATCCCGATAAGCCCCAACGCATTCAGCGAGAAGGAGCTCGCGTTACTCGAGAGGAATGTCGAGGTGGTCGAACAGCCCGCGATGAGTGTCGCCCTGGAGAAGGACCTCACGAGCCTCATAGACCAGTACAGATGATTCTTCCATCGAGGCAACGCCTGGAGCGACTGTCGTCGGCTTCTGTGGCTTCCAAACCTTTAGGTCGACCGATGTGATTCAGGCAACGATGAGGGAGACGCCGCTCCACGCTGAGCATATATCCGCTGGCGCCAGGATGACGGAGTTCGCCGGCTGGGACATGCCGATACAGTACACATCGGTCATAGAGGAGCATCTGACCGTCAGGGAACGCTGCGGCATGTTCGACGTCTCTCACATGGGCGATGTGATTATCCGCGGAGACGGTGCCGCGGAGCTAATCAGGAGGCTCATGACGAACGACGTCGCCGACGCGCCCGTCGGAAGATGCGTATATTCCCACTTGCTGGATGACGATGGGCACATCATAGACGACACCATCGCAACGCCGCTCGCCGCCGGGGAATATCTTATGGTGCCGAACGCAGCCACCACCAAGAGGGTCCTCGAATGGATCAATTCGCAATCGGACTCTCAGGACGTTCTGAACCTCTCGGACGAGATCGCGACGATCGCCGTCCAGGGGCCCTCGGCAGCTTCGGTGATTGCGAACCTCACGACTGCGAAGGTCGCGGACATTCGACCGTTCTGGGGCGCGTTCGTCGTTCTGGACGCTGTCGCGTATGACAATCCCACATCTAGTGGGTTGTTCAAGGATCGAGAGTTCCTCGGTGGGGAGAAGGGCGTGTACGCGTATCTCTCAAGGACGGGATACACCGGCGAGGACGGATTCGAGATAGCGTGCGACAACGCCGCCGCGGTCTCGGTCTGGAAAGCCCTCATGGCATATGGCGAGGGGCGCGGTCTCAAGCCCATCGGCCTCGGGGCGAGAGACACCCTCAGGCTTGAGAAGGGGCTGCTGTTGTCAGGCACCGATTTCGACGGCACGCAGTCGTCGCTGCAGACAGGACCGCCGTGGGCAGTCGAGTTCGGTCACGACTTCATAGGCAAGAACGCCCTTGAGCAGCAGAGGCTGGCCGGTGTGTCTCCGAGATTGGTGGGGATAAACATGCTGGGACGAGGAATACCGAGGCACGGTTACGAGATACTCTCGAGGCCGACCGCCATAGGAGTGGTGACGAGCGGCACGATGTCCCCGGTGTTGAAGAAGGGGATAGCCCTCGGGTATGTGCCACAGGAATACTCCGAGCCAGGTACGGCGGTGCAGGTGAAGATCAGGAACGATCTCGTCGACGCGGAGGTCGTTGAAACTCCTTTCGTGAAGAGGGTGCGGAAATGAAGGAATTGTTGGAGGAGATGATACGGATACCAGGTGTTTCCGGTTACGAGGACGACATCCGGGAATACATAAGAGCGAGAGTCGAATCAATGGGAGCGCCGGTCGAGGAGGACAACATCGGCAACCTCATAACGACCGTCGGCACGAAGGGGCCGCACATAGTGCTCATTGCACACATGGACGAGCTTGGCCTCGTCGTCACGAACATCGATGCGGACGGTTCCCTCCGCATAAGGAAGGTGGGCGGAATCGACGACCGCACGCTTGTCGGCAGGATTGTGGAGATAGCCACCCAGAAGGGCACCGTTACTGGTGTGCTCGGGCTGAAACCGCCCCATCTCATGACTGAGAACGACGACAGGAAGAAGGTCGTCAGCTGGGAGGATGTCAGAGTCGACCTGGGAACCCGGTCAAGGAAGGAGACGGAGAAGCTCGGTGTGCGCGTCCTCGACGCGATGGTCTTCAAAAAGGACATCGCGTACATAGAGAAGGACGTGATCTGCTCCAGAGGAGTGGACGACCGAGCGGGCTGTGCGATACTTCTCGATGTGCTAAAGAAGCTGCGGACCAGGAAGCTCGCCGCCAGGATCACTTTCGTTTGGAGCGTCCAGGAGGAGATAGGCCTCAGGGGCGCGAAAGTCATCGGCTTCCAGTTGAGGCCGGAATATGTGTTCGCTGTCGACACTATGACGACGACCGATGGGCCCATGCAGGGAAACACCTACGAGAAGATACTGGTTGGAGGCGGGCCGGCCCTGAGGATGTTCGACAGCGCGGCGATCGCGTCGCCAAAGCTGAGGAAGATGATCGAGGGCATCGCGAAGAAGGCCAAGCTGCCGCTCCAGTGCGGCTCTGGCGGAGGGGCGACGGACGGTGCCGTCATACAGGAGTTCGGCGCGCTCGTCATGCCGATTGGCATACCTATGAAATACACACACTCGCCGACGGAGTGTGCGAGCCTGAAAGACATAGACAACACGTCGCGACTGCTGGTGTTGATAGCGGAACACCTGTCGAAGGCGCAGAAGCCGAGGTGAACCTGCTGCGTACTGAAGCCGAGGGGCTGCTCAAGCGGCTGGTGCTGCTCAAGAGCTCTGAAGACGACGACGCTCTGCCTCTCGTGGAGTTCGTCTCCGATTACCTAGTCGGCCTGGGGCTCGAGCCTTCCCGACACGGGGACGACGGCAAGCCGGCGGTGTTCGCCAGACTTGGCGACGGCGGAGTCGTCCTATCCGGACACCTGGACACAGTCCCCCAGGGCAAGGGTTGGACCAAGCAGCAGGGTGAGGTCACGGACGGGGTCATGTACGGCAGGGGCACTGCCGACATGAAGGGCGGATGCACCGCGATCCTCCTGGCGGCGAAGGAACTGGCCAAGGAAGGGACGCCGTTCGCCGTCTGCTTGACATTGGACGAGGAGATATCGATGAACGGTGCCATCGCGGTCGCTGAAGCAGGCCTTCTCAGAGACGCGCCCGCAGTGTTGGTCGCAGAGCCGACCGCATTCGACATCGTCGTGCGGGAGAAGGGGCTGATACAATTCGCCATAAAGACCACTGGCAAGAGCGCTCATGCCAGCATGCCAATGCTCGGGGACAACGCCATCACCAAGATGACGGCGCTGCTGCACAGGATAGGTGACCTCCAGAAGATTCCGGGTGACCCGTTCAATGAACTCACTCTGTGCGTGAACAAGATCTCGGGAGGGACGCAGGTGAACGTCATACCTGACAGTTGCGAGGCCGAGGCAGACTCGCGGTTCCCACCGGACATGACAGGCGAGGGAGTGCTAGACTTGGTCAGGGAGCGGTTCGGAGAGGCGGAATACGAACTGAAGACCTTGCATCTCCTGGAGCCCGTAGAGACGGATCCCGACCTGCCGGCCGTGAAGACTTTGCACGATGTGGTCGGCAAAGAGGCGGAGATACTGAGCGTGCCTTATGCCACTGAGATGGTCATGTTCAAGAGGGACAACTCGACTCTGATGGTCTGCGGCCCGGGGGAGCCGACCCAGGCCCATGTCACCGACGAGCATATCGAAGTAGAACAGATAGTCACCGCAGCGGGCATCTACCGGGAGTATTGCCGGCGCATGGCGGGCGGAGAATAATCGGTCGCCCGTCTACGGGTAGACCCTCGCCACCGTCCTCGGGAACGGTATCGCGTCGCGTATATGGTCCAACTTGCATACCCAGGTGACCATGCGCTCCAGCCCCAGACCGAAGCCCGAATGTGGAACGGAGCCATATTTCCTGAGGTCGAGGTACCACTGATAGCTGTCGAGGCTCTCTCCGATCTCCTTCAACCTCTCTATTATGAGGGCGTTGTCCGTCTCCCTCTCGCTCCCGCCGATTATCTCTCCGTACCCCTCTGGAGCCAGCAGGTCGCTGTTCTTGTACGTCCTCGGATCGGCCGGGTTCTCCTTCATGTAGAACGGCTTGGTCTCCTTCGGGTAGTTCACGACGAAGATGGGCGTGTCCCTATCCTTCGTCAACGCCCGCTCCTCGACCGCTCCGAAGTCAGAGCCCCATGATATGTCGAAGCCGTTCTTCTGCAGATAGTCCATAGCCTCAGCGTAAGGCATCCTATCGAACGGAGTCGTGATCTTCCTGAGGTCGGCTGGATCGCGTCCGAGGAGTTGAAGTTCGGCGGAGCATTCGTCGGCCGTCCGCTCCAGCATCGCCGCAACGAGCTCCTCCTGCACCTTCATGTTACCTTCGTTGTCGACCCAAGCGGCCTCCATTTCGAGATGCCAAAACTCTGCCAGATGCCTCGGAGTCCGCGACTTCTCAGCCCTAAAAGACGGCGTGAGGGCCCAAACCCTCTCGCAGGAGAATATGAGCGACTCCAAGTAGAATTGTGCGGTTTGAGAGAGAAATGCAATCCTGTCGAAGTACTTGATCTGGAACAGTGTAGTGCTATCCTCTGGCGCAACGCCGGTTATCATAGGAGGAGTCACTTCCACGTAGTCGTTCTCGTGGAACCATTCCCTCCCACCGCGGAGCATCGCCGCCTTCACGCGCATAACCGCAGTCTGCTCGCGTGACCGTATCCAGAGATGGCGCTGGTCGAGAAGCAGCTCTGTGCTCTGATACTCGGTTATTGGGAACGGCTCTGAAAACGCCACCACTTTGAAGCCGGATGCGCGGACCTCGAACCCACCTGGGGCGCGCTTGTCCTCCGCGAGCGTCCCTTCGACCATCACCGCGGACTCTATTCCCGCGTCCGACGCGGACTCGAAATCCCCGTCTGGGACGACCCCCTTCTTGACGGTCGTCTGGATTATCCCCGTGGAATCCCTGATGACTGCGAACACTATGCCGCCGCTGCTGCGCGTCCTGTAGACCCAGCCCCTTATGTTCACTGGTTTGCCCAGCGAATCTCCCGAGAGGACCTGCCTGATGGATTGCATCCAGATGCTGAAGCCCCAGACCGAATATAAGACCTTCGGAGCCGTAGCAATCCACTTATCGGTGGAGCAATCTTACGATTCATTGTGAGGATAAGGCTGGCGCGGATGGACGACCTCCCCGCGATAATGCACACTGAGAACTCCTGCTTCGGAGAGGAGCGCTTCGACACGGGCGTCGTACGCGCCTTCCTGTCGCGCAAGGACTCGTTCGCCCTCGTGGCCCTCGACGGTGCGGATGTGATAGGCGTCGCCATGTGCAATTGTTCCGAACGGAACGCGCGCGGGAGGATCGCCTCCGTGGCCGTGCTCGACGACCATCGGGGAAAGGGCCTCGGCTCTAAGCTGGTCAAAGCCTGCGAGAAGGTGTTCCGCAAGAAGAGCATAACCAGGTTCTCACTGGAGGCCGCAGTCGACAACAAGCCGGCGGTGCGCACCTACATCTCGAACGGCTATGTGATAAAGTGCACGATGAAGGACTACTACTCCCGCGGCAGAGGAGCGTACTTCATGGAAAAGGACGTCACCATGGAGGGCAAGAGGGTCAAGGTCAAGGTCTCCTGACGGAGACCTCGAACGGCATCTTGTTGATAGCCCACATCCTACCGCCATCGACGGAGGGGCGGCTCGTAAGGCTGCTCGCGTTGGTGTCTCGGAGTATATTCGTCTCGTATGCGGAGATGGCCTGCTCTACCTCTGGATTGGTGACATACTCGACGATTATGGGCTCCCCGAATTCGAGCCCCATCTCCTTCCGCATGTGCTGAATACGCCTCACGACCTCTCTCGACAAGCCCTCCAACTTGAGCTTGGAACGCACAGCGGTTGAGACGTAAACATGAACGGCGCCGATGCTGGCGTGAGAGTATCCTGGCTTCTCCTTCTCGACCACGATCACGTCCTCTTCGAAGATGTCGAAGCCTCCGATGCGTATCTTGCCAGACGCGGCCAGATGACGCACCATCTCACTGCCGTCTATCATCTCCATCAGCTTCGCGACCTCCGCGGCCGACTCCTTCAGACGGGGGCCGAGCGCGCGCAGGTTCGGCGTGAGGGCGTATTCTATCATCGATTCCCTCGACTCGATGCACTCGAGTCGCTTGACATTCAGCTCATCTGCTATCATCCGCTCATATCGTCTGAGCACCCACATGCCGTCCTCACCAGCGGCGATGACGGCCTCCTCCAGCGGCTGTCTAAGCTTGACTCCGGCCTTCTGCCGTGCGAGGCGCCCCGCCTCCACCGCCTGACGTACCAGAGACATCTGAGACTCCAAGGACCGGTTTATCGCCTCGCGCTCCGCGACGGGATATGTCTCGATGTGGACGCTGTCGAGCGGGCCCCTCAGGCTCTTGTAGAGCCCTTCTGCGAGAAACGGTGTGACAGGTGCCATGGTCTTCGATATCGTCGTGAGGCACTCGTGAAGCGTGCTGAACGCAGAGAATCGGTCCTCAGGATCGGCCACCTGGAAGAACCTCTTACGCGATCGGCGCAGATACCAGTTGCTGAGATCATCTACGAAGCTGATGATGGCACGTACTGCTCTGTGCACCTCCAGCGCCTCGAACGCCCTCCTTGACTCCACAACCGTCATGTTGAGCCGCGATATGATCCACACATCGAGGTCGTGTGTCTTCCTTGTGAGTGACTCGCCCCTGTAGTTGACTCGGTTGGAGTTCGCGGCGAAGAACGCGTACACGTTAAGAAGCGTGGTCAGAGTGCGGACCATGGTGAGCCTGATGTTCTCCCTGGAGAACTCCACACCCTGCCAGACAGGTGAGCTCAGGAGGAAGAGCCTCGAGGCGTCCGCTCCGACCGACGAGAACACCTCGTCAGGGTCGACTCCCGCTCCTTCGGAGGAGCACATCTTCCGACCCTTGTCGTCGTAGACCTGGCCCATCACCAGGACGGACTTGAATGCCGGCGAATCGAACAGCAGAGTTGCCAGTACATGTTGCGTGTAGAACCAACCGCGAGTCTGATCCGCGGATTCGCTGATGAAATCGACCGCACGGTGGACATCGAACTCTTCCATGTTCTCAAATGGATAGTGGTACTGGGCGAACGGCGCGCACCCCGAGTCGAACCAACAATCGAGGACGTATTCCTCCCTGGTCATCGAATCGCCGCATTCTGGGCATCTCAGGTGAATCGTGTCGACATAAGGTCGATGCAGGTCGATATCTGCCGGAACCGGGTCGACCGAGTGCTGGTTGAGCTCCTCCATGCTGCCGACGCAGAGTTCGTGCCCGGAGGCGCATCTCCAAATCGGCAGCGGTGTGCCCCAGTAACGCGCGCGGCTTACCACCCAATCCTTGGCTTCATTTACGAAATTGCCGAACCGGCCGCGCTTGTACGAGCTGGGGATCCAGCGGATCGCGTCGTTCAGCTCGCGCATCCTGTCGCGAGCGCTCGATGCCGCAACGATCCACGCATCCATAGGCCTGTAGATGAGAGGTGTGTCGCACCTCCAGCAGAACGGGTATGAATGGTGTATGAGTTCCCACTTGAAGAGGTGGCCAGCCGATTCCAGCAGACGGATGACCTCGGCGTCGGAATCGCCTGCCACCTGCCCCTTCAGCTCAGGAATGGCGCTGGTGAATCTGCCCGAGTCGTCCACAGGGTCGAATATCTCGCTTCCCTCATCCAGGGCGATGTCGTAGTCGGCCGTGGCGTACGCAGGGGATATCTGCATGACCCCGGTTCCGTCGGCCTCCGGCACCTCATCCGAATGCACGATCTTGAACGCGTTACCGCCGCACTTGGCGAACTCGAACAGCGGCTCGTAGTCCTTTCCGAGCAGCGATTCGCCGCTCAGAGTCTCGACGACTCTTGCCCCTGGGAGCAGGCGTAGAGCGTGTGCGCGCCCGAGGATATATCTCTCGCCGTCGACCTCGACGACGGCGTATTCCCAATCCCTCCTGACAGCCAGGAACGTGTTCGCAACCAGCGTCCAAGGGCTGACGGTATAAGACAGGATGCTGGCATCCAAATCGCTCACCCTGAACCGCGCTATCACGCTCCTGTCCTCGGTCTCTTTGAACCCGAGCGCGACCTCGTGGCTGCTAAGTGTCGTCCCACATCGATAGCAGTACGCGGCAACGTGACGGCCTCTTGTGAGCATGCCCTTCGAATGAAGCTGTTTGACCGCCCACCACACGCTCTCGATGTACTCGTTCGACATCGTCATGTAAGCGTTGTCGTAGTCGAGCCAATAACCGATCCTGTGGCTCATCTGCTCCCATTCCGCCTTGAACCTGACGACCCGCTCCCTACACAGGGCGTTGAACTCCGCTATGCCGTATGACTCGATCTCTGCCTTAGTCTTCAGGGCGAGGGCCCGCTCCACCTCTATCTCCACAGGCAGGCCGTGACAGTCCCATCCCGCGATGTACGGGACTATCTTCCTGCCGTTCATAATCTGGTAGCGCAGGAACGCGTCCTTCACCGCACGCGGGAGTGCGTCTCCCATATGCGGACGGTTCCTCGTAGTAGGAGGGCCTTCGCAGAACACGAACGGCTGTCCCGAGGCCATGCGCTCCATAGTCTTGTGGAGCACGTCACGGTCCTGCCAGTAGGAGAGTATCTCCTCCTCAAGCATGGGGAATGTCTCCCCGGCAGGTTCCCGATAGTACTTCGTCATCTCCGTGACTCCTCCAATACGGAAATCAAACAACTCGGCAATGGGCAAGCTAGAATCAGCTAATGGTAGCTATAATGAACGTTAATGCCGAGTTCATCGAAGCGCTTGCAGTGCCTGGATTGTATATAATACTTAGCGAGGCCGCCCGTCAGGTCCGCTGGCCATGCGCGCTTGCCGCCAAACGCGCATACGAGCAGGCGCGTTCCTGGCCATGGCCGGCGCTCGAACCCTCCGCGAGAAAGTTCTATATAATAGTGGAGGCATAGCGCGGCACCGTGCATACCATGGCCAGGGTAGGTACCCAGAGCCAATGGGGTGAACACGAATGGAAGAACCCTTGTGCAACGTGGAGTTTCTGAAGAGCAGCGCCGCATACGTGGCGAGAGTACAGAGCGATCTGGGCGGGATGCGCGAGTATCGGAGCACGAGCCTCGAAGAGATCCTGGAACAGGTCATCATCGACCTTCAAGAGGAGTTTGAGGGAGCACGACTCTGAGAACGGCGTGAGTGCGCACAGCAGCATGCACAGGGTTGGTTGCCGACGCTTCCAGGCACCCCCATGTTCATCCAGAGGTCTTGGGATACCGCCGTAAGCCAAGCCGTTGCTGGATCGACGTCAGGCGCCAGGGGGGCGTTCGTATGGAAGAGAAGGACAAGAAGGAGTATGAAGAGGTCATATCGTCGTATTATGGCGAAGACCAGGTAACCGCCCTTATAACGTTCAAGATCGACACCAAGGGCTCGGACGACGTAGCCAGGAAGATCGCCGACAGCGCTGACATCGAGGATGTGTTCTTGGTCACCGGCGACACGGACATAATCGCCAAGGCTAGGTTCCCCAGCTACGCCGCATTGAAGAAGTTCATCGTCAACGACGTTGCAGAGATTCCCGGGGTCAAGGAGACGAGGACATTCATGGTGGTGACGACCTTCAAGGAGAAGGGCAAGATCATCAAGGACGATGAGGAAGACTCGAAGGAGTAGATGGCCGGATGGCGTGTATGAGGTTCAGGAAGTGTTATAATGATAGATGCGGAAACGAGATTGAAGCAGATCATGGAGGTCCTGGACCAGCTCGCAGAGGACACCTCCGTGCCCAGGAACATCCGGAGAGGGGCCACGGAGGCCAAGGATAGGCTTCTGCAAAAGAGCGAGGCGCTCGACATCAGGAGCGCCAGCGCGATCATGATTCTCGACGAACTGGCTAACGACCCCAACATACCGCTCCACGGAAGGACGCTCATCTGGAACATCATTAGCCAGCTTGAGACCGTCAAGTAGGACGCGTTTGCCACGGACTGATCGTGAACGCGGCCTATGGATCGTTTCTTCAAGTAGGTGCCACTGTGGCGAAGAAGGGCGACCTCTGTTTCTGTTCTTGGAGCGGCGGCAAGGATTCTTGTCTGGCTCTCTTCCGAGCGCTTGGGTCGGGACTTAGGCCGACGGTTCTTCTGACAATGTTGACGGAGACTGGCGAGCGGTCCCGCTCCCATGGATTACCAGTTACACTGCTGAAAGAGCAGGCGGAGAGGCTTGGAATGAGGCTCGTCACCGTTTGCACATCATGGGACGACTACGAAAAGAACTTCCTGAACGCGGCGAGACGCTTGCGAGAGGAAGGGATATCAGCTGGCATCTTCGGCGACATCGATCTGGAGCAACACAGAGAATGGGTCGAGAGGGTCTGCTCGAAGGAAGGCATGGAAGCGCTCCTGCCGCTGTGGAAATCCAGCAGGGATGACCTCCTCGCAGAGTTGCTGTCGTCCGGGTTCAAGGCGGTCATTGTATCCGTGAAGGATGGCGTGCTCGACAACGGATTCCTCGGCAAGGCCCTCGATGCCACTGTCATCGGGGAGATAAAAGACGCAGGGATAGACGCTTCCGGGGAGGAGGGAGAGTATCACACGTTCGTCACAGATGGCCCCATTTTCTCAAGGCCGGTGGACTTCTCGCGGGGCCGCGTGCATCTCAGAGATGGTTATCACTTCCTTGACATAGACACATTGGGGACAGAACACGCGATGTGGGGCTGATATTGCCGGCAAATATGTTTAAATCGGGTTGCCTCATTCATTCCCCCAGAAGCGGCTGTAGTCTAGCGGTTAGGACTGAAGCTTCCCAAGCTTTAAGCCCGGGTTCGAATCCCGGCAGCCGCACCAGGGTTTCTGAGAAAGGCCATAGGGACGGAAGGGCGCACGATACCTGGCCAGTGTTGACTAATCGGTCAACGGCATCGACTCATTCAAGATGTATGACCACATAGTCGATGTCGGAAGAATGAGGCTGAATTGGATAGTCTTGATAGCTGACCTGAATTGATGCGTGTGGGCGCGAAGTAACTTGGACATAGCGGTAGCGCGTGAATCTTCAACTGGAGGAAACAGCAATGAGGTTGAGCCCTTGGGGAAGAACGAGGGGCCGTGGTCCTTCGGGCGAGGGGGACTTGACCTGCTCAGTGTCTGTCAACATGCTCTGCATCGTCGGAGCTACAATCGGCATATTCTCGTTATTTTTGCCTTGGGTCTGGATTGGCGAGGGAGACTGGCAGATAGACAGCTCAGTG
>Ga0307380_10009727_pt1 | contig 12171 bp, 7 predicted proteins | sample UN3MG_FD_202239 | JGI IMG/M metagenome (GOLD analysis project Ga0307380, IMG submission 202239) | Soil microbial communities from Risofladan, Vaasa, Finland - UN-3 | ecosystem: Environmental > Terrestrial > Soil > Coastal area > Acid sulfate soil | place: Finland: Risofladan, Vaasa | collected... | reverse complement strand
TCACCCCATCGTTATGGTATGGAATGAGTCTGGGGTGCTGCGCCAGGATTCCAATTGAGGGTGCTGAAGTCAGAAACAGACATCACATGCCCGTCCACAAAGCCGATGTTATTCTGGCCAATATGACGTGGAGGAACGGGAAGCAGGGGTGGGCCGTCATTCTGATTCGGGCCCGGCTTGGAGTCGAAGAAGGAGACGGTCTCGGCCGGCGAGGCAACGTCCATCGCTCCGAAGTTACCTATGCGATCATTCATGCCATAAGACGGTCCGCCGGTCTTGTCGGTGGGGCAGACGAGGACCTTGGGGTTCTTGAAGTAGGTCTGGAGCGACTTATTCCAGTGATCTGAGGCGGGGAAACGGCCGTCATAATCAGCCGCATACATATGAAGCGCCGCGCTGATCTGCTTCACGTTGTTCAAGCAGGCGGTTCTCTGCGCGGCCTCCCTGGCCCTGGCGAAGACGGGGAACATGATGGCCGCCAGGATTGGAATGATCAGTACCGCCAATCCGCTGACTATCACGGCGGCAAGTGCTACTCCATATCCTTTGAGCTGAGGGTCTCGCCCCATCTGCACCAGGGCAATGACCCCCAATGCCAGGCCGATCGGCGCAGTGACGCACGTGCACAATCCGAGAATCCCAAGTATGAGGGCTGCAATCGCCAGCCCGCTCGTTCTTGGTGCAGGGGGCGGAACCTCTGGTCCTGAAGTCTCATTTCTCATCTCTTCCATCTCAGGCCTCCAATCCATACAATTCGCAGACTAGCCGGTCTATCTCCTGCTCTACCGACTGATCGCCTGCAAGTCGTTGTTCCACCAGCTTTACCATCCGGTCGTGGCGAGACTTGCCTGCCGGCGGCAGGGGAATTCGCTCCAGGTCAACCTTCTTCACGTGGGCGATCGTATGCGGGTTGGTCAGGCACTTTGCCTGGTAGTAAAGGCTCATCAACTTGGAGTTCAGGACACCCAGGACGAAGCGGAAGTCCATCTCACTGCGATTGTTGTACAGGAAATACAGCGACTGCTCGGGATACATGCCGGAGTCGTCGTATGCGGCGATGAGACGATCCCCGGTCTTGCGGATGAGAATCTTCGGCGAGGCCCCCAGCTTGCGCCTGTCAACCGTCCGCCCGGTGATGTTCTCCATCCGGAAGTCGAACCAATATGTCTTAATCACCGAATAACGATTGATGCCCCTGCCCTTCAGGACCGGCATCTCGGAGTCGCTGGTTTGGATCTCATGCACCAGTTCGGACAGTCCGCCGAACCCCGAGGTGCAGTCGCAGATATCGCCCAGAAGCGGCCCACCGGCAGATTCCATCTTCTCGATCAGCATGCCGATCATCGGGTCTTGTGGCCTCGCGAACTCATCCGTGAATTGGCTCTGATGGCACAGGGAGATCAGTTCGCCATACTCCGAGACGGTCATCGCTCCCGGGCCGGGAGGACGCTTGCGCAGGACAAAGATCATAGCGTCTGCAGTGACACCCGGGAATCGGATGCCGTGCATTACCTCCAGAAGCTCGCCCTCGGCCAGCAGGCGTTTTCTAAGATTGGAGAACTGGCTGTTGAAGGCAAGGCGATCCGGCACGATGAACGAGAGATAGCCGCCGAAGCGGGTAAGCTCCAGACCCAGGGAGATGAAGTATTCGAAGACATTCGGCATGTAGGAGTTTCCGCCGAATCGGGCTTTTAGCTGATCTACCCTGTCAGCGGCATATCCTCCTATCCCGAATCTCCCCGCCAGCGAGATCCATGGCGGATTGCCAATGACCGCATCGAAACTGTCTGGGAACTTGATGGGATCCAGGAGCGCATCGGCAAGCCGGAGGTTAGCCGCCGGAATGCCGAGGGCCTGCGCCTCATCGAGGGCCTCAGGATCAATGTCTATCCCGTAAAAGCACTTCAGCAGCCGCTCTCCGCTACTTGCCCTGCACCATCTGACCAGATAGTCGTACGCCGCTCTGAGAAACGCTCCCCTGCCACAGCAGGGATCGAGGATCTTGAGCCCGCAAAGCTGATCGGGCGTGAAGTCGTCGCAGAGCCGGCCGATCGTATGGTGAACAATTATGTTAGCGATGGCCGGTGGAGTATAGTATGCCCCTCGTACATCCCTGACGAGCGTTTGCATGGTTCCAGTATACTCCAGTTTTGCAGGATGTCAAGCCATGGTCGAGAAGCGCATAAGCAGAGGGGAACAAGGTGCTGGTCTGCGTGACCTTGAAGCCCGGGCAGTCCGGTGACTATCTCGTCAGTCTGGCAGTCTAGTGCCCGATCTCAATGGACGTTGTGATGGGTGAATCTGTCCTCAGCAATTCATCGTTACCGACTCGGAAATAAGTCCCGTCCACCATCAATAGGGCTGACGGCTTGCCGGCGATCTCTCGCAGGGCAGCGATATGCCCATCCGACTTGATCCTCATACCTGCCAGCGGTGAGCTAAATCGGTTCACTATGACAGTGTCTACGACATCGCCGCGCCTGATTTCCACCCCCCGAGCGCCGGGTGCCTCGATCCGCTCGATCTCCGCAAGCGGAGTTCCGGCTTTGTATGGGTAGAGCACGGTCACAAAGCACTCTTCCTTCGTGAGGCTGGTAGACGCGGATAGGTGCCACTGATTAGGCGAGCCGTTGTCCGGCGGCACGTCGAATTGATTTGTCTGACTTAAGGCAAGGCTTTCAGGCCATGCGAAGTCGGCCAGCAGGCGGGCGTCGCCCTTGCTGATGGTCGCCTGGTTTTCAGCTAGATCCATCTTTTCCCACGAATGAAGCAGCCAGTCGAACCTCGATGCCTTGGGCGCCGAGACCTCATCAATCAGCACAAAGAAGTCCGGCCTAAGGAAGACCACGTGCCTGAGGAACTTGCTCAGCTTCCCATCATAGGCCTTTGCCGCATCGCCGCAGGCGTAGTCGAATGATTCGCCGAACACCGCCGATGTGATCCGTCCCTGAGCCGACCGCGACTGGAAGGTCTGTCCGTTGCCATTGACGAGAATTGAATTGTGCGCCTTGGTGAGCTTGGTCCATCCATAATGGTGCGGCGCGCCGTAGTACGGCCTGAACCCCGACTCAATCGCCAGCGGCTCGCCGAACGCCTGTAGGTAGAAGGCATTCTGGTCGGCATATGCGTGGCTGCACGACCCGCCCGGACTGCTTCTCATCAGGAAGAACGTCTCATCCTCATTCTCCAGGTTCGTGTGCATGGCCACCAGCCCCATGTCATAGAAGGCTCTCGAAGGCGGCAGGTCGGTCGGGGGCTTGGCCTTGAGCGAGTCATCACGGTGCAGGTAGTTCATCGGGTTATTCGATGGCGCGCCCATGGCCTCGGCATACCATCGAAAGTAGGGATTGCGGTTGATTGAGGCGAACCGATACATTTCGTTGGCGTGCCCGGAACTCGGCTCCAGCCATGAGCCGTCGCCGAACACCATTGACTTCGTGTGAGGCGGGATGCAGTAGAGCGCATACCAGCCGGTATTGCGGAAATAGGGCTTGCCGCACAGGTCCGCGCCGGTTGCCCCCTGGAGAGCGTCAATGAATTGAAGCGCCCAACTCATGTAACCGGCCCAATACCACGGCCCCTCGCTATAGCTGCCGTCCGCCCCGCCCCATGGAGGGTAGATGCACGTGTAAACGCTCAGAACGTACTCAAGCCATTCTTCGCACTCGGGGATCTCGCCCATGAAAGCGATGCTCGCCTCGCCAAGGAACATGAGCGCCCGCTGCGAATGGCTGTTGTAGGGCTTCGACTCGTATGGCATCCTGCGCAGAATCTCATAGAGCTCTCCCGCCCGAATCCTCATCATTGCTGTGACACGCGCTCGCTCCTCGGATGTCATGGTGTTCCAGATCCAGTCGTATGCCCGGCTCGTGCTGAGGGCAATGGGCATGGCCGTTTCGTCGTTATACCGGTAGCTGGTCGTGCCCTGAGGATCCCACTCGCAGAAATGGAGCATGATGCGCTTAGCCTCATCCGCATACTCCCGTTGGCCGGTCACGAGGTAGCCGAACGCCAGGTAGTCCAGCGCCGTGGCCATCACCCGTATGTCGCGGTAAAGCGTCCTCCAGGTTTCGATCACCCTCTTGTCGTCCGGATACCGCTCAGGCTCTGGCATCAGGGGCTTGTTGAACTGAGCTTCGATCTGCTTTTCGAGGTTCGGCCAGAGGTCCTTTCGAGCGCCGGATCGGGACTCTCTCAGCGACTCAAGCCCCTCCGGACGCACGAAGAGTCTGGGCCTCCCTCGCAAGACGCTCGCCCGCACCTTATCCATGGGCGGTAGAGTCAACCGGACGGCATCTTTCGGCATCGTGAAAGAGCGAATTGAGCTCCAGGCGGACGTCGTTCCGTCGGCGTTGATCGCCTGGTAGCGCCAGAACCACTTCCCCGCCTGGATAGCTTGAGTCGGCGGATGGAGATTGAGTTTCAGCCCCTCGACGGTCACTGCCTCGACGAAGTCCTTGCTCTGCGAATACTGGAGCGTATAGGTGGCGGCATTCGGCTCGGGCAGCCACAGGAAGGCCGGCGGATTCGTAGCAGACTCCGAGCCATCCGCTGGCATGGGGCGGATCATGGTGTCTGGAATCGGCAAGCCGGCGTCCAGGTATGACGCCGCCTCCTGGGCTTCGGCAGCCGCCATGAAAAGCACAAGGATTGCCAAAATGTAGTACAAGCTCTACTCCTTCGATGTGACCTTCCCGCCTCGGCGAAAGACCCCTGCCGTCCAGCCTCGATGAGATGCCATCCGATCGAGCAGGAGTTCCTGGGGCACGGCGCAGGCAAGCGGGAACAGGTCAGGTTGAGCGGGTTTCAGGACGATGCTCACCAGGTTCGGATGCGCCTCCAGCTCAACTGAGGTCATGAGGATCACCTTGCTTCCGAGTTCGGCCATCTCCAGGGCCATGCTCCTTACGAGATCGCCCCCGACTCCGTCAGAGGCGAAGAGCACTGCGAAATGCCCCGGCCCCACAATCTCGAACGGCCCGTGCCTCATGCTTCCTCCCGGCAACGCGCAGGTGAACACGTGAGCGCCTTCCTGGAACGTGAGAGCCGCCTGCCTGGCCGCCGCCATACCTGGCCCTCGAGAAACGAAGTAGACGGTCTGCGCCTCCCGCAGATGATCCCCCGCACGCTCGATCTCCTCCTGTCGAGTCGCCAGGAACTCATCCATGCTGTCGGCGGCCTTATCCAGCAAGTCCAGGCTGGGACACCGGTCCTGAACCGCGAACCCCTGGGCAAGGAGGATCATCACCGCCATGCTGTTTGTGTAGGTCTTGTTTGAGATTGAGGTTTCCTTACCCGCGAGCATGGGGAAGCTCATAGCCGAGCGCCGGGCAATGGTGCTTTCCGGATTGTTGGTGACGCTCAATACTTGCTTGTGAAACTTGAGCAGTTCGGCGACCTTCCGGGTCTCGACGCTCTCGCCCGACTGGGAAGTCAGCACCACGACGTCGTCGTCTCGGATCGAATCCATGCCATAGTGGAGCAACTCGCCCGCTTCCCAGAGAATGACTGGAGTTCGCGACTGATCGCCCAGCTGGCCGCGGATGACCTCGGGTACAAACTCAGAGGTCCCCATCCCGGCGAACGTAATGCTCCTCGGGCGGCGGGTCATCATCCGGCTCACCACCGTCATGAGATCCTCGCCCTCGCCACGATAGAACTCGATTAGATTCCGCAGAGCCTTGCCCTGCTCAGCGACTTCATCCAGAAACCCCATCGTCTTGCCTCGTACTCCTGCCCGCACTAGGAGGCGGATAGCGGTGTTAGTCGGGAGGTCGGTCCATAGCTGCATACCCGAAGCCCGAGACCGAAGCTCCCCCAGGCCGTAAGCTGCGCCTGAAGACTCCGTTTCGGACCGTCTTCAATGGCGATGGTCTGCCTTTCTGCTGTGGCCGTGGTGATGGTACAGTGCATCGGCGTGGTGGTGGACATGCTTCGCCTCCACGACCAGCCTGCCCTTCAACTCTCGCCGCGCCTCGTTGAAGAGCTTTACCATTCGCTTCCTGGACCGCTCATCGAACACGACTGCGAGATTGTTGAGATACTCGATACCGCCCTCAACCAGCGCGAGCATGTGTTGGGCCGCCGGGCCGTCGAACGCCCTGGTCTGGCCACACTTTATGTAGACCGGAGATGTATGCGCCGCCATGTACTGGCCCGGGTCTCCGCGCAGTCCTTTGCACCGAGCCGCAATCCATCCGCTGCCGGTTACCCGAATCTTCTCCTTGACCTGGAGCGCACGGCGGCCCGCCTCGGCTTCCTCGGCCGCGACGACCTTCCCGTTGCAAACGACCTCGAGCCTGGAGAGCGGCTGGAAGCATTCCGCGGTGGCATGGACTTCAAGCGTTCCACCGCGCTCAGGTAACTGAATCGAATCGCCGATGTGCGAGCCTTCAACCTTCAGGTCTACCAGCGGGCCGTTGGTGGATATCGTCCTCCCGGCGCGCACCGCGTTTGCCCAGTTGTCGTAGGTGAACGGCTCGTCCGTCGCGATCTTGGCGTAAGTGCGCCGCCAGCCGAGCGCCTGGCTCGCGCTCATCTTGTCGGTGCCGGCGACTACCGCCACCCGGTAGCCGCAATCGAGGTACCGGTACCATTCCTGGACGGCAAAATCGCGGTCGGGACGGATCTCCAGCGCATCCACCAAGCCCTTCAGAATCGGCACGGGGTCCTCTGTGAAGCCGCAGTAAGGAAAGTGCGGCCGAATCGAGATGCCTCCCTTTTGCCGGTTCTCGAGAGCCCACTCAGCGAGCATCATGAAATCCGGATCTCCGACCCAGGACTCGAACGGGCCGCCGGAGCACATCGGATAAACGGGCAGGCCCCGAGTTCCCAGCATGGATATGTGTCCCAGCATGTGGTTTCGGTTCTCCGTTCCGACATACACGATGGTGTCGTCCTCGTTGATGCCGACTCTGCCGATGAAATCGCCGACGTTGGTGAAAAGCCGCCCCCACTGGGATGCGAGAAGATTGACGACATTCACACCCTCCGCCTGCGCCTCGAGCCACGCCGTGTGAGGGCTAATGAAGTGGACATGCGTGTCTGCCGTCACCCAGCCTTCGCTGCGAAGATCTTTCCAGCGGTTGATTTCCAGCTCCAACACTTCCTGGCCGGGCCTGACGGTCACCTTGCGCCGTACCGGCTCGTACTCGAAGCCCTTGTTCAACTCCACGTACACGTCTCCGACGGGCATATCGGTCGGGAACTCGCCGGGCACGTAGGCATACGCGCGCCCGCCCACTACAACGTCCGCCCCGTAGTCTTCGAACCAGTTCGTGTTCACCTGATCGTGATGGCCGTAGGGCGCGATATACTCTCCCGCGGAGCCGCACATGTGCACTCTGGCTGGAGTGGGCTGCCCCGTGGAGCGGTCAATGATCCTCAGGCGCATCCACTGTCGGCGCCTGCCCAACACCTGCAGCCTCGCCTTACCTGAGGGGCTGCTGCCCTTGTGAAACGCTTCGCCAAGCGAGAACTTGAGCGGCTTCTTCTCGCCTTCAAGCACGAGGGATACCGTCGCGTCCTGAGCGCCGATCACTGCGATGACATCATCACCGCGGTCAGGCTCCGTTGTTTCGGTGCCGGCAAACGGAGATTGAAGCCATTGTCGGTCACATGGGGCAAGCGGATGCTCGATCCGCGCGATGACCCCCAGGTCAATGTCAGCCTTCGCTATCCTGCAGGGCTTGTTCCCTGCCTGCACCCCGTACTTCCGTCGCGGCAGATGCCTTAGTGGATTGTCCGACCCCTTATACAGCGTCAAACCTGCGACCACCAAGGGAGACGCGCACAATCCGCGGAGGGTGAGCGATTCGATCCTCCTGTCGGGATTCGGATTGGGCATGGCGTAGACCAGCGGCTCACCGCCTTCCCATCTCTGGCCCTGCTGTGCCTCCCCCCATCTCTGATCCGGAGGGTGATTCGCGGGATTAACGGCTTCGTATACGTTGAACGGCATGGCAAGCCACGCAGGCCCCGGACTCTCGGCCATGCTCACCTCGAACCGCGCGCGCACCGGCTGGACGTGCGTGTCCCCGTCAGCATACGTGATCTCGTACTCCCCCACGACGAGCCCTTCCGCCGGCCGCTCCATGCGCACGGCGTCCGGCAGTTGATACCACTCGTGGAGGAAGCACAGAAAGTCCGCCTTGCCGTTCAGATAGATGGTTACCTGAGGCCGATCCTCTGCAAGGCAGATCAATCGCCTGTCCGATCCCTCTGCCATCTTGAACGGAATCCCCCACGGGCGTTGGTGCCCGGTGGGATACCGGCTCCGGACTCTATCGGCGAGTTCTCGCCACCAAGTATCACGCGGCCTTCGCGGCGGGAAGTCGAAATGCTGCGAGAGGTCTATCGTCCTCGTTCTTGCTCCGTACTTCCTCCCGCTTTCCTGTGCCATCATAGAACCCACTCCTTGTCGTTCGGACTCAACCCCACTCTTCGGCCAATTCTGCCACGATTCCTTCATCGCTCAACAGCCGGTCCCTGCCCTTACAAAGGAGAGTGCGCGCCTTTCATCTAACTCTACACTGTTCCGAGATCTCGCATGCGGAGGTTAGTTGTGAAGAGAACGCTCACCAGGGTCCTTATTGCCTGTATCCTGACCGCCGGCGCCGTATCCGCCGCTCAGTTTCGGCAGCTTCCGGTGGAGGTTTATCTTGACAAATGTCAGGGCGGATGGGCCGGTCAGATGATCGGCGTCACCTACGGCGCGCAAACCGAATTCAAGGCCCAGGGAAGGATCTTCCATGAGGAGATCGTTCCCGCCAAGATGTCCAACGCCTTGAACCAGGACGACATCTATGTGGAGTTGAGCTTCTTGGAGGCGCTGGAGAAATACGGCCTGGACATCACCTATGCCGAGGCGGGGAAGGCCTTCGCCGAGACCAAGTTCGGCCTGTGGCATGCGAACAAGGCCGGCAGGGACAATGTCATAAAGGGCATTATGCCCCCTGACTCAGGCAGCGCAAAGTACAACGATCACTACAAGGACATTGACTTCCAGATCGAGTCGGACCTCATCGGCCTGATCAACCCCGGCCTGCCGAGATCATCGAATGCCCAGTCGGAGCTTTTCGGGCGGATCATGAATTCGAGCGATGGCCTCTACGGAGGCATGTTCATGGGAGCGATGTACACCGAGGCGTTCTTCGAGAAAGACGTTGAGAAGATCGTGCGGTATGGCCTTAAAGCAATCCCTGCCTGGAGCACCTACGCCCAGACAATTCGCGATGTGATGCGTTGGCATCACCAGAATCCGAATGATTGGAAAGCAACATGGACGAAGATTCAGGACAAGTGGGCACAGCATCCGAGCGGCCATTGCTCTACCGACTCGGAGGGCTTCAACATTGACGCCAGCGTAAACGGGGCGTATGTCGTGATGGGCCTGCTCTATGGCGACGGCGACCTCGCGAAGACTCTGGAGATATCCACTCGCTGCGGCCAGGATTCGGACTGCAATCCATCCAGCGCGGCGGGCGTTCTGTGCACCATCATGGGCTACAAGGCCATCCCTAAGGAGTACACTGCGGGCATCCCGGCGATCGCGGATCAGCCATTTGCGAACGTGAAGTACACGTTCAACGACCTCGCCCCGACCTGCCTGAAGGTCGTCCGGGAGATCGTCAAGCACGCGGGCGGTCGCTCGGAGATCATCGAGGGCAAAGAGATACTGTTCATCCCGATCCAGTATCCCCAAGTGCCCAAGCTGGAGAAGTAGGAGTTCTGATATGTCATCCACAATCATTTTGATAATCATCTGCCTGGCGCTTCCGGCCTTGCCTGCGAGCGCGAAGGTGGCGTTGCCATCTCTTATCAGCGATAACATGGTTCTCCAGCGTGACATGCCGGTCCCCATCTGGGGCACGGCTGACCCCGGCGAGACGGTCACGGTAGCCATCGAAGGACAGACTGCGTCCGCGGTCGCAGGAAGCGACGGTCGCTGGGAGGTTCGCCTGAAGCCCATGCGAGCGGGCGGGCCGTTCGAGATGACGGTCAACCAGATCACGCTCGAGGATATCCTGGTTGGCGAGGTATGGCTCTGCTCCGGCCAATCGAACATGGTGATGACAGTGGAGGCATCGGCAAATGCCAAGCAGGAGATCGCCGACTCGAAGAACTACCCTCTAATCCGCCAATACAACGTCGAGCGCAATGCCTCCCCCGAACCGTTAAGGGACACTGTCGGCAGTTGGGAAGTCTGCGGCCCGAAGACCGCAGGGAAGTTCACCGCGACGGGCTACTTCTTCGCCCGTGATATCTACAAGACGCTCAATGTGCCGATCGGCCTCGTAGTCAGCGCATGGGGTGGAAGCAACATGGAGTCATTTGTCCGGTTAGACGTGCTGAAAGCGCATCCCGAATCGGCGGCATACTTCAAGCTTTGGGAACAGCGCAAGGCGGCGTTCCCTACCGAACTAGCTGCAGCACAGGAGAAAGCGGCGGAGGCCAAAGCCGCCGGGAAGCCCGCGCCGAAAATGCGAACTCTAGAAGGCCATCAAGCCCGCCCCGGGTCCATCTACAACGCCATGATCTCCCCGCTCATTCCGTTTGGGATGCGCGGCGTGCTCTGGGCGGGAGGCAAGGCAAACCGGGGACGCGCGTTCGAGTATCGCGTTCTTATGCCCGCCATGATACAGGACTGGCGCAAATCCTGGGGACTTGGAGACTTCCCGTTCTTCCTGTGCCAGATGGCGAACTGGATTCCGACTAATCCGGACGAGGAGTGGATGGAGCTTCGGGAGTCCATGCTGAAGACCACCGACCTCCGAGGCACCGGCATGGTCGTGACCATTGACATCGGCGAGGAGCACGACGTCCATCCGAAGAACAAGCAGGAGGTCGGCCGCCGGCTGGCGCTCATCGCCAAGTCGCAGGTTTATGGCAAGGATGTCACCTACTCAGGGCCGGTGTACGAATCTATGAGTATTGATGACAATGCCATCCGCCTCCGCTTCAAGTTCGTTGACGGAGGGATTGAAGCTCGGGGAGGGAGCGGATTGAGGGGATTTGCCATCGCGGGCGAGGATAGGAAGTTTGTCCCGGCGGAGGCAGTCATAGACGGCGATTCAATCCTGGTTACGAGCAAGGACGTTGCGAACCCGGTGGCGGTTCGGTATGCCTGGGAGATGAACCCCGACTGCAATCTCATCAATAAGGCAGGCCTGCCCGCATCGCCATTCCGCACGGACCAATGGCCGAGGGAGAAGGCGGCCGCCGATGCCGCCCTCGACGATGTTGAGGCGCAATAAGAGAACCGGAGCACTCAACATCAGCATCGAATGGGAGAACCGGAATGAGAGCATTTGTAACAGTATTGGTCCTGACACTAATGGCGGTTAGCGCACTGGCCGCCCCCATCCACGATGCAGCCGGGAAGGGCGACCTGGCAAGAGTGAAGGCGCTCGTCGCCAAGGATGCCAAGCTCATCAACCTGAAGGATGGGAGTGGCGCGACTCCGCTCCACTTCGCAGTGGCAGGCGGACAGAAGGCGGTCGTGGAGTATCTGCTTTCGAAGGGCGCCGACGTCAATGCCAGGAAGAACGATAGCGTCACGCCTCTGCACGTTGCCGCCTCCTTGGGGAAGCTCGAGATCGCAAAGCTCCTTATTGCGAAGGGCGCGAATAAGGATGCGTCCGACTCCAAAGGGCGGACTCCCCTCACCCTGGCCGGAGAAAAAGGGCATGTGGAGATGATAGACCTCCTGTCCGCACGGGCTCCTGCTCCCGAGCCCGGGGTGAAGGTCGTCTCGATTCCGGCGGATGCGGTCGTCATGCGAGCCGGCAAGAAGCTGTCGGGCGTCGCCAAGGGGACCGAGCTTAAGCTTGGCGATTTGATCGAGAACGGGAAGACGGGAGATCTGGTCATCCACATCGGCGACATATCAGCGATTCGTCTCAAGCCCCGCGCCAAACTCAAGCTTACCAAGCTCACCTTCACGGGCGATCTCGACATCCGCACCGACCTCCAAACGGGCGATGCCCTCTCAAGGGTGAGAGCGCTCACCGGCCAATCCTGTTTCCAGATGGCGTCTCCAGGGGCGATAGTTGCAGTCAAGGGCACTGCCTTCGCCCTCAAGGTCAAGGGCGAGGAGAACACCGTAATAGTTGGCGAAGGGTCGGTGGGAGTTGCCTTGCCCTCCGATCCAAGCAAAGAGGTCGAAGTCCT
>Ga0307380_10009724_pt1 | contig 12172 bp, 15 predicted proteins | sample UN3MG_FD_202239 | JGI IMG/M metagenome (GOLD analysis project Ga0307380, IMG submission 202239) | Soil microbial communities from Risofladan, Vaasa, Finland - UN-3 | ecosystem: Environmental > Terrestrial > Soil > Coastal area > Acid sulfate soil | place: Finland: Risofladan, Vaasa | collected... | reverse complement strand
AACATTATCTAGTATCAATTTTTTGAGTAATTTAATAATATTAAAATTATATTATTGGATTGACGGAACAGATAATGTATTCCTTCAGAGTAGAAAAAAAATTAATAGACAAGGCTAAGAAAGAAGCGAAAAAACTGGGCTTGTGCACCTCTGCATTTATAAGACAGGCTATTATAGATAAGGTGAGTTATAATAACAAATTAAAAGAACTGGAAGATAGAATCGTTAAGCTGGAGAATAAAGAATAATTTGCACAAACTTATTATAATAAATTAAAATAAGTTCTAGTATTTTTTTAGTAAATCTTAACATAATTAGCAGAAAGGATGAAAATGGAAAATAAAACTCCGGGACTAACCAAATTAATAGTAATATTTGAACCCCTGCTTCTTGCTGCCTCTTTAATAGCTTTTTACTTTCTTAGGGGCAAGATGGTTCTCCCTGGTTTCTTGTGGCTGTGGTTTGCTCTAATTATTTTCTCTTCGACTAGCTTTTTGTTTTTTCTTGTAGTTTTTATCATTACGTTGTCGAAAAAGAGCTTAAGGGCGACATATTGGGCACCTTTTTTAATTGTTCCCTGCATAACCTTTTTAGTTCTGGCTGTATTAATGTTCGTAGGCCCATCTGTAATGCAACCACAATTTATTGAAACACCCGTTGAAGGAGTAGAAGCTGTTACGAGCACAACCGCAGAAGGTGAAAAAGTAGAAACTGAGACTACTATACTATCAGAAGAAACTGAAGAGAAGGCTGAGACTAATATTTTTGAAATTGGCGACACTTTTAAGATAGGCGATTTACAGTTAACAATAAACAGTGTTAGAACTTCAGAAACTGATAAATACTCCATGGAGCCTTCCGAGGAAGACTATATATTTTTATTCATAGATACAACATTAGAAAATCTCGGCAGTAAAAGTATAGATATTTACCCCGCTGATTACTTTAGATTGGTGGATAAAAATGGAAGAAACTACAATTTCGCCTGGGCTGAAGGTGAGGGAAGTATTCAGGGCAACTTGGCTCCCGGGAGAAAAATATCAGGGGAACAAAGTTATAGCATCCAAAAAGATATTAATGAATATGAATTGGAAGTATCCAACCGTGGATTGTTTGAGTCAGAAGTTGCCATAGTAAGAATATCTGTTAGTCAATAGGTTTAAAATTTTTGTGAAATACAAATAATAAATAATTTATATAAATTTATCATAATAAATTTGAGTGAACAGGAGTCTTTATTAAAGCTAAAATAACTCGCTATTTAATACCTTTATTAATCTTTGCAATAATTATAACTTTTTGTTTTTTGTCCTGCAGCACACCAAGCCCAGCTGATCAAACAATAGAAGAACCGGCTCAAGAAACTACAGGGGAAATTGCTGTTGAAGAGCCTGGAGAGGGAGTAAAAGAAGAAGTTGCTGCAGAAGAGCCGGTAGTAGAAGAAGTTACTGGAGAACCGGAAGAAAATATTGAAGCGGTTGAAGAAACTACAGAAGAAAAAGAGGATGTAGCTTCATCTACTGGTACCGGTACTCTTAAGGTACATTTTATCGATGTGGGCCAGGGCGATTCTATCTTGATTGATCTTGGCTCAGAAGAAGTTCTAATAGATGGTGGAGAAAAATCTCCCGGAGTTACAGATTATATTAGTCAATATATTGACGGGCCACTTGAAGTAATGGTTGCTACCCATACTGATGCGGACCACATCGGAGGATTGACCGGAGTGCTAAAAGATTTTCAAGTAGAAGAAATTTGGCTTAATGGATATACTGCGACTTCTAAAACCTACAAAGATTTTATGGCTGCCGTAAATGCAGAAGGAGCTGAGGTCAATTATGCAAAGAGAAATGGCATAATTTCTACTGAAAGCCTTATTTTCTCTATTCTTAATCCACCGGATACTCTCTTCAGCGATGCAAACAATAATTCTATTGTTCTAAGACTGGATTATGGAGATATAGTTTTCTTATTTACAGGAGATGCAGAGAAGGAAGCAGAAGCCAGTATGTTAGCTACTGAGAGCGAGCTTTGGGCTCAGATTCTTAAGGTAGGCCATCATGGCAGCAAAACCGCATCTTCAATTGAATTTTTAGGAAAAGTAAACCCGGATATAGCAATAATATCCTGTGGGGAAGGAAATAGATATGGCCATCCTCATGATATAACATTAAATAATTTATCTAATCTAGGCATTACAATCTATAGGACTGATATATCCGGGAATATTATAGTAGAATCGGATGGAGTAACCTATAGAGTAGTAGAAGGCAATCCCTTTACATATATAGAAGAAAAAGAGCAAGAGAAGGAACAGGAACTACCTCAAGAAGAACAACCTATAGAAGAAGAACAGCAAATAACCTATGGAATTAATGTTGTATCTCTAACTTCACCTATTAGCAGAGGATCTCAGGCTTCAATTACTATAAATACTGCACCTAATGTACTTTGCACCATAACTGTTTATTACAAATCAGGTCCAAGTGAGGCCCAAGGACTTGAGCCTAAAAATTCTGATGGAAATGGAAACTGCACCTGGTCATGGAAGGTAGGTGCTAAAACCACCCCCGGAGATTGGAAAATTGTACTAACTGCTGAAGGAGTGGGACAGAAGGAAACTTATTTTACAGTAACGGAATAAAAGATAGTAAGGTGATTGAATTGGCAAAAAAGATACCTAAAAAAGATGGTGTTAGTTATATCTGCGAGAAATGTGATAATGAGATGTTTAAATTTTCAGTAAAAGATAAGAATCTATTTACCGCTGATGACCATTTTAAATATATAAAATTTTTAAATACTGTAGATCCAAATGGACCTTATTATACTTGTCAGTTTTGTGGCACAATTCACAAAGGCTATTATACAAATAGTGGGTTAGATATTGATTTTAGATCACTAAACAAAGTATAATCGAAGAAATGATTTTAAAAACAGATTTGGTATATAGAAATGTATCCCACACCCATTTTCGTTGCTTCTATGGGCATTCTAGCGCTTAATATTTTAATGTTTTAGCTACCCAGTTAAAAATTGCTGAAAGAAAGAATTTTTCTTGATGTAGGTTTACCTTTTTGCTATATTTATAATTGTCCTTAGAACAGGAGGCAACTTTCAGAAACAACTGAAATTTACAAACGAAAGAAAGTAATAAGTAAGCTAAATTTCTGAAAAATCCCTTAGAAAAGTTCTAAGGCAGGGCCCCGAGATGTTGAGTAACCTAAAGCGTGAGCCAGGGTAAAAGGTAACTCGGGGTTTATTTTATTTAAAAGAAGCTATATTAATATTAAGGCATGCTTCAACATTAAATTTAATTGAGGCCCATTTCGCCCTAGAGGAAGAGAGATTCCTGCTTCACAGTGATTCATAACTTATTCACTCCACAGTCTGAAACGGTATGCCCTCTATTAATATATGATGTGCTGTACATTTAAAGGTACTAAATATTATATAGTGAACCTAGGTTCACCTCGTCGCGTGTACGGTTTTTTAGTACTTTGATATTTTTTCCACACATCTAACAAGGGCCCATAGTTCTTTTAGGGGATATATAAAATATATTATAATAATAATTGACAATAAATCCCTAATGCTATACACTTATTTACAAGTGTAAATAATTAGGGAATATTTATTATGGGTAAAAAAGAAGCGGAACTACTTGATTTTCTAACAAGAAGGGGAGGTCTTGCCAGCTATGCGGAAATTAGCAAAGCAGGCTTTAACAAAGCCCTTCTTAAAACCAGCCTTAAATCCAATCATATTAGCCGGATTGATCGAGGACTTTATAGGCTATCCGGAGGCACGTCAATTTCGTACCCCGATCTTGTTACTATTTCGATTAAAATCTCCAGAGGAGTTGTTTGTCTTCTTTCGGCTCTTGCGTTTCATGAGGCAACAAACGAGATTCCCAAATATGTTGATGTAGCTATACCGCGTGGTACTCATGCGAACCGGATAAATTACCCACCAGTAAGATTTTACAGATTTGCTTCTAAGTCATGGGAGGCAGGTATAGAACACCGTGAAATTGAAAGCCATAAGATTAGGATTTATAACCTCGCCAAGACAGTAGCTGATTGTTTTAAATTTCGCAATAAGATTGGTATTGATGTCGCTCGGGAAGCACTCAAAATTGCTGTCACTGAGAAGCATATCAAGCCTCAAGAAATCATGAAATACGCTAAGATTTGTCGCGTTGATAGTGTAATAAAGCCAATATTGGAATCTATGCTATGAAAAAGGATATTGTGAACCTAGGGGCATCTGTTCGAGCTCTGTTACAGAATAAAGCTAAAGAAACCAACCGCCCATTTGCTGAAGTATTGCAGTATTACGGGATAGAGAGATTTCTTTATCGCTTTAGCCAGTCTGAATACGCAGATAAATTCGTATTAAAAGGAGCTCTATTGTTTACCGCTTGGCAGATCCCTGAAAGGCGTACAACACTTGATATTGATTTTTTAGCAAGATTAAATAATCAAGTAGAGAATATTGAGACAGTGATGAGAAGCGTTTGCAATCTTGCTGTAGAGCCTGATGGGCTTGTATTTAATGCAAAAACTGTGCAGGGGTACAAGATTAAAGAAGGTGCTGACTACGAAGGCGTGCGGGTAAAATTTCTTGGATTTCTGGAACGTTCCCGTATCCCAATGCAGATAGATGTAGGATTTGGGGATATTGTTTATCCCAAGACTAAAGTGATTGATTATCCTGTTATTCTTGACTTCCCACAACCTCACCTGAAAGGCTATCCAGTAGAGAGCGTAATCAGCGAAAAATTTGAAGCTATGGTTAAACTCGGTCTTTTAAATAGCCGGATGAAGGATTTCTATGATATCTGGCTCATAATGCGCCAGTTTGACTTTAGTAGAGTGAATCTTGCCGAGGCACTAAAGAGAACCTTTGAACATCGCAAAACCGATCTCCCTAAAGAGCGGCCACTGTTAGCTGAGGAAATCTATGACGAAAAATCAGATCGTCAGACACTTTGGAAAGCCTTCTTAAGAAAAGGTGATATTAAACACGCGCCAGAGAAATTAGCGATTACCGCGAAAGGAATAGAAGAATTCCTTATTAAGCCCCTTGATGCGATTAACAAAGGAAAGGGATTTAACAAAGAATGGAAAGCCCCGGGGCCTTGGAAAGAAAATTTGATTGAATGGGAAAAAAGATCAGTAAGAAAAACAAAATATTTTTGGGATTTGTATGATGGTTTTAATGGTGAGCATGGACAGCCTGAACCAATGACAAAGGGCGAGTTAAGAAAAATAAAACATTATAGAGACCTAGGAGTAAATATTGATTACTGTGGCAATATTAAGGATAAAAACGGAGGTTTTATTTTTAATATTTTTATAGATGGTAATGGTGATAAAAGAAGTAGTCGTGATGTTTCTAATTATATTAATAAATATAATCTTATTAATAAACAAAATACTATATCAAATAAAGCAGGGCACGGTATAGAATGCGGGATAGAAGATATTACAAATAAAATTGTCAGTGATATTGAAAAAGAAAAAATAAGAGTGGATGAATCTAAAATACGTAAAGACAGGGCAAAAGAAAAATACAGGGGAAGAGATAGAGATGAAGGTAGAGGGAGATAATATAATACCTGGAACTCTAAACAGTATCTTAAAGTAACCTAAAGCGTGAGCCAGGGTAAAAGATAACTTGGGGTTTATTTTTTCTTAAAGAATTATTTTATATGTCTTTTATCACTTTTTGCTGTATAACGTTTGAATTAAGCGGCCGTTAAGCGCAGCTTCATGGTCCGCTTGAATGAATTGTTAGAACTTAAATTATATAATTTCTTTCCATTTCCAATGAGTTATACTTCGTTTTTGCGTATCATGATCTATGCCCTTTAAAGCTATGCCTTCTGGGCTTAGCTTTATTTTAAAACCAGCTAGATATAATGGCTCGCATAAAGGATTACAATCATTGATTAGCTTTCTTAATAAAACTGGTAAATATTTAATTAAATTTATGTCTCCCAAGCTTAAAATTATTACTCCTGGTGAATCTTTAAGTAGATAGTGGTTATCACTCCAAAAGTCATTGTCATAAGTCAATAAATATCGTTTTAATTCTTTGGCTTTTTTGTAATGGAAAGTATCTTCTTCTTTTTTTAACTTTAGGTCTTCCGCAACCCAAAAGACATTCATATCAGATTTTTTTAAGTGTTCTACCACTTCTTTTTCTATGTCATTGTCTGCGTATATACGCCACTTATATTTTGTATGTTTGTTCATATTAAAAAATGCTTTCTAGACAAAAACAAGTTAATTCTTTCTCCTTACCCCAATAAATACAGATAAATTTATTTTTGCATTCTTTACAGAGATTTCCAATGTTATCTTTATGAATATCCATTGTTCCTTTTTCTGCATGCAAGTCAAAGAGCTGTTTTAAATATTTTCCGGCGACGAGGCGGTGTAGATTATCTTTTTCTTTGAGTCCTAACCATACAAAAACGCCTTTGTCTCCACGAGAGTCGTTACATTTTGGACAAGATAATACCATATTGTCTGCTGAATCACCGCCACCCCGACTACGTGGTATAAGGTGATCTGTTTGCAGGTTTTCTTTTGATCCACAAAAAACACATTCTTTTGGGAGTTCTTGTTCTTTCTGCCATTCTCTTATCGTACCAGACATTGTGATTTCACCGTTGCGAAGGGCCTTAAACCTGTCAGATACAAATTTATAATTTATTTTCTTCATAGCTGAGCGGGAGATGAGTTTTGCATACTCATATAGTAGTTCTTCACGAATTGTTTTTACATATGGAGGAGGCATAATTTTTATTTATTTTTTGTTCTAACGGTTCGGCTAAGCGGTTTGCAAACAATCAATACCAAAATATTTCATTGATTCTAAAACACTTTAAAACCAGAAAAATTGTTCACGGGCAAATCCGCCTTCAGCTGATTGTTATACAATTTTTTTAACCTTTAAACAGTTCAAAACTAAATATATTTTATAATAAATCGTTTATTATACAAATACAACTAGAAAAAACAACCCGGGAACTAAAAAACTTACGGTAAGTAAATTATTTGAATATGGAGAAACCGGAACCTGCAAGTCATGGGAAAATGTTTTAAAAAACTTAAAAATATTAAAAATTCTACCAATCGAAAATCCACGCAATTTTTGTGATATAGTTCGCATATTACACCACCTATTGAAAACCCTGCTATATACTATGTATAATGTGTCTTATACGTAGTATTAACTAAAAAAGTCCATAAATGAGAAAAAATAAACTCCCGGTAATTTTAGAGCCGGAAGAAGTCCAAAATTTGCTTAAGCAACCCAATAAAAGATATCCCACCGGGCTTAGAAATAAAGCTATTATGTCGCTTATGCTTCACTGCGGACTGAGGCTTTCTGAGACTGTAAACCTTAAACCTGGTAATTTAAACTTAACCAAAGGAAAATTAAGGATAGAATCCGGGAAAGTGAAAAAGGATAGGGATCTTGCCATACCGGATTACCTTACAGATCTTTTAGATACCTGGAGAAGCATAAGGCCCAAAAGTAATTTCTTTTTCTCAACTCTTAAAGGCAGGAAACTTTCGGATAGATACATTCAACAGATGGTTAAAAGATACGCTCAAAAAGCTGGAATTGAAAAGAAGATTTCACCTCATACGCGTCACACATTCGCCACTGAGTTTTACAGACAGACGAAAGATATTGAGACTCTTAGAAGGATCCTGGGCCACTCAAACATAAGCGCAACTACTATTTATATTACCCTGGCAAATATAGATGTAGAAAACGGAATGAAGGGCTTTAAAGGGTTTTTATAAATTGCTTTTTAGTTTTATAATTTTTTGAATAGGGTAAATAAATAAAAAAAAATTAAGGATAAAATTAATATGTTAAATAGAAAATATTAGGTTAATATCATATAATCATATAATTCTTATATAATAAAACGTTAGTTATAAAAGGTGATAATGAAAAAACCATTAAAACTATTATTATGGGTACTCATATTAGCAATGAGCATATCATTGGTAGCAGTTTTTAGCTTAGTAGATGGATGCAGGCCTGTAGTATCAGCGGGAGAAGAAAAACCTGAGTCAGAGGAAGCTCTGAGGCTTTCAGAAAAACCTGATAAAGAACTTTTTGGTAAATATTTTTCATACATAGACTTGGGTTTTCCCCGTGGCTTCTTTTGGGGTGCTGGAGAAGAGAATATCAGGACTTTATTGCCACACCAGGAGGGTCGGTTGGGTGTTGGATTTAAAAATAAAAAGAATTTTATATTCAGAATCGCAGTTCTTAATTTGGAAACTAATGATTTTATTGAAAGATGTGCCTCGACTGAATCATCACAGGGATCAGATGGTCTTAGTATGGAAGCTTTGGAATGGAAATTTCTTCGTCCTGGAAGCTATGAATACAGAATTTATGTAGAAAACACGCTTGTAGTTGCGTTACCGTTTGAAGTTATATCATATTTTAAAATGCCTCCAGCTTATATTCTTGGTTTTTTATTGGACATAGTACTTAATCCACTTGTTTGGGCACTTATTATTTTTTGGAGTATTTATGCTAAGACAAAAAAGAGATGGGCAAAGATTACAGCAACTGTATTTAGCTGTATAGCTCCACTAGCCATTCTGGTTTCATGTTTCGGAAATTGTATTGTTACGGAAATCTTATTAGGGTATTGGTTCTAATATAATTATATCTTAAACCAAAATGATTATTCTATATTTATCATATCAGATTCTTATGATTGGTATTATGACAACAGGGGAATAATCAATATAAAGATTGATAAAATAGAATAGGCTTATTAAAACTTTATAGTATATGCAAAAATTATAAAAATTTATTTAGACGATATAAAAAATAACTAAAACTTATGTTTAAATAAAAATTATGGATATTAATAATCTTTCAGGTCATGATTTTGAAGATTTAGTTGAAAAGTTGATAAGACAATTAGGATTTATAACAGAAGAAAGAAAAAGAAGCGCTGATGGCGGAATAGATATAAAAGCAATAAATGAACAACCCATTCTTAAAGGTTTATATATAATTCAATGTAAAAGATGTAACAATTCTATAAGTGAATCGATAATTAGAGATTTGTTTGGAGTAGTTACATCTGAAAGAGCAAATAAGGGTATATTAATTACTAATTCTAAATTTACAAAAGCAGCAGAGAAATTCGCAAGCAATAAACAACTGGAGCTTATTGATGGTAATAAATTAATAGAACTATTTGAAAAACATCTTGATAAAAAATTTGAAAAAGAGAATGAAAAACTTACAGTACATGAAAAATACAGAATTGCTTTTGAATACTTGGATGCCGAAATTAAAAGAGTTGATAAAAGGCGTCAAGATATAAGGAATAAAAGAATATATTTAAATCCTAAATATTACAATAATATTTTAGCTTACATGAGTTATATAAATAAAAAATTTGATAAAATAAGAAAAATTGTAGCAGTATTAGCAAACCAAATATCAGACCTCAATAATATATGGGATAACTTTTCGGAAGATCAAGGTAATTATAGCAATATGCAAGAATTAAAAAATAAATGTAAGGAAATAATGGAAACAATGAATATGATAGAGAATGAAGAAGAAGAATTAATATCAGTAACTCCACAAAATAATTTGATGGGATTACATGCAGCAGCAATAAATATTTATAACCCGATTTTTAAAAGTTTTTTTGAAATTTTAAATAAATTATATTTAATGATAAATAATCCTGAAGATCCTAGGCTTGAGAAATTCTTTAAGAATGGAAAGCAATGTGTAAAATTGGATTCTATAATTTCTATTGATGAAGAAATGAAAATTTATTTAAGGGAATTAGAAAAAGTTAGAAGAGAACTTCCAAAATTTAATAAAGCAAAAGGAAAACGTTGTTATGTAGCAACTGTTGTTTATAAAGATGCAAATGCTCCTGAAGTTATGAAGTTACGACAATGGAGAGACGATGTGCTTTGTAATAATATATTTGGAAAATTAATAATTGAAATTTACTATTTCTCTGGTAAATACTTTGCAAATTGGATTAATAAATTTCCAGTTTTAAAACGAATTATTAAATATTTTTTAAACTTAATCATAAGTAAATTAGAAAAATAAAATAGTGTGGAAATACTAAATAAGAAGATAAGTAAATTTAATTTTGATGATATTTCAAGTTTTTGCAAACAAGGATATATCGAAGGTTATCAATTAGATTATAAAAAAGAAATACCATCAAAAGGTTTAGCAAAACACTTTGCAGCTTTTTCGAATACTCGTGGTGGAGTAATTATAATTGGTGTTGAAGAAGATAAAAAAAATGGAAAACCTATTGCATGGGAAGGTATTAAAGATGAAGGTAAGATAATTGATAGAATTCATCAATACGCTTCTGATGTAGAGCCTATACCAACTTATGAAGTACATCAAACTAATGATAAAAATGGAAAAGTTTTTATATTAATACATATTTATGAAGGTGATAGAACACCTTATTACGTACAAAATGATTCAAATTTATGGGTTAGAACAGGAAATATAAGTAATCAAATAGATATTGCATCGCCAGATCATATTGAATTATTATTTGGAAAAAAGAATAAAGCTGAAATAGTTAGAAGTAATTACATTAATATAGCTTATGAAATATATGACGCTGCATTATTAAGAGCAGAAAAAGAACGTAATAGATTAATTATTACAGAAAAAGATGAATTCGATAGAAAAAAAGAACAAGAGATAAAAACAAAAGGGTCATCTACTTTAGAATATAAATCTGCATATGAACAAAACATATTAGGTACTCAAGTATCAATGCTTACAATAATAGCAATGCCTTTTTATCCAAGAAAAGCTTTAATATCACCATTAAATTTGCTTGATTCGCTAGAAAAGATAAAAATAAATTCTAAATCGGGTGAAGAGTTTCCTTCATCTAATATGGAACCAATACCTGAAGGATTATTAAAATTTTATTGGCGCTTTTATGATGGCATGATTAAGTGTGAATAGATATATTCAAATGGATTGATTTTTAATTCAGTAGATGTATTAAGACCAGATAAGCAAGGATATCCAATTATTTCCATTTCGAAAATAGCTTCAATTTTAATCATATTTTTAAAGGCAATGAAAAATTTTTATTATTTCATAAATTATCAAGGTGGAATCTCTGGTTTTATAGAACTAAAAGATGCAACAGACACTGTAATACTAAGAATTTTCTCTGATAGAATTGATATATGGGGTGAATATAAAAAAAGCTTACTATCAAAATATAAATGGGATTTAAACCTTGATACTATAATTCTTTATAATGATTTATTTTTACAAGATTATATTATAGAGAAAATTAAAGAAATTTACTGGAGTTTTGGATATAGACCAGAGCCCGAAAAATTATATAAAGACTATCTTAGAGATGCAGGATGGTTAATTGAATAAAATGTTATTATTAATATTTATTAGAAAATTAAATAATATTTAAATATAGATTTTTATTATTTATTCTTAAATTTACATAAACTAAAAAAATAATAATAGTAAATTTTTAAAAAGGAGTAAAAAATGGAAGATGAAATCAATTTTATTCATCCAGCACATTTCAAGATTCTTTATGAAAATGTTGCAGAAATAAAAATTCTATTAATGAATATAATGGAAATTTTAGTTAAAATTAACAGACCATATTTTCTTGACATAGAAGATCATCCAAATAGGACTCTTTATGATATTCTGGAATCAATAGAAAGAACACTTGAAAGAAAATTATAAGATTTTTTAATAAATTCTTTTAAATTATTGACTTCCAAATTATATATTTATAATTGAATTAATAAAAAGGTATTTAAAGTTAGTTAATTCTTTCAAAAATTGGTTCGAAATTTCACACCTTGGGGTACCCAGTTAAAAATTACTGAAAGAAAGAATTGTTATTGATGTGAGTTTACTTCTTTGCTATATTTATAATTGTCCTTAGAGCAGGAGGCAACTTTCAGAAGCAGCAAAAACATGCACTTTTTTTTAGAGGAATCACTGAAAAAGTTTTTACATATACCAGGCTTTCTTACCTTAATTTTTATAAGATATCTATCGTATATATATAACAGGCATATAAATGAAAATAAAATAAATTTTAAATGTAAAT
>Ga0307380_10009721_pt1 | contig 12175 bp, 9 predicted proteins | sample UN3MG_FD_202239 | JGI IMG/M metagenome (GOLD analysis project Ga0307380, IMG submission 202239) | Soil microbial communities from Risofladan, Vaasa, Finland - UN-3 | ecosystem: Environmental > Terrestrial > Soil > Coastal area > Acid sulfate soil | place: Finland: Risofladan, Vaasa | collected... | reverse complement strand
CCGGTCCCGAGTCCGATGCACGGACCGCACGCAGCGGGGAGCGGACGAGCGCCCGCTGCGAGCAGCGTTCCCCAGGCGCCGGAGGCTTCGGCCGCCTGCTGGATCTCGGCGCTCGCCGCGGCCACGTACAATTCAACGCCATCCGCCACGCGCCGACCTGCAAGCACGCCTGCCGCCGCCTCCAGGTCTTCCAGCCGACTGTTCACGCACGAGACGATGTACGCCTTGTTGACCCGAATGTACTCGCGTTCGAGGTCGGCTACCGAGTGCATCGTCTGCACAGTGTCCGGTCCTGAGACGTGCGGAGTGACCGAGCCGAGGTCGAGCTCGATGCGGGCCGCATAGTGCGCGTCCTGGTCCGGGACCGGAGGATTGACCTCCCACTCGGCGATTTCCTGCTCGCTGAACCGATCGAATCCACCATTTGAACCGAGCTTCGACATCCGGGCACGAAGGTATTCGAGGGTTGTCCCATCGACCGGGAACCAACCGACCAGCGCACCCCACTCGGTCGTCATGTTGGAGATCGTCATTCGCTCGGCGATGTCCAGCGATTCGACGCCATCCCCAGCGAATTCGATCGCGGCATTCAGTACCTCGCCACGATTGTACAGGCCGCACAACGTGATGATGATGTCCTTGCCGGTCACCCCCGGCCGCAGCTTCCCGTGCAGCACGACCTGGATCGTGCGCGGGATCTGCCACCAGAATTCGCCGGTGGCCCAGATCGCGGCGGCGTCCGTCCGCACCACGGGTGTGCCCAGGGAACCAAGGGCGCCGTACATGTTCGCGTGCGAATCCGATGCGACGACGAGAGCGCCCGGAGCCACGTACCCGTGCGACATCATCACCTGGTGTCCGATGCCGGTGCCAGCCGGATAGAAGTGAATCCCCTGGTCGGCGGCGAAGGCGCCGATCGCCTCGTACTTGGCCAGGTTTTCGGCACTGTTGTTCTGGATGTCGTGGTCCAGCACGAATACGGGCTGCCTGGCGTCCGCCACCCGGTTGGCCCCGATTGCCTCGAACTTCTTCATCACGGCGGCCGTGTTGTCGTGCGTCAGCACGTGCCGTGGCCTGAGAGACACGACGTCCCCCGCCCGAAGGGGCCGGCCCGGCCCCTCCATCAGGTGACTCTTCGCGATCTTTTCGACGATAGTCTGTCCCATCAGCGACTCGCGCCGGACCCGGAGGCCCGACGCGCCTCCCTCACCGGTCGGATTTCGCGAGTGCCATGAACTCCGTCACCGAGCCCTGCTGTTCCAGGCTCCACACGGCCTCTTTCAGTCGGGCCGAAGCGTCGTCCGTCAGGACGGGTGCGGCGAGCGAGTCGAACTTCGCCTCGATCTCGGCGTCCGTCAGCGGATTGCGTGGATCGCCCTTCGGATAATCCAGCCTGGTGGAGAACGTCCGACCGTCCGTCGTATCGATCTCGACGTCCGCGCGCTGCAGGGCTGGAAACACCTTCTCAATCTCCGGGTCGGCGATCACTTTCACCTTGCGAAGCTGGGCCCGGATCGTCGGGTCCATGATCTTCTCGGGCGTGAGCTGTGCCGGCGTCATCTGCCGATCGGCGATCGCCGCCGCGATCACGTACGGCAGGCTGTGATCGGCCGTTTCCTTCGAGCGCGGATCATATTTGGAGGGGTCCGCAAGAATGTCCGCCGAGCGGGCTGTCGAGCCAATCCGTACGGCAGCCACATCGTCCGGTGACAGGTCGTTGCCGATCACGATGTCGAGCACCGCTGAGATCGGGGTATGGGTGAGCGCCTCCGTCGGGAATGCCTTCATGCCACAGCGCTCGATGCGCCACGACTCGCCGAGACCCTCGGTCAGCACGTCGAGCTTCCACTCGGGTCCGAGGCAGTGCACGATTCCTTCCTTGCCGTCGATCGCGTGCTCGGGACCCGTGTAGCCCTTCTCGGCCAGGAGCGCGGCCAGCACGCCCGACTGCGTGGCCATCGGATCGACCGTGTTCTTCATCATCGTGAGCTTGCCCGCCGTGACTGCGCCGAAGGTGGCGTGGCGTGAAGCGGAGATCCCGATCGCGTGCTGAATCTGTTCCCACGGCAGGTTCAGCATCCGGCCCGCGACGATCGGCGACACGAAGGCAGTGAGCGTGGCGTGGTGCCAGCCGCGCTCGCGGATCCCCGGGAACGCCGCCTCGCACAAGCGCATCTCGAACTCGTGCCCGAGCACGATCCCCACGATCAGCTCCCGGCCGTCCTTGCCCATTCGCTCCGCGCACGCCATGGCCGCCGGAATGATATCGGATGGGTGGGACGGGTCCTGCTGCCAGTAGATGTCGTTGTAGTCCATCACCCGGACCATGAGAGCGTTGGCCAGGGCGGCGGACACCACGTCCATTCTCCGGCCGGAGCCGATCACGGTCGCGGGACCTTCACCCGCGACCTCGTCGAGTACTTCGAGCGCGATCTCCGCGTCCTCCTGCTTGTAACCGCCGAGCGCGCAGCCCAGCGTGTCCAGCAGATAGCGCCGCGCCTCTCGAACGGCGCTGTCCGGAATGTCCTCGAAACGCAAATCGGCGGCCCAGCGGGCCATCTTCGCCGTGATCGTTTCGGCCGACTGGCCGGGAACGCTGTGCGCCATGGTCGTCTTCCTCCCGCGATCGGGGGTCAGGCCCCGAGATTGAGAAACGGCAGATAGCTCATGAAGTCCGCGTGGTGGACGATGATCGCCTCCGTACTCCGGCGGATCATGTCTCCCTCGCCGGCATGAGCGGCAATGATGTGACACACGTCGTCCGGGACGCCGCACTCGAGCGCGACGGCCACGCCGGTAAACGGATGCCGAAGCGCAAGTCCACGGGCGCTCTGGCGGATCGTCCCGTCCGCCTTCTCGTACTCGAGCACCTTTCCCACGTCGGCGAGGATCGCCCCTGCGATCACCACGTCCAGGTCGATGTCGAGAGACTCACCCAGGAACTCCTGCATCGCCCGGGCGCCATCCCGCGCGATATGGACGACGCAGCGCTTGTGCTGCATGAAGGTGGCGGGACAGTCCGGGACCTTGAGAGTGAACGGAATCGTCTCGAGGTCTTCGGGGGCGAGGGGGCTGCGCTCGAGGGCGAGGACCCAGGCACGGGTCACGGCCTCGCGCAATTCCAGACTCTCGATCCACTCGAGCTCCGGCCAGAGCCGCTCGACGGCATCACGCATTGAAACGGGCCTCCGGGTCGGCCGCGACGAAGGCGGCGTCAGAATGTTGAGGAAAGACAGGTTACGAAATGTGCAGGAAGCGTACCGCCGAACCGTGATCCGGAAAGCCTGTCGAAGCGATGAGGGAGCCCTGACGAACGATCCGATTTCGTTGCGGAGTTATGCTTGTAACTGGGGTGATGGACGGAAAATCGGACGCCGCAAGCGATCTGCTGAAGGTCCTCGGGAAACCCGGGAGGGACGGGCCGTCCCCCGAACCGGGTCCGGGGATGGAGACAAAGCGACTCAGCCCGGCCGGTCGAACGGCGGACCGAAACGGACTCGAGGACGAAACCGATGACGCCCTCCCCAGGTCGGTAGCTCCACCTGCCTCTGTTCAGGGGGTCGCCGTCACCGTCTCCACTGCACAATATATGTGTAGCGTCCAACTTCTGGACCGGCCGGCAATCCCGGCTTCGATTCTCCCGGTTCCGCGATCGAGAATCCACTATGAAAGCTCTGGTTCTTCCAGCCCCCCGACTCGAAGGCCCAATTTCCCTGGAAGCGGCGATCGAGAAACGACGCTCGCGTCGCGCGTTCCGTCCTGAACAGCTCTCGTCCGAGCAGATCGGCCAGCTTCTGTGGGCCGCGCAGGGAATTACCGGCTCCGATGGCCGACTGCGTGCGGCCCCTTCGGCGATGGAGGCCTATCCGCTGGAGTTGTACGTGGCGACCGCCGACGGCCTGGCGCGGTATTCGCCGGCCGACCACCGTCTGGAGACTCTGCTCGAGCGCGACCTGCGGGAGGAGCTGAGGTCCGCGTCGCACGACCAGGATTCCCTGACCTCGGCCCCCGCCGTGTTCGTGTTCGTGGCCGTCTACTCAAGGGCTTTCGACAAGCTCGGTCCTGGCGCCGAGCCATACGTGCACATGGACCTGGGGCATGCGGCACAGAACCTCCTGCTTCAGGCCGAGGCGATCGGCCTGGCCGGCGTTCCGATCGCGTGGCTCGAGCCCGATCGGGTCCGCGCCGTGCTGGAACTTCCGGCGGAGCAGGTACCGCTCTACCTGGTGCCCGTGGGTCGATGCGACCCCTGAGCTGAAGTCGACCCCGAAACCGGGCAGGCTGACGGTGCCAGTGGGCCGAACCGTCCCACACCTCGCCCGCAGATCCGACGGCCTGACCCGACGGAAGTCGATTTCGCGGCGGGTCCAGAAGTCCTGAAACCGTTGTGTGAAGATCTGTACATACCTATGCTACAACGACATAGGAACGAAACGGTCTGGCGAAGAGCAAAATCAGGGGCAAAGGGGGAAGTTGGCATACGTGTTGCCTTTAACCCTGCTGTCGGCTCGTGTCGGGCCTCCCAGCCCGGATTCGACCGACAGCTGCCAGATCCGATCGGTTGAATTGACCGCCGGGAACGGGAATCCGCGGCCGAAGGGGCACCGGTGTTTCCTTCCACGGTTCAGGGGTCCAGGTCGCGAGTTACGGCGACCGCAGGGTCCGATAGCAGGACGACTTCAAGAGTCCGCCCGGGCGGACGTCGGCAGCAAGCGGACCGCCCGGTTAGCCGATTTAGATCCTGAATCACAGGACGGGAGTTCAGCTCCCGCAGAACACGGCTCCCAGCCTCCGGCCGCGAGGTCCTCGACCTGATCAGGGCCTCGCGCTGGTGAGCCGGAGACGTCGTGAAACCACCAGGAGGGCAGACATGGTGCTTCCCACACTCGACTCCTCGCCTTCCGGCCTGATGTCGGTCGATCGTCGGGACTTTGTGAAGGTGTGCAGCATGGCAGCAGCCGCCGTCGGGCTACCAGCAGAGGCGGCGGCGAAATTCGCCGAGAATGCGGCACAGGGTCTTAAGCCCTCGGTGATCTGGCTCCACAACCAGGAGTGCACCGGCTGCACGGAGTCGCTGCTCCGGACGCATCACCCTGCGCTCGATGAGCTGATCCTGGATCTGATCAGCCTCGACTATCACGAGACGCTGATGGTCGCGGCGGGACACCAGGCGGAGGAAGTTCGCAGGGCCACGATGGAGCAGCACAAGGGTTCTTACATCCTGGTGATCGAGGGCGCGATCCCGATGAAGGACGACGGGGTCTACTGCAAGATCGGGGGACAGACCTCGATCGAGCTGGTTCGCGAGGTGGCCGAGGACGCTGGCGCGATCATCGCGATCGGCTCGTGCGCTTCGTGGGGAGGAATCCCTTCGGCCGCGCCGAATCCGACCGGCGCCGTGGGAGCGCCCACGTTGCTCGAGGGCAAGACGGTCGTGACGATCCCCGGCTGTCCCTCGAATCCCTACAACTTCCTCGGCGTCGCGCTCCAGTACGCCACGTTCGGGACGTTGCCCGAGCTCGACGCGCTGGCGCGACCGAAGTTCGCCTACGGACGGGTCATCCACGAGCACTGCCCGCGTCGGGCCCACTTCGACGCCGGCCGGTTCGTGAAGCAATTCGGTGACGACGGTCATCGACAGGGCTGGTGCCTGTATGAGATGGGCTGCAAGGGACCCGTCACACACGCCAACTGCTCGACTCTGAATTTCGGGGGAGTCGATGACGCCTGGCCGATCGGGATCGGCGCTCCCTGCTTCGGCTGCACCGAACAGGGGGTCGGATTCACGCTCGGCAAGTTCGAGACGGTGGAGATCAGCGAAGCGACTCCTCCCTCGACATATCCGCCGATCTTCACTCAGCGGGACGGCCCGAATCCCTGGGCCACGATGGCGCTTGGCGGAATTATCGGCGGCGCGATCGGCGGCGGGATCATCGCGGCGAAGAAGGTGAGCGAACCCAGCGAAGACGAAATCGGCCTGGGGGGGGTGTGACGATGAAGATATCGCGGCGGGGCGCGTTAAAGGTCGCCGCGTTCGGCGCGGCAACCGCGGCGGGCGCCCGGAAAGCCGAGGCACGGGAGAAGAAGGAAGCTCCGGCAGATGCCACCGGAATGCTGTACGACGCGACGATGTGTATCGGCTGCAAGGCGTGCGTGTCCGCATGCCGGCGCGCGAACAGCCTGGAGATGGAAGCACACAGCCGGCTGTACGACGACCCGATCGACCTGAGTGCCAACACTGCCAACATCATCAAGTTCTACGAGGGCGAGGACGGTACATCCTTCATCAAGCAGCAGTGCATGCACTGCATCGATCCCGCTTGCGCGTCGGCCTGCATGATGGGGTCGTTCCAGAAGCGGCAGAACGGGATCGTGACCTGGAAGCCCGAACGCTGCATCGGGTGTCGGTATTGCCAGGTCGCCTGCCCGTTCAACATTCCGAAATTCGAATGGAACTCGCCCACGCCGGCGATGGTCAAGTGCCAGATGTGTCTCGCCAAGGCCGGCACGACGACGGAGGGGCAGCTGAACGAAGTCGGACAGCCCGCCTGCACCGAAGTCTGCCCGAGGGAGGCCGTGATCTACGGACCGTACGAGGAGCTCAAGGCCGAAGCGCTGCGTCGCATCGCCGAGAATCCGGACCGATACGAGGACCATGTCTACGGTCTCGAGGAAGTCGGTGGGACGCAGGTCCTGTATCTGACCGCGAAAGGGATCCCGTTCTCAAGACTCGGACTTCCGGAGCTCGGAACCGAGCCGGTTCCCGCGCTTCCCGTCGGCCTCCAGCATACGATCTACAAGGGGTTCATTGCTCCGGTCGCCGTGTACGGCGTCGTCGCGGGCCTCGTGTGGAGATCGCGCCGGCAGCACGACAAGGCCGGCGAGGAGGTGGGCGCGTGAACAACCAGCACGGAAAGCCAACCCCGATCGGTGGTCCGATCATGACCCCGGTCATGAAGATCTGCCTCGGGCTCGCGGCAGTTTCCGGACTCATGCTGATCTTCCGGTTCCTGGTCGGCCTGGGACCGGTAACGAACTTGACCGACGGACACCCATGGGGACTGTGGATCGCGTTCGACGTGGTCACGGGTACAGCCCTGGCATGCGGTGGGTACGCGATCGCCCTGTTGATCTACGTGTTCAACAAGGGCAAGTACCACCCGCTGATCCGCTCGGCGATCCTCACCAGCGCGCTCGGCTATACGCTGGGGGCGATAGGTGTGATCATTGACCTCGGACGGCCATGGTTGACCTGGAAGCTGCCGATCTTCTTCTGGACCTGGAACCTCGATTCCGTCCAGCTCGAGGTCGCGCTGTGCATCATGCTGTACACGGCAGTCCTGTGGATCGAAATGGCGCCCGTGTTCCTCGAGCGCTGGGAGACCGAGGACAGCAAGCCGAAGCTGCAGGCGTTCGCCAGGAAGTGGACACCGATCCTGATGAAGGCGATGCCCTGGCTCATCGCGCTCGGAATCGTCCTTCCCACGATGCACCAGTCGAGCCTCGGCTCGATGATTTTGCTCGCCGGTCCGAAGCTGCACCCGTTGTGGCTGACCGGCTGGTTGCCCTTCTTTTTCCTGATCTCGTGTATCGCGATGGGGTACGGAATGGTGGTGCTGGAGACCATGTGGTCGCGCACGGTCTATTCGCGCTACAGGGAAACGTCCATCCTGAACGCGCTGTCTCCCGCAATGGTCGTGGTGCTTCTGGTGTGGGTGGGCGCGCGGCTGCTCAACATCCTCGCGGCGGGCAAGATCGGGTACGCGTTCCAGTTGGATCGGTTCGCGATCCTGTTCTGGCTCGAGATCCTGCTGTTCCTCGCGCCGGCCATCATCCTGATGATGAAGCCGACCCGGAGCGACAGGGATCGGGGCCGGTTGTTCATCGCGTCCGGCATGATGGTGACCGGGGGAATGCTGCTCCGGTTCACCTCCTACTGGTTCGCCTACAGCCCCGGCGAGCACTGGAACCTGTATTTCCCGTCACTGTTCGAAATCTTCGTGACCGTCGGACTGGTTGCAGCCGAGGTCGCGGCGTTCCTGTACATAATCAAGAAATTCCCGATTCTGACCGGCCGTCCTTCCGCGGCCCTGCCCACCTGAGGAGTGAGACATGGCACGCATCGTCGTAGACCCGGTCACCCGTATTGAAGGACACCTCCGCATCGACGTGGAGGTGAACGGCGGCACGGTCCAGAAATCCTGGGCGTCGGGCCAGATGTGGCGGGGAATCGAGGTCATCCTGCAGGGAAGGGATCCGCGTGACGCGTGGCTGTTCACCCAGCGGTTCTGCGGGGTGTGCACCACGGTGCATGCGATCACCTCGGTCCGCGCGGTCGAAAACGCGCTCGGACTCGAAATCCCGATGAACGCGCAGTACATCCGCAACATGATCCTCATCGCGCATGCGATGCACGATCACATCGTTCACTTCTACCATCTGTCTGCGCTCGACTGGGTCGACATCACGTCTGCGTTGCGGGCGGATCCGGTGGCGACGTCGCGCCTCGCCGAGAGCCTGTCGCCGTGGCCGTATAACAGCGTGCAGTCGATGCGCGCGACCAAGGCGAAGCTCGAGAGCATCGTGGCGAGCGGACAGCTCGGCATCTTCGCCAACGGCTACTGGGGCCACCCGGCGATGAGGCTGCCGCCGGAAGTGAACCTGCTGGCAGTGAATCACTATCTGCAGGCGCTCGACTACCAGCGGAAGGCGAACCAGATCGTCACGATCCTCGGGTCGAAGACGCCGAACATTCAGAACCTCGCCGTTGGCGGCGTCGTGAACGCGATCAACCTGGACAACCAGGCGACGCTGAACATGACGAAGCTGTACCAGATCAAGGACCTGCTCGACGAGGTCCTGGCTTTCGTGCAGCAGGTCTACATCCCGGACATCCTGGCCATCGGCTCCCTGTATCCCGAGTGGCTCGGATACGGGGCGGGGGTGAAGAACTACCTGGCGGTTCCCGATCTGCCACTGGATGCGGCGGGTACCCAGTTCGACCTGATGGGCGGCACGATCATGAACGGGGATGTCTCGACCGTGAAGCCGATTTCACGGTTCGGTGACGAATACTTCCGTGACAACGTCGAGGAATCGATCGCCCATTCGTGGTACGATGGAAGCGATTCCCGGCATCCATACGACGGGGAGACCGTCCCTAACTACACGGACTTCCAGGACGATGGAAAGTACAGCTGGGTGAAGTCGCCGCGCTTTGCCGGTGAGCCGATGCAGGTCGGGCCGCTGGCCCAGATCCTGGTGGGCTATGCGCAGGGCCACGAGCTCACCGTGAAGTGGGTCGATACGGCCCTGTCGGAGCTCAGCAGCCGCACCGGCGTCAACGTCGGAGTGGGGCACGTGCAGTCGACGCTCGGCCGGCACGCGGCCCGGGCGCTGCGCTGCGCGATCATCGGAGACCTCGCGCTGAAGCACTGGGGTCTGCTGGTCGAGAACATCGGCAGTGGCGACACCGACATCTTCAACGCGCCGGTGTTCCCGCGGGGCGAACAGCGCGGATTCGGATTCCACGAGGCCCCACGCGGTGCGCTGTCGCACTGGGTGGTAATCGAGAACGGCAAGATCAAGAACTACCAGGCTGTCGTCCCGACGACCTGGAACGCGAGCCCGCGGGATGCAAGCGGACGGATCGGGCCTTACGAGGCTTCGCTGCTCGGCAACCCCGTAGCGGATGCCGAGAGACCGCTGGAGGTGCTTCGGACGGTACACTCGTTCGATCCGTGTCTCGCGTGCGCGATCCATACCCTCGACGTCGACGGGAACGAGATCGCGAAAGTGCGGGCGCTCTGATCGCCCCGCACTTCACGGTGGCGCCCGGCAGACTCACGGGTGCCGCTGACCACCGCCGGCCCGGAGGGGAGGTCCCACCGTGCCGGCGGTGACCGTTTTCGGCCTCGGGAACATCCTGATGGCGGACGATGGACTGGGTCCGTACGTCATCAAGGTGCTGGAGGCCGCATACATGTTCCCGCCGGGAGTCGAGATCCTCGACGCGGGCACTCCGGGCATGGAGCTGAGCACGATCCTGGAGGACTCCGGCGCCCTGATCATCGTCGACACGGTTCGATCCGATGGCAGCAGCGGAGAACTGCGAACGTACCGACGGGACGACGTCCTCAAGCATCCACCTGCCCAGCGAATCACTCCCCACGATCCGGGTCTCAAGGAAACTCTGCTCGTGCTGGAACTCCAGGGGGAAACGCCGCCGGAGGTGTACGTGATCGGCGTGATCCCGGAGAGCGTCGATTACGGTGTGGGGCTGACGGACGTGGTGCGTGAGGCGGTTCCCGGAGCGGTGGCCGAGGTCATCGCGGAACTGGAACGACTGGGCTACCCGGCTGAGGCGCGAGTGCCCCCAGCCGATCCCGACATCTGGTGGGAACGACAGCCGGGAGCCTGACTGCGGCCGGCGTCAGCGCAACACGTACCGGGCGAGCTTCTCCCTGGCGATCGGGTCGGCCATCTTGAGCGGCGGCATTCCCTCACCGTAGATCTCCCGCAACTCAGACAGCCGCGGAATCGTCGTCGCCACGCTGTCCGGATTCCGGAAGTAAAGCAGCAGAGTCTGTTCGTTCCAGTTCTTCCTGGTACCCTTCAGTGTCGGGCCGGAACTCGGAGTGCCGCGCAGGTCAGCGCCATGACATTCGACACAGCCGGCATCGACGTAGATCGCGTGGCCTTCGCGGCTGCAGGCGGTGATCGTGAACGCGGCCGCGGCGAGGAGAATCGGCGTGGCTCCAGAGCGCTTCACAGGTCGCATGGTTGTCGGTCCCCTGAGTTTCGAGAGCCCATCGTCCGGGCTGCTATCGGCCCGAATGTAGGCCCGACACCCGTTGCCCGCGAGGTAAGTCGCCCACGTGCGCAGCCCGCGAGCAACGCTATATTCCGTCCTGACCTCAATTGGAGTTGAACATGGTTCAGAAGTTTGCCGCCGTTGCCGGCCGTGCCACCACATTCCGCCGCCTCAGTCGCGCTGTCCTGGCACTTTACGCACTCGCCCTTTCCGCGCCGTTCGCGGCCCCAGCCCAGACCGTGGACTGGGACCGGATCGACGCTGGAATCGAGGCGCTGCTTGCCGACTGGACGACGCCGGGTGTGGCCGTAGCCGTGGTGCAGAACGACTCGATCGTATTCGCCCGCGGATATGGCGTTCGTACCCTCGGCGAGCCGGGTCCCGTGGGGCCAGAGACGCGTTTCGCAGTCGCGTCGAACACGAAGGCGTTCACCGCGGTGCTGCTCGCGCAGTTGCAGGAAGAAGGAAAGCTGTCGGTTGACGATCGGGTGATCGACCACCTGCCGGAGTTCCGGATGCACGATCCGTGGATCACGCAGGAGATCCAGATCCAGGACCTGCTGACTCACCGGAGCGGCCTTCCGACGTTTGGCGGCGATCACCTGTGGATCGGTCAGGATCTGCCTCGCGACGAAGTCGTACGTAGGATCCGCTGGCTCGAGCCGGCGGGCGCGTTCCGGGCCTCGTTCCACTACCAGAACCTGATGTATCTCGTCGCCGGCCAGGTAGCGGCTGCAGCCGCAGGGCAGAACTGGGATGCACTGATGCAGGAGCGCATCCTCGGCCCTCTCGGGATGACTGGCAGCAGCACGACGCTGGCGGCGCTCGCGGGAATCGAGGACGTCGCATCGGCCCATGAGACGGTGGGCGGCGAGCTCATGCCGGTAGAGTACGACGATGTCCGCGGAGTAGCGCCCGCTGCCGCGCTCAACTCGAATGTGCTGGATATGGCGCAGTGGATGCGGGCGAACCTCAACGGGGGAGAGGTGGACGGGACGCGCATCTTCTCTGAACGAGCCGCTCGCGCGATGCAGTCGGTCCAGTATCCGCTCGGTGTTTCGCCGTGGGCCGAGGCCAACCTCGGTCAGCGGTTCAGCGGATATGGCTTCGGCTGGTTCATCGGAGAGTACAGGGGACGGAAGGTCGTGACGCACAGCGGCGGGCTCACCGGGATGATCTCCCTGCAGACGCTGCTTCCCGAGGAGGGGATCGGCGTGGTGGTCCTGACCAACTACGCGCCGTCGGCTCCCACCCGTGCCATCACATACACGATTCTCGACGCGTTGCTCGGCGAGCCGGAGCGCGACTGGAATTCGGTGTATCGCGGGATCGTGGAACAGGGCGAGGAGCGCACTGCCCGAA
>Ga0307380_10009720_pt1 | contig 12175 bp, 26 predicted proteins | sample UN3MG_FD_202239 | JGI IMG/M metagenome (GOLD analysis project Ga0307380, IMG submission 202239) | Soil microbial communities from Risofladan, Vaasa, Finland - UN-3 | ecosystem: Environmental > Terrestrial > Soil > Coastal area > Acid sulfate soil | place: Finland: Risofladan, Vaasa | collected... | reverse complement strand
CGATTTCTGGAGCGTTATTGAAATAAAGGGCTATTTTAAAAGTCTGATCAAATGTAAATTCGCGGCCGTAAGCAAATCGCGCCGTCACCTTATCACCGCCGCACATACTTTTAATAATTGATTCATCGATCTTAGTTCGTGGTCCAGGTTCGCCAGCAACGACAAATCGCGCACCGGCTAACCTGGCTAGATCGCCGGAATGGTTAGAAGCCCCGCGATGCGCAGTTAAGAATGTCTCGATTCTAGCAACAACGGCGTAATCCCCCATTGTCTCAACGAGCAAGTTGCAAAGCGTTGACTTGCCGTTTAGGCCGGTGCCGTAAAGAAAGAAGATAGCATCTTCATTTGTGAGGCCAGTTAGGCAATAGCCAATAAAGCGCCTAATCATGGAAATCATTTCAGGATCTTTGAAGAGTTCGTTTAAAAATTTCTCGACATTTTCACGGGGAGCATTTTCTCCGAGGTAGTCAATTGGTGAAACACGCGTTATTTTGTCGCGCCAGTCGTGAGGCTGGAGTTTACCGGTTGCTAAGTTGATCGTGCCGTTGTTGCAATTAAAGAGCGTCGGGTCAGCATCCCAGTTGTTTCCATCGTCGAAGAAATAATACTTACTTAGGTTTAGGGCAGACTTAATTTTTTTATCGCTTTGCGCCAGGTTCAAATATCTCTGAACAGCTTTATCGTCGTTGCGTTCTATGGAGCGATAGGATTCAAATTCTAGAAACTCGCCCATCTTGCCGACGATTGTGCCGCCCGGATCGTCTGTAAATCGCTTACCGTCGAATATCATCCAACCGCGCGAGGAGGTATAATAAATCTTACCTTCAAACGTATGGTAGAAAAGACGCGCGAGCCAATGATCGTTGTCTTGGAAATCTGGAAGCGCGCCCTCATGATCTACCTCGTTTTGCATATTTTAAATCCTCCGCATATTTTGTAAGAAATTCAGATGCAGTCATATTTTCAAATAAGGCTAAAAGCGTGATAACGTCGCCGCCTTTATGACACCCGAAACAGTGCCAAAGTTCTTTTGACGGCGTGAAAAGAAAGGAGGGTGTTTTCTCTTCATGGAATGGGCAGCAAGCGTAGCCGCGAGTATTTAGTTTGATGCCGTGGGATTCCAAGACGCCCAAAATGGTAAAGTTCTTTTTAATGAGGGATGCCGTAGTTGGCGCATGGACAGAATTATAAAACTTGGATACTTTTATGGCCTTCTTTTCTTTGGTGGGTGTCGCCTTCAATTCATGCCAATTAAAATCATCCAGCATCTTTTTTTCAGACGGCGTTAGTTCCATTTCCTCAATGAGGCTTAGTCCGGCTTCGCCGTCGTCATAAAAATAAATGCCTTGGATTTTTACAATTGGCCGACCGGTGGGTCTTTTCATGCCCGGTTTAAGTTCCGGCAACGGGCAATCGTCCCTGTCTACCATTGACACCCCCTATATGTAGTATCTAAAAAAAAATACATCACAATTATATAATTTGACAGACTATCTTTGATGAGATAGGTTTTGCTTTATATGACAAACCGAAAAACAAATCTACTTAAAAAGTTTAAATCTTTGGGGTGCGAGAATATTAACCAATTCTGTCAGACTCACAAATTCACCTATTCACTCATTTGGAACATTGCCAATAGTCCGAAGAAACTGCCGACCGGCCCCAATTTGCGCCGCCTTTCTAAAGTTCTTGGCATGACGCCGGGCGAATTGATTGACTACCTAAACTAAGGAGAAAATAGATGTCAGCACTAAAAGCCAAAAAGCCTTCAATCGTCGAGCCGGGCCACTCGAAGGGGCTTCTCTTCGGCAAGCCCGGCGCCGGCAAGACTTGGTTTAGTCTGCAGTTTCCGGCGCCCTACTTTATCGACACCGAGGGCGGCGCGCACCTCGGGCAATACATGAAGCGCCTCGAAGCCGTGAAGGGCGCCTACTTGGGTCCCGAGGATGGGGCTTGCGACTTTGACACGGTCGTCAATGAAATCAAACTTCTGGCCACCGATAAGCATCCCTACAAAACGCTCGTCATCGATAGCATCTCTAAGATTTATCAGGTCGCTATCGCCAACGAAGCCGAGCGCCTTGGAAATAAGGATGCTTTTGGCGCTTCCAAAAAACCGGCGATTGCTCAAATGCGCCGCCTTATAAACGCCATTACGCGCCTGGACATGAATGTTTGGTTTATTGCCCATGAGGTTTCCGAGTGGGGCGGCACGGGCGCTGACCGCAAGGAAATCGGCAAGGCCCCGGACGCTTGGGATAAGCTGCAATATGAACTTGATCTGGCCTTGCGAATCGAACACGTCTCGCGTGGACTCCGGATTGCGACTGTCACCAAAAGCCGGCTGTCTGGGTTCCCCGAGTTTGACCGCATTGTATTGCAAGAGGGCGAATCGGACACGGGCTACGCCGAGTTCGCCAAGCGCTACGGGCGCGACTACATCGAAGCCGCCCCTAAGCCGGTTGCCCTGGCGAGCCCGGATCAAGTCAAAGAGATCGAAAAACTCATTGCCGCCCTAAAACTCGAGGATGGCGAGGTCGATAAGATCCTGGCCCGTGGCAACGCCGATTCGATTGCAGATTTATCGCTAGAACACGCCGAGAAAATGGTTTCTTGGTTAAAAGGAAAGGTATCGTAACATGATTAATGTCAATTGGGACGAGGTAGAAGAATCTAAGAGTTTTGAGCCGCTGCCCGAAGGCGATTATCCGGTAATGGTATCAGACGTGACCACGCGTTTCACCGAGACCGGTGACGAGCAGTGGAAACTGGACCTTGAGGTCTTGTCGGGGCCGCACCAAGGTAAGATCATAAAGGACAGCCTATTCTTTACTGAGAAGGCATTTGGGCGCGTTAAACTCGTTTTTAGCCGCCTCGGTATCAAATTAACCGGTACAATGCAGCCTGAGCCGCATCAGATTAAGGGCAAAAAGGCCATTGTGACGGTGACAATTGAATCACGCGAGCATAAAGGCCAAACCTACAAAAACAATAAGGTCACCTTTGCCGGCTATTCGCCCTATAACGGCGCTGAAGCGGCTGTAAGCCCCAAGCAGCAGGCGGCCTTAGATAAGATGGGTGACTTGCCGTTTTAATCGATTTGGTGGCTTAAAATTAGTCCCAATTAGGACTTAAGGTTAATTTCATTTATGAAAATAATACTTGCATATCCGGAAATGGCTTGTTATCATTGTTTCATAAGTGAAAGTGAGGTTTAAAATGAGAAAGCACATCATCATCTACACACTAATCGCAGCCGCCTTTATCTTAATCTTGCTACAGTTCCCGGCGCCCGTCTGCGGCCAGTGCGAGCATTTTAGCTGTAAACCGTTTGTCATGTTTCCGGATGGTATGTTTTGCCGTGAGCCAATCATTAAGAAAGTGGGGTTTCCAACATGAAGCGCCTAATTATTGCCTTACTCATGGTTAGTTTGTCGGGTTGTTACAGTGCACGATTCGTTCTTAAAGATATCGATTATGACACGAAAGCCAAGAGCGGAATCATCCGCGGGTACCTCGGTCGTCGCAGCCTGCGGTCTGCTGAGAGCGCTCATAAGCAAATGGAAAAGTTCTGCTTTCCTGATCGCCCTCACATATTCAAACGCGACATTAGCGACGGATACAATAACCTGTTTTTTACCTGCGGAGGATAAACAAGATGTCATGCGAATCATGCGGCGACCTAAAGGCTAGAGAACGCGACCACGAGGACATGGAATCAATGACGCTATGTTGGACGTGCTTTGACGAGTGCGTGACGATCCTGGGCGAATTGGACGAGTGCCCACCGGGGGTCATGCCCGCGACGTTTTTGCCGAAAGACATAATGAAGCGCCTTCTTTACGGATTAGCCAAGGACGAGGACGGAAACAATATAAACGAAAGGGTCTATACATGACGGACTATTTTGAACTTGCCAAGGGGATGATGCGGCTCGAGGCGGAGCGCCTGGCGCCGCCGCGTCAAGAAGGTGAGCGCACGGTTCACCAAATCAGCCTGTCCGAACTAACCATTCTGATAGAATCGGGGCCATATCGTGTAGACCGGTTATCGGCGAATTGTGTCCGGTATTTTTTTAAGACCTGCGATGTCTATGAACTCATTAACTCGGCCGGGGTATCAGTTTTTTTCGAGATTCCTGTTGCATAATTGGAAGTTTCGGATTAGGAATATCAAATGAGCATTGATTATAAAGAATTACTTAAGAAATATATATATCATGTTTGCGAAGAAGAAGGCGCTTGCTTTATCGACGACTGGCGCCCTTCAATGCGTCCAAGATTCAATGAGCAAGAGACAGAAGAATTGTTTAAAATTAAAAAAGAATTGTTTGGCGAAGATGAGTAGCGACGTCGGCAATATGAAAATAACACTACCTTTTTGCCAGTGTGATTACGGGTTTATTGAGGCTGATTCGCACGATTTGAAAGATTACAAAGGGCTTGTTTTCTTACTTACCAAATCTCAGGCCGAAAAGATTTTGGAGGCGCTGAGGCGTGGGTTAGACCAAGCCAATCAAAACTATTTGTCCTATGTTCATTCTTATCACCATGAAGGAAATGAATACGCAGAAATAGACGAAGAGAAATGCAGAGAAGCCATCTCAATTTTAACAGGTGATCGATGAGTTCAGAAGTCGGCAAACTAATCCGCGACGCCCGTGTATCCAAGGGCCTTACAATGGAAGAGGTTATCAAGCGTATGGCCGTCAAGACTTCGATGCCAACGATGTCACGCTTAGAGAATGGCAAATCAACCATCAAGGAGTTCGCCTGGTTTGCTTCTCTATGCAATGTCTTAGACATTCCGTTTAGCGAGGCTGTGGATTGTATCTCGAAAATAAGGAGAAAGCGCAAGTGAGAAAAATGCACCTGCAAAGTCTAAAGTACGGACGGCTAACAAGCGACGTGGAATATCACGGCACGCCGATCAGAGAGAATAACTTGTACGTCCATCAATTTATGGACGAGCGCAACGAAGAAGTCATTCGCCGACGCTGGCGGCATAAATACTTGATCGGGCCGGTTGCCGTTATCCTGTCTATTCCGATGGCAGTCATCTTCTATGCAATTGTGCTTGGGCGCTACTTGCTGAGGCGAAAATGAATGGCTTGGCTTTATGTGCCGGGATTGGCGGAATTGAACTTGGACTCAGGCGATGCGTTAAAGAATATGCCACAATCTGCTACGTCGAACGAGACGCATACGCTGCATCAGTCCTGGTTAAAAACATGCAAACGCAAACCTTGGATGAGGCACCTATATGGGATGATGTTGCCACTTTCGACGGCAACAAGTGGCGTGGAATTGTGGATTGCATCACTGCGGGATTCCCATGTCAGCCTTTCAGCCTCGCAGGAAAGCGCCAAGGACTTACCGACGAGCGGTGGATCTGGCCAGACATTGCCAGAATCATTGGCGAGATTGAACCGCCAATCGTATTCCTTGAGAATGTGCCAGGATTCGTTTCCATGGGTCTCCAATCCGTTCTCGGGGATTTGGCTTCGCTGGGGTACGATGCGAAGTGGTGTTGTATTACCGCGGAATCCTGCGGCGCTCCACATGAAAGAGAGCGATTCTTTCTCTTGGCCAACACCACGAGCGACAGACGGGAGCCATGGAGGGAGGGTAACAGAGAGGAAAGGGAAAAATGGCGGGAATTTAATAGAAGCAGTCTCCATGAGCCAATTTCCCACTCCGACAGCAAACAGATGGGATGGATTGCAGAGTCATGGAGTAAATGTGATTTCTGGGCAGTTGAACCCAACGTGGGTCGAGTGGCTAATGGGATTCGCTATCGGGTGGACAGACTTAGATGCCTCGGAAACGCCGTCGTGCCAGCCCAAGCAGAACTTGCATGGAGGATTTTGACATCATGACACCTCGCGACAACCTACTAGTAGCCATCGCCATTTTAATCGTCTGGGCGTTTACGATTTACTTGATTGCTGAGGGGCCGGTGCTCGTTAAGCAGCAGGCGGTGAGGAGTTATCAGGAATGAAACCCCCGCACCGCCAATACCCAACGGCCCGGACGCCAGCGCTTTACCGGCGCGTCGAGGGTGAGAAATGAAAAAGTACCGTAAGAAGCCGGTTGTGATTGAGGCGGTTCAGTTGGATATAACTAATCTGCCAAAAGTAATGGAGTGGTGTAGCGGTCAATATTATTCTCAGCCGCCAATGCGAACAATATCTGGAATTACTATTCAAACATTAGAAGGCCAAATGATAGGTCAATTTGGTGATTGGATAATCAAGGGCATCAAGGGCGAATTCTACCCCTGCAAAGACGACATTTTCCAGGCGACCTATGAGCCGGTGGAGGATTAGTGAACGCCAGGCAAAGACGCAAGGCTAAGCGGGCCAGGTGGCGAGGGAAGCCTGTGGACATGAAAAAAGTTTGGGATAGGCAATGGCAGGGGCTTTTAAAGATGATTCATGGGGCACAAGAAAGACAATTGAAACGGCTGAGCGAATCAAAGCCGGGGGAGGATTGAATGACCGCCGCTAAGAAGAAGCCGGAGTTGCCGTGGGAAGTGGCGTACCCGTTGCCGCTTTGTGGAAAGGCAAGACTAGTCCCAGAATCCGACGCCCACCGTCTCGCGGGGATGGCAGAAGAGTACTCTGCTTTGTCGGAGAGGGTGCAGAAGTTTGAGGAGGCGGCGAAAACGCTTGTCTATTGCTATGACTGCTTGTGGTCAGATGACTCGAAATTCAAAGACAAAATTCCTACAGACGGTGAGTATGAGAAAGCAATTAACCTTCTCCGCTCCGCCATGGGTGAAAAATGAAGAAGCGTAAGCCGAGGAAGCCGCAGTCAAGGCAATGGCCAATGAGAGTATGGATGACTGATTTTCATGAAATATATTACAACAGAACTGATTCTGCATGCGCAATAAGGATAGCAGAAAAAGTTCATGACCAACTTGGGCGGTGGATCGCCTGGGCCAAGTCGCATCGGAGGGAAAAGCCATGACCGCCCCTAGCGAGGAGTTAATTTCTAACGAAATTACGCTGCCGAAAATGCACTTAGATACCCCGTGGGGGTGCCATTATGTTGGGCACTCACATTCTAGAAACCCGCATCATAAGGTTGACGGATACTTCATCACCCAAGCCCAGGCCGCGCAAGTCGTTGATGCACTACAAGACGCGGTTAAATTAATTAAATCAGACTATCCTAAAAGCCAAGAGGCTACACGCGCAGCAAAGTTGTTACGGTCTATTCGCATCTTCCTAGGCCCTCAACCATGAAACCGTACTACGATCATGCTGGTATTACGATATTTCATGGTGACGCAAGGGAGATCTTGCCAAGCCTTGGGCCGGTTGACCTTGTGCTGACTGATCCGCCGTATGGGATTGGTGCGTCTACCCAGTTGAGAGCAAACACCCAACACGGGCAAGCGAAGGCAGTAAGTAAAGACTATGGTGCTTCGTCTTGGGATAAAGAGACAATTAATCAAGCGGATATGGACGACGTGGTTTGTAAAGCAAAAAACTCGATTGTTTTTGGCGGTAATTACTACAAATTTGCGCCAAATTCTTGCTGGCTTGTGTGGGATAAAAACAATGGGAGCAACGGCTATGCGGATTGCGAACTGGCTTGGACAAATTTACAAAAAGCAGTTCGATTATTTAAATATACATGGCAGGGAATGCTCCAGCAGCATATGGGTGAGGCTAAGGAGTTTCGCTATCATCCCACGCAAAAGCCCGTCCCGGTCATGCAATGGTGTATCACTCAAGCGCCTGACACGGTGCAAACAATCCTCGACCCCTTCATGGGCTCCGGCACCACGCTTGTGGCGGCTAAGAATCTAGGCCGTAAGGCTATCGGGATTGAGATCGAGGAAAAGTATTGTGAAATCGCCGCTCGGCGACTGGCCCAGGAGGTGCTATTCACATGACCGCGCCGAATTTAAATTTCGTTGTGCTACCTAGAGAATGGGTAGAGAAAATAATTATAATTTTACAAGAATGGGATAGTTGTGATGATCCTATTGAGGTGTCTCAAGAAATGATAACTCGTCTGCAAGGAAAACTCGCCGTCGAAAAAGCATGTGAGTCCGGATGCGAAAAATGCCGATTAGCAATTGGGAAAGATCCAGACGTTTTTTGTTGGGTAGAAGAAAACTTAGTCGAGTCAGGCGATATGGCAGGTATTTACTTACCGAATAGATCAAAAGGTTTGCAATGCAGGTTTTGCGGAGCGCCAAAGCCATGACCCGCAAAAAAGCCGGCAAGAAAAGGGTTAAAAAACCAGATCCTCAATACACGATCGCGCTCTTAGATAGCAGCCTAACCCATTCGGTTAAGCGGCCTTACAAGTGCCCGGTATGTGACGGGACTGGCAAGGTTAGAAACACTGACTACCCGGTGAACCTGGTCATGATGACGTGCCAGTCGTGCGAGAAAGGTATTTTATGGGGATGAAAAAGCGCACGAAAAAGAAGCGTGAGACGGATGAGTGAAATCGTGCTGCCTTGGGCGCATCAGAATTGCAAGTTTCATGCTGGTCCGCACTATGCGTGGATTGAAGCAGGTTGGCAGACTACGGCTGTCGGGCCATGCGAAAATTGTGTCAACGGCCGCTTCATCAAATTTCACAATGGACTATAAATGACCGACCAAGAATTTCAAGGCGAACTAGACAAATGCTACGCCCTCATTGAGGCCGTTTCAACGTACAGCAATATTAAGCGTTGGAAGAACGAAATGCTGCCGTTTCTAAAAACAAAATGCACACTCGCTATGAAGCCATGGTATTGGCCGACTAAAAGCGGATTCATCACTTACGCCATCACGATTCGGCCGTATCTCATCTGGTTAACAGACGACTTCTTTGGAATGCTTTTGCAAGAGCAAGCCGCAACGCTCGTCCATGAGGCAGTTCACATTAGGCAATATTTCGACGGGCGACTGACTTGGTTTGATTACATTTTTAACAAAAGCAAGCGCGCCGATCTTGAGCAAGAGGCCGAAGCAGATGCGATACTGTTTCGGGCGAAATGGACTGCTTACAAAAAAGAGAACCCGTGACATCGCTGTTTCATCAAATCGATATGCCGCCCACGCTCAACCACTTTTGGAAGCGAAGCAAGCGCGGAATGTTTTTATCGAAAGAGTACGAAACGTGGATCAGGACGGCGACGATACAAATCGGCAAGGTCTGCGTCATCGAGTGCGCGTCTGATTGGCATATCGAAATAGATTTTTTCTTTCATTATGTCAAAAAACCGCGCCGTGTTGACCTGGATAACCGTATCAAGCCAGTGCTGGACGTTTTGAGCAAGATTTACGGCGTCGAGGATAGTCTAATCACCAAGATTACAGCACGAAAAAAACTAATTAAGGAAGCCAAAGGAATTGATTACTGCTATATTAAAAGCGATCTATTTACCGGCATTCCCGCTCGAGCCGCATCGTGAGATTGATATAATCGATCACTTCTTTCTGTAGCGCTTGCTGCTGATCTCGGCACTCATTTAAATCAGTGTAAAGCGTGCCCTTATCCTCGGGAATGTAGACATACCGAACACAGCCGCTAAAGATCAGGATCAATGCGAGAATTGCTAGTGTAAGGATGCACCATTTTATCACGAATCTTTTTTTCCTTTTCTTCTAGTTCCCTCGATATTCGCCGCAATTCCCGCGCATGGCGCTCGGCTTCGGACGGGCGCAAGTCTCGGTAAACTTCAGTTAAAAACTCAAAAAAAGCGCCAATCATTTTAAACACGCCGGGCCCTACCTTTTATTTCTCAAGAGCCGCTCTCTTTCTCTAAAGCCTCTGGCCTGATCGAGCAGTTTACCAATTTTGACGGTCATCTGCGCAACCGTCTCGCTCATGCAGTGATAGCTTGAACGGGTAAAGGGCGACGGCTCGCTCGCGCCGAGCGGATTGTGAGTGAGAGCGTGCGAGTATTCGTGCCGCAAGTCGCTATAAGAATTAACCTCCTTGTTGAAAACAACCTGATCCCATTGCGGCAAGTATCTTGAGTTTCCTTGCGCGTAGAATGTCGTTTGCGGCGCCCGGCGCGATAGATCGCCGTAACACTCTTTTAAAAGATCGTCGGAAAGTGCCACATTGTAAATGTAAAGTGTTTCGCTCCAGTAGCCGCGGGCCTGAACGCCTTCATTGAAGGTGACGATCTTGTTTTGCGCCCAAAGAAACGGGGTGTTGACTTTAGACGAGGCGCAGCCAATTTCTCCAATCGCTAAAAGTAAAATTAGCCATCTCATAAATGCCCTAAAACTAGAAGATTTTCACCGTCGCTGTCTGGAAATATTGTATCATAGACTCGAATGTTGTTCACAGTCAGGCCGCCAATATTCCCAGACATCCATTCACTTGCGCATTGCACGCTAAAGTATACCAATGTCCCAGGTGTAAAATTCTTATTCTCAGTGGCCCCTTGCCTGTTTGACCCTAAGAAAACCTCTACACCTGGGTTTCCGCTATCAATGTAGTATGCGTTGACCGTTCCGTCTTCCTGTGTTTCTAGTATGCCTGTGTACAGTGTACCGGATACTTCAACGAAAGGTGCCATATTGTCGGGCTCGGACACAAATGACGCAAGTGTTCCAACTTTATTAGCGTTTCCGCCGGCGTTTATTGTCCCGTGGTATATGCTGCATTGAGTTGTAAGGGCGGTATTGGCCATGCCAACCCCTGCGGTTGAAATGCCTAAAAGTATGCTTTCTCCATTTACTGTATCCCGTATATAAAATTCTATTTCCCACCTTCTCCCCACTGCCGCTTCTATGCCTTCGTCACTGTAACAACCTAAAATTCCAAACCCGTCAGAATTGTCGTTTCTCATGTAAAGACCGGATTCGTACTGACCGGAAGTTGTAAGAAGGTTTCCAGAGTCGGTATTAACCGTTGTTACTCCAGCGGGCACCCCTGAATCAAAGTTTGCTAGAAATAAATTAGCCATCTCATAAATGCCCTAAAACTAGAAGATTTTCACCGTCGCTGCCGGTAGGATCATAAACGCGAAAATTGTTCACTTCAAGACCGCCCCCGCCAGATGTCCAAGACTTAAAGCTATTAGTTGACATGAATACGTCGGTCCCGGCTGGCCACAATGCTTGAGGCGCTGTTGATATGTATGACGATCCTAAAAGTAATTGACCGCCAGTCCCTGGCCCTTCGACGTAAGCCTTAGCCGTGCCGTCGCCTTGCATGATAATCCGGCCAGTGTAGATGGCGTCCTTTGTATATTGGAAATATATTGCGTCGAAAGGATCTGACACAGACAGTCCGCCCTCCATAACAGCGCTAATGCCAGCAGTCTGATCCCGCCTTATACCAAAGGTTGTTATGTTATTCATATCAAGACCGGTCGCTAACTGGATGGCAAGCCAATATCCTCGGCCGTCTTGGGTATACAAAGAATTGGAAACGAAAGAGCATTCATAAACCCTGCCCGGGCTTGATTGAACTTGAAAACCTGAGTTAACGTAAATTCCCAGGATGTTTGAACCGTCGGTGGAATTATTCCTAAAATGGGCCCCATAAGCGTTTGGACCGGAAAAGTTAAAAGTATTCCCGCCGGTATTGACCGACGAAAATGACGTGGGTAGCGACCCTGAGAAAACGACGTTAAATAAATCCGCCACTTAAATCTTCCTCGCCTTAAACTGACGCCAAAGGTTTGCACCGTCTGAACTGTTCCAACTTTTTTGATTGTGGATGCAAGGGTAAAGCGTCTTGCCTCCGAACGTGCTCTGGTCGCACTGGCCAAAAACGTGACTTTTGTTTTCCCATTGATCGCTTGTGGCTGCAGCCTGGATGCTGCCGTTTTCCAATGCAGTTAGTGTCAGAATGATCGGCTCATCGCCCTCTAAGATTTCGATCTTTGTATCTTCGGTAGGGTTTGCTGAGTTGCGCTGCATGTAGAGATAACTCTTTTGCGCTGTGTTGTCCCAGTGCTGAGAAACTCCGAACGGACCCTGAGTAGCGCCTGTCATGGCGTCAGTTAATGAATCATGGAGAAAATACTGCATGTAACCCCATTTGAGTTCACCGGGAACGAAAGTGACTTCCCAGAACTGACCCGGCGTGTGGATGATCGGCACGTCTAGTAGCAATGAAAAGTGAGTCGTCTCGCCGGTAATATCGAACTGATCGTTGCGCATCTTAACGCCGCGGTTGGTGTAAGTGATTTGGTT
>Ga0307380_10009717_pt1 | contig 12177 bp, 15 predicted proteins | sample UN3MG_FD_202239 | JGI IMG/M metagenome (GOLD analysis project Ga0307380, IMG submission 202239) | Soil microbial communities from Risofladan, Vaasa, Finland - UN-3 | ecosystem: Environmental > Terrestrial > Soil > Coastal area > Acid sulfate soil | place: Finland: Risofladan, Vaasa | collected... | reverse complement strand
CTCGGCGAACTGCCCGAAAAGCCAGACATTGTTGATACCGTCGTTCCGCCTGAAGTAACGGAAAGGATCGTTGAGGAATGCAAGGTGTTAGGAATCGATAAGGTGTGGATGCAGCCCGGATCGGAATCCGAGCAGGCGATTGCGTACTGCAGGCAAAACAACATCAAGGTAGTGCACGATGTTTGTGTGATGGTGAAGAGAAGGGAATAAGTAATCCCGCAAAAAACTGTGATTTTAAAGGGGGATAAGAGCTTCATTCTAACATGCTTCTTGCCACGCTCAAATCAGCATCGGTATTAACATTTATAGCAAGCAGCGGGTCATCGAATATGAACGGTATCGAATCCTTCGAATTCGTGACCACATTGATACCGCAAGAAACGAGTTCTTTACCTTTGTGCTCAAACGTGTAACTTGGCGTTATGCTTTCTGGTAACATATCCAGAGGAATAGCGCCAGTGACGCTGATACGACGCAAGCGATAAGCGTCAATTATCGCGTTAATGTGCTTGCTTCGTAAAAAAGGGATGTCGCAGGCAACGGATACAAACTCAGGGTACCGAGGGAGCAGATACCATAAATCTTCGTGGTAACCTCCGCCCGGTGTCTCTACGGTTTTATAATTGGCGAGTTTGCAATATTCCTCTGTCTTTGGCGTGTTCTTCGTGATCGCCACGAAAAAATCTTCTACGTTTGATTCGCGCACGGGTTCTACAACCAAATCTAAGAGTCGTTTCTGGTTGCCGCGTTTACCTATCGTTATGAGTGCCTTCTCGTTCTCCGTGTAGGTTCCTCTGTTCAGCCTGCTGCTTTTCCCGCCTGCGAGGATTATTGCTATCATTAAACCCTTTTCTTTTTATTAAAAAGAAAAGCGTTTTCGGAAAAGAAAAATGTGTTGAATGCATCTTCATTGTGACCGCAATTACAGAAAAATTTATAGCCTTGTAATACTGTATAAAAACTGAGATGGGGATACGGTCTTCAGCGGATATAACACGGGCATTAAAGGAGAAGTGGGATAAAAGCAAGGATAAGGCAGATTGGCGAGTGCTAACTGGACGGAATCACAAAGGACGGTACGACATGTTCATCTCCAGCCCGGAGAGTATGTGGCAGCTCAAATTTGAGCAGACCGGAGGTAATGAAGCAATAGGATTTGGTTTGGACGTAGGGAAAATAGACGCTGAGATAAAAAAGATTATGGGGGTGGGCGCGCCAGTCCCTTTTGGATTGATCTCTCCACAAAAAGCCGATTTAGCTATTATAATGGCTGGTATTCAGCAATACTCTTCTGATTCCACTCATACGTTGTGCAAGGAATATATCTCAGGAGAGCAGGCAAAGCTGGACGAGAAATTGGATAGAGAGATAGAGCGAATGAGCAGTGACTCGGTGTTCAGAAGGAGATATAAAGAACAAAAAGAGCGGGATAGAATCCCTTATTTGTAATGGTGCTGCATGTAAATAAAAAGGGGATACGCGTACTGGGTATTGCAGAGAGCTTCAGGAGAGACTATGAAAAGTCAGTGCTTGCGGGCATCGTTATGCGTTCCGATTTTATTATTGATGGTGTTGGTCTCACGCAAATAACCGTAGGAGGAATGGATGCGACTGAAGGGATATTTCGCCTCGTCGAATCGCTGCAGCGCGATGATATAAACGTGATGATGTTAAATGGCTGCGTCATCAGTTGGTTCAACATAATAGACATAATGGAAGTTTACAGACGGCTGCGGATTCCGCTCATCTGTGTGACATACGAAGAATCCGAAGGTTTGGAAGAACATATAGCCAAGCATTTTGAAGCAACCGATCGGGATTTGCGAATAGAAGCTTATAATCGGCTTGGAGACCGTGTTCCGGTGAATTTACACGGTCAGTTTGAGGATTTGATACGGTTTTTAGGTATAGAAAAAGCTGACGCGAGTACTGTATTAAAAAAATTCACCACTCAGGGGAAAGTGCCCGAACCATTGAGGGTTGCGAAGATAGTAGCGAGAGCACTACTAAGAAGTTGTTTAGAGGTTTAGAGGTTCAGAGATTTAGCGGGGTTAGCAGATTAGATGACCAAAAGACTAAGCCGCTAAAAAGACAAGTTTATAGGTAACCTACTGATAAAGAAGGAGTAACGATGAAGAGCTTTTAGGAATTAAAAGTGTGGCAAAAAGGGATTGAACTTGTAGCAATGGTCTACGAGATTACTGCCTCAGTTCCTGGAGAAGAGAAATATGGTTTGAGTGCACAGATGAGAAGGGCTGTGGTTTCTATTCCATCGAATATTGCTGAAGGGCATTTGCGAAAAACATCAAAAAAAATTAAGCAATTTCTAGCCATTGCACGTGGTTCTTGTGCAGAGTTAGAGACACAAATAATTATCGCACATAAGTTGGATTTTATTCAAGAAGACAACTTCAATAACCGGTCTCCAAAGATAGAAGAACTTTCAAAAATGCCCTCCTCCTTCTACTCCAAAATAAATTCTAACCCGCTAAACCGCTATCCTGCTATCCCGCTATAAAAGCACGTCTATATCTAACTGCTCTGATAATTCTTTATACCGGTTCCGTATCGTAACTTCAGTCACACCGGTAACATCAGATACTTCCTTCTGTGTACGATGCTCACCGCCTAAAATTGCTGCGATGTAAATAGCAGCGGCTGCTATTCCTATTGGGCCTCGCCCGTTGGTCAGCTCCTTCTCCGATGCGCGCTTTATTATCTCTATTGCCTTTGACCGTATATCGCCGCTCAAATCGAGCAAGGAGCAGAAACGAGGCACGAAATCAACAGGAGACGCAGGAGTGACTTTCAATTCGAGCTCCCGTAAAAGAAAGCGATATGCCCGGCTTATTTCCTTCTGCCCAACCCTTGAGATATCCCTTACCTCTTCCAGCGTTCTCGGCACCCCGTACTGTCTACACGTAATATATAAGATCGCAGTGGCTATACCTTCTATGCTCCGGCCGCGAATCAAACGTTGCTTCATTGCTTTTCGGTACAACATAGAAGACGCCTCCCTGATATTCATCGGTAGTTTAAGCGCACACGCCATCCGATCAATCTCAGAAAGGGCGAAAATAAAGCTCCTTTCGGTTGTGTTCGCAATGTGTGTTCGCTGTTGCCATTTCTTTAACTTATATTGCCCTTGACCCGTTGGAGACCACGTTACCAGTGTGCTCAGACCTTTATCGTGTATCCGATATGTCATCGGTGCTCCAACTCTCGCCCTTTTCGACACCTGTTCGAAATCAAAGGCACGCCACTCTGGTCCAAGATCCACAATGTTCTCTGCCACTACCAATCCGCATTCCGCACAAAAAAGCTCTGCTCTTCCATAATCTCGTATCAGGCCCTTAGACCCACATTCAGGACATTCCTTTACCGTCTCACCATAATCAGCGCCGCCTTTATCTCCCTTACCGTCTTTATGCTTCCCCTCTTCCGTATCCTTCTTAGGGGTCACCATTTTTCATTCATTTGTATCCCTTAGTTATATATAAATCAACTGTCTTCCAAGATTTCCGCACGTAGAACGGAATATCCTCCAAATACTTTTCTTTGAGCAGCTCTTTCAGGAATTTGATGGTTTTCTGGTCCGCAGGATAGCCACTTCCAATCTCTGCTCCTACCTCCACCTCAAGCGCCCGTATGGATCTATCTCGGTGCACCTTCGCAACGATTGATGCTGCGCTGACCAAAGCGTAACGGTCATCTGCTTTGAATTCAGAAATTATTTCAATCTCCGCATCTACTTCCTTCTGGTAGTTCGCTCTAAGATTGGCAGCGAACCGCTCTGGTTTTACATCTGCCGCATCTACAATCGCTCTATCAGGCTGAAAATACTTAAGCACATCTGAAAACCGTTCAACCATGATTTCATTCATCGTACGCATTTTTCTACCTTCGTCTATCTCGCTCGCGGTCATCTCCACCAAATAAACCTCAGTCGTTTCTTCTATGCGTTCCGCCAGATATTCCCGCTTTGCAGGGCTCAATCGTTTCGAATCTTTCACACCCAGCTCTTCCAATCCCTCAAAATTCAAGACCCCTGCAACAAACATTGCGCCTATCACGGGACCTTTACCCGCTTCGTCAATTCCTATCTCCCTCATCTTTCTTTCTTCCTTCGGGCTTTCAATTCAATCAATATCTATGGTCTCTTCTTGGTTTTGCACCTTAGCTTGTTAAATCTTCATATGCAGAAGTAGCAGCAATAGCACCTTCTGCGCACGCCACAACAACTTGTCTCACGCCCCCGGTTATGTCTCCCGCGGCGTATACTCGCTCTTGGTTCGTCCGCTGGCTTTTATCCGTGAATATGTATCCAGCTTTGTCAAGCTTCACATCCATTTGCGTTGCTAATGCATTTACCGGTTCCTCGCCGACATATACAAACACGCCATCTATCGAGAGTTCATCCTCAAGCCCTCTCTCTTTATCGTATCTAACTACACTTCCCACTGCTTTATCCCCTTTTATCTCCTTCACCACGGAATTCCACAAGATATGCACACCGGCCTTTTCCAGTTTTTTCTGTAAATACTGCTCCGCCCTGAGTTCATCTCTTCTATGGATTAACGTTACCGCGCAGCCGACGTTTTTTAGATACAACGCTTCTCTAACTGCTGAGTTCCCGCCGCCTACCACTATTACCGACTTATCTTTGAAGAAGAATCCATCACATGTAGCACAATACGATACACCCCGTCCAAGAAACTCATCTTCTCCTTTAACGCCCAGTTTCCGTTTTTTAGTTCCTGTGCACAGAACCACCGCATTTGAGCGATACTGGTCTTTCTCCGTAAAAATAAGCATTTCACGCTCTTTTTCCATTAGTTCTATCTTGTTAACGCCTTCCAGCTCTTTAATCTCCGCATATTCTGTCGTTTGCGCTTTCATCTTTTCTGCCAGTTCCATGCCACCTATCCTTATGAAGCCAGGATAGTTGTCTATATCTGTTGCCTCATTTGATAACCCGCCGCATATTCCCTTATCAAGCACCAGCGTTTTCAATCCGCTTCTCGCACCAAATATTCCCGCGGTCATCCCTGCAGGACCCGCTCCAACAACAATTAAATCGTAATCTTTTTCTCTGTTCATAAGCTCGAATACTCTGATACGTATGTATGATACAATTAATTTTATAAGCACGTGTATATGATATAAAAGCGGTATGCTCACAAACTCAGGGGCCCGTGGTCTAGTTGGAATGACGTCGCCTTGACATGGCGGAGGTCATGCGTTCGAATCGCATCGGGCCCATTCCCTACAGCGGATGGAACCATCAAAAATAGGGGTTTTATTTTGGCTTGTACCATTTAGTTTCATGAATAAAAATGGCTGCAGACACGCCTAAGATATTTGGCACGTTTGACCTGCATGAGCCACACAGGCTACGGGCTTGGGAAACCTACTTTGGGATTAGGGGATAGGGTTGGTTCGGGTGCTTGGAAAGCAAAGTACCACTCGATACCGGAATCTACTGCGCCATCTCAGAAGATTTACGCAGAGCACAAGCACGCACAAGGAGCGTTTACCTGAGAATACTTTACCAGTTCTGTAAACATACAGGATATGATCCTGATGAGCGGGTAAAACTATCTCCTAAAAAGCGGAAAAACGCATCATGGATTACTGAAGGCGTACAAAAGGATAAGATTATTTATAGGGCTGTGTGTGCAAGAACATTTGAGGAACTAGTAGAAAAGGGATTCTGGATAAGTCCGGAAATCATAAATATCTTTCACAAGCGTTTAGGGGGAATAGAATGAAAGCAGTTGTTACCGGTGGAGCGGGATTCATTGGCTCGAATTTATCGGACGGGTGGGCAAATAGGAATGCAGAAGTCATTCATTATCCCTATGATCTATCAGTGGACTCGATGGAGTTGAATTACCTGTCTGAATGAAGTAAGAATGTATAATTTAGAAAAAGGTTTAAAAGAAATGATCCGGTATTTTTAGGAATGGAGAGGATAAGATTGCTGGTGCTAAAACGCTTCCCAAAAGACCTCGGACTGGTGGTCCTCCTTACATTTATATGCATACCCTTTGTCCTCATTCAACCGTTAAATGAGACACCTGTGCGAATTAATCCTTGTACTGCCCTTAGTGCTCTTCCTACCGGGATATTCGTTGATTGCCGCATTATTCCCGAGAAAAGATGATTTGGATGGGATTGAGCGGATCGCTTTGAGTTTTGGGTTGAGCATTGCAGTTGTGCCACTGCTCGGCCTGACATTGAACTACACACCGTTTGGGATTCGATTATCGCCTGTTCTTATTGTTCTGTCAGTATTTACGATTGTACTTGCCGTCGTGGCGTATGTAAGGAGGAGCAGGATTCTCGAAGAGGAGCGGTTTATGGTTGATTTTGGGAGTGCCTTCACGGCGGTCAAGGAATCATTTCAAAGCAAAGGATACAAAGATTGATAGGATTTTATCCGTTATACTCGTTATAGCCATCGTGCTTTCAATCTCCATGGTCGTTTATGTAATCGTAACGCCAAAAGAAGGCGAAAAGTTCACGGAATTTTACATCCTCGGTCCAGAGGGGAACGCGGAAAATTATCCAACGAATTTGGGCGTAGGAGAAGAGGGAGAGGTAATCACCGGCGTGGTGAATCACGAATATGCTCAGGTCACCTATCAGTTAGGGGTGCAGCGGGATGGAGCGGTTATTGGTGAAGAGTACATTGCACTCGAGCATAATGAGACGTGGGAGTATCCGTTTACCTTTAGGGCGACGAAGGCAGGCGATGACCATAAATTAGAAATCTTATTGTTTAAAACCCCTTTTAGAAAAAGCATTTACGGAAAAGAAGATAAGGAAGAGGTATATCGTTCACTTCATTTGTGGGTGAATGTTGAATGAATCTCGCAATACTAACGGGCAGAAAGGAATTGAATCAGCACGTGAACGACCCATACTATAAAAACTTGTTCTTCTTAGTCTTAAGCAGCGTCTTTAACGTCGCCTGCGGGTTTTTCTTCTGGATGCTTGCAAACTTTTCTTTTAAAAAGAAAGCGTTACCAACAACTTTTTTATCTTCGATAAAAACCTCGACTGAAAATTATCCTCATATTTATTCTTAGCACAGGTTTTCTTTTTCGAAAAGAAAGGGGGGGTTTTAGAAGTAGAGGCCGTCCAACAATTACCCGCAATCAATAGAATACACCTCAGCCATAAATAGATTATTTTCATTCTAGCTTCTGCCGGCATGTCTATTCGGCATTAAACGGTTTAAAACAGGTTGATTTTTATATTAGTAACTCTAATGCTGTAACTACATCCATAGTGGAAGCTAAAAGGTGAGATGATAATATGGCGGTTCGAGAAGATAAGTTGGGGCAATCATGGCTCTTTCCCCCGTGTATTAGTGATTTCATACCAGAAGACCACATCTGCAACCTGGTCGTGGCTGTAATGAGTTGCATAGATGTTGAAGTACCGGGATCAACCGGGTAATCCGGCGTATCCACGGAGGATGCTGCTTCGACTGCTGGTACAGGCGGCTATTGATGGCGTATGGTCGTCTCGGAAGATTGACAAGCTTGCGCACGAGAACGTGGTCTATATGTATTTGGCGGGTAACGAGAAGCCTGACTTCAGAACGATCTGCAACTTCAGGCGGGATAACAAAGAGCTGATTGAAGCTTTCTTCAAGGAGACCGTCACCGTCGCCCGTGACTTGCGGATACTAAAATGGGGGTATCTCGCAGCGGATGGAACGAAGATAAAAGCCAACGCGTCAAATGACTACACGCTGAGCGATGACGAGCTGAAGGAGATTCGGCATATCGTAGAGCGTGGAATCGAGATAAACGAGGAGGAGGATACGCTCTACGGGGATAAGAGGATCGATGAGCTACCGCCGGAACTCAATACGCAGGAGAAGCTCCGAAAGAAGATAAAAGAGCTCGAAGAATCCCACGGTGGTAAATTGAAGTGTGCAGCGAAGAGAATTATCGAGCAGCACGCACTCGGTGATGAGCATAAAAGAGAGCGAATCGAGGATAAGCGCGAGAGAGCGGAGTATGAGCTGAAAGAAGGCAGGCAGGATACCGTTAGCTTAAGCTACCCGGAAGCGCGGTTTATGAAGAACAAGAAGGAGAGAATTGAGTTGCCATATAACCCGCAGAACACCGTGGATCACGATTCGGGAATAATAGTCGCCAATGATGTTACACAGGACTGCACCGATCACCATCCATCAGTTGCAACCCCAAGTTGAGAAGACGGAGGAGAGCGTGGGAGAATTGCCAGAGGATACGAAACTGGGCTTTGATAACGGCTATTTCAGCGGTGCGAACCTGCGATATTTGGAGGAGAAGGGCTTGGATGGCTATATTCCAGACAGCAAGCAGGCGGGGGAGATGAAGGGAAATAAGCCGAAGGACGGCCCGTACTCGAAGGATAAGTTCGAGTATGACGAAGAAAAAGACCTGTTTATATGCCCTAATGGGGAGATACTCAGCAGAAAGGGTGAGTATGAGTATAATGGTAAGCCTCTGTACGCCTATTACGGTGCGAACTGTGGTGAATGCCCGTTCAGATCGGAGTGCACGGGAAAGGGCAAAAAGCGGACAATTACCAGTGACGGCTACGAGGGTGAACGCCGTAGAATGGCTGCGAAAATGCGATTGGACACGGGAAAAGCGGAATATAAAAAGAGGACTGAGACTGTTGAATGGATATTTGGTAACATAAAGCAGAACATGAAGTTTCGTGAATTTCTGACGCGGGGGCTCGAGAGCGTGAGGACTGAGTATAATCTGGTATGCTCAGCCCATAATCTGAAGATAATATGGGGTAAATTGAGTAGAGATGCGGCAGTTATCGGTAAGATTTTGAGATTGGTTACCAATTTGGCAGTGAAGGGCAAGAACTTTTTAGGTTTCCGCCCGGTAATTAACTTGAAGTGTCAATCGTGAAAACTGAATTTGACAGTTAATTCAATCTGAGAGCGCAAATTGAATTAACTGTCAAATTCAGGATATAAGGAGGAAATGAGCTTCAAAGCATTTGTCATAGCGATGTATGAGATGAGCAACGATAGAGTTGCACGAGCAGAGAGGAGAGCCGCGAGGGCCACTGCATAGATACCAGAGGGCTATGCGGTGATAGGCCAGTGAAACCTCCGGGGTTCAGTGGCAGTATATCCACCTCAACGCCTATCTTCTCAAGAAGGCTGAGGTTAGCTTGGGCTTTCTTACCCTGGTTTTATATTCGGAGATACTGTAAAAAGGGAAAGCTTTAAATCTGATTTAAAAAAACAGTAAGAACAGCGTATGGTTTACGAGAAATTTAGGAAAGAGGTAGAAAGGATACTGGAAGAGAAATCGAAGCCGGTTACATGGAATGAGATAAAAGAGAGTTCAACGAAACTGAAACAGAAAGCGCCGTATCACGTGTATGTGCAGAAGCTGCAGGGCGACATCGGCTTGGTGCGGTTCAAGCATGGACAGAGAACGGTGTGGGCATTACGAAGATGGTTTGAGGACGGTAAGTTCAGGGAACTCTTACCTAATAAGGTACGGTTAACGATTTTAAGTGTTAAGAGCACGTATGCAATTGCCGCAAATGAATACTGGGAACTGAAACGGATTTATCCGTTAGAGGCCGGGTTACATAGATGGGACGTGATAAGAGCAGACGTAGCGGAGTTCTTCTCTGAAGAGGACAAAAGACCGGAGAGTATAAGGCTAAAAGGAGACGGGATGGAGTACGTACGGAGTATAGAGTCTGATGAAGAGCGAATAAGAATCGCGGAAAAAATAGTGGAGAGTGGGGAATTCCTGCACACCGATGCCTGGAAAGGGAAGACGCTGGGTTTGACCAAGCCGAGGTTCAGATGTTTTTACTTCTATGATAATTCCTTTTTACTTGGTTGTAGTTAAGGCGTTGTAAACGGTGCGCAGGCACACCGCCAAAGAAGCCAGATCCGTGCTCAGTTCCGCTCATAAAACTTAAATCGCAAAACTTTTTCTTAGGACGGGAGAAAAAGAAAAAAGAAAAGGAATTAGAGTTGTATGGTCTTGAGGCTGCCAAGAACAGAGTGAATATAATATCCGCAAATAGAATACGCGCCATAATATTAGTGCGTAATTTACATGCAGTCTGTTCGTTCTAACCTGCCGTGGATAGCTGATTAACCTAACGGATTATTGAGGCCACCAATTTATAGCAATCACCCCTGTATGGTCCACCCAAACTTATGCACATGTATATATTCTCACCTTCTAATGGATAGTCTCCTTCGTCATGTCTAAGATATTTCTCTTCAATTTCTGGATCTGTTACTACAAGATTATAATGTTGCCCATTGTATGAAAATAATGCTCTCACTTGTTTTTTTATTCCCTGACCATAATCAGTGAGTAAGAGCCTAATTTTTACTTGATCTACCTTGATGAAAAGCAAAGAAGATTCTTGTGGATTTTGTTCTAAATAATTCGCATCTATTCGATCCGAGGAAGGATGTTTATTTGTCCAAATAGTCGAGGGATTATCACATAAAGCATCTAATTCATCCTTTGAATATTCTCCTCTTTTCCACCAATGTTGATTGGAAATGAGAATATTTTCTGGTTGGTAAGTTTCCGGTTGCACTTGTTCAAAAGGTATTTCTACAATATCTAATAACTCAACAGATTCTCTATTTTCATAACGAATGTCGCTTACTCTAAGTTCCCCTGTCACTCTATTGCTAATTGGCCTAATCCATTCACCAGTGCTATCCTCCTTTCCTGCAACACATCTGCCCCCCCATTTTCTTGAATTTGCTAAGCAGATGATTTCTTTATAAAACATGTTAGGTTTTACAAATGAATAATGCTTATTTCCGTTTTGTGCTCAGCTAAATATTCGGCAAGTAATCGTCTATGACAAAATTTTGGACTCGATTCACTACATAATAGGCAGGCATTATTAAAGATGGAATAATCAATATCTTTTAAAATATTTCTCTTTTCTAAAATATCAAAATATCTTTTCTCATATTCATTCCAAGTGATATTTCTCTTCTTATAATTTTTTAATAAATCTTCTGTTGGCGCGCAATCGAGCATATGAATATATTTTATATCGCCTATCTCATTTAGGAAATATTTAAAATCTTCCATTTTGGTAAAGCCTGCGAGTTGGGACGTATTATTAAGCCTTATATCGATTATCTTTTCCACATTATTTTTTTTTAATATTTCAAAGAATTTTTTTGCGCTCTTTTTAGTAAAGCCAATTGTATATAGTTTAATAGTAGAGTCAGATTGGACATTTTTATTTTCTAATTTTTCAACCATACTCTTTCTCCCGTTTTCAAAAATATGGAATACGTTTACACCTTCTCTAAGTAAGCTTTGTGCAATTAAATTATGACGATGGCACTTATACGGGTCTTTTTCGGTACACATTATTGCCACCTTCTTCTTTTTTGTGAGTTCAATTAATGACGATAATCCTTCTTTATACCAGTCTTTTTTCATAACTTCTTCATATATAATCTTTCCTTTTTTATAACAGCTCTCGTCCTTTGGTCTACCTCCAAGAACATTTCCCATAAACACATATTTGATTCCAACGTTTTCAAGTTCTTCCTTAAGTTTTGTCGTGTTAAACTGAGGAGCATATTTACTAAAAGGAATACTCCTCACGTCAACCAAAACCTCCATACAGTCTAATAAGCGCAAAAACTTTTCGTATTCAAGAGTACTGTGTCCAACAGTATAAACGATGGGGTGAGTTAAAGGTAGATTTGATTGCATTTTTTGTTTAATAATTTTTTATTCTACAATTAAAAATAACTTTTTAACCCCCTCTGCGGCCTACCACTCAGCAAGCCTCTGTAAATCGTCCTTTGAAGTAATACCGAGCGATACCAACGCGCTTATTAAAAATACATCAAAACAGACGATTTTATGGACTGAACGCCTTGTATAGCGGTGTAACTGTTTCAACACTTTCCACTTTTTAGTCCGGCTATAAAAATGTAATTCGTTGGTCACGTTTTCCACTTCTACGACAGCAAATGCCAATTCTTTTGTGATCAGAGCGTTTGCGTGGGTCACGATATGGACGTGGAGGAAAAAGGCGAGAGCATAGAAATAAAAGGGGACAAGGTTTATTTCGTTTTAGAAGTGACAGAGAGAGCCCAGGGCGAGTTTATATGGGAAAAGAAAC
>Ga0307380_10009716_pt1 | contig 12178 bp, 15 predicted proteins | sample UN3MG_FD_202239 | JGI IMG/M metagenome (GOLD analysis project Ga0307380, IMG submission 202239) | Soil microbial communities from Risofladan, Vaasa, Finland - UN-3 | ecosystem: Environmental > Terrestrial > Soil > Coastal area > Acid sulfate soil | place: Finland: Risofladan, Vaasa | collected... | reverse complement strand
GCCGAGCCTCTCCGGCCACGGGCAGCGCCTGCCGAGCATCCAGGGCAGCGTGCCGTCGCTGACGGAGGTCCCGCCGGGCTGCCCGTTCCACCCGCGATGCCCCTACCGCCGGCCGGGCCGATGCGACGTGGGCGGCCCCCCGCCGCTGGAGCCGATGTCCGACGGCCGAAAGGTCGCCTGCATCCGCGCGGAGGAGATTCGGGAGGAGGTCCCCGCCGTATGATCGCCCCGCACAATGTTTGCAGTTCAGCGGCGGGATGCGGGCCCGCCTCCGGCGACGCCGCGCCGCTGCTATCCGTCCGCAACCTCTGCAAGTTCTTCCCCGTGATGAGCAAGGGGTTCTTCCGCCGGCAGGTCGCGACGGTCCGGGCCGCCGACGACGTCAGCTTCGACCTGATGCCCGGCGAGACGCTCGGGTTGGTGGGCGAGAGCGGCTGCGGAAAGACGACCACCGCGCGGGCCATCCTTCGGGCCCTGCGCCCGACGGCGGGGCAGGTGATCTTCCGCACGAACGGCAGCGCCGTGGACCTGGCGGCCCTGAGCGAGACGGACCTGAAGCCCCTGCGGACGAAGATGCAGATGATCTTCCAGGACCCGTTCAGCTCGCTGAACCCGCGGATGACGATCGAGCAGATCGTCGGCGAGCCGCTGGTGATCCACCGCGCCGCCCCCCGCCGGCGCGATCGGACCGACCGCGTGGCGGAGATCCTCCGCCTGGTGGGCCTCAAGCCCGAGCACATGCGGCGATACCCCCACGAGTTCAGCGGCGGGCAGCGCCAGCGGATCGGCATCGCCCGGGCGCTGATCCTGCGCCCCAGCCTGGTCGTCGCCGACGAGCCGGTCAGCGCGCTGGACGTCTCCGTCCAGGCCCAGGTGATCAACCTCCTGGCCGACCTCCAGGACGAGCTGAGGCTCACGTACGTCTTCGTGGCCCACGACCTCAGCGTGGTTCGGCACATCTCCGACCGCGTCGCCGTCATGTACGCCGGGCGGATCGTCGAGCTGGCGCCCACCGAGGCGATCTTCGAGGATCCCAAGCACCCGTACACGAAGGCGCTGATCTCGGCCGTGCCGCACCCCGACCCCGACATCAAGATGAAGTTCACGCTCTCCGGGGAGGTGGCCGACCCGGCCCGGCTGCCGTCGGGCTGCGCGTTCCACCCTCGGTGCGGCGAGCGTTTCGGTCCCTGCGACAAGCATCGCCCGGAGCTGGGGGCCCTCGACCCCCATCGCCGCGTGGCGTGTCACCTGTTCGAGGTGTAGTATGGTGGCCTGCCCGCTTCAGCGGGCAGGTCTTACGGAGTACCCACGAATGCGACCCACGACCCCCTGCCTGCTGCTGTCCCTGACCCTCTCCCTCTTGGCCCCTGCCGCGGACGGCAAGCCCGCCAAAGGCGGGCGGAAGGACCGCCCCACGTCGCCCCCCGACCCGCCCACCAGCCACTACGAGAAGCGCGAGCTTCGCGGCTGGACGCTCCGGGTGAACAAGGACCTGCTCGCCAAGGAGCACGAGAAACTCTACGCCGACGTGCTGGCCGAGTTGGGGAGCCACTTCTACCGCATCGAGCGGGCCGTGCCCGCCAAGGCCGTCGCCGAGCTGAAGAAGGTGGTCCTCTGGGTGGAGTACGACAACCCCAAGGCCCGGCACGCCCACTACCATCCCTCGGTCGGGTGGCTGAAGGCCAACGGCTACAACACCGACAAGGTCAAGTGCGTCGAGTTGGGCGGCGCCAGGAACTTCCTGGCCGCCACGCGGCACCAGCCGTGGATGATCCTCCACGAGCTGGCCCACGCCTATCACGACCAGGTGCTCGGCTGGGAGCAGAAGGACGTGCTGGCCGCCTACGAGGCCGCCAAGGCCGCCGGCACGTACGAGAAGGTGCTGATCTGGAACGGGCGGGTCGGCCGGCACTACGCGATGACGAACCACAAGGAGTACTTCTCGGAGACCACCGAGGCGTACTTCGGAACGAACGACATCTACCCGTTCGTCAAGGCGGAGCTGCGGACGCACGACCCGAAGATGTTCGAGCTGCTCGGCAAGTTGTGGGGCGTGGAGGAGTAGACCTCCCCCCAAATTCGGGGACAGATACTTTTTTTCGCCGCGAAGGAAAGGTATCTGCCCCCGAGTTTGCCGTTCGCGGCGCGTTGCGGGACGGCGCGGAACACCTGACGTAAGGTCGGGCGAAACCCTTGCTCGATCTGCGTTTATCCGCGTTCATCCCTGCTTTCCTTTCTGGATTCATGGGGCAAGTTTCGCTGTGGCGCTATTGACACCTGCGGGCCCGATGGGCACAATGCTACCGTTGTGCCGGCAGGTGGTTTGGGGAAGCGTTTTCCGATCTGTCGGCAGCAGGCCCGGTAAGCAGCCGGGCGGCTTCGTGGGATTCATCAGGCAGGGCCACGCCTTGAAACCAACTCCCCCCAAAGGTTGTTGCTTGCCCCGGGCTTGGGGCGTCTGCCTGCGTTTCTCCGGCCGACCCCAATGCTTCGCTGTCTGAAGGAGCAGCCATGCCGACCGGCACCGTGAAGTGGTTTGACAGTGCGAAGGGATACGGCTTCATCACGTCCGACGACGGCACCGACCTGTTCGTCCACTACAAGGACCTCGACGGCGATGGCTTCCGCTCGCTCGAAGCCGGCCAGGCGGTGGAATTCGAGGTGGCCCAGGGGAACAAGGGCCCCAAGGCCGCCAACGTCCGCAGGAACTGACGCACCCAGACGCTGACGGAGGGGGCGCCCGGCCCCAAACCGGGGCGGAAACCGCCCGGATCCACGGCGCACGAGTTCAGCCGCCGCGGTTGGGGTCTGCGCCGGGGGGGCTTTGGCCGGGCTTGCCGGCCTCTTCCAACTTCAGGGCGGCCGAGTTGATGCAGTACCGCAGGCCCGTGGGCTTGGGGCCGTCATCGAAGACGTGCCCCAGGTGGGACCCGCAGCGGCTGCACGTGATCTCCGTGCGCACCATGTCGTGGCTGCGGTCGACGGATTCCTCGACGCGGTTGCCGTCGGCGGGCGTCCAGAAGCTCGGCCAGCCGCAGCCGGAATCGTACTTCGTGTCCGACAGGAACAGCTCCTGCCCGCAGCCCACGCAGCGGTAGGTGCCCTTCGTCTTGGTCTGGTAGTACTCGCCGGTGAAGGCCGGCTCGGTGGCCTTCTGGCGCGTGACCATGTACTGCTGCGGGGTAAGCTGGGCCCGCCACTCCTCGTCGGTCTTCACGATCTCATGTCTCATCGCACGCGTTTCCTTGGGGCCCTCGGCCGGGCGCGGGGGGGCGGCGTCTCTCCGGCCACAACCGTCGGCCGATGCCAACACCGTCGCGCAGAACGCCGTGACGAGGCCCTGCAGGGCTGTTCGTTTCATGGTTCCGGTCTCCGCTTCTCGCTTCATTGTAGCCTGCCGGTCGTGCGGTACTATGATGGAACGGCCGGAGGTCGTGCCATGAGCTATCGCGTGGAAGGAGTGTCGGAGATCGCCGACGAGAAGGACCTGCGCGCGGAGGTGCTGGATCGCCGCGGCTACACGGCCGTCGTCTTCGGGGCCGACTGGTGCCCCGACTGCCGGCGGTTCGCCCCGACGTTCTCGTCGCTGGCCGAGCAATACGGCGGCGGGCTTGCCTTCTTCCGCGTCAGCACGCAGCGGTGCCCCGACCTGGAGGCCCGCTACGAGGTCGGCCTCATTCCCACGGTGCTGCTGTTCCACGACGCCCAGGTCGTCCGCACGTGGGAGTTCGTCGAGGACCCCGCCGCCTACCGGGCCGTGTTCGATCAGCTCCCGGCAGGCTAGCGGCCGGGGCGGGGCCTTTCAGGCCGACAGGCGCTCGACGCCCTCGCGGAAGACCTCGAAAGACGGTTTCGGCCGGCCTTCCAGGTCCACCAGGCCCCAGGCGGTCTCGACGGGGCAGTCCGGCGAGCCGCATTGCCAGCAGCGGGCCTGGTCCTCCCAACGATAGAAGAACACGCCCAGCAGGGCATCGCGCCGCGAGCGGAAGGCGTCGAACGCCTCGCGGACGAACGCGCCCTGGCCTTCGGGCGTGTGGCCGGGGCCCCAGGTGTGGCGCCACTTGCGGAGCTGACAGTTGGCCACGCCGGGGGCCTCGCCGTGGGCCGCCACGTCGCCGCGGGAGGCGAAGCCCCACTCGTTGACGAGCACCTTCGTGCCGGTCAGCTCGTGCAGCTCGGCGATGCGTCCGGCCCAGTCGCCGGGCGAGCCCGGCGCCCACGTGCCGTAGTAGCCGTCCACGCCGCAGTAGTCCAGCAGGCCGTCGCCGCAGCCGTAGAGGCGCCCGAACAGAAAGTACGCCTTCGGCGCCCCGGCGGGATTATGGCCGACGAGAAGCGACGGGTCGGCGGCCTTCAGCCCCCGGGCCCCCGCGGCGATCAGCTCGCAGGCCTGGCGAGGCGTGAGCGGGCCGGCGAACATCTCGATGTCCAGCTCGTTGGCGATCTGCCACATCGAGACGATCCCCTTCAGGTCCGCCGCGAGCCACTCGCACGTGGCCTGGTACGTCCGGACGTACTGCTCCGAGCCGAGGGGCCCGCACCACTCCGGCAGGCGCGGGGTCCACTTCAGGCGGAGCGTGCCGCCGGCGTCGGGTTCCCACCGGCTGCTCACCGGCAGCGGGCTGACGCCCATGACCTTCAGTCCGGCCGCCCGCCACGCCTCCGCCTGGGCGCGGGCCTTGCGGTAGTCCTCGGAGATCTCGCCGCCGAGGCGGTCGACGAACGGAAAACGGAACCCCTGCCTCACCCAGCCGATGTGGGCCTGGCGGATCCGCGGAACGTCCGCGCCCGGCAGCGCGCTGGTGCCGATGACCATCTCGCTCATGTCGCTGCTCCTCGCCCGCCCCGTTGGCGCCCTACGGGTGCCACCGAAGCACGTTGACCGCCTCGGGGACCTTCTCCCAGACGGCGTCTCCGATCTCCGTTATCTTCTCGAACGTCTCGTCGGGGACCTCGCTGGCCATCGCCTCTGCATTGCGGCGAACCTGCTCGGCGTTGCGCGAGCCGACCAGCACGCTCGTGATGCCCGGCCGGCGGGTGACCCACTGGACGGCCAGGTGCGCCAGCGGCACGTCGGCCTCGGCGGCGAGGGCCTTGAGCCGCTCGACGCCCTTGTGGACGTGCGGCCAGACCTCCGGCTCGAACAGCAGCCCGCGCCGGCGGTGGTCGCCCTCGGGGAACTTCGGCTCGCGGGGGAACTTGCCCGTGAGGATGCCCTCGGCGAGGGTGCTCCAGGTGACCACGGCGATGCCGTGCTCGATGCAGTACGGGATGACGTCCCGCTCCATCTGGCGCCAGAAGAGGTTGTAGCACAACTGGTGGGCGTCGATCCTGCCGACCTCGGCGACCTGCTCCATCTCCTCGACGGTGAAGTTGCTCACGCCGACGGCGCCGACCTTCCCGGCCTCCTGCGCCGCGACGATCGCCTCCATCGGCGGGCGCATGTCCCGCCCGGTCATCGGCCAGTGAATGTAGTACAGGTCGATGAAGTCCGTCCCCAGGCGGCGGAGGCTCTCGTCGATCTTCAGCGCGTAGCACGCGCGGCTCAGGTCGCCCCAGCACGGGAAGCCCTTCGTGGCCACGAAGACCTCATCCCGCCGGCCGGCGATCGCCCGGCCGACCAGTTCCTCGCTGTGCCCCCGGCCGTACGCCTCGGCCGTGTCGATGTGGGTGAAGCCCACCTCCAGTGCCGTCCGCAGGGCGTCGAGGGAGTCGGCGTCGTCCTGGGGGCCCCATTCCCCGCCGTACGACCAGCAGCCCAGCCCCACGATGCTGAGGTCCTTGTCCACCGGGTCGATCCGCACGCTCTTCATGCCGGCCTTGTCGCTCACGAACACGTCTCCTCGTTCGCCTCGCCGGCGCGGGCGAGGCCGTAAGTCCATTGGTTCCCGCTTTCGTCCGGGTCCGCGCGGGCTACAGATACCACACCCGCCCGGCCAGCGGTAGCGCCATGTCGGGGGGCCGGCGCTCGTGGCACCCTCAACCGGGCGCCAATCCCGACGGCACGTCGGGCGCGAGGACCGGGCTGCGCTTCCGCCAGGGCGCCCCCCCGCCAACGGTGGAGGGTGGGGCACTCACACGAAGCGCCGCAGACCCACCCTCAAGAGTTGGCCGCAGGGCACCCGCCGGGGTCATCGCCGTAGTCGCCCCCCGGGCATCTCCCATCCGCGAAGGACTCTTGAGGGTGCCACGCAAGGAGTTGTGGGTGCCGGCTCCATTGCCAGACCCATCCCCAAGCTTCGCTGAGAGTGCCACCCAAGAAGGCCTGTGTTTGTCACGGAGCGCATGTACGGTCATGCACCCCCGGACATGGGGCCGCCGGCGCTCGTGGCACCCTCAACCGGGCGTCGATCCCGAGAGGACATTCGGCGCGCGGACCCGCGTGCGCTTCCATCACGGCGCCCGATCGCCAACGGTTGAGGGTGGGGCACTCGAACAGATGCCACCGACCCACCCTCCTCAAGAGTTGGCCGCGTCACGCGTCCGCTGTGGCCATCAGCGAGGTCAGCCGTCGCGCATCGCCCGTTTGCGAACGACTCTTGAGGGTGCCACGAACGACGTGGGGGGGCTGGCTCCATTGCCAGACGCACCCACAAGCTTCGCTGAGAGTGCCACCCAAGCCGTGCCACCCGCGGATCGGACCTGGGTCGGCCGGCGCCATGTTGGCAGGGCCGGTCACCACGGGTTGGGGCCGACCAGTACGGTCCGGCCGCCGAGGCCGGGGGGGATCCGCCCCACGACGGTTCGCGCTTCGGCCTGGTCGTCGCACAGGACGAACAGGCCGCTGCCGCTGCCGGTGAGGCCAACGGGCAGCCCCACGGCCTCGCGCAGAAGCTCGTGGACGCGGCGAAGTTCCCCGCTGACGGCCAGCGCCGGCGCGGCAAGGTCGTTGCGCAGGGCGCTGCGCCAGGCGGCGGGCGGAGAGCCGGCCAGGTCCTCCAGGGCAGGCAGCCGCGGGCCGGCGTCGGGCGGAGGCAATTGGTCGAAGCGGCGGTATACTTCGGCCGTCGAGCACGCGACGCCCGGCAGGTGCAGCACGGCGACGAACGGGTGGACATTCGCCGGCTCGATCCGCTCGCCGCGGCCGGTCATCCGCGCCGCCGGAGGGCCCAGGAACAGAGGCACGTCGCTTCCCAGCCGCGCCGCCAGCCCGGCCAGGCGTTCGGCGGGAAATCCCAGGCTCCACAGTTCGTTGAGCCCGTCCAGCACGGCGGCGGCATCGGACGAGCCGCCCCCCAGCCCCTTGCCCGGGGGGATGGCCTTCGTCAGCGACAGGTCGGCGCCGGGCACGTCGCCGGCGGCTTCGGCCAGCAGGCGGGCCGCACGCAGGGCAAGATTGCTCTCGTCCGGCCCGCAGTCGGCGCCGTCGCAACGGAAGGCGATCCGCCCGTCCTCGCGCGGTCGCAGGAGCACCAGGTCGTACAGCGTCACCTTCGCGACGATCGAGTCGAGGCCGTGGTAGCCGTCCTCGCGGCGCGGGCCGACCCGCAGGTCGAGGTTGATCTTCGCGGGCGCGGCCACGTGCAAGGCCCCACCGTGCAGCTCCTCGAACCGCTCGCGCGGCGGCAGAAGCTCCGGGATATCAGGCTGGCCTGTCATGGCCCTATGAGGTCTCCTTCCGCCGCGGCCTGGCGGTCAGCGCCCGCGGGTCTCACCGAAGCCCGTGCCTCCTCAGCAGCTCGCAATCCGCCAGCAGCTCGCCCGCCGGGCGGTCGGCGACGATGCGTCCTTCGCCCAGCAGCGCCGCCCGCACCGCGAGCTGCCGGGCCATGTCCTGGTCGTGCGTGACCAGCAGCATCGCCTCGTCGCGGGCGGCCAGCGCGTCGATCAGCCGCTGCCGCCCGCGGGCGTCGAGGTTGGCCGTCGGCTCGTCCAGCAGGAGGACGTCGGGCTTCATCGCGAGCACGGCCGCCAGCGACACCAGGCGCTTCTCGCCGCCGGAGAGCTTGTAGGTGATCCGCTGCTCGTAGCCGGCCAGGCCGAGGTCCGCCAGGGCCCCCTCGGCGGCGGCGATGGCCTCGTCGTGGGACAGCCCCAGGTTCACCGGCCCGAAGGCGACGTCCTCGATGACGGTCGGGCAGAAGAGCTGGTCCTCGGGGTCCTGGAAGACGAGCCCGGCCCGGCGGCGGACCTCGCGGAAGTCCGCCTCCGTTCGCCGCGGGCGCCCGAAGGCCTCGATGAGCCCGGCCCGCACGGGCAACAGGCCGACGATCAGGTGCAGCAGCGTGGTCTTGCCGCTGCCGTTGGCGCCCAGCAGCGCGACGCGCTCGGCGGGGCCGACGGCGAGGTCCAGGCCGCAGAGCACGGCCGGGGCGGCGTCGTACCCGAAGCCCACGCCGGCCAGGCGGAGGAGCGGGGCGTCTACGTCCATTGCAGCAGCCCCATCGCGCAGAGCAGCCCGGCGGCGGCGAGGGCGAACAGGCCGTCGCGCCGCGCCAGGGCGAACGGATCGACCAGGACGAACCGCCCGGTGAAGCCGCGGCACTTCATCGCCGCGAGGACCCGCTCGGAGCGGTCGAAGCTCTTGACCAGCAGCATCCCGACAAGATACCCGACGCTGCGATACGTGTGCACGGTCATCCGCGGGCGAAAGCACCGCACGCGCATCGCCCGCCGCAGCCGCCCGTACTCGTGGTGCAGCACGTCGATGTACCGCACCGTGAAGAAGTACAGGTGGACCAGCTTGTTCGGCACGTGCAGGGCCGTCAGCGCCCGGCCGAACGTCATCGGCTCCAGCGTGCTCAGCATCGCCGTCAGCAGCAGGACGATGGCGTTGGCCTTGACGGCGACGGTGGCGGCCAGGAGCAGGCCCTCCCGCGAGAAACTCAACGGCCCGGCCTCCAGCAGCGGCACCCCCGGCACCGACACCGGCAGCAGCACCACCAGCAGGAGCATGAAGGCGTTCAGGCCGACCATGCGCCTGCCCACCGGCCCCGCCGGCAGCCGCGCCGACAACGCCAGCCCCGCTCCCGCCGCCAGGCCGACGGCCAGCGCGCCCGGCCGGTCGGCCAGCGCGACCGCCACCGACCCGGCCGCCGCCGCGATGATCCGCAGCCGGGCGTCCAGCCGATGCACGAACGAGTCGCCTGTAGAGAAGGTCTCACAAACCATTGGCACCCCGATGGCACAACTCTCTGAGTTGTGTCTCCTTCACAGCTCAGGAAGCTGTGCCGGCCCGCTCGGCCTTTCGGCGCCGCAGGAGGATCGCCAGGCCCGCCAGGCCGAAGATATACCCGATCCCCCCGATCACGTCACGGATGCGGACGCGCTGTTCGTAGGCCTCCAACTCGCGCCGGACGGTCTGGCGGACTTCCCGCCGCAACGCCTCCACGGACACGGCGAGGGGCTCGGAGGGGGCCGTCGCGGCGGCGGGCCGATGCGCCGCGGGCTGCGTCTGCGGCGAGGGGACAGCCGCAGGCGCCCCCCCTGCCGCTGGCGGCAGCGACGCCGGCAGGTCGGCCGCGCTCACCTTGCACTCGGCGCGATGGCCGTCCTCGGTCTCGATGACGAACCGATGCTCGCACCGCCGCGCCGGCGTGTAGGCGAAGCGGCCTTCGGCATCGGTCTTCGTCTGCGCGAGCGGCCGGCCCGCAGCGTCGAGGACCTCGACCGGGAGATTCTGCGGCCGGCCCCCGCCGGTGAAGTAGGCCTCGCCGCGGATCGTCGGGCCTTCCGCCCAGGCGAACAGGTTGACCTTGTGCGCCGTCGCGGCCGCCGGCGCGACCCACATCGCCGCCGCGACCGCGGCCCGCGTTGCCCATGTCACTCGTCGTTCCGTCATCCGCTCGCCTTTCCGCGGGAATGGGGACAGGCTACTTTTCCGCCCGCGCCGGCGCGCGGAGGTCGAGCAGTTCGGGCTTGACCTTCCGCAGGAAGCCGGCGACGCACCCGGTGATGAGGCCTTCGATGACGAGGACGGGCACGTGCGCCAGCAGGACGGCCTCGGCGACGGCGGTAAACCTCCGCCCCGTGGTGATGAGGGCCGCACAGGCCAGCAGCCCGCTGAGCAGCACCGCCCCCCCGCCGGCCAGGGCCCCGCAGAGAAAGGTCACCTTCGGCCCGTGCCGGCGAACGCCCCAGGCGAAGAGGTAGTGGCACGCCACGGCCGGGGCGGCCATGACCGTCGTGTTCACGCCAAGCGTCGTCAGCCCGCCGAAGCCGAAGAGGATCGCCTGGAGCAGCAGCGCCACCAGCAGGGCCGGGAAGGCCGCCCACCCCAGCACCACGCCGGCCAGGCCATTGAGCACCAGGTGCGCCTGCACCGGCCCGACAGGCACGTGGATGAGGCTGGCGACGAAGAACGCCGCCGCCAGCACGGCCGTGCGGGGGATGTGCTCGTCGTCGAGCCGGGCCAGCCCGACGGCCACGCCGCCGGCCGCCGCGATGCCGCCGCCGATCAGCACCGGCGCCGAGAGGATGCCTTCGGAGATGTGCAGTGTCGGCCTCCCGGGGCTACTTCATGTCCACCGTTCGCACCCAGATCAGCCCGCCCTGCTCGACGTCGGCGTCCTGGCCGTCGGGGGCCTTGATCTTCTCGTCGCCGTCGATCAGGGCGGCGAACGCCCACCACCCGGCCTTGGGCATCGCGTAGCAGAACGTGCCGTTGGCGTCGGCCTTGATCACCTGCGTTACGAACGCGTCGCACGGCGGGGCGACCTTCCGGCCGGCGTTGCGGTACTCGACCTCGACCTCGGCGAACGGCACGGGCTTGCCGTTCTTCCGGACGATGCCGCGGAAGACGTTTCCCGTCCACAGGCCGTACGGACGGACCAGCGGCTCGATCTCCACGGGGAAGCCCACCATCGCGTCCCAGCCCTCGCCCTGGTCGAAGGCGTTGACGACCACCTTGGTATAGTGGACGATCCTCTTGCGCTCGGCGGGCTCCCAGTAGGGCGCCGGCTCGAGGTAGAACACGTGGTCGCCCGGGCGCGTGACCTTGAAGGACGCCGCAAAAGCCGACTTTCCTTCGACCTTGCGCGGCTTGAGGCTCGCCAGCAGGTCGGTCTTCCGCCCGCCGACGAGCACGCCGAACTGCCGCGGGGTGCCCATCTCCATCACGGGCCCGTCCTCCATCGGATGGGTGAACAGGATGTCCAGCTCCACCGTCCGCCGGTCGGGCGCGACGTTGTCCTGTGAGGGGACAAGCACCTGGAAATGCGACCATGCCGCGGCCGCCACGAGTCCCAGCACCGCCACCACCAGCAGACCCCGCCGGGCCGCTCCGCTTCCGATTCGCCTGGCCATTTGCATGATTCCTTCCGGGAGTCCGGGCGGGCGTGGCGGTGCGCGGATGCGCAACGCCGCGCCGCGTTCGTAATACGAATTAAGTAGTGATTATTACGGACTGGGCCATCGCCGTCAAGGGACTTGGTCGGGGAAATCGGGCCCTTGAGCCCGCAGGGGACAGTGATCCACCGTCAGACCTCGGCCGCGGGCAGTCCTCGTGGTCCGGCCGCGGGCCTCATCGGCCCGATGTCATCGAGTCAGGCACTGACTTGTCGAGAGATGCTTCAGTCGCGTACGGCGAGGTTGGAGGAACGGGCCGCGGCGTCTCCTGCGCCCGGAAGCGGTTCGAAAAGGGGCACGCCCATTTCCGCCCGCTTGGCGTAGATCTGCACATTCGCGGCCTTGTCGCTCTGATAGTCCTCCTCGTATTCCTCCACCGGCGCAAATCGACTGGGTCGAAAAGCACGCATACACCCGCCTCCCTTTCCGTTTGCCGGTTCCCTCCACAGGAACGGCAACGTGTACGTCGGGCCTCCTGCCCAACCTCCTGGCGACATGTTATGTACTATTCTCCGTTTGCGGCCCTGTCCTGACAAGGGAGAAAATGGAGATTTTGGCGGGGCTTCACGAAGGCTTGTCGTCTCGCGGAAGGAGGACGTTCATCCTGCACTCGGCCGCAAGGTCCAGGAACTCGTGACGCTCGAGGTCGCCGAGCTCCTTGCTGCGCGCGTCGAGCTTCTCGTTGAACTTGATGCACTTCTCCTGCATGGCCTCGTGCGTCTCCTGCGAGCCGCCGCACAGCGCGAAGTTCTTCCCGCGGGTCACGCGGACCTCGCCATCCGACTCGTCCAACCCCACACCGAGCAGCTTGGCCTTGCGACGCTCTGAAACCACGCGGAAACTCCTTCCGGATATTGCGGACGTACCGATCCATTGTATCGCCTCGGCGCCG
>Ga0307380_10009714_pt1 | contig 12179 bp, 9 predicted proteins | sample UN3MG_FD_202239 | JGI IMG/M metagenome (GOLD analysis project Ga0307380, IMG submission 202239) | Soil microbial communities from Risofladan, Vaasa, Finland - UN-3 | ecosystem: Environmental > Terrestrial > Soil > Coastal area > Acid sulfate soil | place: Finland: Risofladan, Vaasa | collected... | reverse complement strand
CCATCAGGCGTTCAACTGGCGACACGGCAACGGATTGATCACAGGCGTGCATGGGAGCGAATATCATGATTCGGATGAAAAAGATACTGGTGCCGACGGATTTCTCGGACTACTCGGCGCACGCGCTGCAGTACGGGCTGTCCTTCTGCCGCGAGTTCAACGCGGAGCTGATCCTGCTGCACGTGATCGAGGATCCGTTCTATCCATCGAACGGCGCCACGTTCGGGTTCAACGTCGAGGAGTTCTTCCGCCGGATGGAGGAGGAATCGTCGAAACGGATGCTCGAGCTGGTGCCGACGGAAGTCGAGAAGGAGATGCCGGTTGAGCGGATCGCCATCCGGGGCACGCCGTTCCTCGAGATCATCCGGCTGGCCAAGGAGCGCGACGTGGACATGATCGTGCTGAGCACGCATGGGCGGTCCGGCCTTGCCCACGTGCTGATGGGCAGCGTGACGGAGAAGGTGGTCCGCAAGGCGCCCTGCCCGGTGCTGGTGGTGCGGCGCTCCCAGCATGAGTTCATAATGCCGTGATAATGCGGAATTCAGAAAGGGAGGAAGAAGGCCACAAAGGCACAAAGGCACAAGGAGCACGAAGAAGAAGCAAATGACTCACGATCCGCCTATTCCTCGTGTCCTTTGCAGTTTCGTGCCTTCGCGGCCTTCCATCCTCTGAATCCTGAGTCCACTACTTCTGAGGATTTGTTTTGGCTAAACAGGCAAAAGAAGGACTTCATCCCGATCAGGTAGTCGCCGAGGCTGCGAAGGGCAGGGTGCGCCCGATCTACCTGTTGTACGGCACGGAATACTATTACCGGCGGGCAATCATCTCGGCGCTGCGGCAGGAGCTGTTCAAGGACGCCGAGCCGGGGATGTGCCTGAGCGAGTACGACGGCAAGAGCAAGGAACTGGCGGTCGGCCGCGTGCTGGATGACGTGCGGACGCTGACGTTCTTCGGCGGGATGCGGCTGGTGATCGTTGAGAACGCCGATGGCTTCGTGTCGGAAAACAAGGACGTGCTTGGCCGGTACGCGAAGGCGCCGTCGAAGACGGGCTGCCTGGTGCTCCTGTGCGACGAAGTGCCCGACCAGCGCTGGGTGTTGGCGAAGGAAATCGATGCGCACGGCGCGCAGGTGGCGTGCGTGACGCCGAAATATGGCCCGCTGCTCGCCTGGATGAAGACCCGCGCCCGCGAGCTCGGCAAGAACCTCGCCCATCCCGCCGCACAGGCGCTTTCCGACATCGTCGGCCCCGACCTCGCCCAGCTCGATTCGCACATCCAGATGCTCGTCACCTACGTGGGCAGCCGCAAGTCCATCGAAGAGCAGGACGTGCTCGCGGCCGTCGACCAGGAAAAGGTGACCGAAATCTGGGACCTGTTGGACGGCGTGGCATCGAAGAACGCGAGGAAAGCCTTGGAAGCGTTTGACCGCCTGCTGCCGAAAGCGGGGATGGAATCGGCGCGGCTCGCCTCGATCAGCGGCACCCTGCTGAAGCTGCGGACCGTCAAGAAGATGATGGACACGATCCGCGACGAGCAGAAGGTCATCCAACGGCTCAAGATGCACCCGTACGCCGCGAAGAAGAGCATCGAGCAGTCGCGGCGGTTTTCGTGGCAGGACCTCGACCGCGGCCTGCGCGGGGCGCTCGAAGCCGACATCGCAATCAAGAGCAGCCGCATGGAACCGCGGCTCGCCGTAGAAACGTTCATCGTGGAACTGTGCAGAACGAACGAGTCTTGACTAAAGGCATCGTAGGGGCAGGCCGCCCCGGCGTCTTCGCCGGACAGGGCCGAAGGCCCGTGGCGTTGCCTGCCCTTCATCGGCAGGCCGATTATGTTCCGGGCAGGCAACACGCTCGAAGACTCGCGCGGCCTGCCCCTACACGATCACTGGATAATTGATGAACAAAGCAGTCCATTTCGGTGCGGGTAATATCGGCCGCGGGTTCCTGGGCCAACTGTATTCGCAGTCGGGCTGGGAAACGGTGTTCGTGGAGGTCGATCAGCGAGTGCTGGACGCGCTGAACACGCGCCGCAGGTACAGGATCGAGATCCTGGGCGACGAGAACTACTTCGTGGACGTGACGAACGTGCGCCGGGTGGACGGGCGCAGCATCGGCGCGGTGGCGGACGAGATCGCGACGGCCGACATCCTGGGCACGTCGGTGGGCGGTGCGATTCTGAAGCACGTCGCGCCGGCGATCGCAGCGGGGCTGTCGAAACGAGCCGCACGATCCGCGCCTCCGATCAGCATCCTCATCTGCGAGAACCTCCTCGAGGCCGGGCGCATCCTGAAGGAGCTGATCCTGCAGCACGCCGACAACGCCTGCCGCCGGTACGTGCAGACCAGCGTGGGATTCGCCGAGACCGTGGTGAGCAGGATGGTGCCGGTGGTGCCCGACGACAAGCGCGCCGCCGATCCGCTCTACGTCGGCGTGGAGGCCTACGCGACCCTGCCGGTCGACTCGCGCGGCTTCCCCTTCGGCTTGCCCGACATCAAGGGCCTCGAGTTCCACGACAACCTCGAGGCCTACGAGGAGCGCAAGCTGTTCACCCACAACTGCGGCCACTGCCTGTGCGCGTATTTCGGCGCGGAGAAGGGGCACGAGTTCATCTGGCAGGCGGTGACGGATCCGGCGATCCGGCCCAAGGTGCTGGCTGCCCTCGACGAGACGAGCCGCGCGCTCATCAGCAAGCACAAGTTCACCGTCGAGCAGCAGCAGGCGCACGTGGATGACCTGCTGGCGCGGTTCGCGAACCGCGCGCTGGGCGATACGGTGGCGCGAGTCGGCCGCGATCCCATTCGCAAGCTCGGCCCGCGCGACCGCCTGATCGGGGCCGCGCGACTCGTCCTCGAGACCGGCGGCGAGCCCCGCAACGTCGTCGCTGGCATCCGCAGCGCACTCCGTTACCGTAATCAGGAGGATCCCGCCGCCGTCCAGCTCGAGCAGATGATCAGCACCCGCGGGGTGGAACACGTGTTGCGGGAGGTTTGCGGACTGAAGGAAGGCGAGAGGCTGTACGAGATGATCATATCGAGCAACGAACACTGAACGCTGAAAGGGGCACATGGTGCGGGCTGATAGACGCCGAAATGAAGCTTATTGAGGAGCACCCATGCTGAACGTAGCCCTCCTGGGCCTTCGCGGGCACCAGGGAATAATACTGGATGGCATTCTGCAGATGAAGGACGTGCGGCTGGTGGCGGTGGCAGACGACGATCCGGCCCTGCTGGACGCGGTGCGGAAGCACCCGGCGGTCACCGGCGAGGTCCGCGCGTATGCCGATTGGCGCAAGCTGCTGGATAGCGAAGACGTGCAGATCGCCGGGGTGACGGGCACCGACGACGTCCGCGCGGGCGTCGCCTGCGAGTGCGCGCGGCGGGGCCTGCACATGATGACGGAGAAGCCGCTGTCGATTGATCTGGCGGGGCTGGCCCGCGTGCGCGAGGCCGTGGCGAAGGCGGGCGTGCGGCTGACAACGATGATCTCGATGCGGTACGCGCCGCCGTTCATCGCGATCCGGAACGCCATTGCCGAGGGGCTGGTGGGCGAGGTGTGCCTGATGAGCGCGCAGAAGTCGTACCGGCTCGGCGGCGACTGCAGTGGCCGCGAGCGCCCGGAATGGATGAAAAGCCGCCGCACCTTCGCCGGGATCATCCCGTTCGTCGGCATCCACGCGCTCGATTACATGCAGTGGACGTCGGGCCGGGAGTACGTGGAGGTGATGGCGTATCAGAAGAACGTGGGCCACCCGGAAATCCGCGAGATGGACGACTCGGCGTCGGTGCTGCTGAAGCTGGACAACGGCGGGTCGGCGTCGGCTCACATGGACTATTGCCGCCCGGCCGCGGCTCCCACGCACGGGGACGACCGCCTGCGCATCGCCGGCAATCGCGGGGTCGTCGAGATGATCAACGAGCAGCCGCCGGTGCTGATCACGCACGAGGGCCAGCGCACGCTCGCGCTGAGCAAGGAGGAGAACCATTTTGTCGATTTCGTGCGCGCGATCAAGTCCGGCGGCAACTGCCTGGCCCCGGAAGCCGACTGCTACCGTATCACCGAGATCGTGCTGAAGGCGCGGGAATCGGCGGAAACGGGCAAGCCGGTGAGACTGGATGATGGGATGAAGGGATGAAGAGATGATGGGAAGGACAGCTCATCCGGGCTCCCATCATCTCTTCATCCCTTCATCTCATCATCATCATCATCATCATCATTTCATGGAACCCCATCCCCCAGCCGTGCGTCTATTCACGCGGGAGCGCAGATCGGCTCGGGCGCGATGCCCGCGGCCGAGGATCCACAGCCAGACGGGAGTGGGAGAGTGGGGGAAGGGGGAGAAGGGGGAGAAGGGGGAAGGGGAGAAAGGAAGATGTCCACTGGGTCCACTTCGTCCACTTGGTCCACTGGTGCGGAATTCCCCAGTAGACGCAGTAGACCAAGCGGACGAAGTGAACTGATATTGTGCCCGAAAACATCCTGCAAGAAATTGTAATGTTTCCTCTTGACATTGTTGCCTGAACCGATATAATTCGACAGCGCACGAGCAAGGACAGGCGAGGGCGCGGATGAAGATAGTGTTTCTGGGGACGCCGGAATTCGCTGTCCCCTCACTCGAGTCGATCATCGCGGCAGGTTACGGCCTGCGGCTGGTGGTCACTCAGCCCGACCGCCCGAAAGGGCGGGAAGGAACGCCGCAACCGCCGCCCGTGAAGCTTGTGGCGCAGGCGCACGCGATTCCGGTTTACCAGCCGGAGTCGGTGAATTCCGAGGAATCGGTTTCAAGGCTTGCGGCCGAGCAGCCGGACGTGCTGGCGGTGGCGGCCTTCGGGCAGATTCTGAGGAAGCGTGTGATCGAGCTTCCGCGAACCGCGTGCATCAACGTGCACGCGTCGCTCCTGCCGAAGTACCGGGGAGCCGCGCCGGTGCCGGCCGCGATTGCCAACGGCGAACGCGTCACCGGCGTCACGATCCAGAAGGTCGTGCGAAAGCTCGACGCAGGCGATATCATCCGGCAGGGTCCGATCCCGATCGGGGACGACGAGACTGCCGGCGACCTGGCCGAGCGATTGGCCCGGCTGGGCGGCACATTGCTCATTGAAGCGCTGCGGGACCTGGAGCACGGCACGGCGCAATTCGTGCCGCAGGACGATTCGCAGGCCACCTCCGCCCCGATGCTGTCCAAGGAAGACGGGCTGATCCGGTGGCTGCAGAGCGCGGAGCAGATTGCCCGGCACGTTCGGGCGATGACGCCCTGGCCGGGAGCGTTTGCGTTCCTGGCGCGAGGCGGGCAGCCGCTGCGGATCACGATCAAGCGGGCGCACGCGGAAAGCGGCGGCACCGAGCAGCCCGGGGAGCCGGGCGAGATCGTGAGCGTCGGCCGCGAGCGATTCGCCGTCAAGGCCGGCTGCGGCGCATTGGCCATCGTTGAGCTGCAACCTGCCGGCAAGCGGCAGATGTCGGCCGCGGAATTCATCCGCGGATATCGCATCACGACAGGAGACCGGTTTGCAGAAGGTTGATTCGGCAATCATCGCCCTGAACAACCTGATCGTCAGGAATCGCCGGAAGAAGGTGAAGCCGGAAAACCTGCTGCTGCTGCTGTCGTCGTGCCTGCAGAATTCGAAGTGCAAGCAGAACCTCGCCCACGAGGTGGGCAACTGCAAGCGGTGCGGCGGCTGCAAGGTGGGCGAGTTGCTGAAGGCGGCGGACCGCGCCGGCGTGCGGCCCTTCCTGGCGACGGGCGGCAAGATCGCCCTGCTGGAAGCCCGCAAGAACGAGATCAAGGCGATCGTGGCCGTGGCCTGCGAGAAGGAGCTTCGCGAAGGAATCCTCGCTGCCTTCCCCAAGCGGGTCCTGGCCGTGGTGAACATCAGGACGTGCGGGCCGTGCAGAGACTGCTCGGTGGACGTGGCCGAGGTGGAGCAGGCCGTGCACGTGCTGCTGGAAGGCGATAACGAGCGTAGAACTCCGGGTGTGCCGGAATGACCAATACTGTGCTGTGTGCCTTTTCCCCAGAAGGAAAGGAGTATTCCTCAATGTCAACGGTGGTCAGAATTGGCAAGATTGGTTGCTTGGCGCTGGTGATGCTTGCCCTGCTGGTGCTTCCGGTAGGCGGGCAGGAGCAGGAAAAAGTGATCGACTTCGGCGGAGGCGAGAAGGCCGCCGAGCCGAAGGCCGGCGAGCCGAAGGCCGGCGAGGTGGCGGCCGAGCAGCCCGAAGCGGGCGCCGCCGAGACGCTGCTCGACCAGCTCGCGAAGGAAGAGAAGTGGCGGCGCGAACGAGCCACCTTCCTCGCCGAGCACTACACGCAGTCGGGCATCGCCCGCTACGGCGAACTCGAGTACGAGCTCGCGAAGACCGAGTTCGAGACGGCCCTCCAGTACGAACCCGCCAAGAAGGAAGCCCGCGAGTACCTCCGCAAGGTGGAGGCAATCCTCGGGCTGCGTCACCCCCACATCATCAAGACCTACGGCGACCAGGTGAAGATCGAGCTGGAGATCGCCCGGCAGGAGATGAAGCTTGGATTCGACAAGGCGAAGGCCCATTTCGAGAAGGGCGAGTTCGACGAGGCGGTCGCCAAGTTCGAGCGCGTCCGCGAGCTGATCCGCTGGCTGGGCCCCCACATGAACGTCGAGCCGTACAAGAGCCAGTCTGAGGAGTTCATCAAGAAGGCCGAGACCGAGCGCACCATGCAGCAGGCCAAGGCGAAGGAAGCCGAGCGCAAGAAGGCCGAGGAAATTGCCCGGATGAACGAGCAGTACCTCAAGGACCGCTACGACCAGAAGATCGCTTACAAGTTGAGCAAGGCACGCGATCTGCTGATGCAGTGCCGCTACAAGGAAGCCCGGTCTATGGCGATGAACGTGCTTGAGGACGACCCGCTGAACGTGGAAGCGATGAAGCTTCGCGATATGACGTTCAACGCCGGCCTCAGCAAGGAACGCGGCGAGACTGCCCGCCACACCACCGAGCAAACGCTGCTGAGCTGGGCGGAGACGAGGGAAGCGCAGGTGCCTTACCGCGACACGCTGATCTACCCGTCGAACTGGGCGGAGATCATCAAGCGCAAGATCGAAGCGATCGGCACCGAGAGTGAAGAAGAGCCCCCATGGATGCCCGACCTGAAGAACAAGCTCGAGACAAAAGTGTCCTTCGATTTCGTTGAAACCCCGCTGCAGGACGTGGTGACTTTCCTCCAGCAGATCACCAACGCCACGATCATCCTCGACGCGAAGTCGATGAGCGGCTTGGCCAGCCCCGAAGTGACGCTGAAGGTGACCGAGATGAAGCTGAGCCAGGCGCTTGACTGGATCCTGAAGCAGGTGGGCCTGCAGTACGCGCTGAAAGAGCAGGCGATCTACATCGGCAATGCCGAAGCAGTCGGCGGCGACGCCCTCCTGAAGCTGTATGACGTGACCGACGTGACACTGGAAATCCGGGACTTCCCGGGCAACCTCCAGGCCCTGCGCGACCGCGTCGGCACCAGCAGCGGCGGCGGCGTCAGCGTCGAAGGCGATGACCCGTGGGGCGGCACCGGGACTGAAGAAGGCGGCGGAACGTTCACCGGTCAGACACTCGTCGATTTCATCAAGAGCACCATCGCTCCCGGTACCTGGGCCGATTCGGACCTTGGTGCCGCGGACGGCGGGTAGCCCTCAACGAACGCACTATGCGTTCATTGGCACGATGGACAGGCCGCTCCTTCCTGACGAGGGGAGGAGCGGCGTCATGTTGGGGAACGATGAACGATGAACGATGAACGATGAACACTGAACACTGAACATCGAACACTGAACATCGAACACTGAACATCGAACATCGAACATCGAAAAAAGAAGTGGTTCTCGCAGTCAGTCCACTCGGTCCACTTGGTCCACTTGGTCCACTTGGTCCACCTGGTTCACGATGATACGAGCATTCTCAATCGGGTTGGCGTTTCTCGCGACGGCGCTGCTGCTGTCTGCACCGCGGCAAGCCGGTGCGCTGGACGTTGTGGTGCTGAAATCCGGCACGCAAATGCGGGGCGAGATCGTGTCGAAAACCGATTCCGTCCTGCGGATCGACCTGTTGCCGGGCGAGATCAGCCTGCCGCTGGGGGACGTCCGCGAGACCAGAACGGAAGACGACCCTGCCTGGTATCTGAACCGTGTGAAGGGACGCGAGCCGGCGGTTGCCGTGGCGATTCTCGACAGTGCGCTGCGGGGCGGGTGCTCGTCGGCGGAGGTGCGGCTCAAGTACGTGCAATGCGCCGCCAAGGCTGCCGAAAAACTACTGGCGGACGACCAGCCGGCCGCCGCCGCCGAATTGTGCGGCCGCGTGCTGCTCGTGCAGCAGGATTCGCCCGCGCTCGCCACGTTGCAGCGCAAGGCGGAGGCGTTGCTGCGCCGGGCAGAGGCGGAAGTGAAGGCACTGAAGGCCGAACTCGGCCGCAACCCGGAAAACGATTACGCCCGGTTCATGCTCGCCGAAACATGGCGCAGGCTGGGCCGGGCCGACGATGCCTGGGCCGAATACCAGGCGATCATCGCCGGAAAGATCGATTTCCCCGGCGGCATGGCAAAGGTGGACGAGCTCAGCCGCATCATCCGCGAGAACCTGAAATTCGACGATCAGGCGGCGGAGACCGCGGCGGCGGAAGCATTGCCGGAAGCATCGCAATCGGCGACGGCGTCGGGGTTCCGGATTTCGTTCCACGATCCCCATCTGGGCAGGCAACTGGCCGAGAGCCTGCCCGCCATCCACGAGCAGGCGGCGAAGGACTTGCAGTGCCCGCCGCTGAAGGAGCAGTGCACCGTCTGCGTGCTCCGCACCAGGCGCGACTTCATCGAGAAAACGGGCAACGCGTTCGGCGACGGGTTCAGTTCGGGCGATTGCGTGTGGACTTATCACGGTGCACGCGGTATACTGAATAACGTGATCCCGCACGAGCTGGCTCACGTGATCATGGGGCGGGCGTTTGGCAAGCTGCCGCCGTGGCTGGATGAGGGGCTTGCGATCCGCCAGGAGGCATCGGCCGGCACGTACTGGGACATGCTGCGGGACGGGCAGGCGCTCGGCGTGCAGAGCCTTCTCGCGCACCGGAAAAGCACCAGCAAGCAGGAAAACGACCGCTTCTATGCGTCGGCCTATGGCTTTGTTGACCTGCTGATGGGCGATGGCGGGATGCCGAAGATTCATCAACTCATCGCGGCACTGAAGACGCAGTCGCCCGAAAAAGCGTTTCAGTCCATCTATGGCGTTCGATCGCTGGAGGACCTCCAGGAGCGATGGCGCAAGCACCTGCAAGATTGAGCAAGCCGGATGAGCACGCTGAGGCCGCGCCGTCGGCGGCGTTGCTGTTGACGGATCCCGCGCGGCTGAACATCCCGCAGCGGGTGGCCGTGCTGCTCGGGTCGGCCCTCGTTCACCTGGTGGTGCTGCTGCTTTGCTCGCAGGTGGCGATGCTGTCGCGGGCGCAGTACCCCCCGAAGACAGTCGTGATCGAGCTGCGTGACGACGCGCCGCAGGTGAGGCCAAGCCTGGCCGACAAGCTTCGGGAGATGATCCCGGAGGAGCCGGTGCCCGAAGAGCCGGTGCGCGTGGTGAAGAAGCCGGTGGTGCGTCCGCCGGTTCCCGACAGAAAGCAGGAAGCCGAGAAGCCCCCGGGCGGCCTGACGACCGACGTCCCGCTGGTCGTGAGCGTGAGGAGGCCGGTGATCGGCGCCGGGCCGGGGTCAGGCTCTCCGCTCGGCCCTCGCACCAGTAGCGAATACCACAAGGAAGCCATCAGGAAGTACCACGGCACGGAGGAATCGGAGAACGCCGTGAAGGCGGCGCTCGCGTGGCTGATGCGGCACCAGTTGAGCGACGGGCGCTGGTCGTCCCGCTCATTCGCGCACCAATGCGAAGCCGGGGGTGCATCCTGCGGCGGGGCCGGTTCGCTGCCGGACATCGATCCCGGGCTGACCGCGCTCAGCCTGCTGGCGCTCCTCAGCGGCGGCAACTTCCCCGGCGACGGCCGCGAGTTCGGCTATTGCGTCGGACGCGGCATCGACTATCTCATCTCCATTCAACATCCCTCGGGCAGGATCGGCCCGCCCTGCGGACACGAACTCTACAACCATTCCGTGGCCACGCTCGCACTCACCGAAGCCTGGATGCTCAGCAAGGACGATTCGCTGAAGGAGCCGGTCGGCAAGGCAGTGAAGTACCTGCTCGACACGCAGCAGGAGCGCGGAGGCTGGGACTACACGCCTGCCCGCACCGGGCGCAACGATACGTCGATCACCGGCTTCGCCGTGATGGCCCTGAAAAGCGCCCACGCCGCCGGCATCGAAATCCCCTGGATGACCACGTGGGGCCTGCTGGAGCACTTCGACCGGATGACGCGCGACAGCGGCGAGACCGTCTATGCCGACCAGGGCGTGGGAGCCGGCAGGATGGGCGAAGGGATGGTCGCGGTGGGAGCCGTGTCGCGCCAGTTCCTGGGCTGGCCGCTGCAGTCGCCCGAGCTCGCGCGCCAATACGACATCCTCATGCGGAACCTGCCGCGCTGGGAGAAGCTGGAGGAGAACAGCTTCCACACCACCTACTACTGGTATTACGGCACGCTGGCGATGTTCGAGTGCGGCGGCGAGAAGTGGGAGGCGTGGAACAACAACCTGCGGGACATGCTGGTGAAGCGGCAGCGACGCGACGGCTGTGCCCGCGGGAGCTGGGACCCGGCCGACAAGTGGCTGGGCAACGCCGCCGGCCGGGTCTACAACACCGCGATGAACGCGATGAACCTGCAGGTGTACTACCGCTACCTGCCGCTGTACGAGCAGGCGTCGACGCTGAACTCGATGGAGGCGCTGATGCGTGCGAGCATGGCCCAGGGCGAGATGCGGATCCGCGCCCTGCGGCTGCTCAGCGCATTCCAGAACAAGCTCTCGCACGAGCAACTCGTGAAGGCGCTAGCCGATCCCGACGACTACGTGCGGCTGAACGCGGCACGCTCGCTGCTCGAACAGGACGATGCGGCCTCCGCCCAGCCGGTGCTCGTGGAGCTGTCGCGCAGCCCGAACGGATTCGTGCGGTCCGGCGCGGTCGAAGCCCTCATGCGGCTCAACTCGATTGAAATCGTGCCGGTTCTGATCGAGCGGCTGGCTGACGACCAGGACTTCATCGTGGCGAGGGCGGCCGAGAAACTGCAGCGATTGTGCCGGACCACCTTCGCCTGCGATCTCGCCGCGGGCCCCGGCGAGCGGGCGAAGGCCATCGCCGCGTGGACCGATTGGTGGATGAAATACCGCGCCGGCGAGGTCACCATCGACACTTCCATCGTGATGGCGAAGGTGACAAGCGTCAAGGAGATGGAAGTGATGCTCGACGTGGGCAGCCGCGATGCGGTGAAGGTGTATGATGATTTCGAGATCATTCGCGGCGGCAAGGTGGTCGCCAGGGCAACCGTCCACAAGGTGGGCAAGACGCTGTCCGCCGCACGCGTCAAACCGCTGAAAGACGCGGAGGACGACAAGCCGGACGTTCGCGAAGGCGACGTGGCGAAGAGGAGAGGAAAGTAGGGAGACAGGGAAACAGGGAGACAGGCTACAGGTACTGCACGTGCCCCGCTGAGTTTTCCGTAGGGGCGACTGTGGTGTTCGCCCCCGCGTGCGTCAGCGACGCACGCCAAGCACAATCGCCATCCTGCATCGCGTAATCCGGCACGTTGGGCATTCGAACAAGGGCGAACACGATGGTTCGCCCCTACCGGCCATCTGAAGCCGGCATGAGGAAATCCACGCATACACGCGCCACAGGTGGACAGACAGGCAGAGGCCACAGGTACTGGATGTGTCCCGATTTGCCGAACCCTGTGCCTGCAGCCTGTCCTCCTGCTGCCTGAGTACCTGCCACCCTGGGCAATTGCCATGGAACTGACACGTGAACAGGTTCGCGAGCTTGACCGGCGGGCGATCGAGGAATTCGGCATCCCCGGAATCCTCCTGATGGAGAACGCCGGCCGTGCCGTGGCGGACGAGACGACTCGCGTGGCGGAATCAGCGGGCAGCAGCCGGATCGTCATCGTCAGCGGCAAGGGCAACAACGGCGGCGACGGCTGCGTGGCCGCGCGACACCTCGCCAACCGCGGGCTGGAGCCGTCGGTCTTCGTGCTCGCCCGGTTCGACGAGATCTCGGGCGACGCCATGCTGAACC
>Ga0307380_10009712_pt1 | contig 12181 bp, 9 predicted proteins | sample UN3MG_FD_202239 | JGI IMG/M metagenome (GOLD analysis project Ga0307380, IMG submission 202239) | Soil microbial communities from Risofladan, Vaasa, Finland - UN-3 | ecosystem: Environmental > Terrestrial > Soil > Coastal area > Acid sulfate soil | place: Finland: Risofladan, Vaasa | collected... | reverse complement strand
ACATACCTGTTGCGTCATCTAAAAAAGTGCTCGAAAGCCTATTGACAAATAAGTTGAAACATTATAGACTATAAAAACGTTTTTGGAAAAACGTTTGGTGAATTTTTTTGTTTTAATATCATTAAAATTTTAATTTATAAATAAGGAAGTAAATAAATAAAGTTTTTATGGATGGCTAATTTAAAAAATTTTTTTACAAAATGCATAAGAAATAAAAGTAATACAAAAAAATATAATTTTAAAGGGAGGTGAGAGGTATCATATAGGAAGAAATTTGCTTAGAGAATCTAATATAATCTTATATTATAGCTATGATTAAAGCAAATCTCAAAAAATATTATCAGAGATAATGTAGAAAGTAAAGTATGACAGGAGCTGGGAGGTGATTTATAGAAACAATTATGTGTATTTTTTATAATTGAGGTTTTTGCAAAGAAAGGATTTGAAAATGAAAAAATCATTATTATGGGTGGTAGTATTAATATTAAGTATATCGATGGTTGCAGCTTTTTCATTATACGGCTGTAAACCAGTAGCAGAAGAGGAAGCAGTAGCAGAAGAGGAACCAGTAGCAGAAGAGGAAGCAGTAGCTGAGGAACTAAGCGACATAGAAATATTTAAAGCCTATATGGAAATGGCAGAAAATGGAGAATATATAGGAAGCCCTGGTGAGGGAAAAAGTATAGGTTTCTGTAACCACGTTGCTGGTAATCCTTTTCCAGATGCAGTAGAGAAAGGCTTTCGTGAACAAGCATTATTAGCAGGATTTGCTGAAGAAGATATATTTATTCTTGATAATAGACGCGACGCAATAGTTGCTTTAGAAAATGCAGATATTATGTTAGCAAAAAGCCCAGATGTATTTATTGAATTTCAAATAGACGCTAAAGCGAACAATATAATCAGTAGAAAGTTTAGAGAAGCAGGAATACCTATGATAGCCATAGATATTCCTGTACCTGGGGCTCCATTTATAGGAGTAGAAAACTGGGCAGTTTCGACTATGAATGGGGAAGCTGCTATTAAGTTAGTTGAAGAGAAATGGGGCGGAATTGATGCCGTGGATAAGATATTTATTTTTCAAGATCCCCAGGCTGGAGAAGTAGTAATGCTTAGAACCGAAGGTTTTGCACAAGCATTTAGGGATAAATATGGTGAAGAAGTTGAAGAAAAGATTGTTTATGAACCTAGTGGAACAGGAACGGCAGATGTAGCAGCAGCAGCTGCTTTAAACCTGCTAGCAGCTTACCCTGATGCTGAAAAAGTAGTTTTTACCTGTCTAAATACACCTGCCACAACAGGTATCATTTCTGCCTTTGAAACAGCAGGGAGATATAATAGTGATAATATAATACATTTTGCAAACGGTGGAGATGCTCCCGCAATAGAGTTACTTAGGTCAGGGAAAATTAATGGTTGTATTGGGTTTTTTCCTGAGCTTTACGGGAAAAAGATGATTCCTGTTGCACTAACATTATTGGATGGCGCGCTTGTACCACCATTTGTTTATGTCAATTTAAATCTGATCACAATGGAAAATGTAGATGATTTTTATCCAGAAAGTTGATTATTTGAAGGAAATTGGTTGGACTTTTTATAAGAAAGTATCAAGCTCATTACAATTTAAGTAGTGAGCTTGATACGATTTTTTTTAAAATAAAGTAAGTGTTTTTATATGGGATCAGAATTAATAACGCCTCATGGTAATAAATTGACACCATGTTTGCTAGAAGGCATAGAACTCGAAAATAATATCAAGAAAGCTGCCAATCTTCCACAATTATCCATTTCCAGTAAAGAGGTCTCTGATTTAATTATGATGGCAATAGGGGCTTTCTCACCTATAGAAGGATTCATGAATAAAAAAGACTATAATAGAGTAGTCGAAAATATGAAACTCAAAGATGGAACTTTATGGCCCATACCTATAACTCTGTCAATCTCTTCAAAAGATTATCAAGAATATAAAGCTAAAGATGGCATAAAAGTAGGACAAGAGATAGCTTTAACTGGTCAGGAATCGAACGATATTATAGGTGTCATTCAAATTGAAGAAATTTTCCCATATGACAAACAAAAGGAAGCTAAGAGCATATTTCTTACTACCGATGAAACACATCCTGGGGTAAAAAAACTTTATGAACAAGGAGATTTTTATATTGGGGGAAAGGTGCGTGTTTTTAACTGCGGTGGTTATTTGGATTTATATCCAGAGTTTGCTACCTGCAAAGAAACCAGACAGATATTTAAAGAACGAGGTTGGTCCACTATAGTAGCTTTCCAGACTCGGAATCCCATTCATAGGTCTCATGAGTATCTTACCAAGACTGTGCTTGAAACGGCAGATGGTCTTTTTATTCACCCTATAGTAGGGAAATTAAAAGAAGGTGATATTCCAGCAGAAGTTAGAATGAAATGTTACCAAGTACTATTGGAAAACTATTATCCAAAAGACAGGGTACTACTTAAGGTCTATCCCATGGAAATGCGTTACGCAGGACCCAAGGAAGCAATACTTCATGCCATCATAAGGCAGAACTATGGCTGTTCACATATAGTGATAGGAAGGGACCATGCCGGGGTAGGAGACTTCTATGGCCCCTTTGAAGCCCAGGAGATATTCGACAGCCTCTCAGATGATGATCTTTTAATAAAGCCAGTTAAGATGGACTGGACCTTCTACTGTGAGAAATGCGGTGCCATAGCCTCTTTTAAGACCTGTCCACATCCGGATAGTAACCACAGGATGATAAGCGGCACCAAGCTAAGGGAAATGCTCTCAAGAGGAGAATATCCTCCTGATTACATAACAAGAAAAGAAGTATCAGATATATTGATAAGCTATTATAAAAGCCTGGAAAGTAAATAAATATGGAAAACACAATACTTATTACAATAGATACTTTAAGAAAAGATATGCTTGGAGCTTACGGTTCAAAAGAAGGCCTTACGCCCTTTATTGACAGCCTAGGTAAGAATGGCTTGGTATTTGAGTCCCCCTATGCTACAGGCCCCTATACCCAGGCAAGCTTTCAGGGTATATTATCCTCAGAATACTACCTTGAGTACGGTAAAGAAAAGAAACTAAATAAAGATAAAACCTTGATAGCAGAACCACTTAAAGACCAAGGTATCTATACTGCAGGATTTCATTCCAATGCATACCTATCTTATTATTTTGGATACAATAAGGGATGGGAAATATTCTACGACTCTATGGCCGATGACGTAACTGATATGCATCCTTTTATTCGTGGGGGAGAGATAAACAGTAAGGTCAAAGAATTCCTCTCAAACTTTAGCTTCTCTAAACCCCTATTTTTATGGGTACACTACATGGATGTGCATGAACCCTATATAGCAGAAGAATATATACTGTCTAAGATTGATCCCTCTATTAAGCTCTCAAAGGACCAGATGTTCGCCATGTTTAAGGATGTGGTACTACCCAGGGACATAAAAGATTCTAATAAGGTAGACACTCTAAAGAAACTATATATGGCAAAAGTAGCCGAGACTGATAACTACATAAAAGAGCTATTTACAATATTTGAGTCTCACAATCTTCTGGACAGCTCCACTACAATAATCACCTCAGACCATGGTGATGAGTTTGCTGAACACGGGGGACTATCCCATGATGGAAAGATGTATGCTGAGCTTGTAAATGTACCGCTGCTTATCTATAACAAATTCTTTGGCCAAACTACTATTGACAATCCAATTAGCTTAATAGATATACCTCCTACCATATGCTCCATGTTTGGAGTAGAGCAAGCAGCTTCCTTTAAAGGCAAATCATTATATCCTTTTGAGGATATAAAACCATATACCCTTTACGGTGAAGCTGTGGGAAAAATCGGCCACAAGGGAAAGGATACTGACAAGCCTGTACATTTCATAATAAATGATGGGATAAAAGCTATATACAAAAAAGATGGTAGCCTGTGGGAGAGTTATGATGTAAATAATGATCCTAAAGATATAAGTGATATATCTTCCAAGCTAACTGAAGATACAAAGGATAAGTTAACTTCATTTATTAAAAGAAATAAATAACGAGATAAAACATAATTTCAATCTACTAATTAGATTAAAGATAAATGAAAGGAAATTAAAAAGATGGTAACCGAAGAAAGAAAAAAAGAGCTTGAAGAAAAAATAGCCAAGTCAAAAGGGATAGTGCGTGAAGCATTCTCTAAATTCAAACATGAAGAACTTGCCATCACCTGGACCGGTGGAAAGGACTCTACCCTTACACTATGGATAATAAGGGAAGTATGCAAGGAAGACGCCATAGCCATACCTAAAGTAATGACCATAGATGAAGGAGATGCATTCCCGGAGATACATCAAATACTAGAAGAGTATGAGAAAAAATGGGACCTTGATCTAGAATGGTGTTCAAACAAAGATGTAATAGATGCTGCAGGAGGAGAGCTTGGTGCAGATGTAGAGGTAGCCAAGTTAAATGATACCAACCAGAGAGAGATTAGGGAGCGACTGGACTACCCCGGGGATAAATTCCCCTTTGAAGCAGAGTCTTGGGTAGGAAACCACCTTATGAAGACAGTAGTTTTCAATGACTTTGTAACTAGAAACAATATAAAGGGTATGTTTATGGCTATACGTTGGGATGAGCAAAAAGCAAGGGTAAAGGATGAATACTTTGTACTGCGTCCCGGTGATGAGTATACCACAGAGCATACAAGGATTCAACCTATCTTACACTTTACAGAACGTGATATATGGGATACTACTTTAACCTTTGATATACCATATTGCTCGCTCTACAAATATGGCTACAGGTCACTTGGTGCTGCTACAACCTCACTTAAGATGTCCGATATTCCAGCTTGGGAGCAGGATCTTGAAAATACAGTGGAGAGGGCTGGTAGAAGACAGGATAAGGAAGAGGCAATGGAAAGGCTCAGGAAGCTGGGGTATATGTAGATTTTATAAAAAAAATTGGTGCAAAAAACAAAAGATAAAATATAAATCATTAAAAAGTCAACAGAATATATATTTAAGTTTTTTTATAAATAGTGGAAAAAAGTTAAGAGAGGAGAAGGGCTTGTATGAGTACTGCAAAAAAAGCAATAAAAGGTGTGTCGATATATAATCAGGCAGAAGCGTATGATGGATATACATTAATTGTTCCCCAATGCGGTTATAATGCATGGCTTATCAATATGAAAGGGGAAATATGTTTTCATTGGGATATGAAGAGGATGCCATTTCTTGGGAGGATGCTTAAAAATGGCAATCTTTTATATTTTGGAAAAGATGAAGAGTTAGAACCTTTTGGGCCAATTTTAAGACTGCATGATCTAAAAGAAGATATAAGTATTGAACTTTCAATGAAAGATATGGCAAACCTGATTGAGATCGATGATGATAGCAAAATTGTTTGGTCATTTAAAAAACGGGGTATGAATCATGATTTTGTTAGACTGGAAAATGGTAATAATATAGTCCTTCTGTATGAAAAAATGCCGGAAGAGTTAAAATGTAAAGTGAAAAATGGAATCAGCCTTGGTGGGGATGTAGATATGTGGGTAGATGCTATCATAGAAGTAGACCCAAAAGGTGAGATAGTATGGGATTGGCATGCATATGATCATCTAGATTATGAACAAGACCAAATCTGCCCATTGGAACATCGGACAGAATGGCTCCATGGTAATACATGTACAGTTGTCGATAATGGTGATATTTTATTTTCTGCACGAAGCCTTAATATGATATGTAGAATTGATAAGAAAACTAAAAAATGTATTTGGAAGTGGGGTTATAATGAATTAGCACACCAGCATGAGCCGACAATTCTAGATAATGGAAATATCTTGATTTTTGATAATGGAGAGCATAAAGTTAATTTTCCTAAATATAATTATACGCGAGCGATTGAGTATAATCCCAAAAAAAATAGAATTGAATGGGAATATAAAGATGAACCACCGTTTGCATTTTTTTCAAGTAATCAGGGTGGAGCACAGAAGCTACCTAACGGTAATGTACTGCTTACTGATACGGTGTTTGGCAGGATTTTTGAGGTTACGACGGAAGGTAAAAAAGTATGGGAATACTTAAGTCCTTTCCATGGTACGCATAATGGACAAGAAGCTAATCCATTAATTTATAGAGCATATAGATATGGCAAGGATTTTCCTGGAATTAAAACTAAAGGTAAAAAACTGAACCCTGAAAGATATAATTGGATTAATTCGATTTTTGGACCAAAAGCACTTGATACAGATATCAATCTTAAACGGTCAAACAAACTTATAACTATTGAAAAAAAGCCAAGTAGAATATCTTGGCTTTTAGAAGGTTGCACAGTAAATAAAATCAATAAAGCATATAATGGATATACATTGTTTTCAGCTCTTGGATCAAAAAAAGTAAAGCTAATTGATATGTGGGGAAATGTTTTACACAAGTGGTGTATGGATTATACACCCGCCTTATATGGAGAATTACTTGCCAATGGTAATCTATTATATGCTGGACGTGTAGAGGAAGGACCATTAACTGATTTAGAAGGTGCTGGAGGAATAATACAGGAAAAAGATTGGGAGGGAAATATTGTATGGGAGTATAAGGACCGATATTTGCACCATGGTTTTCATCGCTTACCCAATGGCAATACCTTACTGATCAAATGGGAAAAGATTCCTAAGGATTTAACAGAAAAAATAGAGGGTGGGCAACTTGGGACAGAACGACAATCAGTAATGTATGGGTCTGTCATAATTGAAGTTGATTCATCTAATAACGTCCTGTGGGAATGGAGGGATTTTGATCATCTTGATCCAGAAAAGGATAAGATAAATGCCCTTTGCCCCAGGGATGAATGGTCATGCATAAACTCACTTGCAGCGCTTGACGATGAAAATATTTTTGTGAGTTTTAAGCGATTAGCTAAATTAGGTATTATAAATAAAAAAACCGGTAAAATTGAATGGAGTTGGGGTGAGCATGAAATTAGCCAACAAAATTGTGCTACTGTGACTGAAAAAGGTAATATGCTTATTTTTGATAACGGTTTCTTGGCTGAAAGTATTCATTATGCTTATTCACGTGTTATCGAAATTGATGCTAAGAACCGAAAGCCTATATGGGAGTACAGAGATAAAGAAAATGATAATGTTTGGTTTTTCAGCTGCATGCTTTCAAGTGCCCAGAGATTACCAAATGGAAATACCCTTATTGTAGAAAGCAAGTGTGGTCGAATTTTTGAGGTGACGAAAAATGGTGAGATTGTATGGGAATATGTCAATCCGGAATATATATATTTCAATGAATATGGTAATAATAATGTTATAACACGTGCTTTTAGATATGGTATCGATTATCCTGGTATAAAAGCACTCTCACATTTAAAACTTGGTAAATATATACAAACTGAAATTGATATTGAAATCGAAAGGAAAACATTTCAAAAAGAGAAAAATAGTAATCAAGAAAAAAGAGATGCTAATAATGAGAGTGCTGTCATATCACGGTTGGAACGTCTAGGTTATTAAAAAATGCATTATCAAAATAATGCACTAGAGCATTCTAAAATAATATTATGAAAGATGATATGAGAATTATAAATTTAATAGTTACTAAATTTATTATATTAATCGGATTTTGTATTGAGTATGTATAAAATTAAAGTAAAAATAGGAGAAATTTTTGCCAAGGAATGGGGTAAAAGATTAATTCTTTTATTTTTTCTAATATTAATGATCATATTCTTTTCTATAAACGCAGATAAGTTTTTATCTATTAAAAATTGGGAACTGTTGGTTGTTAATTTAACTCCTGTAGGAATTATTGCAGTTGGGATGACTTTTTTGCTTATAAGTGGAGAAATAGACCTATCAGTAGGTGCAAATTTGGGTCTAAGCAGCGTAATAGTAGCTTCATTATATAATAATGGTGTAAACACCTGGATATGCATAATTGCTGTATTGATAGTTGGATTATTTATAGGTATTGTAAATGGCCTTATTGTAGTTAAAATAGGTGTTAATTCATTTATTGGTACTATAGGAACAATGAGTATTATTTCAGGTGTTGCGTATGTTATAACGAATGGGTTAGCAATACCAATGTTTTCAGACAAGATAGATGCTCTTACTTTTTTAGGCCTCGGCACATTTTTTAATATTAAGTTCCCTATAGTAATATTAATAATATTTTATTTATTTTCCGGAATAGTTTTACGTTATACATTATTTGGAAGAAGAGTTTATCAAACGGGAGCAAATGAATTTGTATCAAGGGTTTTTGGAATAAAAGTAAAAAAAATAAAGTATATAAATTATATGTTTTGTGGAATTACAGCATCATTTTCAGGTTTGATTGTAAGTTCGCTCACAGGGGTGGGAATGGCGCAGCATGGAAGTTTTACATTTATGTTAAGTATTATTTCATCAGTGTTACTAGGAGGTATAGCATTAGGAGGGGGTAAAGGTAGCATATTGGGGACTTTTATTGGAGTTTTTATAGTAAAAGTTATTTATAATGGCATGGTTTTACTGAATACACCATATTATTATGTACAAATAACAGGAGGTGCAATTTTATTAATTGCGATCATGATTTATGGGACTAAAACTGGTAGCATTTTTGAAAGATGATATATAAAGTTAGGAGTGAAGATTGAATTATAATAGTAATAAGATTCAAAGTGCATTTACTAAGTATTTATTAAGAAATAATGTTGTTCTATTAGGGATGTTGTCTTTGTTAATAATTGGTCTTTTTCTTAGCACTAATACGTTTGCCACAGCAGGAGCAATTAGAACTATTTTAATAAATATGACGCAAAGGGGTGTTCTTGCTATTGGCGTATCTTTGGTTATACTTACTGGAAATATTGATCTCTCGGTAGGAAGTATAATAGGAGTAAGTAGCATTTTATCAGCTTTGATATTTTCAATACCATTTTTCTCTTTTAATCCCGCTTCAACTTTATTTGGTATATTTATTGTATTAATTATAGGTGGTATTTTAGGATCTATAAATGGCCTTTTTGCTGTAAGCCTAGGAATAAATTCAATTATAGTCACATTAGCAACTATGGCTATTTTTAGAGGTTTGGCCTACACATTTTTAGGAGGAAATATTCTTTACATAACCAATCCATTTTATTTAAAAATTGGAAGGACCTTTATAGGTGACATAGTTCCTGCTACTGTCCTAATGTTATTTATATTATTTTTGTTACTTTTTGTATTTGTAGAACGTACAAAATTTGGGCGAAACTTTAAAGTTGCGGGGGCAAACGAAAAAGTAGCTTTCACGTTTGGAATAAAAGTTAAAAATATTAAATTTATAGCTTTTATAATATCAGGTGTTTTGGCAGCTTTAAGCGGTATAATTATGTGCAGCCAAATAGGTGCGGGTGCTCCTGAGTATGGAAAGGAGGCTCATATTGATGCAATTATTATTCCAGTTATTGGAGGATTTAGCCTTAAGGGCGGAAAAGGAAATATCTCGGGGCTTTTTATAGCTCTAATAATCATAGAAGTTTTTACTATTGGGTTTGTTCTTTTAGGGTGGTCCTTTTTTTTAAGACAAATCTCCAGAGGGGTAATTCTAATAATGGTTTTAGTTTTTGATGTTATTAGGGAGAAAAAATTGATACAGGTACAATAATAAAATATAGATGAAATCTTTTTAATAGTAGACGGAGGGAGGAGAGTTGAATAATAAAAAAGTCGTTTTAGAGATTAAAGGATTGAGTAAACATTTTGGGGGCATAAAAGCTATAGATAATGTTGATTTAAAATTATACGACAGTGAAATTGTTGCAATTGTTGGTGATAATGGAGCAGGTAAATCTACTCTTATAAAGATGATTTCTGGTGTTTATAAAAAAGATGAGGGCAAAATTTTTATAAATAATGAGGAGGTAAAAATAAATGACCCAAATGATGCAAAAATCTGTGGGATTGAAACTGTGTATCAAGATGAAGGCTTAATCCCAATTCTAGATGTTGCTTCAAATTTATTTCTAGGAAGGGAAAAAATACAACAAAATGCCTTAGGTAAAATTTTTAAATTTGTAGATGTTAAATATATGAAAAAAGAAACAATAAAACTATTGGATAAATTTAGGATAGAAATAAAAAACATAGATGCTGAAGTCAGAACACTTTCTGGGGGGCAACGCCAAGCAGTAACTGTTGGAAGGTCGGTATATTGGGGTAAAAAGATAGTAATTCTAGATGAACCAACTAATAATTTGGGAGTAAAGGAACAGAAAAAGACATTAGATTTGATTAAGCAATTAAGAGATGATCATGGTATGTCAATAATAGTAATAAGTCATAATCTTTACCATGTATTTGAGCTTGTGGATAGGATTGTGGTATTAAGAAATGGTAAAATAATTGGTGAAAAGATTAAAGATAAGACAACTCCCAATGAAATAGTGTCCATGATAACAGGATTAGTCTCGATCCAAAATTAAACACAAACTGCTTACATAGGTTTCTTGTAAAATTAATATATCAGAAAAATGAAATTAAGGATATAGAATACTCTAACAGGCAGCAGGAACTAATTAAATAATTTTTTATATTCATTAAATTTTCGACTGTAAGAATATAGATAGAATGGATATTACAATCTGAGATTATAGATTAAAAAATATTTATATATCCAAACTTTAAATAAGTATGAGATGAATAGCGATCATAAAGATTATTAATAAGAAGAGGAATAGGCAATGGTAAGTAGATAGGAAGAAGTTATGAAGAAATATTGTGTAATTAGTGAAATAAAACATGAATGTTTGAGTAGTTATATTAAGAATCATAAAGAAATTCACAAGAGTCTGTATAAAGAACTTTTAGAAGTAATTAAGAAATCTGGAGTGAAAGAAGAAGTAATTTTTATTTATAAAAATTTAGCTATTATTTATTTTGAGGCAGATGATATAGACAGATGTTATGAATTCCAGGGGAAATTTGAAGTTGTAAAAAAATGGAATAAACTCATGGCTCCATTATTTATATCTGTTTATGAGTTTAATAGTTCTGAAAAGCTTCCAACCCTTGAGAAAATATTTGACCTTAATGAGCAGCTGAAAGGTAAATTGGATAATATATAGATTCAAGATAAAGAGATTGATAATAAATTAAAAGAATATAAAATAAGAGCGCATTTTAAAAGATATTTTTTGAAAAACTATTTTTAGAAAATGGTTGAAAATAGGATATTAAAAAGGTAAGTATTGGTTGGATAAAATGAATGATAAAGTAAAAAAAACATATGAATTTGCAAAAAAACAGTATAAAAAATATGGAATAGATACAGATGATGTATTAAATAAGTTAAAAGACGTTCCTATTTCAATTAATTGCTGGCAGGGTGATGACGTAAAAGGTTTTGAAACCACAAATAATAAACTCTCAGGCAGTGGCATACTATCTACAGGCAACTATCATGGAAAAGCAAAAAATATAAATGAACTCAGATCTGATATCGAAAAAGCCTTTTCACTGGTACCTGGCAGAAAAAGATTAAATCTTCATGCAATTTATGGCGATTTTAATGGGAAAGTAGTTAATAGGAATGAAATTTTACCAGAGCATTTTTCCAGTTGGATAGAATGGGCAAAAAAGCTTGGTATAGGTTTAGATTTTAATCCTACTTTATTTTCACATCCGATGGCTGATAGTGGGTTTACTTTATCAAGTAGTGATGAAAAAATAAGAAAATTCTGGGTAGAACATGTAAAGAGATGCAGGGATATATCAAATTATATTGGGAATGAACTAAAAAGTAAATGCATTTGTAATATATGGATTCCTGATGGATCAAAAGACTTGTTGGTAAGCAGGCTAAAGCATAGGGAAATTTTATTGGAATCGCTGGATGAAATATTTAGTATTTCCTACCCTGAAGGAAATATGCTTGACTCTTTAGAAAGTAAGTTATATGGAATTGGACTTGAAGCTTATACAGTGGGATCACATGAATTTTATTTAAGTTATGCTGTAAAAAAAGATAAACTTATTACTTTTGATACAGGACACTTCCATCCAACAGAGATTGTCTCGGATAAATTGTCAGCAGTATTACATTTTGTGAAAGGGATAATGCTTCATTTAAGCAGAGGTGTTAGATGGGATAGTGATCATGTGCCAATATTAACAGAAGAACTTACAGCCATTAT
>Ga0307380_10009710_pt1 | contig 12181 bp, 9 predicted proteins | sample UN3MG_FD_202239 | JGI IMG/M metagenome (GOLD analysis project Ga0307380, IMG submission 202239) | Soil microbial communities from Risofladan, Vaasa, Finland - UN-3 | ecosystem: Environmental > Terrestrial > Soil > Coastal area > Acid sulfate soil | place: Finland: Risofladan, Vaasa | collected... | reverse complement strand
CTCCGGTGCGCCGGCGTCAACTGACCTCACGAGGTTCTGATACATCTCTTCTGTCACAAAGGGAATGAACGGAGCCAGCAGCTTGATCAGGGTCACCAGGCACTCGTAGAGTGTCCAGTAGGCCAGGTCCTTGTCCTCATCCTGTTCGCTCTTCCAGAACCGGCGCCGGCTCCGACGCACGTACCAGTTGGACAAGTCGTTCACAAAGGCCTCAACGCATCGAGTCGCGGGTGCCGCATCGTAGTTGTCGAGGCAGTCGCCTACCTCTCGAACCACCGCGTGCAGGCTCGACAGGATCCAGCGATCCAGCACATTTGAGGGCTCGCCCCGGATCCCCGCATCTCCCATCCTCTGCGGAGTCCACCCATCTATGCTGGCATACGTCGCGAAGAAGGAATAGATATTCCACAGAGGAATGAGGAAGCGACGCCTGACTTCATCCGCCGAGCCGTACCCGAAGTGCAGATTAGTGCGAGGATTGTGCGCGCAGTACATCCACCGCATCACATCCACACCCATCGTCTCCGCGGCTTCGTCGAACCAGATCACGTTGCCACTGCTCTTGTGCATCTCGTCGCCGTGCTCGTCCTTGACCAGCGCGTATCCAAAGACGGTAAGGAAGGGCGGCCTGTTCTCCATTGCCGTGCTTTCGGCCAGCAGAGCGTAGAACCAGTTCCTGAACTGACCCGGAAAACACTCCGTGATGAAATCGGCCGGGTACCACTTCTCCCAGTACTCTCTGTCGTGCCTGTAGTTGAGGGTGGATAGGGCCACGATTCCCGCGTCCAGCCACGGGTTCCCTACGTCTGGGATCCGCGACACAAGCTTGCCGCACTCCGGACAGCGGATCTGCACCGCATCGATCCACGGCCGGTGCGGCGAGTGTCCCTCGAACTCATCCCAGCCTTCGACCGCTCTCTCCTTCAGCTCGTCCTCGCTGCCGATGACCTCGAAGTGCCCACATTCACAGTCATAGATGGGCAACGCAAGTCCCCAGTACCTCTTCTTGGAGATCATCCAGTCATCCATGTTGCGAAGCCAATCCAACTCGCGTTCCAAGCCAAACTCCGGAATCCATCGTATCTGGCGCACCACGTCCATGATCTGATACCGGAGCTCGTCCATGTAGATGTACCACTCATCGACCAGGCGAAACACCAACTCGCTCTGACAACGCCAGCAGACGGGATATCGGTGGGTGTAGTCCTCAACCTTGTACAGCAACCCCTTCTTGCGCAGATCCTCGAAGATCGCCTCTGCCGAGTCTGCGACGTGGAGGCCGGTGAGCCAGTCGAATCGTGGCAGGAAGACGCCGAACTCGTCCAACGGAGCTATCGCCGCCAGACCGTACTCTTTCCCCAGCTCGAAGTCCTCCTTGCCACATCCCGGCGCGATGTGCACGATACCCGTGCCCTCGGTCTCGCTGACCTCCTCCCAGAGGATCACTCTGTGTTCCACGCCTTGCAGTGGAGGTAACTCGTCGTACGGTCCATGGTAGGTCCAACCCTCCATGTCGGCACCGGACAGTTCCTCCAGCACCTCGTACGGGCCGTTCAGCGTAGATACAGCCTCGCGCGCCAGATAGAAGTACTCCCCGTTCTGCTTGACTTTGACGTATTGCACCTGCGGGTGCACGGCTGCACCTACGTTGGAGCTCAGGGTCCAGGGCGTGGTGGTCCATACCAGGAGGGCTTCCTTCTCGCGCCCGACGAGAGGAAAGCGCAGGGTGACGGCGGGGTGAGTCAATTCCTGATACCCTTCGGTGACGATCTCATGCTCCGAGATAGCGGTACTGCAGCGCGGGCACCAGGGCAGCACGTCCCGTCCCTTGTATATCCAACCTCTGTCGTGACAACCCTTGAGGAACAGCCAGATCGTGTAGTTGTTTTCGTCGGACATGGTATGATAGGAGTTGTCCCAGTCCATCCAGTACCCCAGGCGAATCGACTGCTGGGTCTGGATATCGGCGAACTTCCGAACGCGCTCCTTGCACTTCTCCACGAAGTGGGCGATGCCGTACCGCTCGATATCGCGCTTGGACGTGAACCCCAGCTCGCGCTCCACCTCGACCTCGATCCATAGCCCCTGCCCATCGAAGCCGTTCTGATAGCGTATCTCATGCCCCTGCATCGCCTGGTACCGGTGGAAGAGGTCCTTGTACGTGCGCCCCCAGGCGTGGTGTACGCCCATAGGGTTGTTCGCGGTTATCGGCCCGTCTATGAAAGACCACCGTTTGTTGTCTCTGTTCTTCTCCACCAGCTTGTGGAATGCATCGGTCTCATCCCACCAGCGCAGTATTCGCCTCTCCAGCGCAGGAAAGTCCACCTTGCTGGGAACTTCTAGGAACATAGAATCAACCTCCCGCTAGTCCTCGATCTCGATGCGCAGACGCTTGTTGATGCGCCCCTTGCTCTCATGTCCTGTGACCCTGATGTGACCGACTTCCCTGGTGTTGGCCACGTGTGTGCCGCCATCCGCCTGCAAATCGAGTCCCTCTATCTCCACCACTCGCACCTCTTGTATGCTCTCTGGAAGCAGATTGATCTTGGTGCGAATGAGATCCGGAATCTGAAAAGCCTCTTCCCGCGGCAGGATATCGATGCGCACGGGGTGAGCAGCTGCCACCTCTGCGTTGATCTTGACCTCCACCTCGTCGGAGAACGCCGCGCTCATGCTCTCCAGTTCGAAGTCCATACGTGCTTTCAGCGGCTCCATGTTCCCGCCAGTCACCGAAGCTCCGTAGTCGCGCCAGATGACCCCGCAGAGGATGTGCAGGGCGGTATGAGTGCGCATCAGCCTGTGCCTGTGCTCCCATTCGATCGCGCCATGCACCTGGATGCCCACCTGTGGCAACTCTCCGTCGATCTTATGGATCACCTTGCCCTTGACCTTCTGCACCTTCCTGACGATGTACTGCCCCCCGTCGTCATCCAGCAAGGTACCCGTGTCGCTAGGCTGGCCTCCGCCCTGGGCATAGAAGGCCGTCCTGTCCAGTACGACGCCGCCCTCTGCTTGCTCAGCAACCACGGCGGTGAATTCGCGCAAGTAGCTGTCGGTCAGATACAGTAGTTCAGTCATCGCAGCCTCCCATCAGACTATGTCGCACCAGAGCCGACTTATGTAATCTTCATAGCCCAGTCCCCGCCAGAACTGCTGAGAGACCGGGTTGAGACACGAAACGTACACCTGTATCGAAGGCGCACTGCGGGCAAGAAACCACTCCCTCAAAGAAGCAACGAGCTGCTGGCCAACACCATGCCCTCTCCACCTGGGACTCACACACAGATGAGCGACATGACCGTGAATGGACGCCTTGAGACCAAGTGTCACTGCCGCCAGGCCTCCCAGTGCGAAACCTATCACCCCATCGGTCGTCTCGGCCACCAACAGGCGACTGTCGCGGTCTTGAAGCCACCACCCAACCGACTGGGCCACATCTGCCCTCCAGTGTGGGCTTACGCTCAGTCGCCCGTCGATTGCAGCATGGACGTCCATCATCTCTTTCCACAACAGAATCACGGCCTCGCTGTCGTCAGACCGAGCTGGACGCACCGCGCATCGCGAGCCTATCGTCTCGTCGACCTCCAACTCGGTGTCCCTCCACAGGTGATCGAGGAACCCCCCGAACCCCCTGGACTGCCAGAAGTCATGGCCAGCATGATCGCGGCACGACACATCAACTTGGGCAGCTGTCAATCCGTTCTTCTTGAACCAACCAAGAACCGCGTCCACGAGGGCGTCCCCTAACCCGCGACCTCGATGCTCCTTCTCTACGTACAGGCAACTGATGTATCCATACCAGGGGACGGCGAAGGGCTCGTTCTTCGCCACCGTGCCCATCACATATCCACTCGACGCAGCACTTGCTTTCTGCCCAGCGACCAGGACGCGGGCGGATCGAGCGCCAAGCATCGCCTGCAACTCCCTCCCGAACCCCTCCGCATCGTGCCCTTCCGGCACCAGCCGGAGGTCCAGCTCGCTCAGGAAGTCGCCGGCAAGCCCCTGCAGCCGGACAATCTCCCTCAGATCGTGCCACTCCGCGTCGCGGATCAGCGCCACTCGATCCCCATTAAGCGAAGAACTCCCGTCCCACATAGGGACGAGAGTTCCGTATACGACAGCCCACTCCCGCGGTACCACCCTACTTAGCGGTATCCCGCTCACTCTTCAAGGGTACGTGTTCATACCCTCGCCATTGATAACGGGCGACGTTCCCGGCCAAGTCTACTCTGGACGCGCGACTGCGGCCATTTGGGTTGGCGGCTCCGGAAGGATCTTCAGCGGGGCCTCGGTATCCAGCTCGCACCCAACCTGGACTCTCTGCACGCCGGCTGACCGCCTACTCGTTTCCATCGTAGCCTTTGTATATGCTTGATAGTATGCCACAAAGCACTGGAGATGTCAAGCGCAGCCCCGGCACCGCCCCATTCAGCGGTTGACTAGGGCAACGTCACTCGCGGTACTTTCCCAGAGCCAGGCAGGCGTTCTGACCCCCCAGGCCGAAGGAATTCGACAGAGCTATGTCAACCTTCGCTTGGCGAGCCACGTGGGGCACGTAGTCCAGGTCGCACTGAGGATCAGGATTGTCAAGGTTGATCGTGGGATGAATCGCTCCGTCCCGGATCGACAGGATTGAGGCGATGGCCTCCACCCCTCCCGCGGCCCCGATCAAGTGGCCCATCATCGACTTCGTGGCACTGATGGGGATTCTGTGGGCCTGCTCGCCGAAGGCCCTCTTGATCGCCACTGTCTCCGCCACGTCTCCGAGAACCGTGGAGGTAGCATGGGCATTGATGTAGTCAATTGACGTAGGAGAGATCCCCGCATCCTCAATCGCTCCGAGCATGGCCCGCGCTGCTGCCTTCCCCTCTGGATCCGGTGCGATCAGATGGTACGTGTCTGCGGTGCTTGCATAGCCCAGGACCTCGGCATAGATCCGAGCGCCCCGCTCCAAGGCACGGTCCAGCCGTTCCAGGATCACAATCCCCGCCCCTTCGGCCGGGACGAAACCGTCGCGGTCCACATCGAACGGGCGAGAGGCTTTCTCCGGCTCGTCGTTGCGACGTGAGTATGCTCTTGCCACGGAGAAGGCGGCAATACTCAGCTCGCAGATGCCGGACTCAGTCCCTCCGGCGACCATGATCTCCGCTGCTCCCCGCCGGATCACCTCTGCCGCCTCACCAATGGCCTGAGTCCCAGACGCACAGGCGGTCACCACCGTGCTGCTGTAGCCCTCCAGGCCGTACAGGCAACTGATGTGATGGGCAGCCACGTTGAGACTCACCGTCACCGGGAAGAAGGGCGAGATGCGCATCCCCCCTTTGCTCAACAAGATGCGGCACGCCTTGTCGCACTCCTCCACCGCGCCCCCGCCGCTGGTCCCGATGATGACACCGATCGATTCCCGGTCGAAACCCCCGGAGGAGAGCCCAGCATCTTCCAGGGCCATCCCGGCAGCGGCGACGCCCAGTTGGCAGTAGCGTCCCATCCTCCGCGCCTCTTTGCGGTTCATGTACTGACAAGGGTCGAAGCCCCGCGCAATGCCGGCTATCTTGGTGGGGTACTCTTCCACGTTGATTTCCGTGAGGAGACTAACGCCCGAGCGCCCTTCGAGCAGCGCCTGCCAGGTCTCTTCGGCGCTGAGTCCCACTGGAGTGATCGCTCCTAGCCCTGTCACCACCACCCTCTGCCTGCGACTCCGACCATGGTGTCCCTCCAGGCCGGTGCCGCAGTTATAGCAGAAGTTGGCTGCTGCGGGATTCTGGACATCGCATTCCGGACACCCCTTGTCTTTCGCGTCCATCTTGCACATCCCCCTTGCTGTTCACTGCTGAGCAATCTGATCTTTCATTGCTGCGATCTCATCGCGCAGCCGAGAGACTATCCTTTCATCTGTCTTGCCAGCTGATGCCCTCCGAAGACGTCGCTTCGCAAAGGCCAGCTCTGTCACCAACTGGTAGAGCCGCCTGACCCGTCGAGCCGCCTTCATTCCCCCGGAGGAGAATGCCCTCCGCTGAGCACCGACTCGTCCCACGTATGAGGCAGCAACCTCGTACTCTTCCTGCGACAGAGTGCCAGCGCTCACCTCCTCGCCCAGTTCCATTGTGATCCAGCGCCTTTCGCGACCCCACGACAGGAAGACTATGACCGCGAGCACCATCACACCGCCCCAGTCGTTGACGAGGCTGATCAGTATCGGCCAGCACAGTTGGGCTCCGAGAGTCGCGGAGAGATTATGCACGGCATGCACCGCAATGGCACCCACCAAGGCCACCAACGGTGCCAGCCAGCGCTTCCACGCGCCGCGAGCCATAGCCGCGTATCCGAATCCCACGCCCACGATACCGCTGAAGAGGCCATGATTCAGTCCGAAGACCAACGTCCGAACGAAAACAAGCGCTACCCAGCTCGCCGCGCCTCCCTCCATCAGCGCTCCCAGGAAGTACAGGGCGTTCTCTGTCATAGCAAAGCCAAAGCCTACCAGCGCACCGTAGATTATGCCATCCAGCACTCCGTCGAACTCCCGTCTGAAGATGAGGAAGATCATCAGTATGGCCAGACCCTTGACTGACTCCTCCACGATGGGCGCCACGACGCTACCCTGGATGACGTCCGAGGCGACCTCTCCAAGGAATCCGGAGAAGGGGACACCCATGATGAACTCTGCTACCAGAGACAGCAAGATCGCGGGGATCGCGCCCCAAATAAACGTGGCTGCCAGCAAACCCCAGGGCTCTTTCTCGTACCTATCCAGCCACCACACGACCAGGCTGTAGGCCACGGCGGGACCTACCGAGGCCAGAATAGTCAGAATGGCAAAAGCGAGAAAGAAGACCACTTCCATCCTTCATCCCCTGCCCAAGGTCCTGCGAGCCCTTGCGTAGATGCTGAAGAAATGGACCCAGAAGGGGCTCCGGCTGCCCTGCACACGCCCATTCCGAAGCTGTTGAAGAAACTGGTCCCGGCCTTCCAACGTGTCCATCCCCACATACACCTGCCCTACTTCGCGCTTGCTGTGGGCGTCGCTGCCCGCTGTGGCTGCCAGACCCCTGCTCCCAGCGAATTCGCAAGCTCGACGATTGTCTCTGTCAAGCGTGACACGGCCGTTGAGAATCTCGACGAAGTCCAGCGTGTCGGCGATCTTCTGGAGTACGCTCACATCCAAGCTCTCACCGCGCAGCCTGTCAAACGGATGAGGCACCCCCACCAGTCCACCCTGTTCCTTGATCAGCCTGACCGTCTCCATTGCCGACAGACCCCTGGGCACCCCCTCTCGCAGAAAGAGCCCCAATACTTCACCATCGGACGTGGAAACCTCCTGTCCCACTATCACCGCAAAGGGAGCTATCTTCTGCAACGCCAGCGCACCGGCGATGGTATTGTGATCAGTTATCGCCAGACCACCAATCCCCTTGAGGAGCGCCGCATCCACCACCTCCTCGGGAGACATGGTCCCGTCCACCGAACAGGCGGTATGTACATGTAGGTCTACCTTGATCATTCGAGATGCACCTGTCTGGCCAGGGAAGTGGGGGCTCCGCGTGACCTGGCACAGCAGCCATTAGCCGGCGCCCGAGCCCGATGTGGATGCCTGTCAATTGGCACCAGCGATGCCAGAAGGGCCCAGGCTGGCACGTCGTGGTCGTCGGCGGGAACGACAAACTACGCCAGAACCGAGATAGCGTAGATCGCTACAGAGCTAGCGCGCTCCGCAACGCCTCTTCGAGATCCTCTGGCTCGAAGGGCTTGACTATCCATTGCGTCACCCCCGCCTCCCTGGCTCGCTTCCGTCTATCTTGGATGTCCATGTGGGCCGAGACCATCACCACAGGCACCTCCGATAGGTCACGGTGAGCCCTGAGGCGGCGGGTAGCCTCAATACCATCCATCACCGGCAGTTCTTCGTCCATGAAGATGATGTCTGGCTTCTCCTTGATAGCCAACTCAACCCCCTCCTGACCATCCGATGCCAGGAGGACTTCAGCCTCCAAGCCGCTCATCAGCCCTACGAGGGCAGCGAATACCCGTCCGATATCTTCGTTATCCTCTACATACAACACTTTCAGCACACGGTCTGCTGGCGCCATCGGCCGTCCTCCGCGACTAGGACCTCGGGCTGGTAAGAGGTCTGAACTCGTTGCGCATTATCGCATAGACCCTTCTCTGTGTCAACCGCAATGTTGTCCCCAAAGCATTCTTGTGCTATAATACATGCAGCATTTGTCGCTCCGGGAGGCCATCATGGTTTCGAGAGCACACGCGCTTGAAGTCCGTTCGAAGCTGATTGGAGTGTTGCTCCGTGCCGCTCGGCTGAAGGCTTGTAGGGCCCTCAAGGAGTGCGCTGATTGCCTGGGCTGCTCGCCTCATATCATGTCCCAATATGAGTACGGTCGTCGCGCGATCTCCTTGCCAGAGCTCGAGCTGCTGGCGGAGTTGTGGCACGTACCGGTGAACGAACTGTGGGACGAGGAGGTGGCTGTCGTGGATCAGCCAACCACCACACCGCCCACTGACAAGCTCCTGCAACTGCGCCACAAGGAGATCGGCGTCCAGCTGCGACAGGCGCGGTCCGGGGCGGGCAAGACGCAGAAGCAGTGTGCGGACATCCTCGGCGTCTCCACCGAGACTGTATCGAAGTACGAACATGGGTCCAAGGCGATCCCTTTCCCGCATCTGGAACTCCTCGCTGACCTCCTGGGGGTTCCTCTCTCCGATTTCCTGGATCGAGAACTGGCCACCGAACTGCTCCCCGCCGCTGTATCCGGTTCCGACTTGCGGTCTCCTGCGGAGGCATGGGCGGCTCTTTCCCCGGAGACCAGGCAATTCATTTGCAGCCCGGACAGCCCGCCATACCTCGAGATGGCGGTCAGGCTATACGAGCTTCCCAAGAACTCCCTCAGGCACCTTGCCGAGGCAATGCTATCCACCGAAGACTCGGCTGGAAAAACAACAAGATGACCTCATCTTCCGCCCCCACCACCGCTCAACAAGCCTCATCGTTCCTTGACACTCTGGCCAGGCTCACCAGCCATCGCCAATCAGGCCAGTTCCTCGCCGCAGCACTGCGCGAGGCTATCGAGGCCACGGATTCCCGGGCTGGCTCACTACTGCTAGTGGGTAACCGCACGCAATGCGTCAGAGCCGGCGATATGTCAGCGGAGATCGAGAAGCAGATCTCGCTGTGGGAAGAGGGTCTCGAGCAGCGCCTGCGTTCCAGTTCCTGGCGCATAGCGGCAGACGAGGGTCTCTCCGTTTCGACCCACGTGGTCAAGGGTACTAAGCATCTACTGGTGAACACGCCTCTCCTACGGGATGAGACCGTCACGGGGTCTCTCACTGTGGCCCTGGCGCCAGGGGACACACTCTCGCTCTCTCAGCGGCAGGCGTTGACCTCCTGTGCCAGGATTATAGGCAATCTGGCCGACATCATCGAGCAGCTAAATCTCACGCAGCACAGCCTGGAACAACTCACGTTCCTGCATGAGACCAGCCAGGCTTTGACTTCCACGTTGGACCTCCGCCGGGTGCTGGACAACACCATGGAACTGGCCACCAAGATACTCGATGCCCAGGCCTCCACGCTGATGCTCATCGATGAGGAAAGCAAGGAGCTCGTATTCGATATACCCTATGGCGAGAAACGCGAACTGCTCAGAAGTTATCGGATGTCGATGGATGAAGGCATAGCGGGTTGGGTGGCCACGCAAGGCAAACCTGCCATCGTCAACGAAGCCGCCACCGATCAGCGCTTCAGCAAGGGCACCGACGTGCGCACCGGCTTCCTGACCCAGTCCGTCATCTGCGTCCCTCTCCAAATAAAGGATCGGACCATCGGGGTACTGGAAGCACTCAACAAGGTATCCAGCGAAGGCTTCAACGAGGACGACCTCCGCCTGCTCAGCACCCTGGCTGCCCAGGCCGCCAGTGCCATTGAGAACGCTAGCCTCTACCGCAGTCTCAGCGAAGAGAGAGACAAGCTCATCCGAGTACAAGAGGAGGCGCGTCGCGCTCTCGCTCGCGATCTCCACGATAGAACCCTGCAAAGCCTCTCCTCCATCAGCATGGGCATCGACTACGTGAAGCAACTGCTCAAACATCAGCCAGACACCGCTGCTGACGAACTGAGCCGACTCCAGGAGTTGGTCAGGCAGGCCTCGAGAGAAGCTCGCGTGCTCCTCTTTGAGCTGCGCCCCATCGCACTGGAGACGCAGGGCCTGGTGGGAGCGCTGGAGACGTACGTCGAGCAACTGGGCGGCGAAGGACCACCACTGTTCCATTTCCAAAACGATGGCTTCGATCAGAGGCTATCTCCAGAAATTGAGGCCGCGGCCTTCATCGTCCTGCAGGAAGCTGTAAACAACGCCCGAAAGCATGCCCGCGCAGACAACATATGGCTGACTCTCTCTCCAGAGGAGGATTGCCTGCTGATGATCGTGGAGGACGACGGTTGCGGGTTCGACCTGAGTACTGTTGAGAAGAACGCCAATCGCGGCCGCCATCTGGGCTTGGTTAGCATGCAGGAAAGGGCAGACCTGATCGAGGCACGGCTTGACATTGAATCCTCACCTGATCAGGGGACCAGGATTGCGCTAAGAGTGCCTCGTCAGACTCCGCCCATCGGCTCGTGAGCGCCAGCTGTCAAGTCCCCCCTTCTCTACACGATGGAGGGCTGGCAGGTGTCCTGAGCACGCTTGAAGACGCGGAAGAAACCTGAAAGGGAGACCGGTATGATACGAGAAGACGGATTGCCTGAAGCCAGCGCCCTCAAAGAACAGGGAATCAAGCTATTCCGCTACGGCGAATACGGGGAGGCCGCTGAGTTCTTCGAGAAGGCGGCGAAGCTGTACGAGGAAGCGGGCGACCAGAAGGGCCAGGCGGAGATGCTCAACAACGTGGGAGCTGTCCGCACACAGGAAGAAAGGTGGGACGACGCCGCTGCCGCGTTTGCCCAGGCCAAGTCCATGTTCGAGTCGCTGGGAGACGAGGATGGCAAGGCTCAGACCTTGGGGAATCTGGGAACCATGTACCGCTACCAGGGCAACGGCGATGCTGCCGTGGAGCGCCTCAAAGAGGCCGTCGAACTCTTCCGCAACGTCGGGGACCGGGAGAAACAGGCTGCCACCTTGCGTCTCGTGAGCCGAATTCGTCTCGGACAGGCAAGATGGCTCGAGGCGCTACACTTCTACGACCTCAGCCTGGCTTGTGGGGGGCCTCAGGGGATCAAGGAGCGCACACTCCGTCGCCTGCTTCAGATACCCTTCGGCATGCTCTCTCGCCCGCAATAAGAAATTCTGCCTGCTACGGCTCTGACCCCATCCGACTCGCCGCGGCCCAGCACCGCGCGGTGTCTATTCCTTCTCTTCTTCTAGCTGCGCCCTGCTGATGATCTCATCAGTGAGACTCCTGGGGACTTCCTCGTAGTGAGAGAACTCCATGCCGAAGACGCCGCGTCCCTGGGTGATCGAGCGCAGATCCGTAGCGTAGCCTTGCATCTCTGCAAGAGGCGCCTGTGCAGTGATGGTGGTCTTGTCCCCTTTCTGCTCCGTACCCATCACTCGAGCTCGCTTGGTATTGAGATCCCCAAGCACGTCACCCATACTCCCCTCAGGGATGGTGATGGTGAAGGTCATGATGGGTTCCAGAAGGACGGGCGCACCATCCCTCACGGCTTCCTTGAACGACTCTCTGCCAGCTATCTGAAAGGCGATATCCTTGGAATCCACGGGGTGCTCTTTGCCGTCGTAGACGACACTTTTCACATCCACAACTGGATACCCGGCGATCACACCCTGTGTCAGGACCTGTTTGATCCCCTTCTCAATGGAAGGGATGAAGCTCCTCGAGATGTGGCCTTCTCTCACCTCGCTGTCGTACTCGAAGCCAGTTCCCCGCGGGAGAGGTTCGACTCTCAGCCACACCTCGGCAAACTGCCCAGCCCCGCCGGTCTGCTTCTTGTGTCGGTACTGGGACGTACCCACCTTGCTGATCGTCTCCCGAAAGGGCACCTTGGGCACCGCGGTAGTTATCTCCACTCCAAACTTGGATTGGAGACGCCGCGCGGCGATGTCTATGTGAGACTCCCCCATCCCGGAGAGGACGGTCTCTCGCGTGCTTGCCTCCCGGTCCACGCGAAGAGTAGGGTCCTCTTCGGTCAGCCGAGCCAGTGCTGTTCCGAGCTTGT
>Ga0307380_10009709_pt1 | contig 12182 bp, 8 predicted proteins | sample UN3MG_FD_202239 | JGI IMG/M metagenome (GOLD analysis project Ga0307380, IMG submission 202239) | Soil microbial communities from Risofladan, Vaasa, Finland - UN-3 | ecosystem: Environmental > Terrestrial > Soil > Coastal area > Acid sulfate soil | place: Finland: Risofladan, Vaasa | collected... | reverse complement strand
CCGCCGCAATGATACCACGAGGGGAATAACCAACAGCACTTCAATGCGAAATCGTTCAAGCCTGGGCATGAAACAAGCTCGCCGATTCGATGCCCTCTCGAAACCTACCGCGCGAGGGGCAGGACGCTTCCCCCGGCCCGGAGGCGGTCACGCAGCGGTAGTATCGGAGGCTCACGAAATTTGAGAAGCGTGGGTTGACAATGCATCCACCTCCAATTACAAATGGCAATTCAGGAGAATCATCCATGGATAATTTCCGAGCTTCATTCATGTTTTTCCTTGTGCTCAACCTGGTGGGACCCGCACTGCAAGGCGCCTCACCGCAGGAATCCGCCGCCCCGTCCCAAACGCTGCTTCGTGAGAATTGGGCCATTCAGTCTTCGGCCGAGGTGCACGACGCTGGAGCGGCCGTCTCGACCCCGGGGTACAACGCGCGGGACTGGTATAAGGCGACGCTTCCTTCAACCGTGCTCAGCGCCCTTGTCGAGAACCGCTGCTATCCCGATCCTTACGTCGGGATGAACATGCGCTCGATCCCGGGCACCACTTACCCGATTTTTGCCAACTTCTCGAATATACCGATGCCCCCGGAGAGCCCCTTCCGGCACTCCTGGTGGTATCGCACCGAATTCGAGCTGCCGGCCGAATACCGCGGCAAGATCCTGTCGCTGGCGTTTGACGGCATCAACTTCCGTGCCAACGTCTGGATGAATGGTCACGAGATCGCAAGCTCCGAAAAGATGGCCGGCACCTGGCGTCTGTTCGAGTTCGACGTTACCGCCGCCGCCCGGCCCGGGGATATGAACTCACTCGCGGTTGAGGTCTTCCCGCCCCAGCCACACGACCTGGCCATTACCCTGGTGGACTGGGCTCCCATGCCTCCTGACAAGGAGATGGGGATCTGGCGCGACGTTCACCTCTGGGCCACCGGCCCCGTCGCCTTGCGCTACCCGGCCGTTCTAACGAGGCTCAACCTGCCTTCCACGGACCGGGCTCAACTCACCGTTAGGGTTGAGTTGAGAAACGCCGTCGACCGCGATATCGAAGGGGTGCTCCGGGGTAAGATCCAGAACATCGAGTTCTCGCAACGCGTACGGCTGGGTCCTCATGAGACGCAAGTCGTCCGTTTCACGCCGGAGAAATTCCCGCAGTTGCAGATGTCGAATCCCCGCCTGTGGTGGCCGGCCCAGGTGGGGCCGCAGAACCTCTATCCGTTGGATCTGGTGGCGGAGGTTGACGGCAAGGTGTCGGATTCGAGCCACCTCCGCTTCGGGATTCGCGAGGTGACCTCGGAAATCGACGCCCAAGGGCACCGCCTGTTCCACATCAATGGCAAGAATATCCTGATCCGGGGTGCTGGGTACTCCTTCGACATGCTATTGCGCTCCTCCCCGGAACGGCAGGAAGCTCAGCTGAAGTATGTTCGCGACGTAAACCTCAACACGGTGCGGCTTGAAGGCAAGCTTGAGGATGATCACTTCCTTGAACTCTGCGATCAGTTGGGCATCCTGGTGATGCCGGGCTGGTGCTGTTGCGACCAGTGGGAAAAATGGGAGAGCTGGGACGCCGAAGACGAGACGATCGCCGCCGAATCCCTGCGCGACCAGGCCCGTCGTCTGCAGCGCCATCCCTCGGTGCTGACGTTTTTGTATGGCAGTGATTTCCTGCCTCCACCCAAAATTGAGAAGATGTATCTCAAGATCTTCCAGGAGTGCGATTGGCCTAATCCCACGGTCTCCTCGGCGCGAAGCGGGACGACCACCGTCGGCCAAAGCGGCGTCAAAATGACGGGGCCCTATGAATGGGTGGCCCCTTCGTTCTGGTATCTCGACACCCAATTCGGAGGGGCGCAGGGTTTCAACACCGAGACCAGTCCCGGGCCTGCGATCCCACCCCTCGAGAGCCTGCGCCGCATGCTGCCGGAAGACCACCTCTGGCCGGTCGACTCCGTATGGGAATACCACGCCGGGGGGATGTCCAGTACCCTGGGCATTTTCACGGAGGCTCTTAACGAGCGTTACGGCGCCTCAGCCTCCGTCGAAGAGTACACGCGCAAGGCCCAGGTGCAGGCCTATGAGGGCCATCGCGCCATGATGGAAGCCTATGGGCGCAACAAATACACCTCCACCGGCATCATCCAGTGGATGCTGAACAACGCGTGGCCGAGCATGATCTGGCACCTTTTCGATTGGTATCTGCGCCCGGGTGGTTCGTATTTTGGTGTGAAGGCCGCCTGCGAGCCGTTGCACGTGCAGTATTCCTATGACGACCGCTCCATCGTGGTCGTGAACTCGTACTACAAGTCTTTCCCCAACGTGAAGGTCGCGGCCAAGGTCTACAACCTTGACATGATGGAGAAGTTTTCGCGCGAAGCCACACTCGACGCAGGGCCCGACAGCAGCACGCGGGTTTTCACATTGCCGGAGATCGAGGGTCTCAGCCCAACTTACTTCGTAGACCTGAGGCTCGAATCCTCGGGAAACCTGGTCAGCCGAAATTTCTACTGGCTCTCGACCCGGGCCGAGACGGTCGACTGGGACCGGTCCGAAGCAGATTCTCCCCAGTATGCCATCTCGACGTGGACCCCTTCGGCGACGTTCGCTGACTATACCGCCCTCAACACCCTGCCCCAGGTTGATCTGGATGTGACGGCCCAATCACAGCGCGGGGCATCCGAGAGCTCCACCACGGTTAGCCTTAGGAATCCAAGTCAGACGCTCGCCTTCGCCATCCGGCTGAAGGTGCGAAAGGCATCGAGCGGCCGAGGCGGCCGCGGGGAATCGGCTGACGACGAGGTGCTGCCGGTGTTGTGGCAGGACAACTACTTCCCGCTGCTTCCCGGCGAAAGCCGCAAAGTCACCGCGACCTACAACACAAACGACCTCGGCCAGTCCCCGACGATCGTGGAAGTGCAGGGTTGGAACGTGAAGACCAAGCTGGTCCAGCCGTGAAAGCGGTTGGGCACGAATTCGGTCGGCCACGAGCGTTCCGGCCATACGCGCGTTGGTCCCGGCAACTGGGCACACTCTCCTTCAGAGACACCTCGCCATTATTGTTCGGCGATGTCCGCGCCCCCAGCTCAGAGCGTAGAGCATAAACTCTGGCAAGGCGAGCAACAGAGCTCCCCTCGCTGTATCCACTCCCACAATTTCTAAATGACCCGCAGATGAATCACCGGGCATTGTCAACAAAGGTGGAACGTGGTGCAAGCATGACCGACCAAGGGCATTTCAGACTGAGACCGGGAAGAGCAACGTAAAACTCTTGCACCGTTTCCGCGCGCGGCGGAACGATTCGTCCGCGCGGCCGGATGCTCGAGTGAAGGAGAAAACACCCATGAAGCGCCTGGCGACCGCATTCAGTCTCGTGCTGGTGTATTCCAGCTTAGCCGTGGCTCAGAATTTTTCGAGGACTTATGTGCTCGAATCAGGCGAAGGCGACACCGTGTTGACGGTCCAGCAGGACGCGCAAGGGAAAGTCCGGGGCACGCTGCAGCTTGATGACGGCACAACTTTCCAGCTCGCGGGAGAGATCAAGAATAATGAAGCGATTGGCATCGCTTCCGTCCAGGATAAATCGAGCCTCTTCAAGTTACGCTTCCAGGGCGGACAACTGATCTACACCATCGTCGCCGTCGGCCCCGACGGTAAGCCTGACCTGGCGAACGCTCAGGGATTCCCGTTTACGCACCAGGGAGGCGGTGGCGGTGCGTCTCCCTCGCCGCTGGCGTCGCTTTCCGCCTTGACTTCAGTAACCCGGCCAATCAGGCGGTCGCCCTTCTCGACCACTTTCTGGCCCTCCTGCTTTACGTCCTTGGTGACACGGGCCGTGGCTTCGTCTCCCGGCTTCGCGGTGCGCGCGTCGAGCGCCGACTCGAGTTCGCCCTCGATCTTCCTGCCGGCGCGGCGACTGCCTTGCTCTCCTCCCAGTCCGTCGGTTGACGGACAGTCATCTCTCTTCTCCTCATCTCACTCAAACACTTCAACCCCACAGGGGGGATACGATGTACCAAGGCTGTTCCATCACCGCTGGGTGCTTGAATCGCGCTTGCCGCTGACGTATCATTTTCGCTCAATCGCCAAGAGGAACTGACACACGCCTTGAACCCTTTGAGCATTACTGTCGAGCAACAGGCCCACGGCTCGGCGGCCACGACCGCATGGAAGTTTTACCGCGTTGGGGGTTTGGTGCTGACTTTCAGCGCGGTGCGGCAGGTGGCGTTTTTCACGCGCAACACCCAGGGATTCGGCGAGCGCTGGAGGCGGCGCCTGGCCCTCGCGTTCACCGCCCTTGGCCTGCCCTTCTTCTATGCGGTCCATCGTCGTTTCGCTACGCGGTTGCTGCACATATTCCTGCGCGGCGTCAGTCGCGACCGGCTGGACTTGCTGGGCGAAGAGTACTTCCAATATGTGCTCAAGCCGCGACTGAAACCGCGCGCTACCGAGCAAATCAAGAAGGCGATAACGAGCGGGGAGCGGGTGGTCCTGGTCAGCTATGGGCTCGACCACGTGGTGCGGCCGATGGCCAACCATCTGGGCGTGGAGTGGCTGCTGGCCAACCGCTTGGAGTTCCGCGACGGCTCGGCCACGGGGCGATTGCTCGACCCGGTCATCCCCCCCCGCGGCATCTTCGGGTTTTTCAAGAGTGGCGCGGCGGAATGCGGAAACACTTCGGAAGAGTGCGCTGAATCCCTGGGACTCAAATCGGCTCCGGGATCCCTCCAGCGCGCCCTCATGACTGCTCAACGGAAACCGACTTTCAAGTCGCATTCCATCGTCCTGTTCCGGACGGACGGCCGCGTCGAGCGGCTTTCCCCTCGCGAGTCGCTAAGAGGAAAAAGCATCCTGCTTGTCGGCGGAACGGGATTCATCGGCAAAGTCTGGCTGACGAATCTTCTCACAGACATTCCCGATATCGGCAAGGTCTACCTGTTGATTCGCCGCCAGCGTTCGGCGACGGCGCTCCGCCGCTTCGAAAGGATCGTTGAAGAGTCGCCGGTTTTCGACCCGCTCCACGAGCGCCATGGCGCCGGGCTGGCGGATTTCTTTCGCGACCGGATTGAAGTGCTGGAAGGCGACGTCACCCGGCCCAACCTCGGCCTCGACGATGCTACCTGCGCGCGCCTGGCTCCGGTGCTCGACTTGGTGGTGAACAGCGCCGGGCTGACGGACTTCAACCCCGAACTGCACATCGCCCTCGCCGCCAACGTTGACGGCATGGTCCATCTTCTGAATTTCATCCACCGCACGGACCACGCCGCGCTGCTGCACCTTTCCACTTGCTATGTGGTTGGCGAGCGCGACGGGCGCGTCGCGGAAGAGCTGCGCCCTGACTACACGCCGGGCCACGTGGCCGGTTTTGACGCCGAGCAAGAGCGGCGGTCGCTTCACGCCATGGTGCGAGAGATCGAACAACGCGCCGAAGGAGCCGAAGTCACCGAAGAGTTGAAGCGGGAAGCATTGAAGCGCACCAAGAACCTCTCTGAAGACGCGCTCGAAGCGCACCTCAGGAAGTACCGCACGCGCTGGATTCGGGCTCAGATGGTTGAGGCGGGGATGCGCCGCGCCAAAGAGCTCGGTTGGCAGAACACTTACTGCTTCACCAAGAGCCTGGGCGAGTCGATGATCGCCAAGTATGGCGCCGATTTGCCCGTGGCCGTCGTCCGTCCCTCGATCACCGAGACCTCAACGCATCAACCCTTCCGCGGCTGGAACGAGGGCGTGAACACGTCGGCGCCGCTTTCTTATCTCCTGGGAACTTTCTTCCGCCAGCTCCCCTCGAACGAGCGCAAGTGCCTGGACCTGATTCCCGTCGACCTGGTCTCGCGCGGCATGACGCTGATCGCCGCCGCCCTCGTCAAACGGCGCCACCAGCGCGTCTATCAACTGGCGACTTCGGACTGCAACCCGTGCGACATGCGCCGCTCGATCGAGCTCACCTGCCTCGCGCACCGCAAGCACTACCGTGCCCAGGAAGGCTTGGAGCACTGGCTCCGCGCGCGCTTTGATACCATTTCTGTCTCCAAGGAGCGCTACCAGCGGTTCTCCGCCCCCAGGCAGCGCAAGATGGTGCGAGCCATCCGGCGCTTCAGCGCGCCCATTCCCTTCGTGCGCTCGCCGCTCATCCGCAAGGAACGCGATCTGGAGCGGCTGGAAAAATTGATCGAGCTCTACGAGCCGTTCATCCTCCACAACGAACACGTCTTCGAGGCGCAGAACGTCGAGGCGCTTTCGGAAGTCCTGCCGCCCGAGGAGAAAGTAACCTTCGGCTACGACGCCCACGCTATCGATTGGTGGGAATACTGGATCAATATCCACGTCCCGGCGCTGCGCAGGTGGACTTATCCCTTGATCGAAGGCAGGCCGCTCGAATCCCGCCCCCGGCGGCCATTTCACCTCGACGTCCCCACGAACGGCGGGGCATAGCACGTTTTTGAAACTCGCCCTGTGTTTTCATACACCTAGCGGCCTTGTTTTCGCGTTTTGGCGATCCAACACTGACGCCCTGTAAGGTCCTCCAAAGGCCTGTTCTCTCTTGGCGGCATTTTCGAGCCGCAATCCCCAGCCCCCAGTCTCCAGCCCCTGGCTTTTGGGGTTCGTTCGGGAGAAGAATGGGTTCGTTCGGTCCGTCAGCTGACGGATTTTGACAAACGAAGCCAAGGCCGATCCTTTGTTTTCAATAATCCGTCAGCTGACGGATGGCTTCGTTTTTGCATTTTAACATCTTTAGTTGTTTGCGCCCTCATCCCAGCTTGTAGGGGCATGGCGCGCCATGCCCATACCGCCCCGCGTCGATTCCCTGCGGCACCACGTAGCACAAGGCCCGTTCTGTGCCCCTCCAACGTTAGGCTAGGGTAGTAGTCTACACTATCAGGCGAGGATTGTCAATTGGCTTGATAGGGGTAGGACCACGGTGCACGCTCAATACGGCGCCGTGCGCGGCTCGAATTTCATGTCGTTGAAATCGAAGAGAACTCGAGGATCGCCAACTCCCTCGCGCGTCAGCGCAGCTCGCGCGAGGTGACCTTCCGCCGGACGGATGTCCATCGTATCGCGCAAAAGGTCTCGCGCGCCGATCTTCAAAAGCCTTCGAGCACCAGCACCGCGTCTTCCCAGTGTCCCGGCGTGGTGAAGAGTTGAACTTGCGCGGGAGGAAAGAGGGCGCCGGTCAGATTCCCGGTGGCAAACGACCCGGCGTCGCGACGCTCACCGGTAGCGGGATCTATCCAGGTAACCTTCACGCTCTTGGTCAGAATCTTGTCGAGGTGAACAAACACCCGGCACTGGCTGCTCAGGTAGATGATGGCGTAATCTCCGTTGACGGAACGCATCGCGGCGTTCAGAGTGCTTTCGCTGCTGACGCCGGCGGCAAAGAGACCCTGGTCGGGAATCAAATCCCACCACTCGTGCGCGGTGAAGATTTCCTTCATCTTGCAAACATGCGCCGCGCCCGGCGTGTCGAAGCTGGCCTCCCAATCCTTTCCCATGCGCCACATCTGGTTTTGCCCGTAAGTGTGGAACCCACCGGCGAGCACCGTCCACCAAGCCTGGCGGCGGACGATGAGCGGCGTGATGGGTCCCAGAGGATATTCCGGTCCGTCCTCGTACGCGCCCTCGGCCAGCACCACGGGTTTGATGGGGGTCGGCTGACGGTCGGCGCTCACCGCCGGATAGATTTTCGGCCAGTCGGTCCAGGTCTGGATCATGTTGAAGTCCAGCCAGTCTTCGCGATGAAAGAACTGCGACGTGGAGTGCCAGCCGCAGATGTGAAAGGTAATCAGGTGCGCTCCGCCGTCGCCCTCCCGCAGCCCGCGCGCCAACTGGCGATACACATCCTCGAATCCGACAGGAACCCGGTCCCCACCGTTCACCCAGATGATGTTGGGAGCGTCCTTGTATCGGTTCCCCAGCCAGCGGCCGTAAGCGCGCGCGTTCTGCATGTTGAGTGTCTTCGTCTGGTTGACGAAGTGGCCCCAGGTGGGCAGCATCGCCAGGATTAGCCCCTGGCGGTTCGCAAACTCCACCAAGTAATCCACGTGTTTGAAGTACGTGTCGTTGGGCGTGGCGGGATTGTTGTTGAGCCAAGGCCGCTCGCCGAATACGTTGGGCTGCGGCTCGTCGGAAGAAGGCGGCACGTCGTTGACGTCGTCGTGCCCGCCGGGGAGGACCCAGGCCAGCACGCCTTGAATCACCGTGAATCCCTTCTCCCCGCGGTTGCGGAGATACACCTCGGCCTGGCTCTTCGAATAGCGGGAGAACAGCGGCCACGCCGTATCACCCAGCCAGAAGAACGGCTTCCCCTCGCGGTCCACGAAGTAACGGCCGTTGGCGCTCACCTTGATGGGGCCGGGAACGCCGGCACTGGCGACGGCTGAAATAATGAGCAGAGAGAAGAGTGCGATGACTCTGATCGAATGCTTCATGACTGTTTCTCCTTTTTCTCCCGGCAGAAGAGGAAAACGCCGCGCGGGCTTGCAGCGCAAGCAAATTAATACCGCGCACTCGGCGGGTCAAGAGGCGGGTGACAGCATGTGGAAACGCGGGATGGGGCTGACCTTTTCAGTCTGCGCCGGTGAAGAACTCGAACCTATCGCAGACAGTCCCATCTGCTTGGCACCCGGCGTCGTCGTGTTGGGGGAGGGCACGAGCACCCTGAAGGTGCTCCCCTTTCTCGTTGGCCGAGACCAATGCGGCGCGACGATGGGTTGTCGTATGTAGCGGCAACAGATTTCAAGCCGTGGGATGATGATTTGTGCGACTCCTGCCCTGGGAGTCAGCGGGGTGGGCCCTCATGCAGCGGAGGCCATCCATCGATTGAGGGCATCGGAGGCCATCAATCGATTGAGGGCATCGACTACCTGGGGATCGAATCTTCCTGCGGCGGCGCCCTTGTGGATTTCGCTCAAGGCGACGCGGGAATCCCAGGCGCGGCGGTAAGGACGCCTTTCGGTCAAGGCGCAGTAGACGTCGGCCACACAGGTGATGCGCCCACCGAGGGAGATATCCTCTCCCTTCAGGCGTCGGGGGTAGCCCTCGCCGTTGAGGAGCTCGTGGTGGTTGGCAATGATCTCCACGGTGTGGGGATCCTCGTACCCCATTCGCCGGGCAATTGAGACGCTTTCGTCGACGTGGCGCTCCAGGTCCTTCCTCTCCTGCTCGGAAAGCACCCCGCGACGGTTGAGGATATGATGCCAGACGATGCACTTCCCGAGGTCCTGGAGGCGGCCGGCCACGAGCAAATGGCGCTTGGGCTCTTCCGCCAAACCGAGCTGGTCTCCCAGCGCGTAGGAGAGCACCGCCACGCTCAAGGAATGCCCCACGCAGCCGTCCATCACTTCGGTGGGAAGAACTACGTCTTCGGGGATTTCAATCAATCCCGGAACATGGTGATAGCGATCGTAAAATCCCTGGGGAAATCGTTCCCGGTTCAGCAAGGGGTCGACCAGGCCCACCGCCCTGAAAACGGCCTGCTTCTGTCCAAGACCTCGGATGGTGATTTTCTCATAGTCATCGAGCTTCACGCTGGCGTCGGCGTAAGCCAGCTTGATGGCGTTGTCGTCCGGCTTGAGCTCCATGGCCTGCCGGAAATAGGCGACGGCCTGTGACGCTTCGCGGACGCGAAAGTAGAGTTCTCCGATGGCAAATAGCAGGTCGGCGTTCTGGGGAGAGCTCTGAAGCTCGCGCTCCTTCTCCGCGATCTCCTCCAGAACCTCCTTATCCCTGGCGCGGCGCCCCCCTTGGTTGCGGACCCTTTCGGTTTCCACGAGGTGCCGCACGGCTTCGTTCGCCGTCTCGTCCAGGTATACCGACGAGCCCTCGCATAATTCCTCCAGGCGCTTGGCCAGGTTCGCCACTTCGCCGATGCAGGAATAGCTGCGCCGGCGGCTGCCCAGCAGTCCCACGATCGACTCGCCGGAAGCCATCCCGACGCGCAAGCGCCAGGGGAAATTCTTATCTGCAAAACTCTTCTGCATCGTGAGCCCGGCGACCACCGCCTGCAAGCTGTGCTGCTCGTAATCCACCGGGGCACCAAACTCGCACATGATTCCGTCGCCCAGGTACTTGTCGATGTGCCCGTGGTAGGTCTCGATCAGCCCTTCCATCACCTCGTAGAAACGGTTCAGGTCTTCCAGCGCGACTTCCGGATTGCGCTGGTGAGCGTAGTTCGTGAAGCCCTCCAGGTCGCAGAAGAGCACGGAAAGGTCGCGCTTCTCCTGCCTGAGCCGACCTTGAATCAACAAGCGAGCCACGGTGGAGTCCATGGCCGAATAGAGGGTTTCCTCCAACTTCTGTTTGAGTTGCTCAATCTGGAAGCCCTTCTGGTGCAGATCCTCAGCCTGCTGCCTGAGCTGGCTGCTGGATTCCTCCAGCGCCGTGTTGACTTCGCGCAATTCGGTGGCTTGCGCCTGCAACACCTCATTGAGTTCCCGGGCCCGATTGTGGGAGGTGACTTCCCGTTCCTGGATGAGCCCGAAGGCCCAGCCGATCAGGATCAGGAAACCACCCCACATGGCGATGCTCAGCAATGTGTCCCACCGCTGGCTGAAGACACTCATCAGGGTTGCCCACTGGTAGCCCGCGTCAAGGTCACCCTTAGTCCAGATGTAGAAGTAATAGGTGAGAACCAGGAGGATGCACATCACCCCGCTGAGAACCGCCCGCCGGGCGCCCATCAGGTAGCCAGCCGCTAGGACCGGAACGAAAAAAAGTTGAGAAAGGCGATTTTGTAAGGGATCCAATGAAAAACTGCCGATATAACGATTAGGACGGATAGAACCAGAAAGAGCTCGCTGTGTCGTCGTAGGAAGCCCCGCCAGCTCATCTCAGCCCCAGTCTGCAGGATCAATCCAAGGCGGGCCTATATTATTCCCTAATAGGCAACGCGTCAACTGGGCAGACTTCTGCCGCCTCCGAAGGATTTTGTCTCGCTCGGGGAGTTCCACAATCGAGCATTGCCCGTCGGATTCTCGGGGTTTAACATAGAGCCCTCGCAGGGCAAGTAGAGCAAAGTGAAATCAGCAAGTTCGCCGGGCTGGGATGCCCGAACCCCGATGAGGTGGTAACACCCGACACCACATGCATCGTGTTCAGGAGGGATTATGGCCATCAGCAAAGACCCTAAGAATCTCGGCATGCCATGGGAGAAAGACTACGGTTACTCTCAGGCCGTGAAGGTCGGCGACACCATCTGTATCTCCGGGCAGGTAAGCCACGACGACCAGGGCAATATCGTCGGCCACGGAAACATGGAGGCCCAAATGCGCCAGGCGTACGTCAACCTCAAGAAGGTCCTGGCACAGTACGGGGCGACGATGGAAAATGTCGTCGACGAGATCCTCTTCGTGACGGATATGGACGCCGCCTTCGCCGCGGCACCGAAAGCCAGAAAGGAGCACTATCCCGCGGATCCAGTTGTGGCCAGCACCATCGTGCAGATTCAGCGCCTGGCTTTCCCCGAACTGATGATTGAAATCCGGTGTGTGGCTAAGGTATAGCCGAATCGGCGACAGTTCGGCTCATGGCCCGGCGTTACCAACGAGGCAGCGGGGAGATCGTAGTCGAGGTGAAGGATTAACTGTAGCGAACTTCGGTCTTGGCGCGGAGGGGGATCAGGGTGTAGTCAAATTCCTCCTGCTCCTCGTCGCGTTCTTGAATCACCACAAGATAGTAGCCGATGCGGGCCACCAGTCCGACGGTCGTCACCTTCTTGCCGAGGTATTGGCCGCGCTGGCGCAAGGCACTGAAATCAGGCAGCTTTTGGCGAGAAGCGGTGAAGGCGTCTTCCCAATCGACTTCACCGTGGCGGAAGCGCACGCCATTGACAACGACATGTTTTTTCTTTCGCACCTTATTCCCCCTGAAGGTAATCAGGACTGCCCGTGCCGATGAGCAGCAGATTTCTCCCAAAGACTAGCCAGCAATGCCTTTCCTTGCAAGGACTTTGTTTTCGACGCCGGTCCGGCGTTGCGGGCGGGTCCGGTGGCCGATTTGCCCGATCGAGCCATCAGGCTACGGCCCACATTGCGGACCGGAAGCTAAGGACTTCCCTGCTCCCAAGGAACTCCCATGTCGCGCTCTGGCCCGGGTCCGCAGTCCCGACATTTGCCCTAATCTCTAGGGAACATTGGAGATAGGGATCGAAGCCGCAACCGATCTCAGATGCACGTCCCGCTGCGGGAAAGG
>Ga0307380_10009707_pt1 | contig 12184 bp, 12 predicted proteins | sample UN3MG_FD_202239 | JGI IMG/M metagenome (GOLD analysis project Ga0307380, IMG submission 202239) | Soil microbial communities from Risofladan, Vaasa, Finland - UN-3 | ecosystem: Environmental > Terrestrial > Soil > Coastal area > Acid sulfate soil | place: Finland: Risofladan, Vaasa | collected... | reverse complement strand
GGCTTGCATACGATCAGCTTGAACGTTTTGTCGGCGTTGAAGGTGATCTGGCGGATGTTGGGAGACTCCCACTCCACCAGCCCCCTGCGACGCGAGGGTCGCATCGGCACCTCGCGGGTTTCCAGCCAGGTCCCGATAAGCGCTTGCTCATCTATGGCGGAGGCGCCCCCGCCGCCGCTCCTGTCGCATCCGGTTGTTGCGGCCAGCCCGGCAACCACCAGGCACCCGAGTACCAGCAGGATCGTACGATTGACCATTCCGTTTCTCCTCGCTGCTGAAGGCGCACGTCTCCGAAGCAACCAACCGGGGCGATCTTACCGCACAACCGGCGGCGCGCATAGAGGTCGGTCTCGCCCCTCGGCTCGGATTGCCACCTCGGCCGTTGCACGAAGACCGCCCGGTTCGTAGACTACGCCGACTATCGCTCGTCGAGGAGTAGGCCTTGTTCGCACCGAGCAACTACGCCATCGTGGCCCTGCTGATCCTGGTGGCGGCGGCGGTGGCCGGCGGGATACTCCTGCTCAGCCACCTGGTCGGGCCCAAACGCCGCGGGCCCATCAAGGACAGCGTCTATGAATCGGGCATGGTTCCCGTGGGTAACGCCCGCCGGCGGTTCCATGTCCGCTTCTACATCGTCGCCATGCTCTTCCTGCTCTTCGACGTCGAGATCGTGTTCTTCTACCCGTGGGCGTCGCTGTTCCCCCGTCTGAACGACGCCGAGGTCGAGGGAGCCGCCCACGCCGACTGGGCCGGTCAGATGCTGGCGGGCGGCTTCGGCTCGGGCTTTTTCCTGATTGAGATGCTGATCTTCATCGCCGTGCTGCTCGTAGGCTACGCGTACGCCTGGCGAAAGGGTGTGTTCCGGTGGGACTGACCGGGGTTCTGGATTCATCGGCCGTTGAGACCGGCGGGATGGAATACGGCCTGACCCGGCTCGACTACGCCGTGGATATGATCAAGAAACACGGGATTAACTGGGCGCGCAAGTGCAGCCTCTGGCCGCTGCCGTTTGCCACGGCGTGCTGCGGGATCGAGCTGATGCACACGGCTGCCAGCCGCTATGACGTCGCGCGCTTCGGTGCCGAGGCGATGCGGTGCACCCCTCGGCAGTGCGACCTGTTGATCTGTGCCGGCCGGGTGGTGGTCAAGATGATGCCGGTCCTTCAGAGGATCTACTTGCAGGTGACCGAGCCCAAGTGGGTGATCTCGATGGGCGCCTGCGCCTCGAGCGGGGGGGTGTTCGACACCTACGCGGTTGTGCAGGGCATCGATCAGTTTCTCCCGGTGGACGTCTACGTGCCTGGCTGTCCCCCGCGGCCGGAGACTCTGCTGGAAGGCCTGATGGCCATCCAGCGCGTCGTGCGGGAGGCAGGCGTCAAGAGCAGCAAAGAGCGCGGTCGGGGGTTGGGGCTGGTCGCCCAGTCCGCCTCAAGCGTGGAGCTCGGTCCCGGCCTGGCGGGGAGGACCTAGACCGGTTCGCGCAAGGCCGCCGAGAGGGTGCTCCGGGCAAGGGAAGCGTACACCCGGTAGGCAGTAGTCTTGTACAGGTAGCCCGATGGCAACTGCGGATGTGATCGAAGTGTTACAGGAGCGATTTCCGGAACTGGGGATCGAGGCGCGGCCGCTCTGTCGTTACCTCGACGGGCGCGACTCGGACCAGTTCTGGGTCCGCGTTCCGCCGGAGCGGCTGATCGAGGTGATGACGCTCCTGCGGGACGATCCGCGCACAAAGTTCGAACAGCTCTGTGACTTGACCTGCGTGGACTACCTGAACTACCCGACCACGGCCGACACGGCCGTGCCACCCCAAGATCGGTTTGCCGTGGTGTATTCGCTGCTGAGCCTGACACACGGCCACCGGCTGTGGATAAAGGTGTTCGTCAACGACCCCGACCCCGAGGTGCCCTCGGTGTACGCGATCTGGAACGGGGCCGACTGGCCCGAACGTGAGGTCTTCGATCTGTTCGGGATTCGCTTCACGGGCCACCCGGACCTGCAGCGGATCCTGCTGCCGGAAGACTTCATCGACTACCCGCTGCGCAAGGACTACCCCCTGCGCGGCAAGGGCGAACGCGAGGCGTTCGACGTGGTCCGACGCGACAGTGCCTAGAGCGAGACGGCGTGCTTGTAACGCCGGGCCTCCCAGCCCGGCGCCGTCGGACTCGGAGGTCCGACGCTACAAACCGGAGTAAACGATGACGACCACTCCGAAACTGAGGCCAACGTCCTTCGTCCCGGAGGATGCCGGCGAGGGCCGCTGGACGCTCAATTTCGGACCGCAGCACCCGGCTACGCACACCACGCTGCGGCTGGTGCTCGAGCTCGACGGCGAACGCATCATCAGGTGCACGCCCGACATCGGCTATCTGCACAGCGGCTTCGAGAAGCTCGGCGAGCATCTGAACTATAACCAGTACGTGGTCGTCACCGACCGGATGAACTATATCTCGCCGATGGCGAACAACCTGGCCTGGCACACCGCGTGCGAGAAGCTGTTTGGCATTGAGATCACGCCACGCTGCACGGCGATTCGCACCGTCTGCGCCGAGCTGGCGCGGATTCAGGATCACTTGCTTTGCCTGGGTTGCATGGGACTGGACTTGGGTGCGCTGACGGCGTGGTTCTACCCGTTTAACGAGCGCGAGCCGATTCTCGACCTGTTCGAAGAGCTCTCCGGGGCGCGCTTCATGCCCAGTTACACGCGCGTCGGCGGTTTGAAGGAGGACATGCCGCCCGGCTGGACCGACCGCGTGCGCGACTTCACGCGTAACGTACTGCCGCCGGCCATCAAGGACTTCGAACGGCTGCTGCTCCGCAACCGCATTTTCATCGAGCGGACCAAGGGCATCGGCGTGATCAGCCATGACGACGCGATCAACTGGTCGCTCACCGGGCCGCTTGCCCGGGCCAGTGGCGTCAAACGCGACCTGCGAAAGGACGAGCCCTACTGGTGCTACGCCGACAACTGGGACGCCCAGGGCGCGCCGGCGGTGAAGTTCAAGGTCCCGGTCGCTTACGGCGGCGACGTTCTGGCCCGCTTTTTGGTACGAATGGAGGAGGTGCGTCAGTCGGCCGCAATCATCGAGCAGGTCATCGAGATGATGCCGGACGGGCCGATCAACGTCCTGCCCGACGAGAAAATGACCCTGCCGGACAAGCGCGAGATCCACTTCTCAATCGAGGGGCTCATCCACCATTTTGAAAAGATCATGACCAACCGCGGGTTTGAGCCGCCGATCGGTGAAGCCTACGGGGCGAACGAGACGGCCAACGGCGAGCTGGGCTTCTATCTGGTCAGTGACGGTGGGAATTGCGCTTACCGCGCCCGCTGCCGGCCGCCTAGCTTTATCAACTATCAGGTTTACGCCAAACTCATCGAGGGCCACCAGATCAGCGACGTGGTGGCCATTATGGGGAGCCTGAACATCATCGCGGCGGAGCTGGATCGGTGAGGAATCCGACAGTCGGCAGTGACGCGGCAAGCGCTGGTCGAGCCCATCCTATACGGACACCGACTTTCCAGGACTTCGTGAGGCATCTTATGGCCGTGAACAGGGTACAGGAACTTCTTGAGCGCGTTACGCGCGCCTTGGACGCGGCCGGTCTGGACTACGCCATAATCGGAGGCAATGCCGTTGCGGCCTGGGTCTCGACTATCGATCCGGACGCGATTCGGACGACCAAGGATGTTGACCTTCTCGTTCGCCGTAGCGATCTCGATCGAATTGCTGCCGCGTTACGACCGCTCGGCCTCGTACTCGCCGAGGTACTGGGGGTCTCGATGTTCGTGGATGCGAACGATTCCTCGCCGCGGACGGGAGTGCACCTGTTGTTCGCGAATGAGCCGGTGCGGCCCGATGATGCAGTCCGCGCGCCGGATGTGGAGCAGGCGAAACCCGGCGTGCTCGGGTTCCGCGTCATCCCGTTAATGGAACTGGTCAAGATGAAGCTGCTGGCGTTTCGCTTGCGGGACCAAGTACACCTCGTGGACATGCTGTCCGTGGGTCTGATTGATGCGAGCTGGAAGGCGAGGCTGCCGGCTGAATTGCAGGACCGCTTTCAGCAGGTGCTGGAGGCATTCGAGCGCGAGGAGGGGCACGGGTGACTGTATGCCAAGCGGCCGACGGCGAGCCCGCTCGTCCTTCAGCGCGTTCGGGCTCAGCGTTAGTGGCACAGCACGAGCTGGCGGTCGGTCAACGGTGATGTCAGAGGAGATGCCGTGAGCTGGCAGACCATTGATCGGAAGACCGTCGCCGAAGACAAGCTCGGCCCCGCTCTGAGCGAAGCGGTCAAGGCGAAAATCCGGACTTTCTTCGACCGCTTCCCGACCAAGCGGGCGGCCATGTTGCCGGCCCTGCACATCGCTCAGGACGCGATCGGGTACGTTTCGCTCCAAGCCATGCACGGCATCGCCGAGCTGCTGGAAGTATCGCCGGCAGCGGTGATGGACGTGGCCACCTTCTACACGCACTTCTGGATGCATCCGAAGGGCGAGAAGGTGATCGTCGTCTGCCGTTCGCTCACTTGCGAGCTGATGGGCGGCAAGACGCTGTTGGAGCACATTAAGGAAAAGCTCGGCATCGGCGAGCACGAGACGACGCCGGACGGAAAGTACTCGCTGATGACCGAAGAGTGTTTGGCCCAGTGCGACCACGGGCCGTGCATGCTGATCAACGAGAAGTTGCACAAGTGCGTGCGCCCCGAAGACCTGGGCCGCATCCTGGCCGACCCGGACAACGATAAGCTCGACATCCCGCGCAGCGACCTGTTCGACGCCCCGTTGGAGAAGCCCGAGGAGTCGTAGGCGTGCGTATCGCGGCGCAGTGACCTTGGTGGTTTAGATGGCATACGAACGCTACCTGATGAAGAACGTCGGCGTGCCGAACAGCAGGTCGATCGAGACATACAGGGGCGGCGGCGGGTACGCGGGCGCCGCCAAAGCCCTGAAGATGAAGCCCGACGAGATCGTCGAGCTGGTCAAGAAGGCCAACCTGCGTGGCCGGGGCGGGGCAGGCTTCCCGGCTGGCGTGAAATGGTCCTTCCTCCCGCCCGACCGCGAGATCACCTACCTGTGCGTCAACGCCGACGAGTCCGAGCCGCCGACGTTCTCCAATCGTGTGCTGATGGAGAACGACCCGCACATGCTGCTGGAGGGCATCCTCATCGCCGGCTACGCCACCCGCACCACCGTCGCCTACCTCTACATGCGCTGCGAGTTCACCGAGCTGTTCCACATCATGCAGAAGGCCGTCGACGAGGCCTACGCCGCCGGTTACTTCGGCAAGGACATCCTCGGCACGGGCTACGCGCTCGACTGCTACATCCACCGTGGGGCCGGGGCGTACGTGTGCGGCGAGGAGACCGGGCTGATCGAGAGCCTGGAGGGTAAACGTGGCTGGCCGCGGATCAAGCCGCCGTTCCCCGCCGTCGAGGGTGCCTTTCGCAAGCCCACCGTGGTCAACAACGTCGAGACGCTGGCCTGCCTGCCGCACATCTTGACGCGGGGATTGGACTGGTGGCTCTCGCTTGGCACTGAGGACTCCAAGGGCCCGCATATGTACTGCGTCAGCGGCCCGGTGAACCGCCCGGGGTGCTACGAAGCCCCGCTAGGCCTGAGCTGCCGCGAGCTGATCTACGGCGAGGATTTCGGCGCGGGCATGCGTGACGGCAAGAAGGTCAAGGCGGTCTTCCCCGGCGGGTTGTCGATGGGGGTGCTGCGCGGCGACATGTTTCCGAAGAACCCCACTGACGAGGTCGATCCCAACGCCGACTATGACGAGTTGGACTGCAAGCTCGATTTCGACGATCCGCGGCGATACGGTCTGATGGGCCTGGGGACGGCGGCCCTGGTCGTGGTGCCCGAAGACGCCGACATTCGCGCGGTAACGGTCAACGTGGCGCGCTTCTTCGCGCTGGAGTCCTGCGGCCAGTGCACGCAGTGCCGCGAGGGCACGACGTGGATGTACAAGGTGGCCGAGCGCATCCGCGACGGTGCCGGCCGGAGCTTCGATCTGGACGTGCTCGCCGAGGTGACGCAGAACATGGGCATGATGCCCGGCCTGAGTATTTGCGGCCTCTCGGACGGTGCCGCCTGGCCGATCGGGATGCTGGTGCAGAAGTTCAGGGGCGAGTTCGAGCGGCACATTGGCGCGCAGGCTCCGGACGCCGCCGCCCAGCGTATCCGTGAAATCAACCCGGCCGCGTACGAGCTGCCGATCCTGGGAGCGAGGCCTATGGCGGCCGAGGCCGCAGCGACAGTGGAGAAGTAGGACCGACGCCTATGCCGACGATCATCATAGACGGTCAGAAAATCGAGTGTCGCGCGGGAATTCCCATCTTGCAGGCGGCTCTGGAAGCCGGGCTGAACATACCGCACTACTGCTACCACCCCGGCCTCTCCGTCGTGGCCAGTTGCCGACTGTGCCTGATGGAAATGAAGATGCCGCACCCGCAGACCCGGGAACTCGAGTGGGCCCCCAAGCTGTTCCCCTCCTGCCAAACGATGGTCCGCGAGGGGCTGGAGGTGCGCTTCAACTCGGAGCTCGTCAGGCAGAACCAGAAACGCGTGATGGAGTACTACCTGCTCAACCACCCGTTGGATTGCCCGGTGTGCGACAAGGCCGGCGAGTGCTACTTGCAGGACTACACGGAACACTTCGGCGAGCCCATCTCGCGCATGGTTGAGGACAAGCACAAGAACCCGAAGAAAGACATCGGCCCGCGCACGCTGCTCTATTCCGACCGCTGTGTGCTCTGCGGGCGCTGCGTCCGCTTCGCGCAGGAGATCGCCGCCACCGCCGAGCTGGCAGTCACCAATCGCGGCAGTTACAACGAGATCGACGTCTTCCCCGGCCGGCCGCTGGACAACAAGCTGCAGGGCAACGTGGTGGACCTATGCCCGGTTGGCGCTTTGGTGAGCAAGGACTTCCTGTTCAAGCAGCGCGTCTGGTTCCTGCAAGACGCCAGGTCGGTCTGCCCGGGTTGCAGCCGCGGCTGCACTGTCCACGTGGACCAGAACGAGAATCGCGTCTACCGCCTGCGGCCGCGCTTCAACGAGAAGGTGAACGAATGGTGGATGTGCGACGACGGCCGTTTCGGCTTCAACTACGTCCACCGCGAGGACCGTCTCAATCAGCCGCGCATCCGCCGCGGTACCGAGTGGACCCCCGCCCGGTGGGAGGAGCTGCCCGAGATTCTGCGCTTCCGCTTCGAGCACGCGGCAAAGGCCGACGACGGCGCCGCGGTGGCCGCGGTGCTCAGCCCCATGATGTCCTGCGAAGAGGCCTGGCTGCTGGCACGATTCATCCGCGACGTGGCCCCGCAGGCCGCGCTGGTGCTCGGCCCCATCCCCGTCGAGGGCGAGGACGAGATCTTCCCCAAGGGTAGTGCGGGCGTCCCGCCCGCCAGCGGCTTTGTCGTCAAGGCCGAACGCTGCCCCAACCGCCGCGGCATCGAGCGGGTCATCGAGCACTTCGGCGGCGCGACGCTGACCTTTGGAGATTTCGCCGCCCAGGCCGGCGAGGGCAAGTTCAAGGCGGCCTACGTCGTGGGCGGTTACCCGAACGAGTGGGTAACCAAGGATTGTGCCAAGGCGTTGGCCAAGGTCGAGTTCCTGGTGGTGCACGACCTGTTCGCCTCGCCGCCGGACGCGACGGCGACGGTGCAGATCCCGTCGGCAAGCTGGGCCGAGCGCGAAGGCTCGTTTATGAACTGCGACGGCCTGCTCCAGCCGTTCGAGCGGGCGATTATGCCGCTGGAGGGCGTCAAGGCCGACGGGCAGTTTCTCTACGAACTCTGTGGCCAGCGCGGCCTGTTCCGCGCCGCGAGGGTGCGTGAAGCGCTGGCCACTGCCGTACCCAAGCTTGGAGAAGTACATATTCCGCAGGAGGAACCGGAGTACGCGCATTAGTAGGGGGTGCGAGAAAGGATTCTCGCACCAGCGGCTCGCACCAGCGGTTTAGCTGCGGGCCGATCCGCCTAGACATGCGCATTGACATCGACAGGCCGGGAGACGTGCCGTGCCGCAGATTATGAACTACGATCCCGCCGACAAGACTGCGACCCCCCTTGATCGCGCGCTGCGCTCGCCAGGTATCTTGCTGACCGCGTTCGCAGTGATCGGGGTGCTGGCCGTCGCACTGCTGGTCGTGTTCTGGATACTCTTCGCCGACACGATCAAGCCCGTGCTCGCCTCGCAGTTCGGGTTCTCGGTCGTCTTGATGGTCGTGCTGGTCGGCCTGATTCTGCTGAGCACCGCCGTCTGCATTCTCGCCGAACGCAAGATCGCCAGCTTCATCCAGGACCGCAAAGGCCCGAACCGGGCCGGCTTCTGGGGCGTGCTCCAACCCGTGGCCGACGGGCTCAAGTTCTTCCTCAAGGAGGACATCATCCCAGCCCAGGTCGATCGCCCGCTTTATCTGCTGGCCCCCTGCGTTGCCTTCGGCCTGGCCCTGCTCGGCTTCGCCATCATCCCCTGGGCCGGAGAGATCCATTGGCCCTGGATGCCCGCGGGCGAAACCGTCACCACCCAGGTCGCCAGCCTCGACATCGGTATTCTGTACATCCTCGCGGTCGGCTCGCTCGCTGTGTACGGTGTGGTGCTGGCCGGCTACGCGAGCAACAACAAGTACTCCTTCTACGGCGGCGTGCGGGCCACCGCCCAGATGCTCAGCTATGAGGTCCCGCTCGGGCTCGGCCTGCTGGTGGTTCTGTTGGTCGTCGGCAGCCTGCGGCCGGAGGTGATCGTCAACCAGCAGGCCGAAAGCGGCGTCTGGAACGTCTTCTTGCATCCGATCGCCTGCCTGCTGGTGATCATCAGCGCCTTCGCCGAGAACAACCGCGCCCCGTTTGACCTGCCCGAAGCCGAGCAGGAGCTGGTCGGCGGCTATCACACCGAATACAGCTCGATGAAGTTCGCCATGTTCTTCCTCGCCGAGTACGCCCACATGGTCACCAACAGCGCGCTGATCGTGGCGGTGTTCTTCGGCGGCTGGCACCTATGGTTTCTGCCGAACGTGGACAACACCGCCTGGTGGGCCGCGTTGCTCAAGTTCGGCGTGTTTTGGGGCAAGGTGGCGTGCTTCATCGGGCTGTACATGTGGGTGCGTTGGACGTTGCCGCGCTTCCGCTTCGACCAGCTCATGCGGCTGACCTGGAAATCGCTGGTGCCGATCGGGATGGCGCTGGTAATCGTCGCCGGCGTCCTTGTGGCGTGTGGCTGGCAGCGCAACTTCTTCGTTAGCATCGCGGTAAACATCGTGCTGCTCGCCGTCGGTTTGTGGCTGGCGTCGCGCAGCAAGCAGCCGATCACCGGCCGGCAGATCAGCCTTCCGGACATCGAGGTGCGACCGGTTCAGCCGGTTTGAGGATAGTGAGCTCATGCGTGACGAAGACATCATCGTGTTGGAGGAGCCGGCGCTGAGCGCGGCCGAGCGGCTGTATCTGCCGCAGATTCTCGACGGCATGCGGGTCACTCTGCGCCACATGTTCAGCGTCGCAGCGCGCAACCGGCGCGTGACGCAGTACCCGGAGCAGAAGAACCGGCAGCGGATCGAGAACTACCGCGGCGTGCACCGGCTCAACCGCGACCCCGAGGGCCGCGTCGCCTGTGTGGCCTGCTTCATGTGCAGTACGGCTTGCCCGGTGGACTGCATCCACATCGAGGCCGGCGAAGCCCCCTGGCCCGACCGCGAGAAGTACCCGGTCAAGTTCGACATCGACGAGCTGCGCTGCATCTACTGCGGCATGTGCGAAGAGGCCTGCCCCTGCGACGCGATCGAGCTGACGCCGCACTACGAGTTCGTCGGCCGAACCCGCGAGGAGATGATCTTCGACAAGGAGAAGTTGCTGCAGGTATACGAGGAGACCAAGGAGATTAAGCCGCGCAAGAACCCGGCGGTGACCGATTACGGGCTGACCGGCGACCAGAGCAAGGACGTCGCGCGGCCCACGGCCAAGCCCAAGATCTAGCGAAGCCGAACGGTTGCCGGTACGATTCGGCCCCGCTTACCCGGGCGAATGGAAAGCGAGTGGAATGCTGGCAGGGGTGTTACTGATCACACTACTCACGCTGGGAGGCGTGGGGCTTTATCTGGCGATGCCGGGCGGGCGGCTGAACATCGGGCGGGCTGCCTTGGTGGTGCTGGCCGGGGCCGCCGCCGCCCTGGTGGCCTTTCTGCTTCCCAACCTGAGCGCCGGTGCCGACGGCGGCTGGTTCATCGCCCTGGCCCTGATCGGCCTGTGGGGCGCCATCCGCGTGGTCACTCACCGCAAGCCCGTCTACAGTGCCCTTTACTTCATCCTGGTGGTCATCGCCGTCACGGGAATGCTCGTCCTGATGCAGGCCGAGTTCCTCGCCGCGGCGGTGGTCATCATCTACGCCGGTGCCATCCTGGTTACCTATGTCTTCGTCATCATGCTCGCCCAACAGGAGGGCGGACCCGCGCGCTACGACCGGCAGGCCCGCGAGCCCTTCGTCGGCGTGCTCACGGGCTTCATCCTGCTGGCGATCATCGCTGCGCGCGTGTTCACCGCCGGCTTTGGCGAGGCCAGCTTGCCACCGGTTGACGAGACAACTGCCGGCAGTGTGCAGAACGTCGGGACACACCTGCTGACGCAGTTCGTCGTCGGGCTGGAGCTGGCCGGCGTGCTTCTGCTGGCGGCGATGGTCGGGGCGATCGCCATCGCGCGCCGCCGCCACACGGGCATGGTGCCTATGCCACCGACGGCCGAACCGGGGGAGGTGGACTGATGCTCGTGCCGTACCTCTTGGTCGGGGCGGCGTTCTTCACGCTCGGGCTGATCGGCTTCGTCACCCGCCGAAACCTGATCATCATGTTCCTGTGCACCGAGCTGATGTTTCAGGGGATCATCGTGAACCTGGTGGCCTTCGGGCGCTACCCGCCCAGCGGCCTGCCGAGCCTGGACGGTCAGGTGTTTTCGCTGTTTCTGCTGGCAGTGGCGGCCTCCGAGGCAGCGCTGGCCCTGGCGCTGGTCGTGCTGTTGTATCGCTTCCGAGGCACACTCGACGCCACCGTTTGGCGGCTGTTGAAGGATGAATAGACGTGTTGGCTGAGTTCGCGCCGACACTGCTGCCGAGTTGGCTCTACACGACGCTGCCGTTCTGGCCGCTGCTCGGCGCGATCGTGGTGGGCATCATGCTCGCCGTCGGCTGGCAGCGACACAAGACGTATTGGCCGGTCGTCCTGGGGGTCACGATATCGGCCGTCCTGGCGGTGTTCCTGTTCGTCGAAATCGGCCAGACGCACGCCCCTGCACCGCCAGCGGGGGCCGAGGTCGGCACCTGGTCAGAATCCAGTGAGCGCGCCGCCGAGGTCGGCGAGACCCACACGATCTTCCGCTGGATCAGCTTCGGCAGCCAGTTCTGGGAACAAGGTTGGTGGATCGAGGTCAACTACTTCTTCGATTCGCTGACGGCGGTGATGCTGGTCACGGTCGCGCTCGTCTCGCTGATGGTGGTGATCTACTCGATCGGCTACATGCGCGATCACCACGGCCGGCCCGAACGCGGCTACGAGCGCTTCTTCGCGTTCATGGGGTTGTTCGTCTTCTCGATGTGCATGCTGGTGGCGGCGGGCAACTTCGTCCTGCTCTACCTGGGCTGGGAGCTGGTCGGCCTGTGCAGCTATCTGCTCATCGGCTTCTACTACAAGAAACCCGAGGCGGCCGCCGCCGCGAAGAAAGCCTTCATCGTCAACCGCATCGGCGACTTCGGCTTCGCGCTGGGCATCTTCGCCCTGTACATGTTCATCAGCCCGCTGGCCAAGACGGGCGAAAACCCGCTCGACTACGCCGTGGTCTTCAAGTACGCGGCCGAGCTGACGCAGGGGCAGCTCACGCTGGTTTCGCTGCTGCTGATGTGCGGCGCGCTGGGCAAGAGCGCCCAGTTCCCGCTGCACGTGTGGCTGCCCGACGCGATGGAGGGCCCGTCGCCTGTCTCCGCGTTGATTCATGCCGCCACCATGGTCACCGCCGGCATGTACATGGTCGCCCGTTGCTGGCCGATCTTCTCCGCTTCGCAGACCACGCTGACCGTGATCGTGGTGCTCGGCGTGATCGGCGCCTTCCTGGCCGCCACCATGGCCACGGCCCAGTACGACATGAAGCGCATCCTGGCTTATTCCACCATCAGCCAGTTGGCGTACATGTTCGTAGCGTTGGGCGT
>Ga0307380_10009705_pt1 | contig 12186 bp, 7 predicted proteins | sample UN3MG_FD_202239 | JGI IMG/M metagenome (GOLD analysis project Ga0307380, IMG submission 202239) | Soil microbial communities from Risofladan, Vaasa, Finland - UN-3 | ecosystem: Environmental > Terrestrial > Soil > Coastal area > Acid sulfate soil | place: Finland: Risofladan, Vaasa | collected... | reverse complement strand
GAACGGGCAAAGCAGAAAGCTCCACATTCATGGGAGAAAGAGCAGCCTATCTTGGTTGACTGGCTAAAATCGCTGCCAAAGCCCGTCGGTCTGATGGCTTGTAATGATGATCGAAGCCAATACGTGTTCGATGCCTGCAGAATCGCGGGTCTTGATGTGCCGGAGCAGGTAGCTATCCTTGGCCTCGGCAATGATGACCTGATCTGTAACCTGACAGCCCCGCCACTATCCAGCATCGCCCTCAGTGGTGAAAAGGCTGGGTACGAAGCCGCTGCAATGCTGCACAAACTGATGGCAGGCAAGGAAATAACAGACCAGACGATAGTTGTCCGACCGACCTATGTTATGAGCAGACAATCGACCGATATTCTGGCGATAGAAGACCGCGATGTAACCGCAGCCTTGCGTTTTATCCACCGACGGGCCAGCAAGGAATGCATTCAGGTCGACGACGTTCTGCAAGCGGTTGCTCTGTCCCGCCGTGGCCTGTATAACCAATTTACCAGGGTATTAGGCCGGTCGGTGCACGAAGAGATCAAGCGTGTCCGTGTAGAAGAGCTTGCCCGTATGCTGGTATGCACAAACCTGTCAATATCTCAAATCGCTTCTACACTCGGTTGCTCGGATGCAAAGAACCTCGCCCGGTATTTCAAAAAAGCCGAAGGAATGAGTCCGCGTGAGTATCGTAAGTGCCATTGTATCAAGTAGTTAGAATAACTGCGTGCACGAAATGACGACTTTTTGAGACAAAATGAGGTTCCGTCCCGGGCTTCCTTTGACGATAATGAATGATGAGATAGAGCGTCTCGTTATTATATAATAAGCAGAAGTACGTTTTAGAATGGGTAATTGCTTTCCTGGAATGGTGGTTTTCATTATGCGAAAGGCATTTACATTAATCGAATTATTAGTGGTGATTTCTATTATAGCTCTGCTTATGGCGATATTGATGCCTGCACTTCAACGAGCGAGGAAACAAGCAGCCGGTAGCGCGTGTATGGCAAATGTCAAGTCGATTTCTACTGCCTGGTTTATGTACCAACTCGAAAACGATGACTTTCTTGTCTGCTCTCAGGTGCTTTCCGGGCAAAATACCTCATGGGTGCAAATACCCCAGGATGAGGATGGCAATCCGACGCCGGCTCAGAACATTGAATGTCCACTGGAAGATAAAATCAGAGGTATTGAAAGGGGGCTGATTTTTCCTTACATGGGCAAAACCTACAAAGCTTTTCATTGTCCCTCCGATCACAGGCGAAATTTCGGTATAGAGGGCTACCGAAGCTATTCAATCCCTGGCTGTCTGAACGGAAATTTGAAAGGGAGCCTATATTATGAATATCAGATTCGCAAATATGCCGAAATTAAATCGCCCGGCGAAAAATATATGCTGGTGGAAGAAGCCGATTCACGTGGATTTAATTCCACCTGGTGGGCATTAGGGACCAGAGAAATGGGGCATAATCCGGTTCAGTGGTGGAGTCCATTGGCTGTCTGGCATGGCGATAGTAGTACATTGGGCTTTTGTGACGGGCATGCTGAATTGCATCACTGGCGGGAAAAATTGACCATAGAGTTGGGGAAAAAAACCGTACCGCAGGGATATAACTACGGGATAACGAAAGTGCCTGAAGGTCTTCGAACGGATATTGATTATATGGATCGAGGCTGGGCCTATAAATTCAAAAGATGATCTTCGGAATTTGACGCTAATGCTTATGGAAAAAGGAGGATGTGTAATGAAGAAATGGCATTTGTTGTTTGAGTAAAGGTGATTTAGTTTGGAAAACATTTATTGACAAGAAAAGAAGGAGGTAACGAAAATGAACAAGAGAGTAACATTAATGGTATTGCTGCTGAGTATCAGTTTGATAAGCCATGTTTCGGCGGTCACTGGTACCTATGTTGATGTAACGCCGTTCAATACGGTGGCTGTTGACGGTACCGATCCGTGGTACTACAGTACTACTGCCGTCGCGGGGTTGTGGCAACAGAGGGCTTTTGGCAACGAGGACACGATTTATCAAGGTGGAGGTGCCAACGGATCCGATCTGAAAACCACCATGAGTGATTTGATTCCGGGCCAGGTGTATGATATCTATGCGATTTACTGGTCCAAGAGCATAACGGAAAATTGGGGTGTACTTCCCGGCCTGGACCCTAATCGCGCTTACGCCACCTGGTACAATTGGGAAAACGGTACCGAGACGGGCCCTATCATCCTTGAGTCGATTTACGAAATGGAAGCTTTAGTAGGAACGGCAACGGCCAATAAGGAAGGTGAAGTTGGTATATATGTATTTAATCATGCGCATATTACCACCAGCCACCGAAGTTGGGTAGATGGTTTTTCTTATAAGCAGGCATTTCTAACCTATAATCCCCAACCGGCTCATCAGGAGGAATCTGTTGCTTTGGATACCAACCAATTGACTTGGTCAACCATGCTGGATGCGAGCAATCCTACTAAGCCCGATCCTGAAGTTGCGGAGCATTGGGTGTATTTCGGCGAGACACCCTATCTAACCGTGGATCATCTCCTGGCTAAGGTACCCGTTTCCACTGAACAAGTAAGCTCGCCGCTTCTGGAAGCCAATAAACGATATTATTGGTGCGTCGATGAAATATTGGTTGATGGGAGTCATATATTATGTGCGATTTGGACATTTGAGACTATCACGACCATTCCAAGTTTTGATCCGCCGCTGGGTAGTCAGCCCCAAGACGTTCGAACCACAGAAGGGGAAACAATTACGTTTACAGCGGTGGCGGGAACCACAGGCGGGCCGGTAGAAAACTGTCAGTGGTACAAAGGCTTGCCAGGCGATACAAGTAATCCCCTTGCCGACGACCCGAACCACATTTCCGGTGCGAAAAGCAATCAGTTGACCATTATTGTGGCCTCGGCGGATGAAGGCAGCTATTTCTGCCGAGCCGCCAATGACGGGGGGACAAAGGATTCTGAGGTGGCGACGCTGTTGTTAAAACGACTGCTGGCATGGTACAAATTTGATGAAAACCTCAACGATTCCGCCGGTACCAATAATGGAAGCATGACTAATCCAGTTTATGTTGACGGAATGGATGGGAAGGCTTTGAGCTTTGACGGTACAAATTATGTCAACCTGGGAAGGGACGGTTTTCCGAAAACCGGTTTTAACAACGGGCTGAAGTCCGGAGCGATATCATTCTGGATCAACTCCCCTGTACCAGGTCATTACTTTACCGCTACGTTTAATGACGATTCCACTACTGGTTTTAGGATTGACTATACCGCCGGTAATTCCTTGTCCTTTCTAATCCGTGATGACAATGGTGTGGGTCTGTCCCGGGCAATCAACCCCTCCGGTTCGATTTTGAATGCCTGGCATTTGATAACCTGCACATGGGACGCCGAATCCGGGGAAGCGGCAATCTACCTGGACGGCGTGAGTACGGGGCTGGTTACAAGCGGTCAGCCGTCTGAATTTGCAGAGTGGCAGTATCCGATGGTCATCGGAGCTCTTCAAAATCGTCTCACGGTGGAGGGTTTCTATGTTGGATTAATGGATGATTATCGGGTGTACAATTATCCATTGGACGGCTTCGAAGTTGCTGAGTTGTACACATCGCTGGCCGGCGGCAAAATTTGTGTGGAATACCCGGTTGGTGATTTGAATCAGGATTGTGTGGTTGACCAGGCTGACTTGGAGATATTGCGCTCGGCATGGCTGGATTGCGGTTGGGTACCGGCCGCGGCATGTGAATACAAGATCGATCTGGCTGAACTGGTGCCGTTGCTCACGGCGTGGCTGGAGGAATTGAATGCCGACGAGGGCATGTAAATAATTGTCAGCTTTGTTTGACAAGAGATAAGGGCCTATACCGATTGATTTGGAATAGGCCCTTTTTCTTCAAAGACGTTGAGGTCTTGGATTCTCAGGGGAAGACTTATGCAGATTGGTGCAAAAGTCGTAAGTTGTTCACATAAGTAGAATTTCAGATTTAATGAAAATGATTAGGAGCCAGAAATGAGAGAGAACACACATGTTAGATCTGCCAGCTTTTTAAATAGACGCGATTTCCTCACGGCGGTAGGTATCACAGGCGGCGTGGCGGCATTTCCGTGGTTGAAGGCGGGTGCCGGTGAAAGCGGAGAACCGACGCCGAAAAAAAAGAAAGGCGCTACGGTCAGGGTTGCATTTCTTTATCCTCCGTCGAAAACCTTTTCGGATAACCGCGACGGTTGGTGGAGCTGGCCGGGCAATGAATTCGACGCTGAGGGACGTCAAAAGGAGTACATGGCAGCATTGACGGAAATGGAAAAGCGCCTTGGAATGAAGATTGTCACGGAAAACCGCTCAGTCGCCAATAACAATGACGCCCAACAACTCATCCGGGAACTCGAGGATTCTCCTCCCGATGGCCTGCTTTTGATCATGTTCTATAACCAGAGCGTACCGCAGGCCGATCTGCTTTTGGAAGCAGCCCAGAAACTTAATATGCCCACGGTTTTCTTCATCGGGCTCGGTGTCAAGCATGGCCCGGTCAGCAACTATCGACGCCCAGGTGTCTATTTCATCCAATCACTTGATAATCTCGAAGCTATAGAATACGGCATGCGGATGGTTAACACACGAAAGCTCTTGGGACAATCTCTTCTTCTGAGCATTACCGAAGCGGACAAGCCGCGTGAAAATATCGAGCAGTTCTTCGGGATTAAGGTCAGGGTCATTCCGTTTTCACACTATGCCGACCGGTTCCACAAAATCAAGATCAACAATGCAGCTCGGGATTTGATCAAGAAAATCACCGGCAAAGCCACCGAGATACGAGGTGTAAATCAGGAGAGCCTGGAAAACGCTATGCGAGCTCATTTTGCGCTGACCGATTTGCTGCGCAGCGAGAATGCTGATGGCCTTACGATGAATTGCCTGCGCCGTGGAATGCTCAAACCATGTGTGAGCTTTTCCCTCCTTAACGGGAACCTAATTCCGGCTACCTGTGAAAACGATTTGCCCGCAGCTTACACCCAACTACTCGGACAATTGCTCATCGGGCGGCCGGGCTTTCAACATAATCCCTGCTACGAAACTGAGAAAAACCACTACTATGCTTCGCACTGCACGTGTGCTACGAAGATGTATGGCCCGGAAGGCTCCGAACTGCCTTACCTCTTGCGCCGTTTTGCCCATACAAACGAAGGTAGTTGTGCTATCCAGGTATTCTGGAACTCGGAAGATCAAGTAACGATGGTCAAATATTATCCTGGTGAGGAGCCTAAGTTGGACGTCTATGCGGGTCGTGTAGTCAAATCACATCCGATGCCTCCCGCTGGTGGATGCACGACGAACGTGGAAATTGAAATTACCGACCGCCCCGATGCGTTTATGGTCAAAGGCCACCACAATCTGCTGTTTTGTGGTGATTTCTCCAGGCAGTTCAGGCTGTTCGCTCAACTGTACAAAATGCAATTAGCGGACACGGGATACGAAGGTCTGTAAAAAAAGCCGACGAAATCCGCCAATTCACTTGTGAAAGGCTACTCTAACAGTTAAATTATATCTGTGGATTTGGTTATCTGATGACATTGGACTTGTCAGGTTGTGGAAATCGAGAGAATTTCGATGAAAAAAATGATTGTGACACTGTTGCATTATAGTGCCTTGCCGGCCGATGCGAAGTCCGTGGCGGCTTTGAAATGATTATTGATTATTGATAAGTGATTATTGTAACACTTGTGACAGGATTGAGATATGAAAAGCGAAAGAATACGAAAGACACACGTAATAACTCGCCGGCAGTTTCTTAAAGGCTCGGCCGTCGCCGCAACTGGTTTTTTGGCCCCGACAATCGTACCGGCCTCGGTCTTCGGCGCCGATGCGCCGAGCAATCGCATCACGATCGGCTTCGTCGGCGTCGGCCGGATGGGAATGGGCGACCTGCGCGAGCTTCTGGGCCACAAAGAAGCCCAGATCGTCGCCGTCTGCGATGTCGATTCCAACCGGGCCAAAAATGCTCAGAAAACCGTCGAGGCATATTATGCCAAACAGAGCGCCGGCGGGACATATAAAGGATGCGGAACGTACGGCGACTACAGGGAGCTGGTGACACAAGACGATATCGACGCGGTCTGCGTTGCCACCCCCGACCACTGGCACGCGCTGCCCGCGATTGCCGCGGCCAAAGCCGGTAAGGACATATTCCTGCAAAAACCGCTGACACTTACCATCCGGGAGGGGCGGGTCCTTAGTGACACCGTTCGCCGTTACAATCGGATCTTCCAGGTCGGAAGCCAGCAGCGTTCCGACTCGCGGTTCCGCCAGGCCTGCGAGCTGGTCCGCAACGGCCGCATCGGCAAACTGCACACAGTTAAGGTCGGTTTCGGCACAGACCCGGGCACCGGCCCGGAGCAGCCGATGCCGATACCTGATAATCTCGATTACGAGATGTGGCTTGGCCCGGCGTCCTGGGCGGCCTATACCGAAAAGCGCGTCCATCCGCAGAAGGATTACGGCCGGCCCGGCTGGCTGCGTATCGCCGCATACGGTGCCGGCATGATAACCGGCTGGGGCGCCCACCACAACGACATCGCACAGTGGGGCATGGGAACCGAATACACCGGTCCGGTCGAAATCCAGGGGCAAACCGAATATCCGAAGGACGGACTCTGGGACGTGCACGGCGATTTCAGCATCGAGTACATCTACGCCAACGGCGTCAAGGTCATCTGCACCGACAACAAGAAGAACAAGCAGGGCGTCGTTTTCGAAGGCTCCGAAGGCTGGGTTTACGTCATGCGAGGGAAAATCGACGCCCAGCCAAAATCGTTGCTGACCTCGACCATCGGCCCCGATGAAATCCGGCTGTATAAGAGCAATAATCATAAGGCGAACTGGCTCGAATGTATCAAGTCGCGGGCCGAAACCATCGCTCCCGTAGAGATCGGTCACCGCTCGTGCACTGTCTGTCTGCTGGGCGAGATTGCGATGCGGCTCGGCAGAAAGCTCAAATGGGACCCCGACACCGAACAATTCATCGGCGACGAGACGGCCAATCGAATGCTGTGGCGGCCAATGCGAAGCCCGTGGCGGCTTTGATAATGATTATTGATAAATGATTATTGAAAAACGGGAGATTCTGATGAATCGGCGGACACAAATTGTTGCGGCTTTACTTATATTCACTTGCGGGTGTTCTCTGGTGCCGGCGGCTTCGCAGAAGGTCTCGGCTGAGATTGAAAAGAACCAGGTTGTCGTAAATATTGACGGCAAATTGTTTACGTGCTACAAGTTCGCCGGCTCGCAGAAGTATCCGTATTTCTGGCCGGTCAACGGGCCGCTCTCCGGCAAGTCCATTACCACCGAGACCTCCGAGCCTTACCCGCATCATCATTCGCTGTTCTTCGGCTGCGACCGCGTCAACGGCGCCAACTTCTGGCAGGACGTCAACAAGCGGGGCCAGATTCTCTCGCAGGGCCCGAAGATTGCCGAAACCTCGCCGCAGCGAATTGTCCTTACCGATACGTGCCTCTGGAAACAGCCGGGCAAAGAACCTGTTATCGAAGACACGCGGCAAATCACGATCTGTGCTCCGAGCGAGAAGCTCCGTATCATCGACTTTAAGATTACCATGACCCCCCTGGTCGATATCGAGATACTCAAGACCAACCACTCGCTGTTCTCGGCGAGAGTTGTGCCGGAGTTGAGCGTCACCTCCGGCGGCACGCTGATCAACGCCGAGGGCAACACCAGTGAGAAAGGCACGTTCGGCACCGCATCGCCCTGGTGCGATTACTCAGGCACACGGGACGGGGCCGTCGAAGGCATCGCCATCCTGCAGAATCCGGCCAACCGCTGGTATCCCAGCAAATGGTTCACCCGCGATTACGGTTTCTTCTCGCCGACACCGATGTACTGGCTCGAAGGCGACAAGGTCAACCTGGCAAAAGGCGAAAAACTCACGCTCGAATACCGCGTAGTCGTCCACACAGGCGATGCCAAAACCGCAAACATCGCCGAGCTATTCAACCAATACAAACAAACGGCAAAATAGGAAGCGATTTCCAGAAACACCGTCACACAACTCTCCGAGCCCTCCTTCGAAAAAAAGAAACACTTACGTCATATATGATCATATATGATTAACGGGATAATGCTCGTAGTCCTTTTGACTAATCAAAAGGACTACGAGCATAGCGCGCTCAAACTTATTTGGACATGGCGTTTGCCAGAAGGGCCTTGAGCTGGATTTGTTTGCGGTCTTGAAACTCCTTATCCGACAGCGGTTGGTGGCGTCTTTTGCCGGCGCCGAATTGCTTCTTAAACTCTTCAATGCTTCGAACAGACCTTCTTTTGCGTTCAGTAAGCACCGCCGGAGCCTGCCCCCGGCAGGCAGAGGCGCCGGCGGTGCAGTGGTTTGTGATATTATATCTTTCTTACTCAAACTGACCGTTTTCAAGTCGAATGCTACAGCAAATCATTCAATGATAATAACATAACACAATCTGTCATTCCCGCGAAAGCGGGAATCCACTTAAACCGTTACGTTCCTGGATCCCTGCTTTCGCAGGGATGACAGCGCGAATCGGTCAGTTTGAGTTTCTTAGTTGTGTTATTAGTATGTGGACAATTCTGTCCTACTTGAATGCACGGATTTGTCGCAGTAGGTAGGACAGATTTGTCTATACCCCCGTGACAATTCTGTCTTTGTAGAATAGCAGCGGCGTGGCCGGATATCACCGCTTCTTTACTGATTTGTTCGCCCATATATGAAAGTGCGGCAGCCGTTTTTACCTTCGGGTTTGATTTGGCCCAGATCGTTCGATACCGGCCCTTCGGATGTACCCACAGAACCAGCCCGTTCTTTTTGAGTTGTGCCAGCCATCTTGAGATCGTGCGGCCCTCAACAAAGAACATCGCTCCGAGTGTGGCGTTGCTTTGCCAGCAGCCTTTTTCGCCGAAGCTGTAAATATTTGCCAGCAGGACTTTCTCGCACAGTCCCAGGCCGGGAATGTTGAGGATGTGATAGGGAATCTTCAGATAAAGCTCTGTCGGCTCCTTCTTCCCTTTTGTCCTGTTTTTATCCGCAGCCATATTTGTCCCCGATGGAGGATTTAGATATTAGTATTTGGGCCGTCTTTCGACCATCGACTCCCAATAATCAATAGTAAATAGTAAATAGTCATTTACATCGCCCCCCATAATTGGAGCTACCTGCGCGTTTGATGCGAAAATCTACAAAAATGTAGGCGGCGTTTATGCCGTAAGTGCTTTATTGGTAAGGAATAAAAAATATTTTGACTTTTTTCATTTTTGTTTCCAGCTACCATCGCTTTTGGTCGAAAATTCCGCAAAAATAGTCAATAGTAAATTGAATCGCCATCGCATTTGGTCGAATTTTGGCCCAAATCCTTCCTATCTCAACAGGTTATTTCCCTGCCGGCCCTGTTCCTGGGATTCTCCATTCTTGCAGCCTGTCAAAACCACATCCTGAGAGCTGCTGGAACTGGTAGAAAAATAGCTTGGAACTGCTTTTATAAGACTTTTAAGTTGACAGGCTTATGTCAATCAGATACAATCCAAATTGATATTCAGCTTCATGGAGGAGCGGTGAGGAAACTGATTCTCATACGTATTAAGTTTCCCGCCATAAACAGCCGGTTATTTTCAGGGCAATCGCATGCGCGGACCCGGCGAGGAAGTACGGTTTATATGTGCGCTCAGGAAAGAGCGATTTGGCTGTAAGGTTCGGCAAGCTTTTTTAGCGAATCATCGTTAATTACAGCCGGATAGGAAAGGAGCGAAATGATGAAAAAGGTGCTGGTTCTTATATCTATGGTGGGATTGGGTTTTCTGCTTGCCTGGGCGGTTTCCGACGACCAGTCACAGCAAAAAGCGGAATCGGAAAGCCTTAAGGCCGAGGTGCAGCAGCTTACAACCGATATAGGGAAAACCGAGATTGAGAGAGACACACTCAAGGTAAGAATGGCCCTCGCTGAAAAAAATCGCGATGAGCTGCAAGAGCAGGTCGATGAACTTACCGAATCGCGAGACAAAATGCAGAAGCAGGTCGAAGAATTCAGCTTCTCGCGCGACCAGTCACAGCAGCAGTTCGCTGAAATTATCGTCACGCGCGACAAGCTAAAGCAGCAATTCGCCGAACTGACCGGCTCGCGTGACAAACTGCAGCAGCAGCTCGACGAGCTTACCGCCTCGCGGAACCAGTTGCGAAAGCGGGTCGGTGAGCTCACCATGTCTTGCGATGCGGCTGTTGCCGATGTGAAGATTGCTCAGAAACGAATCGATCAACTCGTAGCTCTGCTGGATGGCGAAACACAAAAATCAGCCGAGCCTCAAGCAGAGCTTATCGTAACAAATCAGGCAGCCGAGGATATACAACCACCTATGATCGAAGTTGACAGGCGTCCGGCCCTTTACAGCTTCGATACGAATCGTCTGCGGATTATGCCGGGACAGACCTCTACTTTGAGCTGGCAGATTTCGAATGCAGACCGGATTCGGATAGAACCCGAGATAGGTTCGGTTAGCGCTTTAGGCTCAAGGACCGTCAAGCCGTCTGCAACAACTACCTACACCTTGATTGCAGCGAATGAAGCCGGAGAGAACAGGCAAACATGCAGGGTCGAAGTCGGCGAGGCTCCCACGGTTCAAAGTCAAGTCATTGAGCAGCCCGCCGTCCTTGCCGAAGTCGTCGAGCCTGTTGTCACCAGCCAGGTTGTTGAGCCTCCTGTTATCAGCGGCAAAGTCAGTGAGCTTCCCGCACTTCACAGTTTCAATACGACTCGTCCTGTGATAATGCCGGGACAGACCTCGACTTTAAGCTGGCAGGTTTCGAATGCCGAGAGGATTCGGATAGAACCCGAAGTTGGTCTCGTTAGTGCTTTAGGCTCAAGAACCGTTAAGCCGTCTGCGACAACAACTTACACCTTGATAGCAACGAATCGAACGGGAGACAGCAAACTATCACAAAGGGTCGAAGTCAGCGAGCGTATTAACATCTTTAGTTCCGATTCAATCGGTTCCGGGGTGCTGCTCGAAGAATACAAGGCTTCCGACGACAGTAAAGTTTTGCCCGGGCAGAAACTTCCCGTGAGCGACCCGAACGCGAAGCTGGGGAAATTTCTCGGATACAGAGCTCTGAAAGACGATTCAGGCAAATTTATATTCATCCCGGTTTACGAGAACAAGCAGGAAGAATAGGCAGTTCGGAACGGTCCGGCGATAAATTGTCGATTGCCGAATTCCGATTGTCGATTTTCCAATCGCGAATCGAAAACCGAAAATCTGAAATTGGCGTGAATCGCTCATATAAGCGGCGTACAATTCCCTTCAAAGCATTTCTTACAAAAGCTTGAAATCTGAGGACAGTTTTGATACTCTATTTGTCAATGAGGCTCGGCGGCGTTGCCGGGAGATCCAGGATCCAACTGCCTTGAGGAGTTGACGGTATTATGATCAGAAAAAAAGTCAGCCGGAGGATTTTTCTACAGTCCCTAAGTACTGGTGCTGCCGGGCTGTTAATGCCGGCCGTGTTGCGTGCAGACCGGTCTCGGAGTAAAAGGCCGAACGTTCTATTTATTGCTGTCGATGATCTAAATGACTGGGTAGGATGTTTTGGCGGCCACCCCCAGGCCATAACGCCGCACATGGACAGGCTGGCCGAGACGGGAGGTATGGTTTTCAGTCGGGCCTATTGTCCTTCTACTGTCTGCTGTCCTTCACGTTCGGCGTTGCTGACGGGGATATTGCCCTCCGATTCGGGCGTGTACGGCAACTCTCAGAATCTCAAGAATGCCCAGCGCGCCAAAAATGCGGTCACGCTGCCCCAGTATTTTTCGAAAAACGGGTATTTTACACTTTCCATGGGCAAGATTTTCCACAAGCACATGACTAATGACCGGCTTGATGAGGGGCAGTGGGCATTCGATAAGTGGGTGCCTACGAAAACCGAAGGCAGCACGAGTCCCGATAAATCCGATGGCCCGGCAAATAAATTGCCTATGCCAGACGGCCGGAAAGCTACAGGTAAAGCGATGACGTTCGACTGGGGTCCGACATGCGGGAAAGATGAAGGGACAAAGGATTACCAGACGGCGCTCTGGGCGGCACAAGAGCTTGAGAATGAATTCGATAAACCGTTCTTTATGGCAGTAGGTTTGTCGAAACCTCACCTGCCCTGGTATGT
>Ga0307380_10009704_pt1 | contig 12187 bp, 8 predicted proteins | sample UN3MG_FD_202239 | JGI IMG/M metagenome (GOLD analysis project Ga0307380, IMG submission 202239) | Soil microbial communities from Risofladan, Vaasa, Finland - UN-3 | ecosystem: Environmental > Terrestrial > Soil > Coastal area > Acid sulfate soil | place: Finland: Risofladan, Vaasa | collected... | reverse complement strand
AGGATGTTCACTACCGGTATGGTCGGATGGCCCGGCATCCGGCACATCGCTGACCGCGAGAAAGGCGAGCAGAAGGACTTCAGTCCGGTCATCGCCAAGGCGCTCGAATCGGGCAGCCCGCAGGAACTGGAGCATGGGAGCATCCCGATCGGCTTTGCCCACGCCGCTGCGCTGAGTGTGGCCGACAAGGTGGTGGAAGCGGTCAAGAGCGGGGCTATCAAGCGCTTCGTGGTGATGGCCGGTTGCGATGGCCGACACAGAACGCGGCACTACTACACCGAGATCGCCAAGAGCCTGCCCCGCGACACCGTCATCCTGACTGCCGGCTGTGCCAAGTATCGCTACAACAAGTTGGATCTGGGCGACATCGGCGGCGTCCCCCGTTTCTTGGATGCCGGCCAGTGCAACGACTCATACTCGTTGGTCGTGATAGCCCAGAAGCTGGCCGAAGCATTCGGTCTGGATGATATCAACGACCTTCCTATCGCCTACGATATCGCCTGGTATGAACAGAAAGCGGTCATCGTGCTGCTTGGCCTGCTCTCTCTGGGGGTGAAACACATTCGCCTCGGACCTACGCTGCCGGCGTTTGTCTCGCCAAACGTGCTGGACGTGCTGGTCAAGCGTTTCGACATCAAGCCCATTGCTGCGGTGGAAGAGGATTTGGCGGCCATCGTGGCCGGCAAGTAGCGTGGCGATCGTCCCCCAACCGCTGCCGATCGAGACTCTCGCTCGGGGTGTCGAAGAGAATCTGTGCTCCCGTCGTTGTCACTTTGAGCGCAAGTGCCCCGAACTTCAGGGGTACAAGTGCCCCGAACCTCAGGGGTACAAGTGCCCCGAACCTCAGGGGTACAAGTGCCCCGAACTTCAGGGGTACAAGTGCCCCGAACCTCAGAGGTACAGGCAAAGAGTCTCAACCGTACAAGACAGAGATTCCTCGCCTTTGCTGCGCTGCGACTTGGGATGACCGGTTCGTTTTTCGATGACCTTGCGGAATCCTATTTGCCATGGAATCCCTTTCCGAGTATACTGTACGTAGCTTGAAAAGATAGCAATGCGATCCGCCTGGGGGTCGCAAGCGGCAGCGTCACTTTGGCATGGTGATCTGATGCTGGGATGGTGCTGTTTTTTGTTGGGCTGTCTCGACAGAAAGTCTGGCGAGACGATGCCTCATTGGGCTTGGGAAACCCTGGCGGCCTTGCCCAAATGCTGAGGAGCATGGGGAATGGCAGACTCATCATCCCGCCAGGGGAGATCCACCCGAGTTCACTGACCACGCCCAGCCGCGCGAGGATCCGGCATTCCCGCCTGGTCTGGGTCTAGGATCGAAGCAAGTTGATGCAAACATATATGAAAAACGATAGGTTACGAAAACTGCGCAACATTGGAATCATCGCCCATATCGACGCGGGCAAGACCACTACGACCGAGCAGATTCTCTTTCACACGGGCGAGACCCATCGCCTGGGCAGTGTCGATGACGGCACCACCGTCACCGATTTCCTTCCTCAGGAGCGAGAGCGAGGCATTACGATCCAGTCCGCCGTCATCACCTGCGAATGGGCCGACCATCAGATCAACTTGATCGATACGCCCGGGCACATCGATTTCACCGCCGAGGTGCAGCGTTCGCTGCGGGTCTTGGACGGGGGCGTGGTGCTATTCGATGGCGTGGCTGGCGTCGAACCCCAGTCGGAGACAGTGTGGCGCCAGGCCGACCGGTACGGCGTGCCTCGCATTGCATTCGTGAACAAGATGGACCGTGTAGGGGCAAGTCTGGAGCGCACGGTCAGCATGATCCGTGATCGATTGAGCGCTCATCCAATATCGGTGCAGGTGCCCATCGGTCGTGAAGCCTCCTTCCAAGGGGTGATCGACCTGATCGAGATGAAAGCCATCTTCTTCAAAGATCACGGCTCTCCCGAGATCAAAGAGATACCCTCGGACCTCTTGCCGGCGGTGCGCCGGCGACGCGAGCAGATGATCGAGGCTCTTGCTGATGTGGACGATGACATCGCACTGGCCTACGTGGAAGGCGAGGAGCTTGACTCCGATGCCCTTGTCGAGGCTCTGCGTCGGGCCACCATCGCCAGCGAAGCTGTGCCCGTGCTGTGTGGCTCGGCCCTCCACAACCAGGGCATCTATCTCTTGCTGGACGCCATCGTTCGTTTTCTTCCCTCTCCGCTGAACATCGACCCCATCACGGCCTATGCGCCCAAACAGGACGAGCATGTGCTGTGCGTGCCAAGAGACGATGCTCCCCTGGTGGCCCAGGTATTCAAGATCAGCAGAGACCGGTATATGGGCAAGCTGTCCTTCGTGCGTGTGTATTCGGGAGTGATGCGTCGCGGCATGACCATCCTCAACGCGGCCACAGGCCAGAGCGAACGCGTGGGCCGGCTAGTGCGAATGCACGCCGATCGACGCGAGCAGGTTGAGGAGATCCGAGCCGGTGATCTTGGCGGCCTGTTGGGATGCAAGTTGGCCACCACGGGTCAAACCATTAGCACGCCGGAACGTCCCCTTGTGCTAGAGCGAATCAGCTTCCCCGATCCCGTGCTGAACATCTCCGTGGCCACCAATGGATCGGGCCGCGACAAGTTTGAGGCGGCCCTGCGCCAGCTCTCAGAAGAGGACCCCACCCTCTCCGTCCGCCACAACGAGGAGACGGGCGAAACTGTCTTGTCCGGGATGGGCGAGCTGCATCTGGAGGTGGTCATTGATCGATTACTGCGCGAATTCGGCGTGGATGTGTCTGCAAGAGCGCCCCGGGTGGCCTATCGTGAGACGATCAGTCGCAAGGTGTGCGTTGAGGGGCGCCAGGTGAAGCAGACCGGAGGGCACGGCCAGTACGCCGTGGTCGAGCTTGAACTGGAACCCCTGGCCCCAGGCACTGGGTTCGTCTTCGAGGACGCCATCCGACGTGGTGTGGTGCCCAAGGAGTTCATTCGCGCCGTCGAGTCGGGCATCGTAGAGGCTATGAAGGAAGGACCCCTAGCCAAGGCACCTCTGGTGGACATCAAGGCCACTCTCGTGGACGGCAAGTACCATGAGACCGATTCCTCCGACATGGCCTTCCGACTCGCAGGTGCCTCTGCACTTCGAGAAGGCGTGCGTCGTGCCGGTCCCCTGCTCTTGGAGCCCATCATGAAGCTGGAAGTGGTCGCGCCTTTGGACTATACTGGAGACGTGATCCGAGACCTCAGCAGCCGCGCTGCCAAGGTGACGCGCATCGAACTCACGGAGACAGGGGTGCAGGTCATCACCGCCCAGGCCCCACTGGCTCGCATGTTTGCGTATGCCACGAGCCTGCGCTCGGTGACCCATGGTCGAGGCACGTTTATGATGGAGTTCTCAGAATATGCGCCAGTGAGCGAGGAGGCGCTACAAGAGGTGCTCCAACCCTCGTACCCTTGAGCTTCACCGAGCGAAGCAGAGGGCCCCAGTCCCAATCCTGCATCTGGAAGTACGAACGGATGAGGTGGGCCTCGTAGCCTGTCCTCCAGGGAAGTGACGACGTCCTCTTTGGCGGAAGTGGCCTGCACTGGCGGGTGCGTTCGGCTTGTCCATGGCGACTGTTCTCTTGTACCGGATAGCGACGCTGCACCTGCTCCCATCATGGCGGTGTGGCCGTATGGATCAACGGGCCACCTGGCTCGGGCGACACGGTTCCGCACCATCGACAAGCCGCTGCAGGGCCGGAGGTTGGATATGCCCCCTGCCAACATCACGCCGGCCCAGGCGGAGAGGATGAATGGGTCAGAGGTGCAGAAGCGCCTCAACGCTTGGGGAAAGGGCTCCAAGTGGTGTTATCTAGGTTGACGGCGCGTTGGCTCTCGGACATAGTGTCGGTGAAACACGTGAAATTCAGAGTGTAGCGTCGATCTGCAAGATGTGGGTATGATGTTCAGGGACTTGTTCGTTGGAGTGCTCTGCTGTAGGCCATGAAGATCTTGACCCTGAGCGATGTGGCATCAGAACTCGTGTACAGCCCGAGGATCGCTGAACGATTCGGCGACATCGATGTCGTGCTGAGCTGCGGTGACCTTCCTTTCGACTATCTGGAGTATGTGGTCACCATGCTGGGGAAGAAGCTGTACTACGTGTATGGGAATCATGCACAGGGTAAAGTCATGGCGATGGACGGTAGCATCAGAACCGGCCCGCAAGGGTGTGTGAACATCCATCATAAGATAGTGAACCATGCTGGGCTGCTGATTGCCGGGCTAGAGGGTTCGATGCGCTACAACGAGAGAGAGCATCAGTATACCGAGCGCCAGATGCGCCACCTCGTCAGAACGATGGCTCCTCGTCTCTGGTGGAGTGCGTGCCGCTATGGTCGGGCCCTCGATGTGCTCATCACCCATGCCCCACCTCGTGGGATCCACGACGCGCAGGACCTTCCCCATCAGGGGTTTCGCGCATTTCTCACTTTCATGGATCGCTACAAGCCGCGTTACCTGATACACGGTCACACGCATCTTTATCGCCGGGACTCTGAGCGCAAGACCCGATACGGTGGCACTACTGTGGTGAACACCTACCCATACCAGGTCGTTGAGATCGATGAGACCACCTTGGGACGCGGGCGATAAAAGTGCCGCAGCTACGAGTCTCACCGCGAGCGCAGTCGCCGAGCAATGAGCGCAATCATCATCTTCCGCCTCCCACTGGGACCCGTGCCATGCCGGTGGTCGCTCATTTTGAGTGGGTGAAACACTGTGTACGATCCGAAAGCCCATTTTGGTCAATCAGCCATACAAGACTACGCCGCAGCACATCGGCACGCCAGGCTGCGCCGCATCTGGGCCAACCTGACTGGCAAGAGCACTAGTCTGATCCCCTTTGAAGACCTCAAGAAGGCGCTGGGACTGCTCATTCAACGTTATCGCGGCGTACAACCCGTGCCCCTCGACAAGATCATCGGGAGCTTTGGGCGCAGCAACGATTTTGACCGGGCGTTCCTGCCCACCCAGCAGCATTCGCGCCGCAAATGGCTCAGCGTTGACTCAGCATACCTGAGGGGTGTGACCCTGCCGGCCGTATCCCTGTATAAGATTGGCGATGCCTACTTTGTGGTTGACGGTCACCACCGGATCTCGGTGGCCCGGGAGAAGGGACAGGCATTTATCGACGCCGAGGTCACCGAAGTAGAAAGCCGGGTGCCCGTTAGCGCCGACATGACCGTGGACCAGCTCGACCGCCTGGCCGCGTGCCGCAAGTTCCTGGAAGAGACCAAGCTGGACAAGCTCCGTCCCGATTCTGACAAATGCTTAGGCTTGAGCATGCCCGGTGACTATGCCAGGCTCCTCGATCATATCCGCGTGCACAAATACTTTACAGAGACCACAGATTCTCGCGAGCTGACCTGGGAAGAGGCCGTGTGCCATTGGTACGACCACGTCTTCATGCCTCTCGTAGAGGCCATTCGCCAGAACAAGCTCCTCGACGACTTTCCCGGGCGCACGGAAGGGGATCTCTATCTGTGGATCATCGAGCATGCCTACTACCTATCCCAGAAGCTGGGCCGCGACCTGGCTCCTTTGGAAGCAGCCAAGGATTTCGCCCGGCGCTTCAGCCGGCGCCCAAAGCGCATCTTGGATCGAGCGGCCAAGTATGTTCGGAGCCTCCTCGTTCCGGGGGGGCTCGAGCCAGGTCCTCCAGCAGGGGCCTGGCGGCAGGCCCGCGTGGAAGCAAGCCATCGAGACCATCTGTTTGTGGACATTCTGGTAACCCTCTCGGGAGCTCCCAGTGGTTGGCTGGCCCTGAGTCAGGCTGGCGAGTTTGCTCGCCGCGAGCAGGGGACACTTCGGGGCCTGCACGTGGCCACCTCCGACGAGGAGGAGGCCACGGCGCATGGGCGAAGCATACTAGAGGAGTTTTCGTACCGCTGCGAGAGCCTGGGAGTCAGGTACACGGCCAGCCTGGCGGTAGGCGACATCCAGGCACAGATCATCGACCGTAGTCGTTGGGTGGACATCATCGTGATCAACCAGCGCAAGGTGCATGGTCGTTGGGCTGAACGCCCCTTGGGCACCATCTTTCAGACAGTGGCATCCCAGGCAGCCTGTCCCATCCTCGCCGTCCCTGGCACCCGGGTGTTGCCCCTGAAGCACGCGCTGTTGGCCTATGACGGCAGTCCGAAGGCCAGGGAAGCCCTCTTCGTTCTGCGCCACCTGCTCACCTGCTGGCAAATCGAGGGCACCATATTGACCGTTGAGAGTGCGCGAACCGATAGCGACTTGCTTGACCTGGCCATCCGATACATCCAGGAATCTGGAGGCCATCCGGTGTGCAGACGTTACGAACATGGGCGGCCAGGTGACGTGATTCTCCAGACTATGGAAGACACAGGGGCCGATCTCCTTCTGATGGGCGGCTATGGCCACCAACCACTGATCAAGGCCTTCCTTGGAAGCGCAATGGACCAGATAGTCCGAGAGGCGTGGTTCCCGATGCTGATCTGTCGCTAGTGCTTGCTTGCACAAATACCCGATATTTGGCCAGTTTGTGGTTTGTACTGGTGCAAACCTGCATAGTGCGTTCTTTCTTTGAACTGAACACGGATCTTCCTTGGAACTGAACAAGGACTTTCGGTCTCGAGACTTGTGCCCCGTATGGGGCACTTGTTCGGACTGGCACAGACTTGTGCAAGCAAGTACTAGACGGCCATTGCTGCCAGTAAATGCGAGCGCCGGCCCTCATAGGGTTGGTCGCCCCCCTCATCTTTGGAGGATCGACCCACTGAAAACATGGCATGTCTCAGGCAGTCTCAGGGCAAGTATCATGTTGATTGTGCCCAGACCGCCGGCTTAGCCCTCGAAGGATGGCAACTCCTGGTCGTCAAAGTACCAGGCGCCCTTGGTGGTCAGGTACTCTTGCGTTCGATCGAGGAAGGCATAGTGCTGGTCTTCCGCGGTGGCCAGGTACTCCCACATGGCTTTCGCCTCTGGAGATAGGGCCTTTCTGGCTGCCTGGTCGTAAAGCGCGTATCCTCGCCGCTCGAAATGCTTGGCCATTTCCAGGGCCTGCTCATCGGTGGCATCATCGGGAATCAGTTGCCCGGCAACAGGGCCCTGGGGGAAAATGTCGGTCGGGTTCACCGATGCGGCCATGGCTCGCGCATCTTCCACCGAAACCCAATCCCTGTCTGCCGTAAGGGCCGCATACTGGCCACACAAGATGTCCAGGTGCTGGCGCTCCTCGACGACCAAGCTCTGGAACACTCTTTTGCCATCCCGGGCCTCGGTGCGCCTCACGGCCTCTTCATAGAAGCGCTGACCCCAGATCTCCGTGCTCATTCCCAGTCTCAGAGCCTCGAGTGCTTGTTCTTTGGCCATTCGTTTCATTTCCTCCTGGGGTGAGGGCAAGCCTCGGCGCAGCTAGATCCACCCACCCAGCGAAACCAGCGATTCGTAGTTGCTCATAAGTAGGTTGAAGTGGGTCATCTCGGCATGGGCCAGCCAACGGTACATTCGATTGCCCGCTTCGTCCTCGGTCTGTTTGGCGGCCGCGCGATAGAGGTTGTGGGCTCTCATCTCTATCTCCAGGGCGACGTGGAGGGCCTCGAGCTGGTTGGGATTCACCCCGATTCTCTCTTTCTCCCCTTGTCGCTGGGCTGGAAACAGCTTGAGCTCGAGGTCTATGTCCGGGACGTCCAGCTCGCGCAGCTCCAGGAAGGTGCCCTCCCTTTCAATGGCCTGCAGTTGGCGTTCCACTGTCTCCAGATGCATCCTTTCGTCATCGGCCAGAGACAGAAACATGGCCCGCCCCTTCTGGTTGGCCGTTTCCCGGGCTGCCTTGAGATAGAACTCGCACCCTTCTCGCTCCAGCTTCAGCGCCTGGCTCAGGGCCTGCAAGTCCCTGTTTCCGGTTGCCATCGGAATCCCTCCTTGCATATTGACGGAATCGTGGCATCGTGCTGCTGCACGTTCGATCGCAAGCGTGTCCCGATCTCGCGCTCTCGGGCCCGGTGGACCTCCCCCAACGGAACTTGGCCCCTCGTCGAGGATGGCAATCCCCAAGTGCCAGGATAGCCCACCGCCGACCAGCTGCCACGGGCTTCAAGGCAAAGGAACGAAGTAGTATTGGTTCGAGAGGTATAACTCGGCACTATTCTAACCATATCCGACCCAGCGTCAACCAGCCCGCAGACCCTGGCCTTCCAATTCGGACCGATGCTCGGGTCAAGCGGAGAGCAGGATCTCACAACCAGGTGTTCCCCGTCCCCTGCGACACGATCACGGTCGGTTTGACGCGAAGGCCGTCTCCGGCGACCAGCACCCATCTCCCACCGGCGGGCCAGCTTCCCCCTACAAGCCATCTCCGCCTTGGTGATGATCTCGTTCCGCCCGTTCTCGGGGTCGCACAAGACCAGGGGGCGCACCTTTTCCAGGCGGTTAAGCTTCTTGCAGAGGGTGTGCGTATCGTCCATCTCGGAGCTGTGGGCGGTCTCGGCGACGCGCTTGGCCAGCCTCCTCAGGATGTCCGCGTCCCCTCGGGTTACCGACAGGTCGGCAGGCGTGAAACCGGTCTGAATCTTGCCCAGAGCGGTCTGATCCAGTCCAGTTGACCCTCCTTGACCGTAACCTTCCATTTCGTCCTGTCCTTTCGGGAGCAGTTGCCCGTCCTGGCGTAGGTATTCCCGCCATCAGTTTACCAGAGATGCCCCAGGGTCGGCCAGTGTCTTTGCCACGACCTGGGAGCGGTCACTTGGCCCAAGCCTAACCCTTCGTTGACTACTGCGACTGTCGGTGCTACCATCGGGATGCGGGGAACGTCCCGTCGTGCGTGGCTATGACAGCATGACGCTGTCACTGCTGCGTGCGAGAGCAGCGAACGCGCAGCGCCGTGAATGTGGGCAGCCACCTCTCCGAAGCTCGGTAGAGGCATCGGCGGGCACCGGTGCAGTGTCGAGGCCCGCGATCGCCTTAGGATCAACTCGGCTGGTGGCCAGAAAGGGGGCATTTCGTGGGTGGAATGTTTGGCGTGATCTCAAAGCAAGATTGCGTTTCTGACCTGTTCTATGGAACAGATTACCATTCTCATCTTGGAACAGAGTATGGAGGGATCGCCCTGAGAAACCCAACTGGGTATGACAGAGAGATTCATGCCATCAGGAATACCCAGTTCAGGTCTGCATTCGAAGATGACGTTGGAAGAATGGGCGGCACCAGGGGTATCGGAGTGATAAGCGACTATGAGCCGCAACCGTTGTACCAAGAAACGCCCCTTGGCCGATATGGAATAGCCACTGTTGCACGGATCAACAACCTGGACATGCTGGTCAGCCAGGCGTTTGAGAAGCGAGCTCATTTCTCGAGCATGAGCAGAGGGGGGGTGAATCCCACAGATGTTGTGTCCTATCTCATCAACCAGGGGGCTACTTTCGAGGAGGGGATCGAGAATGCCCAGGAAGCCATTCAAGGTTCGTGCTCGCTCCTCCTGTTGACGGACAAGGGCATCTACGCTGCAAGGGACAGGCTTGGCAGAACGCCGCTGGCGATTGGGAAGAAGGCGGGCAGCTTTGGGGTAGCATCAGAGACGTGCGCCTTTCCCAACACCGGCTTCCAGGTAGCATACCACCTGGGACCCGGAGAGATAGTCCTGATAACAGAAGACGGCTTCGAGCAGATAGCGAAACCACGAGATAGAATGCAGGTATGTGCTTTTCTGTGGGTCTACTACGGCTTTCCGGCGTCAAGCTATGAGGGAATCGGCGTTGAGGTTGTGAGAAACAGGAGCGGGGCTGCCTGTGCACGAAGGGACATCGCCGATGGTAACGCCCGCGTTGACTCAGTCGCAGGGATACCTGACTCCGGAACGGGCCATGGCATCGGGTATGCGGAGGAGGCAGGCATTCCCTTCAAGCGCCCCTTCGTCAAGTACAACCCAACCTGGACAAGGAGTTTTATGCCTGAGGAGCAGGAAGTGAGAGACCTCATCGCAGAGATGAAGCTCATTCCTGTGAGGGAGCTAATACAGGGATACCGCTTGCTTTTCTGCGAGGACTCTATTGTGAGGGGCACCCAGTTGCAGGATACTATCCAGATACTCTATGACTACGGGGCGAAAGAGGTGCACGTGCGCCCTGCTTGCCCTCCCCTGGTGTACCCGTGTGAGTTCCTGAACTTCTCACGAACCAAGACGGCGATGGCCCTCGCTGCACGGAAGGCCATTAGTGAGGTGGAGCCCGGGAACGATGTGGACCTGGCAGAGTACGCCAGAGAAGGCTCAGACAAGTATCGTGCGATGGTTCACAGGATAAGGCAGAGACTTCGATTGACGTCCTTGAGATACCAAACCATGCAAGATATGGTCGCAGCAATCGGTCTGCCAAAGGACAGGCTTTGCACTCACTGCTGGGACGCAAGCAGCTACTTCTGAGCCCTAATCCTGACTTTCTCCGCGCAGACTCGAGGTGCTCGGCGATGGTGTCGATAGGTCTTGGATCTACACCATCAGGTCGTCTCCAGAGAGCGATCGGGGAGGAGCCTGGCGGCACAGGTGGGAGAACAGGGTGATGGATCTCGGCAAGCTGGGCGAGTCGACCGTCATACCGTCAAGCGGCCTGTCGTCACCGTGGAGCCGTGACCATCTCTGAAGGGAGGAGGCAATTGGATGGCTATGCCAAGGAGTAGTGCAGCAGATCTAGCCAAGGAGGACCAGGCGCATCTGATCCATCCTCTCTATCACCCGATCGATCACACCAAACCGCAGATCTGGGTGAAGGGAGAGGGAGCGACCATCGAGGATGCCGATGGCCGGCAGTTCATCGACGGGCTTGGCGGACTCTGGAACGTGAACGTCGGGCACGGGAGGAAGGAGCTGGCCAGGGCAGCAGCGGAACAGATGACTGCCCTGGCCTACTGCTCCTCCTACGTCGGTTCCTCAAACGTCCCGGCCATTCTCCTGGCCAAGCGTTTGAGCGAGCTTGCCTATCCCAGCCTCAACACCGTGTTCTTTACCAGCGGGGGGGCAGAGTCGAACGAGAGTGCGTTCAAGACGGCTCGTTTCTACTGGAAGGCAAAAGGGAAGCCGGAGAAGATCAAGTTTGTCTCTCGCTACCACGCCTATCACGGCGTAACCCTGGCCGCTATGAGTGCAACTGGTATCCCCGCCTACTGGACGATGTTTGAGCCCCGTGTGCCCGGTTTCATCCACATCGATCCCCCGTATCAGTACTATTTCGACAAGGCGCAGGAAGGCGAGACGATTGGCCAGGCGGCCGCTCGGCTTCTGGAGGAGGCGATTCAGCGGGAAGGACCAGATACCATAGCTGCCTTCATCGCGGAACCGGTTCAGGGAGCCGGAGGTGTCATTGTTCCGCCGGACGATTACTTTCCCAGGGTTCGAGACATCTGCTCAGAGTACGACGTTCTCTTCATCGCCGACGAGGTGATCACCGGTTTCGGGCGCACCGGCAGGTGGTTTGCCCTCTCCCACTGGAATGTGGAGCCGGACATCATGGCCTTTGCCAAGGGGGTGACCAGTGGATACCTCCCCCTGGGTGGCATCATGGTATCCGACGAGATTCGCGATGTGATGCAGGCCGTGCCGCCAGCGAAGCGCTGGATGCATGCCTACACTTACTCCGGTCACCCCACCTGCTGCGCAGTAGCGCTCAAGAATCTTGAGATCATCGAGAGAGAGGGTTTGGTAGAGCGCGCAGCAGAGGCGGGCGAGCGGCTTCTTGAGGGCCTAAAGACCTTGTATGACCTCAGGGCAGTTGGTGAGGTGCGGGGTCTGGGCTTGATGGCCGCAGTGGAGATGGTTGCTGACCAGGATGCCAGGAGACGATTCGACCTTTCGGAGAAAGTGGGACAGCGAGTGCGAGAGGAGATGTTCGAGCGGCGACTCTTCACCCGTGTGCGGGGCGACGTGATCTGTCTGGCCCCACCTCTGGTAACCACAGATGAGCAGATCGATCGGATCGTCCAGATCGTCGGAGAGTCTATCGAAGCCGTAGTGCCAGGCAAGGCGTGATAGCGTGACATAGGCCACGGTTTATCGGTGACCAGCCTGCCGTTCCCTCCTGGCTCCTCCTCAGACATCCGTGAGCGGCCTGCGGCTCATGGATGTCTCTGACCCGGTGGACCCAGCCGAGATCAGCCCAAGGGCCATCAGCCAGGTGCCGTGGTGCTTGGGCCAAGATGGCGTCGCCTTCAGCCAACGAGACTTGTCGCAC
>Ga0307380_10009703_pt1 | contig 12188 bp, 11 predicted proteins | sample UN3MG_FD_202239 | JGI IMG/M metagenome (GOLD analysis project Ga0307380, IMG submission 202239) | Soil microbial communities from Risofladan, Vaasa, Finland - UN-3 | ecosystem: Environmental > Terrestrial > Soil > Coastal area > Acid sulfate soil | place: Finland: Risofladan, Vaasa | collected... | reverse complement strand
GACCCGATTCCACGTCGATGACCAGGACCTTCTGGCGCCGGCAGAAGTCCCCCGGCAGCATCTCGTAGACGTTCCGGGGGATCGCCATGCCGGTGACACGGACAAAGGGCAGGCCGTATTCCTCCGCCAGGCACGCCATGACTTCCTCTTCCTTGGCGTAGCCTTTGCGGACGAGGATCTGGCCCAGTCGCTCGCCGGGGCTGGACTTCTGGAGGGCCAGGCACTCTTCCAGTTGCGCCTGCGTGATGGTGCCGCGGTCCACCAGGAGATCGCCCATGCGGCGGTGGGCCGTCTTGGTGAGGCGCGGCGGAGGGGCCCCCCGGGCTTCCTCGGTCATCACGTCCTGCGGCTTGTTCTGCCGGTCATCGGCCATGTTCCCTCACTCAGGCTGTTGGGCCTGCTTTCTAACGAGGCGGAGGTCCACTGTTTCACCGTTGGCGGAAACCCACACAAGGTCCGGCTCAATGGCCTCCACTACAAAGCCCTTCACTCGGCTGCCCACAGTGCAGACCTTGCCGTTGATGACGGCCATGCGGCGGTCGGCGGCTACCATGACGGAGCCGAGGACCAGCCCACCCGCTGCCTCGTGAATCTTTTGGCGGCGGGCGCTGACCTCCTCGTAAGCGGCGTCAGACTGGGTCAGCGGCCGGCCCTCAACCTTCTTCACCTTGACCGGGCACACCGTGAACGGGTTGGCCTGAAGGTTCTTCGCCGGTGTTTGCCGCGCGGTCACATAGCCCTCGAACTCCTTGACCAGTTGCTCCACGCGGGCCACGGAAAGCCCGTCGTCGCTGTCCGCCGGCGTGGCGAGTGCCGCGGTGGCTGCCGCGGCCTCGGTCCCCACTCCGGCCATAGGATCCATCGCGCCCGCCCCGGGCGGTTCGGCCGGCGTCGCGACCGCCACCTGCGGGCTTCCACCTTTCAGGAACTGATAGGCCGCTACGCCGCCGCCGACCGCCAGCAGCGCGACCAGAAACGCGACCTTCTTCTTGTCCCCGAAACCGGTGGAGCGCGGTTTCGCGCGGCTGTTGGCCCCCATCGGCTCAATGCCGCCATCCGACATTCGGAACCCTTCGCCTTCGCTTTTCATTCCTGTTTCTCGAAAAAGATGTCCATTAAAACGTCCACCTGGACCATTCGTTCATCGGCGGGCGACTTGGCAATCTGAAGTTGCCGGACCTTCGTGAGGCGCGGCAGCCGCTCCAGGTCCAGCAGGAACTGATAGAACCCTTCGAACGTGCCTTCGAGAGAGATCGTGATCGGCTGAGAACTGTAGCGCGGCATGGTCTCGACCGACGTGGTCCGGACGCTGCGCGTCACCAGAGACCTCGCTTCGGCGATCCGCCAGACCTCTCGCAGGATGACGTCGATTTCTCGCTGCTGGGGCAGCCGGTTCTCAAAAGACGTCAGCGCGGCTTCGAGGCGGCGGATCTCGTCCTGCACGTCGGTGATGCGCCGGGCGACGCGCTCGAGCGTCACGAGTTCGGTCCGCCGTTGCTCGGTCGCGGCCTGGTCGGCTTCGATCTGACGCTGCATCGGCATCACCAGCAGGAACGCCACGGCCGCCGCCGCCCCGATACCAAGCACCGTCAGCAGAATCCGTGTCGTTGCGTTCATGACTTATCTCCCGCCGCGGCCGGCGGAGGGGGGGTGACGGCCATGCTCCCCGGCGCTGCCGACTCGAAGATCTTCTCGGCCTCCAGGCTCAGCCGGACCACCAACTGGAACCGACGGACCAGGACGCCTTCCTTGTAGGGAAACTCCTCGGAGAACTGGAGGTCCACGTGGCGGAAAAGCGGATCGGCCGCCAGACGCTGGATGTACTCGGCCACCTCAACGTCCGTCGGCGCCATGCCGTCCACGCGGAAGACGCACTGCTTGACCTTGTAGGCGCCGCTCTTGTCCTTCCGGGCGTCGGCGGGCAGGGGGGCCTTGGCGGCATTCTTGGCCGCGTCAACGGCCTGGGCCGCGGGTCCACCGGCCCCACTCGCCGCAACGCCTCCCGGCGGCTGGGGCGCCTTGACCTCGACGTCCTCGAGCCGCATCGCCACGGCCACAAGGTTCGTGTGGGGCGGAAGGTAATTGGTCAGGCGCGCCAGCAACTGACTTCGCGGCACGCGTTCCAGGAGGCCCGTGCTCAGTTCCACCTTCCGAAGCAGGGTCGACCGGTGCTCTTCCAGTTGCCGCAACTGATCGATCTGCTGACTCGCCTCCTGGTACTGCTGCTCGACGGCACTGCGGACGCTCGCCACGCTCAGCACGTTGAAGAAGGCGAAGCCGCTGAGGCCTCCGAGCGCCACGACGGCCGTTGCGGCGATCGCCAGGCAGACGATGTTGGCTCGGCGACGCCGACAACGTTCGAGGTAATCGTCCGGCAAAAAGTTGATGACTTTCATACCGTAGCCCTTCCTGGCTTACTGGGCGCCAAAGAGGCTGAGTCCGACCGCCACAGCCATTTCCGGCTCGGCGGTACCTTGGGCGGTGGGCCCCATGACCACCTTCAGCGGATCGCCGACGTCGGCCGCGATGCTCAGGTGCGAGCCGATGACGCGGGCCAAGGCCCGGTCCTTGGCCTCCGGGCCCACGAAGACCAACTGGTCAATGCGGGCTCCGCGAGCCAGGGACCCGTAGTATCGCATGCACGATTCAACCTCATCGGTGATGTGGCTGAGGCTCGCCCAGACCGCGTTGTAGGCGTCGAGCGCCTCCTGGAAGTCTTTCAGGTCCGACGAATCGCGCCACTTGGCGCGCAAGGCGAACGCCTGCTCCGGCGTGATGTTCCGGTCCTTGGCGACGGCGCCCAGCATGTGGTCCGTCCCCATCTCGACACCCTTGACGAAGGTCATCTCCTGGCCTCGCACGATCGCCACATAGGTGGCCCGCATGCCAAGGTAGACGACCATCACGGCGGACGGCCCTTCCGAAGCCGGCGCCGCGTGCGCGGCGGCAAACATGTACGGATAGCACATCGAGCATGGCTCGACTCCGACGCCGACCACCTCGAGGCCGAGACGGTCCATCGCGGCCACATGTTTCTCGGTCAGGTCGCGCCGGATCGCCAGGACGATCACGTCCTGTTTCATCTCGTTGTTCTCGGAAACCTGGCCTGCCACAATGTGGCGGACCACGGCTTTCCTCGGGTCGTATGGCAACTTGCCCTGGAGTTCCGCCAGCAGGGTGCCGCTCATTTCCTCGGGCGGCACCGGCGCCAGCCGCAAGTGTTGGATGATCAACTGGTCCGCTGGGATGCTGATGACGGCTTGCTTGCCGCGGAAACCATCGGCCGCGATCTTCTCGCGGATGAACGCCCGTGCCTCCTCGTGACCGGCCAGGCCGATCCAACTGCCGGCCTGTCCGGCGGGGCTGCCGTCCTTCTTCGGCGGTGGGGGGGGCACCGACGCGAACTGACGCGCCGCCTTGGACACCACGTCAACCGTGCCGTCCATCTGCTCCAACTGGACCATGTAGACGGCCTCGGCATCCAGGTGGATGCCGACGGGTAGCAACGAACGTTTGCGAGCCATCATGCACTCCTGAGCCTGAATAGAGTGTTCGCCGGACGAGGTGACAGTCTCGGCCTTGACACTGTTAAGACTACGGATGCATCGCGGGCTGTCAAATCAGCCCAAGGCCGCCCAGGCGGTCCGCGCCGTCTGCGCAGGCCGCCGCGCCGTAACTTGTGCTGCAACAGCATGTTGCGCAAATGGAAACCCGTTCCTGTAAGGTGTCGGACTCGCCTTGGTCGGTAGGGGGGATGCGCTTCAGCGGTCAAAAGCGGGCGATTTTGCCATGACCGGTGCGGCCAGGTTGGTGCGCCCCGGCCACCACGCTTGGTGCACGTCCAGGCCGTTCTTCGACGGCCTCGCCGATATGGTACTCGGCATGAACGTGCCGCGGCCTTCAATGATTTCCCGCCGCCTTTGACCCTCGCGCCACGGCCGCGCGCCGCGCCTTTGGACTCGGATTTCTGTTGATTTCGACCTCCGCTCGCTGCTAGCATTCGTATTACTTATAGGCCGCACGAGGAACTGGCCGTTTTGGAGGAACACGTTCATGCAAGTGAAACTCCACCTTGTGAAAGGAAATCCGCAGGGTAAACAGGTGGAGGTGCCTCCCGGCACGCTGACCGTCGGCCGGGCTGAGGACAGCGACCTCATCGTCGCGTCCACGCGCGTCTCGCGGCACCACTGTGAGATCATCAACGAGCAGACCCGCGTCCTCGCTCGCGACAAGGGCAGCGCCAACGGCACCCTCGTCAACGGCGCCAAGGTCCAGAACAAGGTCCTGGCGCCCGGCGATCTCGTTCAAGTCGGCCCCCTGACTTTCCAGGTCGAGATCGACGGCAAACGCCAGCGCCCCGGCCAACCGGCTGCCGCACCCATCCGCATCGCAAAACCTCTCGGCCAGGCCAAAGCCGCGCCCGCAAAGCCGGTCTTCAAGTTCCCGCCCGGCAAGGCCCCGAAGGCAGACATCCTTGCCAGCCTCGAGAAGATGGCTCAACCCAAGAAGCCCACGACCGGCAAAGGCAAAGATGGCGGCGTCATCAAGATCTCCGAAGAGGACCTCTTGGACGCCGACAACGCCTGAGTCCTGGCCCCGGGCTCACTGTTCAGTGCACTCACACTGCGGTTTAATCCCCTTGCAGGCCGCGATCCCCAGCGCAACATAAGACTTATTATCGGACCCTGCTTCCGGGGGCATCGCCGGAGGGCTTCCGGCGACACGGCACCGCCAAACGACAAACCTGCTGGCCTAACGACGCGTGGGAAAGCTGGCCAAACGCCGCTTGGGAAAACTGTTGACCCTTTTTCGCCCGGCCCCTACAGTGATAGCGCCCGAGGGGTTGCCTTGGAGACCAGAACCTTCACCCGTCGCTGCTGCCCATGACGCCATGGAATCAGGTGACTATCGTCGGGGTTGGCCTTGTCGGCGGCAGCCTGGGGCTGGCGCTCAAACGCTCTGGCTTGGCGCGGCACGTCGTTGGCGTTGGCCATCGCCAGGCAAGCCTTGACGAGGCGCGGTCTCTGGGCGCTGCCGATGAGACCACACTGGACCCGGCCGCAGGCTCGCGTGGGAGCGACTTGGTGGTTCTGGCTACCCCGGTAGGCCGATTTCGCGAGATCCTCCAGGAGATCGTCCCATCGCTTGAGCCCGGCACCGTGGTCATTGACGTTGGCAGCACGAAGGCCTCCGTGGTGGCCGCCCTGGAACCGCTGGTACCGCCCGGCGCCGCTTTTGTCGGATGTCATCCGATCGCCGGCAGCGAACAGCGCGGCGTGGCCTACGCACGGGCGGACCTCTTCGAGGGGGCGACATGTGTCGTCACGCCGACCGAGCGGACGCCCCGAGAAGCCCTCGAGCGCGTCATGGCGACGTGGCAAGACGTCGGCATGACTGTTCGAGTCCTTTCGCCGACAATGCACGACCGGCTATTGGCAGAGGTGAGCCACCTGCCGCACGCCGTGGCGGCGGCCCTGGTGCTCACCATCAGCCGCGACGCGGAACCGCTGGTCGGTCCGGGCTGGGCCGACACAACGCGCGTGGCCAGCGGTGATGCCGCCCTCTGGCGCGACATCCTCCTCACGAACGCCGACGAGGTGGCCGCCGCTCTGGAACGGTTCCAGGGAACGCTGGCGGCGCTCCGGTCGGCCTTGCGGAAGAAGGATGCGGCCAAGGTCGAGGCGCTCCTGGCCGAGTCGAAGGCGCGCCGCGATCGGTTGACGAGCAAGCGGTAGCGCGATGTCGTTTGGTTAGCCGCCCATCTTGACGGGCGAGCGCCGTTAAGGATTCGCGATGCATTTCGAGATCGAAGTCGGTTTCAAGCCCGGCACGCGAGACGTCCACGGCGAAGAGGTCCTCCACCAGGTCCGCGATCTCGGGATCGAGTCGGTTGACGCGGTCGAGTCGGCCCGCCTGTTTTACCTGGAAACAACCGCCACCAAGGCCGACGTCCATCGGATCGCCCGCGAACTCCTGACCGACCCGGTCACCGAACAGTTCCGGGTGGCCGACGGGGCGCGGCGTTCACCCGACGCGCGGCCAGTGGTCGTCGTCCGGCGGAAGCCCGGCGTGATGGACCCGGTGGCCATCAGCACGCTCCAGGCGATCGCCGACATGGGGATTGCGGCCACGCGCTGCGCCACGGCCCGCAAGTACTATTTCTCGGGCCGGCCCGGCCGCCGGGACCTCGAGACGGCCGCGCGGGCGGTCCTCGCCAACGGTTGTATCGAGGACATCGAGTTCGCCGACGAGTCGGTGCATGTGTTCCGCGACGCCCCTCCATACATCTTCCGTCGGATCACCGTGCCGCTGCTGGCCGCAGACGACGAGGGCCTCATGCGGATCAGCCGCCAGGGAGGCCTCTTCCTGAACCGGCGCGAGATGCGAACCATCCAGGACCACTTTCGACGCCAGGGCCGCGACCCGACGGATGCGGAACTCGAGTGCATCGCCCAGACCTGGTCCGAGCACTGCGTCCACAAGACGTTCCGGGGCATCATCCGGTTCACACGGGCCGGTGCGGCGGGCGGCGCGGAAATCATTGATAATCTCCTTAAGAGCACCATCGCCCGGGCCACGAAGGAACTGGCCCGACCGTGGTGCGTCTCGGTCTTCGAGGACAACTCCGGCGTCATCGAGTTCGACGGCGACCAGTGCGTCTGTTTCAAGGTCGAAACGCACAACCATCCGAGCGCGCTGGAGCCCTACGGCGGCGCCGCCACCGGCATCGGCGGCGTCATCCGCGACCCGATGGGGACCGGCCTCGGCGCCAAGCCTATTCTCAACACCGACGTCTTCTGTTTCGCGCCGCCCGACTATCCGGCCGACCAGGTCCCCGCCGGCGTCCTTCATCCGCGGCGCGTGATGCGCGGCGTCGTGGCCGGCGTCCGCGACTACGGCAACCGCATGGGCATCCCGACCGCCAGCGGCGCCCTCTATTTCGACGAGCGATACCTGGGGAACCCGCTGGTCTATTGCGGCAACATCGGCCTCATCCCGCGCGACAAGTGTTTCAAGCACCAGAAGGCCGGCCACAAGATCGTCCTTGTGGGCGGGCGGACCGGACGCGACGGCATCCATGGCGCCACCTTCTCGAGCGGCGAACTGACGCACACCACGGGCTCCGAGTTCAGCCACGCCGTCCAGATCGGAAACGCCATCGTCGAAAAGAAGATGGTGGACACGCTCCTGGCGGCCCGCGACCGCGGCCTCTACTCGGCCATCACCGACTGCGGGGCCGGGGGCCTTTCGAGCGCCGTCGGCGAAATGGGCGCCGACCTCGGCGCCGAGGTCCACCTCGACCGCGTCCCCCTCAAGTACGAGGGCCTCTCCTACACCGAGATCTGGATCTCCGAGGCCCAGGAGCGGATGGTCCTGGCGGTCGAGCCCCGGAAGGTGGACGAACTGCTGGCCCTCTTCGCCTCGGAGGACGTCGAGGCCACCGTCATCGGCGACTTCACCGCCACCGGGCGCCTGCGCCTCCGGTTCGACGGGAACCTCGTGGCCGACCTCGACATGGACTTCCTCCACAACGGCGTGCCGCGCTACGAGCGCATGGCCGAATGGACGCCGCCCGAGCACCCCGAGCCGGCCATACGGGCCAAGGCCGACTATACCAGGGACCTCCTCGCGATCCTCGGCGCCTGGAACGTGTGCTCCAAGGAATGGGTCGTCCGCCAGTACGATCACGAGGTCCAGGGCCAGACGGTCGTGAAGCCCCTGGTGGGCGCCGGCGAGGACGCGCCCGGCGACGCCTGCGTCATCACCCCCCTGCTGGGCTCCACGAAGGGCCTGGCCGTCGGTTGCGGCATGAACCCGAAATATGGAGACATTGATCCCTATTGGATGGCCGTCGCCGGGATAGACGAGGCGGTCCGCAACGTCGTCGCCGTTGGCGCGCGGCCGGACCGCATCGCCATCCTCGACAACTTCTGCTGGGGCAACTGCGACAAGCCCGACCGTCTGGGGTCGCTCGTCCTCGCGGCGAGGGCCTGCTACGACGCCGCCATGGCCTACGGGACGCCCTTTATCAGTGGCAAGGACAGCCTCAATAACGAGTTTACCGCACCGGGCGGAAAGACCATCGCCATCCCGCCCACGCTCCTCATCAGTGCCATCGGCATCGTGGACGACGTCCGCCGGTGCGTCACCATGGACTTGAAGGAATCCGGCAACCCCGTCTACCTCGTTGGCCTGACGCGCGACGAACTCGGCGGCTCGCACTGGTACGCCCTGCGCGGGGCCGTCGGGCGGCGCGTCCCGCAGGCGGACCTCGCCGTGGCGCCGCGCCTCTTCAATGCGGTGCACCAGGCGATCGCGCGCAGCCTCGTCCGAGCCTGCCACGACCTTTCCGAAGGCGGCCTGGCGGTCGCGGCGGCCGAGATGGCTTTCGGCGGCAACCTGGGACTCGACCTGGCGATCGGGCGCGTGCCGCGCGAGGAGGGTCTCGACGACCCCGGCCGCATCCTCTTCAGCGAATCTCAGACGCGATTCCTCCTTGAAGTGCCCAAGGGCCGCGCCGCTGCTTTTGAGAAACTTTTTAAGAATCTGCCGTGCGCCCGCATCGGCAAGGTCACTCGCAAGCCGCGCCTCGTCGTCCGCGCCGCCAAGGGTCGGACGGTGGTTGATGCCGCGTGCGATGCGTTGCGGAAAGCCTGGAAAAAGCCTCTGGCGTGGTAAGGTAAGTGGGAGTTCACATGGCCGTACGTGCCTTGGTGTTAAGAACCGCCGGGACGAATTGCGACGCCGAGACCCAGTTCGCCTGGGAGCAGGCGGGCGCCCGGGCCGAGCGCGTGCACATCAACCGGCTCATCGAGGACCCGAAGCGGCTCGCGGACTATCAGATTTTGACGATCCCCGGCGGCTTCAGTTATGGCGACGACATCGCCGCCGGCAAAATCTTCGCCAACCAGTTGGTCCATCACCTGGCCGACGTGGTCCAGGAGTTCCTGGCCGCCGACCGGTTGGTCCTGGGCATCTGCAACGGGTTCCAGGTGCTCGTCAAGTGCGGGCTCCTGCCCGGCTCGGCCGACGGCCGCCCTGCCCTCTCCCAGACGGCGACGCTGACGAATAACGACAGCGGCCGCTTCGAGGACCGCTGGGTCCACCTCGCGACCACGACGGGGCGCTCGGCGTTCCTGAAGAAGGGCGAGACGCTGGACTTGCCGGTCGCTCACGGGGAAGGTAAGTTCATCCCGGCGGCCGGTCTGCCGCTTGCGGCGCTCGAAGCCGCCGGACAAGTCGCCCTTCGATACGTCGGTCCTGAGGGGAAGACCGGAGCGGGGTACCCCTGGAACCCGAACGGCTCGGTCGGCGACGTGGCCGGCATCTGCGACCCGACCGGCCGCATCCTCGGCCTCATGCCGCACCCCGAGCGGCACGTTTTGGCGATTCACCATCCCGAATGGACCCGCCGCCCGCGCGCGAAATCCGGCCATGCGGCCGGCGACGGCCTGGCGCTCTTTAAGCGCGGCGTGGCGCACTTCAAGTGAGGGCGATTCAAGTTCCGGGACGCCCGATCAGCCGTTCGACGTGCTCCACGACGTCGGTCACCTCGCGGATGACCGCTGCGCGGTCCAGACTATCCCCCGTTTCCTGAAACTGGTCGTAGCGGAACTGCACGGCAAAGGAACCATATCTGGCCAGTGGCAGGAATCTCTCGATGTCCGCGCCCGCTTCTTCGAGTTGCGAGAATAGCATAATCAGGTTGTGCGTGAAGGGATACACCAGCCCAAGAGACGCTATCCACGCCTTCAGAGACTTCTCAATGGCTTGCTGAGCGTGGAATCCCACGATTCGGTCCGCAATGGACGGAATCTCGCCCATGGCCCGCAGGGCCTCAAGGTCGCCCTTAGCGAGCGCCAACATGCCCGGCGCCCCCTCAACCTTGCCCATAGAGGCGCCTCCCATCGCGGAGAACGGTAGCAACGACGTGGTTCTTCCACTGGCTATACCGCGCCACTTCGTCGCGGCTGTAGACCAGCAGGTCAACTGGGACTCGAAATGGGATGATGGTCTGCCAGAGACGTGTGATCTCATCCCACCGGCTGTGACCCGGCCCGAACGGCTCGCGCTCGATAATCAGCAGGTCCACGTCGCTGTCCGGCCCGGCTTGGCCGCGCGCGTAGGAGCCGAAAAGATAAATCGCCTCCGGATCCACTTCGCGGACAATGGCCCGCACCATCTGTTCGAGAACTTCCTCCGTGACGGTAATCATAAGGCCCTCGCGATTCCGCGATTTTCCACCACTCGCCACTATACAAGTGCGCTGATACATTGTCCAGTATCGGACAGGCGCCGCGGCCGGCATCGGCCTTTCCCATGCCCCTCCTCCTTGATACAATGCCTCCGATGCATCCTGCGCCGCGGCAGGGCCGCTGCTGCGGAGCACGGGCCGGGCATGAGCCGGAGACCTTATGGCTGTCGTCTGCATCGCGGGAACGTCACAGGGAATCGGAAAGACCGCCGTCGCGGAACTCCTGCTTTCGCACCTTCCGGGGTGGTCGGTGGCGCGGGTCCGCGTGGCGGACGAAATCTCCACGTCCGATGCGGCCCTTCTGGGCGACGCCGCTCACATGCTCGTTCCTGCGGCAACCGTGGAGGCCGACGCCGAAATGACGCGGCTCCTGGCGGCCGGCGCGCGGGAAGCGGCCATCCTCCTGGCCCAGCCGCGCGGTCTCGCGGACGGCCTGCGGGCGATGGTCGGGCGGCTGCCGCACGAGGCCAACGTCCTCGTGGAGGGGAATGCTTACCTGTGGGCCGGTGCGGCCGACGTCGCGGTCATGGTCATCGGACCGGGACCTTCCGGCAAGGGCCTCGGCCGGGTCCGACAATCGGCCCGTGAACTCTTTCCGAAAGTGAACGTTTGGGCATGGAACACGCGGGCGGAAAGCGGCGACGAAGGGTTCTTTGATTTCCCGCAAGACCTGGCGCGGATGGGGTTCCACGAGACCGTCTCGAACCGGGCCGACTATCATCACGTGAACCCGCGCGACGGCGGCCACTCGGGTAACGTGTCGTTCGTCGCGGCCGTACACCGGCAGCTCGAGAGGAACCGGTGGCGAGCCGGCAGCGACGAGTTCCTCCGCCGCGCGGGGTTTGACATCTGAAGCGCCGCCGCGACGCCGCGGCCTTGCTCGGATCGCGAGTTACCACCATCATGGCCAAGCAGTGGACCATCCGGCCGCCCTGCCCCGGCGCCGCCGACCTGGCGCGGGCGATCGGCCTCGCGCCGCTCGTGGCCCATGTGCTGTGCCAGCGAGGCCTCGAGACGCCGGACGCGGCGCGGGCCTTCCTAAAACCGGAACTTTCGCAACTTCATGAACCGGCCGCGATGCCCGGCCTGATGGACGCCGCCGACCGACTGCTGGCGGCCGCCCGCAGCGGCGAACCGATCGTCATCTACGGGGATTACGACGCCGATGGCATCACGGCCTCGGCGATCCTCTGGCAGGCCCTGCGGCTGGCCGACGCCAACGTCCGCGTCTATATCCCCCACCGCGTCGAAGAAGGGTACGGCCTGAACCTGGAAGCGGTCGAGCATCTGGCGGCCGAGGGCGCGCGGCTTCTCGTGACGGTGGACTGCGGCATCTCGGGCGTCGCGGAAGTCGAGCGGGCCAAGGCGCTCGGCCTGGACGTGATCATCACGGACCATCATGAGCCGCCGCCGGGACCCCTGCCGCCGGCCTTGATTCTGGTGGACCCGAAACTGCCGGAGTCTCCCTACCCGTTCCGCGAACTTTCGGGGGCGGGGATCGCGCTGAAACTGGCCTGGGCAATCGGCCAGCGGCTCAGCCAGCGCGACCGCGTCAGCGACCCCTTCCGCGAGTTCCTCATCTCGGCGACCGCGCTGGCGGCCCTCGGCACGATCGCCGACGTCGTGCCCCTCGTGGGCGAGAACCACGTCCTCGCCAGTTTCGGCCTGCGGGCGCTCGCCGGGGCGCGGCACCCGGGCCTGGCCGCTTTGCTGGAGGTGGCGGGCCTCTCGGACAAGCCCCTCGATGCCGATCACGTCGGCTTCATGCTCGGGCCGAGGCTGAACGCCATCGGACGCCTCGGCCATGCCCAGGAAGCCGTGGAACTCCTGACGACGGCGGGGCCGGACGCGGCCCGGACCATCGCCGAGCAACTGGACCGCCTGAACCGCCAACGCCAGGAACTCGAAAAGATCATCCTGGCCCAGGCCGAAG
>Ga0307380_10009701_pt1 | contig 12189 bp, 10 predicted proteins | sample UN3MG_FD_202239 | JGI IMG/M metagenome (GOLD analysis project Ga0307380, IMG submission 202239) | Soil microbial communities from Risofladan, Vaasa, Finland - UN-3 | ecosystem: Environmental > Terrestrial > Soil > Coastal area > Acid sulfate soil | place: Finland: Risofladan, Vaasa | collected... | reverse complement strand
TGTTTTTGTTTCTGTTTCTAATATTAGTGGGCAGGCTACAATTACTGTAACTTCCACTTTTGGTCAAATAAACAAAAAAATCCAAACAGTCACAGATATTAATTCTACAACTGGCTTAATCACTCCGACATCTACTACAGAGTTAACTCTGTAGATTGTATTGTGTGTGCATTGACTATAGTCTATAATATAATTAGTTTCTGAATCCATTCTGTGGTCATTGCGAGGAGCGTAGCAACGAAGCAATCTTATTAAGCATTTCAATAATTATATTAAAATTGCTAATAATTTAAATCTATGAAACAAAAAAATCTCTATTTTTATACAAATATCCTTGCCTGGGGTTTAGTCCTTTTATTAATAGGTAACTATGTTTTTGGCTGGACCACGCCTTCTGGTGATCCGCCCGGTTCTAATCTTCCTGCTCCAATAAATGTATCTTCTACTGCACAAACAAAAGCAGGAAATCTAATAATTGAAGGAGTTCTAAGATTAGGCCAATTTGCTACTGCTCCATCAGGTACTGAAGGTGCTTTGTATTTTAATACCACTGAAAAGAAAATGAAGGTTTATAGCAATAGTGCTTGGGGTGATTTAGGGGGAGGTGCAGTACCTGGTCTACTTCCTAATTACACAACTGCACAAAGAGACGCTCTTTCTCCAGCAACTGGACAACAGATATATAATACTACGGAAAATAAAGTACAGGTATATAGATCAGGGGTCTGGATGGCTGTTAGTGCTAAATTAGCTTTAGCAGCTACCTGCACTTTAGATGGTGATTGTGATTCCACTCATTGTGTTGATGGGGTTTGTTGTAATACCGTATGTTCTGGGACTGTCTGCCAAACTTGTGGGGCGCTATCCTCTGCTGGTCTTGGGTATTGCGGTTATGTGAATAGTAGTAGTAATGACCCACGAAATACTTGTGCAACCGCTTCGCCACCTGCAGTTGATTCTTGTAAAAGTCCAAATTGCAATGGAACAGGATATGCCTGTGGTTATTTGAGCGGAGAAGTAGGACAGCCAACTTGCAAACGTTGCCCTGGTGATTCTTATGATCCTGTTACTATTGTCGATGCACAGGATACAGAAGGAAGCAATCTTTGTAACACGGTCCACTGGCGCTGCTCATCGGGAACGTGCACCAAATCAACTTGCTCTACTGTTTATCCATGCGTATATAGCGGATATATTGGACAAAGCTGTACGACAGCGTGTACGAATGCGGGGCAGTGTGGTTGCCTCAGCGCCTGTAACTACCCGCCAGACTACTGCGGTGACTGCCCGGGGAGTTGTAGCAGCAATACTTTTTACTGCGTGTGCAGGGGGTGGGTGTATTGATAAAAACTGAACGCAACTCTATTTTTCTGTATTCTTCTTGCTTAACCCTCAACCCCTGGAAGGGATGTATTGTGTGCATTACATATTCAGTATACAATCCGCCATTTGGCGGATTGTATTATATTGTCTTAGATTTTGGTAAATGATATAATTGAAATGGGTACGTTTTAATTTAAACGTTCTTGAGTGAAGAGAAAGGTTGTTATAATGAGAAATATGAAGACTAAACTAAATCTAAAAGACTGGCAGAAGTTATTAGTTCCTGAGTTTACTATAAGCGCTATTTGCATAGAAGATAGGATGGTGCGGGTTTTTTGTTTTGATAAAAAAATAGATAAAATCACAAAAGCGGGAAAATACGCTTTACCAAAAGGTATTATTGAAGAGGGAATTTTGAAAAAACCAGAGCAATTAAAATCCTTTTTTAATTCTTTAAAAAACAAACTTTGGCCAAAAGAGAAAAATGTCTGGATTATTTTATCTTTGCCATCAGTTAATTTTTTTGTGAACATACTTAATCTACCCGAATTAGATGAAGAGCGTTTTATTGAGGCGATTGTTTTTAATACCCAGATGATAGCTCCTTTGTCTATGGAAGAATCATATTTTGATTGGGAAGATTGGAAATTATCAGGTAAAGACGGAGATAAAGAAGTATTTGTTGCTTTAGGCGTTAAAAAACAAATAGATCCTTACTTGGAGATTTTAAAAGAGGTTGGTTTTAATGTAGTCGCAATAGAACCATTAGCTTTATCATTAGCGCGGTTTAATTATGAATTTGTAGAAAAAGAAAAACCAACTTTGATAATAGATTTAAGGGCAGAAGGGATAGAGTTTATTATTACTGAAGGTAAAAAGTTAATTTTCTTTGATTTTGATTCCTGGCATGAGATTTTTGGCAAAGATATTCCTTCTAAAATCACAATAGATTTATTGAAAAAACATATGGGAGTTGAAATACCAATGCTATTGAATTTTTATTCTTTGAAAAGAAAGCAGATAATTCAGCAATTTGTTTTTCTTGGTTTTAACACTCAATTAGTCAATGTTTTAATTAGATGGATTCAGGTTCAATATCAACTTTTGTCTTTAGAAATAAAGCTTCCTATTCATCTATCTAAAGCAAGCCGGGATTGGTTTGGAGTAATTGGAACTGCTCTTAGGGGGCTTATTTCCCGTAATGAGGATACAATAGTTAGTTTGGCACCAGTTGGAACAGAGCGGGATTATGAACAGAATCATCTTTTAAGTATTATTTCTTTATGGGGCAAGATTATAATAACTGTTGGATTGGTTATGGTCTTTTTACTTGGATTATTAAATAATACTTTTTTCCGAAATATTCAAGAACAATATCATCAAGCCGTTATAAAATCATTAGATCCGAAGACAATAGAAAAAGAGTCAAATTTAGTACAAGAATCTAAAGAATTTAATGGGCTTATCAGCAAATTTATCCAGATTCAAAAATATAAAATAGATTGGAAAGAAAAATTGGGAGTTATCTTTAAAGAGGCTGGTTCTTCATCGGTCAATATTAAAAGGATTCTGGTGAGCGCGGCGCCGGCGAATAACATTACTATACAAGGTGAGGCGAGTGAGAAAGCCTTTATTGTGGATTTTAAAGATGCATTAGATGAATCTAATCTTTTTGCAGATATTTCTTTGCCACTTTCTGCGTTAGTAGAAGCAGCAGAAAGAGTAACGTTTAATCTAAGCATTAAGATATGAAACTGACTTTTTATGGTGGGATAGGAGAAATTGGCGGTAGCAAAGTTCTTTTACAAGACAAAAATGCCGCTATTTTTTTAGATTTTGGAAAAAGCTATCACGAGGTGTCAAAATATTTTGAGGAGTTTTTAAATCCACGTATTGTTCATGGTTTAAAAGACTATTTGGAACTTAGATTATTGCCAGAAAAACAGGGGATTTATCGCGAGGATTTAATTAAAATTTTAAACAAAGAAGGCGAAAATCAAATTTATTATTCTAAACCAGAAATTGATGGCGTTCTTTTGTCGCATGGGCATTTGGATCACGCTGGCTATATTTCTTTTTTAGACCCGCAAATTCCTATTTATATAAGTAAAAATACAATGGCTGTTTTGAAAGCGTTCTATATTTCCCGCCCTAAGAATTTGGAAAATGAAATCTTGGAATTGTCGTTGCGTGACGTAGAAAACCCAAGGAAAAGAAAGAAAAGAAGAAGAGAATTTAGAATTGTTAATAATCAAGAGCCATTTTTTATAAAAGATTTAGAAATTATCCCAATAGAAATTGATCATTCAGTGCCTGGGGCTTGTATGTTTTTGATAAAAACTTCCAAAGGAAATATTTTATATTCAGGCGATTTTCGCTTATCAGAGATTAAACAAAGCGAAAGGAAAAAGATTTATTCTTTTCTTAAAAAATCCAAGATAAAAGCGTTTATTTGCGAGGGTACAAGAATCAAAGAACAGTCAATTTTAAGGGAAAAAGAGGTATATAAAAAGGCCTTGGAAAGAATTAAGAAAATAAAAGGATTGGTTGTTGTTGATTATTCTATTGGAGATGTTATTCGTTTTAAAACTTTATTAAAAATAGCAAAAAAGACGAAACGCATAATCGCTCTTCCTTATAATTATTTTAATTATCTTGCTGTATTGGAAAAAGAAGGAGTTTTAAAAGAAAAGGGCATAAAAAAGGTGGATTTACAAAATGTTATGCTTTATGCTAAAAGGAAAATTACTTTTAAAAGATGGGAAAGAGATTTGTTAAAAAATTATAGGACCTGCAATAGTGATGATATAAAGAGAAGCAAGAAAAAATTTATGCTGGTCTTAAATTTTTATCAGGTTCAGGAATTGATAGATATTAAGCCAGGCAGAGAAAGCTATTATTTGAGGGCTATTACAGAGCCTCATAGTGAGGAAATGGAAATTTCCGAAGAGAGATTTGTTAATTGGATTAAGCATTTTAATATGCAGGGCTTAAAGAATGAAAAAACTGAAAATAATATAATAAAAAAAGTATTTGAAAGAACTCATATTTCAGGACATATTAGCGGAAAAGAATTAGCTGAATTTATAAAAAAGATTCAACCAGAAATGATTATTCCAATTCATACTGAATTTCCAGAAGAATTTAAAAAAATGCATAAAAATGTAAAAATTGTTGAAAAAAATCAGATTGTTGAATTATGATTATAGACGGTAAAAAATTAGCTCAGGAAATAATCGAGGAATTAAAAAAAGAACGTGAAAAGATTGCTAAAAAAATCCGTTTGGCAGTTATTTTAGTAGGGAATAATCCTGCTTCTTTGTCATATATAAAACAAAAAGAAAAAGTAGCTAAGGAAATAGGAATTGATACGCGGATATACCAATATGTGGATTCAATTAAAACAAAAGAATTAAGAAAAAAAGTTGGAGAGATCTGCCGAGTTACTTACAATCGCGGAGTAATAGTACAATTACCTTTACCATCTTCAATTAACGCACAGGTTGTTTTAAACGGAATTTTACCCGAAAAAGACCCTGATATTTTATGCGAAAAAAATTTAGGAACTTTTTATACTGAAAGATTAAAAATATTACCACCAGTGCTTGCCAGTATTAAATTTCTATTAGAAAAATATAAAATTGATATAGAAGGTAAAAATGTTTTAATTATTGGGCGTGGCCGATTAGTTGGAAAACCAGCTAGTTTATGGTTTATTAATCAAAGAGCTACAGTTATAACAGCCAATAGTAAAACAAAAGATCTAAAAGAACTTATAGGTAAATCAGATATTATTATTTCCAGCGCTGGAAAACATGGTTTAATTACTGGTGATTTAATAAAAAAAGGGGTAGTTATTTTTGACGCTGCAGTTGTTTCTGAGGATGGTAAATTAAAAGGTGATTGTGATTTTGATTCAGTAAAAGATAAAGCAAAGTTTATTACTCCAGTTCCTGGTGGAATAGGGCCTTTATGCGTGGCTTTTTTGTTTAAAAATCTTTTAGAACTCGTGAAACTTGAAACATAGAACTTGGAACATAAAGAATTTGGAGTTTAGATGAATTTTAGATATAATTAAAGAGGTTTTAAGTTATAAGAATTATGTTTGATATTTTAATTAAAAATGGAAAAGTATTTGACGGGAGTGGGGAGGATGCCAAAAATGTTGATATTGGCATTAAAAATGGAAAGATTGTGGAATTTGGCGATTTTAAAGACGAAAAAGCAATAACTGAAATTAACGCAGAAAACAGATTTGTTTGCCCGGGTTTTATAGATATTGACAATGAAGCAGATCATTATTTGGATATTTTTACTTTACCTAACGCGGAAAATTTAATTCGTCAGGGCATATGTACTATTATATGTGGAAATAGCGGAGCATCATTAGCGCCATTAATTTCCGGTTCTTTAGCATCAATACAAAAATGGGCTGATCCTAATCATATAAATATAAATTGGAGAGAAATCAAAGATTTTTTAAGTTTCTTAGATAAAAAAAAGCTGGCAGTTAATTTTGCCACTTTAATAGGATGGGGAACTTTACGTTCAGAATTTACTAAAGGAGAATTCAGAAATTTAACCAAAGAAGAATTAGAAAAACTAAAATTAGTAGTTAGTCAGAGCATAAAACAAGGTGCTTTGGGCGTATCTTTTGGCTTGGGATATGCATCAGAGCAGATGGTTGGTATTAGTGAGATTTTGGAAGTAGCAAAAGCAGTAAAAGACAAAAATGGATATTTATCTTTTCATCTTCGCAATCAAGCCGAAGACTTCTTAATTAGCGTTCAAGAAATAATTGAGGTTGCAAAAAAAGGGCAACTGTCAGTTGAAATATCCCATTTTTTTACTGAAGGCAAACCTAATTTTGAAAATTTTGCAGAGGCCTTAAAAATGATAAAAAAGGCGAATAATGAGTTTGAATTTATTAATTTTGATTTATCCCCTTATGATAGTAATGCTAAGGTACTCTATTTAGTTCTTCCAGAATGGGCGGCGATAGGAGGTAGAAAGATTCTTTTAAAGAATATAAATGACGAGATTATAAGAAAAAAGATTATTCAGGATCTTAAACGAAAGAGATATCTTTATAAAGATATTCTTATAGCTGATAGTGGTAAGCGTTGGTGGTTTTCTGGCAAGACATTGGAAGAAGTTGCTGATAGGTTTAATTTAAGTTTAGAAGAGTCTTTATTAAAAGTTATTGAGATATGCGAAGATAAAATAGTGATTTTTACAGGAAATCTTTTTGAAAAGAATATTAATGATGGATTAAAATCTCCATATTCTTTTGTTTCTTCTAATAGCGGTTTTAGTAATATAGAAAGTGGGAAAAGGGGAATTTGGGTCCATCCGCGGACTTTTGGCACTTTTCCTAAGTTTCTTGGATATTATGTGAGAGAAAAAGAGCTTTTATCTTGGGAAGAGGGAATTTATAAAATTACTGGAAAGGTAGCAAAGAAAGTGGGCCTAAAGAACAGGGGGTTATTAAAAGAAAATTTCTGGGCTGATATTGTTGTTTTTAATCCTGAAAAGATTAATGATAAATCTACATTAAAAAATCCTTTTCAGTATCCTGAGGGTATTGAGACGGTTATTATCAATGGAGGATTAGCTTATCATAAAGGAATATTGACAGAAGAGAGATACGGGAAAACAGTAAGAAAATAATTTAATTTTATGGAGTGTTTTGTTATAGAGGGAGGTAAAACATTAAAAGGAGAAATTGAAGTAAGAGGCTCAAAAAATGCCGCTTTGCCTATTTTAGCGGCCACTCTTTTAACTAAAGGGCCTTCTGTAATTGATAATATTCCATTAATTGAGGATGTAAAAAGTTTTTTGGACATTATTGAAAGCTTGGGAGGAAAAATAGAATGGCTGGGAAAAAGGAGAGTAAGAATAAATCCGAAAAATTTAGATTTAAAAAAAATTGACCAATCTTTAATTAAAAAATTAAGAGCTTCTGTTCTTTTAATTCCTCCCTTATTGCATCGTTTTAAAAAAATTAAATTAGCTCAACCAGGAGGTTGTTTGATTGGAGTTCGTTCTATTGACGCCCATTTAGACGCTCTTTATCAGTTAGGAGTAAAGATAAGAAAAACTTCAACATTTTATTATTACAATGGCGCGAATATTCATAATGACGAAGTTATTTTAAAAGAATTTAGCGTTACTGCCACTGAAAATATATTAATGTTAGCGTCTTTAACGCCTGGGAAAACTATATTAAAGGTTGGAGCTTTAGAGCCTCACGTTGAAGATTTGGTTGTTTTTTTGAAAAGAATGGGCGCTGAAATTAAAGTTATTTCTCCCCATATTTATGAGATAACAGGGAAAAAGAAACTTTCAGGCGCTTCGCATAAGATTATTCCAGATCCAATCGAAGCAGGAACATTTATGATTTTAGCAGCTGCCCTACGCAGTAAGATTTTAATTAAAAATGTTCGCTTAGACCATTTGGATTTAGTAATTAAAAAATTAGAGGAGATTGGTGTGAAAATAAATATACGTTCTAATAGGGGATTATATTTTGATATATTAATATTTCCTTCATTTAGCTTAAGTGGCATAAAGATTCAAACACAGCCATATCCTGGTATCCCTACGGATTTGCAGTCTCCTTTTGGAGTTTTGGCAACTCAGGCTAATGGCACAAGTTTGATATTTGATACAATGTTTGATGGCAGATTAAAATATATTGACGAGTTGATTAAAATGGGCGCAAATGCTATTATAGCAGATCCACACAGAGCATTGATTACCGGACCAACTCCATTATACGCACAGGATATTAACTCTTTGGATATCAGGTCAGGCATCAGTTTAGTTATAGCCGCGCTTTTAGCCAAAGGAAAAACAGTAATTAAAAATGCTTATCAAATTGACAGGGGGTATGAAAAAATAGATGAAAGATTGAAAAGATTAGGGGCCAATATTGAAAGAATAGAACAATAATTTATTAAAATATGATTATTCGTAAAATTGGGATAGACTTGGGAACAGCAAATACTTTGGTATTTATTCCACAAAAAGGGATAGTAATAAATGAGCCATCAGTGGTGGCTATTGCCGTTGATGATAATAAAATATTAGCCATAGGCGCAGAGGCCCGTGAGATGTTAGGAAGAACGCCAGAGGTTATTAAAACATATAAACCATTAAAAGATGGGGTAATTGCTGATTATCAAGTAACAGCGGCTATGTTAAAATATTTTATGGATAAAGTTATAGGGCCTTGGAAATTGTTTAAGCCAGATCTTATTATTTCTGTTCCAGTAGGTATTACATCCACAGAAAGAAGAGCTGTTATTGGAGCGGCAAGACAAGCAGGTGCTAAAGAAGCGTATGTTGCCAGAGAACCTATTTTAGCGGCTTTAGGAACAGGAGTTCCGATAAATTCTGCAGGGGGTAATATGTTGGTAAATATTGGAGGAGGTACTACAGAAGTTGCAGTGATTTCTTTGGGTGGAATAGTAGCTTGGTCATCGGTAAGAATAGCTGGAAATAAAATGGATGAAGCCATTGCTGATTATATAAAGAGAAAATATAATTTAGCGATTGGAGAAAGAACAGCAGAGGAAATAAAAATTAAAATTGGATCAGCTTTGTCAACAAAAAATAAAAATGAAATGGAAATTAGGGGATTAGATTTAACGGAAGGATTACCAAAAAATATTATAATTAATTCGAATGAAATTGCCGAGGCAATAGAAAGTCCTCTGAAAGAAATTATTCAGGCCATAAAATCAGTTTTATCTGAAACTCCTCCAGAATTAGCTGCCGATATTATGGAAAGGGGAATGATTGTAGTTGGCGGAGGGGCATTATTAAATAATATTAATGAATTAATTACAAAAATTACAGGCGTACCAAGCTATACTGCTGATGAGCCTCTTTATTCTGTGGCTAAAGGCACAGGGGTGATTTTGGATAATTTGGATCTCTACAAAAAAAGTATTACTACTTATCGATAAGGTTCGGAATATTGTTAGTTGTTATTTATTTTATGGTTTTCTTTAAACATGACGGTGTGACAACTTTTTTGGAGAGATTTTTTGATTCTGATAAAAGATTGGTTCAGAATCTTCTTTTTTGGGGGGAAGAGTCAGTTGGAAAAATGACTACCGCTGAAGTGTTTAGTAAAACATTACTTTGTAGCAATAGAAATGGTTGGGAAAGATGTGAAAAATGTAACAGTTGTAAAATGATTAAAAAAGGTTATCACCCTGATTTAATGATTATTGAGCCTGAAGAGAATAGTGTAAAGATAGAGCAGATTCGCGATGGTTTAAAATTCTTATTTTATCACCCTCAGATTTCTTCTTTGAAGATTCTTATAATCAATGAGGCTGATAAAATGACTGAAGATTGCCAGAATGCTCTTTTAAAAACTTTAGAAGAACCGCGAGAAAATAACATTATTATTTTGGTTTCAAATGCCCCAAAGAGACTTTTAGAAACAATACGGTCTAGGGTTTTGCCTTTAAGATTTACAATGGTTGCAAATAAAGAAATTGTTGATTTTTTACAAAAACATTATTCTTTATCATTAACTGAAGCAGAAGAAATTGCAGAAAGAGCCGATGGAAAAATTGGGAAAGTTATAAACCTGTTAGATAAAGATTATAAAAAAGAATTAGATCAAAAGAGAAAAGATTTAATCGGGATTCTTAATCAGAATTTTGCCAAACAATCGGCCTATTTCCAAAAAATAACGGAAAATAATGGAAAATTAAGAGGTACTTTAGAAGAATGGCTAAGAGTGTTGAGGTCTGATAAGTATTCAAAAGAATTAAATATAGCGCCTGAGAAGAAAATAAAATTAATGGATAATATTTTAAAAGCTATTTATTTAATTACAGATTCTAATATTAATAAGCAGCTTTTAATGGAAAACATTTTTCTTCAACTTTGAATGATTGATTTATAAATTTATGTTAATACAAAAATTTAAAGAACAAACTAAAAAATTATCAGGGGATTTCTTTAATGAAATTCTATGCTTTCGTACTTCCCGTCCCACTACTGCTTTAGTGGATAATATTAAAGTTGACTGTTATGGTTCATTATCCCCATTAAAACATGTCGCTTCAGTATCAATTAAACTTCCTAATGTTATTATTGTTGAACCTTGGGATGAAGGGTTAACGGCTTCTATTAAAAAAGCATTAGAAACTTCAAGCTTAGGACTTACGCCATCCCAAGAAGGAAAACAGATAAAGTTATTTTTGCCGCCTTTAAGTAAGGAAAGAAAAGATGAATTAGTTAAACTTATTGGGGCAAAAAAAGAAGAGTATCGTGTTGGATTAAGGGAAATGAGGGATAAATTAGTTGGAGAGATTAAAGAAGAATTTGATAAAAAAGAAATATCAGAGGACGAAAAGTTTCGCTTGAAAGAAGAAATAGAAAAGATCGTCGAACAAACTAATAAAATTTTAGATAATCAAGAAAAACAGAAAACAGACGAAATCCTTAATTCATAATTCATCATTTATAATTCTATGTTAGCTTTTCTCATTAGTTTATTTAGTTTAAGCATCATAATCATATTGCATGAAGTGGGGCATTTTTTATTGGCAAGACGTTTTGGCGTTAAAGTAGAAGAGTTTGGCCTTGGTTATCCTCCACGAATTTTTAGTTTTAAAAAGAATGAGGTAGTTTATTCTATTAATGCTATTCCATTTGGTGGATTTGTAAAAATTGTAGAACATAATGATCCTGATAGTTTTTCATCAAAAAGCTTAGGCAAAAGAGCCCTTATACTTTTTGGAGGCGTTATAGGTAACATTTTAATAGCTTTTTTACTCTTTTCGATTCTTTTTTCTGTTGGAATGCCGACATTTGCTTTGCCTGAAACTTATAAGCAGGATGTTCCTTCAATGATAACCATAAGAGAAATAGAAAAAGATTCCCCAGCATTTTTAGCTGGATTGGAATCCAGTGATATTATTTTAGGAATAGAGCATTTAGGTTCTTATTATGAAGTAGAAAGCATTGAAGACGTGCAGAATAGGACGAAAGAATTTCATGGACAAGAGATCCAGTTGATTATTAAAAGAGACATGGAAAACATGGAAATAGGAATTATACCAAGAGAATCTCCCCCTGAAGGAAAGGGTTATTTAGGGGTAATTCTTACTGATGATGGAACTTTGAAATATTCTTTATTTAAAGCTCCGTGGCAGGCTATCCGTTTTATGGGATTTATTACCCAGGAGACATTTACTGGCCTTGGCAGGGTTTTTGTTAATTTATTCAAACATGGTAATATAGAAGAACTCACAGGACCTATTGGAATTATGGCAATAACTACTAGAGGATTTCAATGGGGCTGGAAATATGGTTTGTATATTTTAGGGCTTATTTCTTACGCTTTTGCCATTTTTAATCTTTTTCCTATTCCTGCAGTAGACGGGGGAAGAATTTTATTTTTAATCATAGAGAAAATAAGACAACAACCCATAGCTCAGCGGACAGAGATCATAGTGAATAATATTTGTTTTTCTTTATTAATCATTCTTCTTTTTGTTGTTACTATTAAAGATATTAATTTCTTTATTTTTAACAGGTAGCTTATGAAGCAATCACAATTTTATTTTAAAACGAGAAAAGAGGTTTCTAAAGAAGAAATAGCAATCAGCGCCTCTTTATTAATAAAAACCAATTTTATAGAAAAATTAACAAGTGGAATTTATAATTTTTTACCTTTAGGTTTGCGAACAATAAAAAAAATAGAGGGAATTGTTAGAGAGGAAATGGAAGCTATCGAAGGCCAAGAAATATTGATGGCGCTTTTAAATCCAAAAAGAAATTGGGAGCAAACCGGGCGTTGGAACACGTTCAAGGCTTTATTTAAAACGCAATCCA
>Ga0307380_10009699_pt1 | contig 12192 bp, 12 predicted proteins | sample UN3MG_FD_202239 | JGI IMG/M metagenome (GOLD analysis project Ga0307380, IMG submission 202239) | Soil microbial communities from Risofladan, Vaasa, Finland - UN-3 | ecosystem: Environmental > Terrestrial > Soil > Coastal area > Acid sulfate soil | place: Finland: Risofladan, Vaasa | collected... | reverse complement strand
CGGCGGTTGAGCAGCCCCGTCAACGAGTCGGTGGTGGCGAGCCGGATCAACTTGCGCTGCAAGATCAGCAGGCGCTCCGCCGACCTTAGCTTGGCGTGGATCTCTTGTTTTCTAGGAGGCTTGCGGATGAGATCGTCGGCGCCGACGTCGAGGGCCTCGATCGCCGTCTGCCCATCGAGGTTCGATGACATCAGCGCGATATAGATCGGCCGGTGCTCGCCGGCGACGAGCCGCACCTCCCAGCAAAGCTCCACACCGGTGATGGGCGTCAGCTCGGCCGCAGTGATGACGGCATCAATGCCTTCGTCCGACTTGATTCTGTCGAGTGCTTCGCAAGGATCGGCAAGAGCCGACACGACGTGGCCGGCAGGCTCCAACAGGGATGTCACAGCCGACTGAACGGCGCGACTTGGATCGACTAGCACGACATGCATGGCGTTGCGCTCCGCCACGCACTATGCGGCGGACGAACTTAAGCGGCTCTTAAATGTATTGGGCCGCTGATTGCCCTGATCGGATCGACTGGGCGGCCGAGCTTATTGTCCGGAAAAGAGCTTGCCGGTCGCCGAGAACAGGCGGTCGACCTCCCGGCGGAAGCTCCGGGCGCGCGACTTCGCGGTCTTGGTTTTCGGCTTTGGCTTTGCCTCGGATTCAGCTTTGGCCGGCTTTTCGTCAGGCAGAGGCACGGCGTCCTCCGTCGTTGCCGCCACGGCACCGGTCGCCTCGGTGTCCGCCGCCTCGGTCTCAGCCTGCGCCTTGCACTCCGGGGCTTTGCCCTCCGGCCCGCCAGCCTCTATGGCTGACGCGCCGGGGCCACAAAAGGGTTGGTTTCAACGGCCCTCTCGTTCTTCGCCACGCATTTCTCCAGGCGGTCGAGCGCCAGCGTGCTCTTGTCCAGCGGCACCCGGATGGTTGCACCCGCCGCGACCACGTCGAGCGTGCTCGCCGTCTTGAGGCCGGAGACGAACCTGGCGTCATCGACATCCATGGAAACGGAACTCGCCTCCGCCGCGACCTCCCGGTCCCAACTCTTTGGACCGAGCTTCATGGTCACCTTGTATTGCTCGCCGCGATCGAGCTTCCAGTTCGGCGACGACAGCAGCAGCGTCAGCCCATCGCCTGTCCGCATGAACGTGGCCACAATCTCGTCGTCGAGCTTGCGGCTGATGGTGCAACGATCGAATTTGTCGCCCCTGTAGGTCGCCTCGATCTCGCAAGGCCCAACGCTCTCGGCATTGCTCGCCGCCGCCGGCTCAGCGGCGGCCGCGGACGGCAGCGGCGCCAAGGCCGCGGCTGACACCAACAGGAGCCTGAAATGTCGGCCGGTCGTGATCGGCATCGCTCGTTCCTCTGAGGATAGCGTCAAGACTATCAGAGTCGGGGGCGGCGCGTTCGTTTTCCACGCGCCGCATCAGGTGCTGTTCCAACAGCCGTGCGTTCTTGCGATCGGCATCGAAGGGCAAAGTCGACCCTCTGAAAGCGGTCTCGCATATGGAGATCGCGACCCGGTCAATCAACGTCGATCAAAGCCCCGAAGTTCCAACGTTCGCGCTAAGACGCCTCGTCGGCCTCCACCACCCTGGGGGCAGCGTCCGGGTCGCCCGCGTCCTGCCGCGTGGGCGAGCGCACGTCCCCGACATCGCCGATCATGGCCTTGGCGATCTCGTGCTCGCCCATGACCACGAGATTGGCCCCGAGCTTGATCAGATGCTCGATCTCGGCCTCGGAATGGGCCCGGGCGATGATCGGCAGGACGGGATTGATGGCGCGGGTCTGCTCGACCACCTGACCGCCTTCGAAAGCGTCGGGGATGGCGACCAGCAGGCAGCGCGCCTCGCCGAGATTGGCGGCTTGGATCAGCTCCGGGTCGGCGGCGTTGCCGCTGACCGCCTCGATGCCCTGCTCCTTCAAAGCGGCGACGTCGTCGGCATTGTCCTCGATGACGAAGAGCGGGGTCCCGCGCTCGCGAAGCGCGTTTGAGATGAACTTGCCGACCCGGCCGTGGCCGATCAGCACGACGTGGTCGGTGAGCGTGGTCGGGTGAATGGGCTCGCGCGTCGGCAACTCCTCCACCTCCACGACTGCCGCCGGGGACGCCGCCTCCGCCGCCTCGGCCGCGGCCTTCTCGCGGCGGGCGAAGTAGGCGTCGAGCGCGGCGAACAGGAGCGGGTTCAGCAGGATCGAGATGATCGCGCCGGCGAGGATCAGGTCGCGGCCCTCCCCCGGCAACAGCCCGAGCCGCATGCCGAGATTGGCGAGGATAAAGGAGAACTCGCCGATTTGAGCAAGTGAGGCGGCGATGGTGAGCCCGGCGGCGCGCGAGTACCCGAACAGGTGGACCACGCCATAGGCGACCGCCGACTTGGCGATGATGATGATCACGACGGTGGCGATCACCGCGAGCGGCGCATCGACCACGATCGCCGGATGGAACAGCATGCCGACGGAGACGAAGAACAGCACGGCGAAGGCGTCGCGCAAGGGAAGCGATTCCGTCGCGGCTTGCTGGCTCAACTGCGACTCGCTCAGCATCATGCCGGCGAAGAAGGCGCCAAGCGCCAGCGAGACGCCGAACAGCTCGGCGGCGAGCAAGGCGAAGCCGAGCGCGATCGACAGCACCGCGAGGCGGAACAGCTCACGGCTGCCGGTATGGGCGACATAGTGCAGAAGCATCGGGATCAGCTTCTTGCCGACGAGCAGCATGCCGGCGACGAAGATGGCGAATTTGCCGAGCACGAGCGCGGCCTGGCGGACCATCTCGGCGAGGTCCGGCGCCGCCTCGCCTTCGCGGAACAAGCCGGTCAAGCCCGGCAGCAGCACCAGGGCGAGCACCATGGCGATGTCCTGGACGATCAACCAGCCGACGGTGATGCGGCCGCGCTCGGTCTCGACCAGGCGCCGCTCTTGCAGCATGCGCAGCAGCACCACAGTACTAGCCACCGACAGGGCCAGGCCGAAAATGAAGCCGGCGCCCGGGCTCCAGCCGAGCCCCCAGCCGACAATCATGCCGAGCGGTGTGGCGACCAGGCCTTGGGCCACGGCGCCGGGGATGGCGATGGCGCGGACCGACAACAGGTCCTGGACCGAGAAATGGAGCCCCACGCCGAACAGGAGGAGAATTACGCCGACCTCCGCCAACTGATTGGCGATGTTCTGGTCGGTGCCAATGCCCGGCGTGAAGCCGATGGCGATGCCGGCGATGAGATAGCCGACCAGCGGCGGAAGCTTGAAGCGGTGCGCGAGCAGGCCCAGGCTGAACGCAAGCACGAGGGCGATCGTCAGCGTGGAAACCAGTGGCGGCACGTGCTGCATCGAGGGGCCTTCGGCCAAAGTCTGGTCGGCAACCGGTGGTACGGGGCGCGGGGTCCTAGCGTGACAACGAATTGTGGCGCCGACAATCCCTCCGTGTCACCAAAGTCGGCTTGGCGGCTGTTTGCGTCCCGATACGGCGGCGTGATCGCCATAAGCCGTTTACACCATTGGGCATCTCTCCTTGACAGGCCGGGGGCCAGTCTCCATGTTGCGCTCACAACGATTGCTCGCGATCGCGCGTAGCTGCCGCAGTACTTGCGGCGCCTCATCCCGAGACAATTTCCCGATTATCGTCTGCCCCCAGACAGCGCGTGGGGTGAGGCAAGCGTCCTCACGATTGCGCATGTCATGCGCCGTGCCTGGCGCCTAAGGAACATTAATAAGTGACTCTTTCGTTCGAATCGCTCGGCCTGGCCGAGCCGTTGCGGCGTGCGCTAAGCGCCGAGAAGTACCTGAAACCCACGCCGATCCAGATGCAGGCGATCCCCCTCCTTACCGAGGGCAACGACCTGCTCGGCGTCGCCGAGACCGGCACCGGCAAGACCGCGGCCTTCTCGCTGCCGCTGCTGCACCGCCTGTCGCTCCAGTCCGAGCCGCGTACCCCGGGGGCGCCGCAGGCGCTGATCCTGGCGCCGACGCGCGAACTCGCCGGCCAGATCGGCGAGCGAATCAATGCCTATGGGCGCTACCTCAACCTGCGCGCGGCCGTCATTTTCGGCGGCGTCGGTCAGGGGCAGCAGGTGAAAGCGCTCAGGGCCGGCGTCGACATCCTCATCGCCACGCCGGGGCGGTTGCTCGACCTCTGCAACCAGCGCCATATCCGGCTCGACAAAGTCTCGATCCTGGTGCTCGACGAGGCCGACCGCATGCTCGATATGGGCTTCATCCACGACGTTCGGAAGATCGTCGCCCAGTGCCGTAAAGAGCGGCAAACGCTGCTGTTCTCGGCAACCATGCCGGCGCCCATCGCCAAGCTGGCGCATGACATCCTGCGTGACCCAATCCGCATCGACGTGTCCCCGGTCAAAGTTGCCGTCGAGCGCATCGAGCAGCGGGTCTATTTTGTCGGCGCGAACGACAAGCGGACGCTGCTCACGGAATTGATCAAGGATCCCGCGATGGGCCGGGTGCTCGTGTTCACGCGCACCAAGCGCGGCGCCGATCGGGTCTGCAAGCACCTGTTGCAAGCCGGCATCACCGCCGACGCGCTGCACGGCAACAAGGCGCAGAACGCGCGGGTGCGGGCGCTCGACGGGTTCCGTAACGGCCGCGTGCGGGCGCTGGTCGCCACCGACATCGCGGCCCGGGGCATCGACGTTCCCGGCATCTCACATGTCATCAACTTCGAACTGCCGAATGAGCCGGAAAGCTACGTGCATCGGATCGGCCGCACCGCCCGCGCCGGCGCCGGCGGCGCCGCCGTGTCGCTGTGCGACCCGGGCGAGCGGGCTTACCTCAAGGCGATCGAGCGCTTGATGCGAGCGGAGGTGGAAGTTGCCGAGCATCGGCTGGCGGAAACGCGGGACGAGGCGATGCAGCGGCCGCCGACGCGCACTGCCGTCGCGCGGCCCGCGGCCAAACGGCGGAGACGGCCTCGGGGACGCCGCCCGAGCGGGGTCGCCGCCGCGATGGACAAGCAAGCCGGCCGGTCCGGCCAACCGGAGGCATGGCTATGAGCAAATCAACCCCACGCATTTCCGCAGCCCGGCGTAATGCCGAGACCATCCTGAGCCAGAGCCGGAAGCGGCAAGAGAGCTTCAAGCTCGATCAGAAGACTGCGCACGACGCCATGATGCTGAAGACGGAGCGGTTGCGGGAGCTTCGCCTGGCCAAGGAGGCCGCGGACGCGGAGGCGGCAGCTGCCGCCCCGCCCAAGACGCGGAAGCCGCGGAAAGCGAAGATAGCGACTGACTAGACAAGGAGACTGACACCAAAGATGGCGTTCAAACCTAACTACAACTTTCAAAAGGCCGAGCGGAACCGGGCCAAGGCACTGAAGAAGCAGGAGAAGCTAAAGCGTCTCCAAGAGGAGTCGGCCAAGCGCAAGTCGGGGCTAAGCGGCGAGCCCGATGCGGATGCCGCTACGGATGCCGATGCCGCTACGGATGCCGATGCCGCCGCCGAGCCTGCGACGAGTTCCGACGACGCCTAGCCAAAGGTTGGAGCAACATGGCTAAGAAACAGCAGGCGCGCCCGAGCGGCTACGTCTTGTTCGACGTGGTCTACGAGGACGGCACACAAACGTCGAACCGCAAGGTACCGGCAACCGAGCTCGGCGGCCTGGACGGCGACGCGCCGGCGCGCACCTTCGTTGAGGTCCAGGACCGCAAGATCGGCGAAATGTCCGGCAGCCACCGCGCGCCCATCAAATCCATCCTCCGAGCGGGCAAGGCCAAAGCCGCGCAACTCAAGGCCGCTCAGGTCAAGGCCGGATTCAAGGCCACCAAGGCCTCGTAGCCGACGTTCCCTACACATTCCCTCGTTTTTAGTTGCCGACCGGGCAGTTCCCTCGGGCGCGGCGTCGACTATAGTGTGACGCCGGCCGCACGAACGAGGCGGTTCCGGATCGCCGTTTCAAGCAAACTCTGTCTGGGAGGTATGTACATGCAGGTTCTCTTCGCCGCCATGAAGGGGGTGTTGGCGTTTAGCGTTGCGATGCTCTTCGTCGCCGATGCAAGGGCGCAAGTTCCTATCGAGGACGAGGCCGGGGTCATCACGATGACCGGGACTGTCGAGGAAATCATCGTGCCGGAGCGCTTGATCACGGTGGTCGGGCCCGGTGGCAACACGATCGCCGCCATCGTCAGCCCCGACGTTAAGGACATTAAAGAGATCAAGCTGAAAGAGACGGTCACCATCGAGTTCACCCAGGAGGTCGCCGTGGCGCTCCGGAAGGCCGACGGCCCGCCCGCGGCCGCTCAGGATGGCATCGAAGCGAACGAAACGGCCGACATGAACATGAACGCGCCGACCGTCGCCGAGCAGGATTGGGTTGAGATGACACCGTCGGGCGGGGCGAGCGACCTCACCACCATCGAGGTCACCGACACGATCAGCGCCATCAATCGCAACAAGCGCACGGTGACGTTTGCCGGCACCGGCGGCAAGACCCGCACGATTGTGGTCCCGTCGAATGTGCCAGGCTTCGACACGCTGGAAGTCGGCGACATGGTGGTTCTTGAGATCACGCGCGCCGTCGTGGTCAACATCACGCTAAAGCGCGCTTAGGCGGAAAGGCGCGGCGGCGCTACATCGTCGTCGCGCCGACCACCTCGTGGTCGGTGATCACGCATTGCCATGCGCCAACGGCCGGGAACTCGGATAGATCCTGCCGCTGCTCAAGAAACTGCATGGCCGCGAGATAGCCGCCATGCCCCATGCACGCATTGGGCGACATGGCGTCGGCGAGAAAGTCCATGGGCACCGGCACGTCGATGCAGCCTATGGCCACCAGGGCCGACTTGCGCTCCTCGAGCGTCAGGGACTTCTCATTGTCGTAGATCTTGCCTTGGCCGGTCGGCTCAAGCGGCGTCTCGGCCCGATGGCAGGCCTTGACGATGAGCTGCACGTAAACGGTCTCATTTTTCGGCTCACCCATCCTGGTTGGCTGCGATGGATCGGCCGGAACTTGAGCTTCGGGCTCGGCGGCCGCGGCTGAACCACAGGCTACGACCAGCGCGAGCGCGGCGATCAAAGGACGGATCATGGCGACGTCTCACTCTCTAAGAGCCGACGGCCGTGCTCTCTAGCTCAAGCCTCGCCTGCGGCGGGCCGCCACCGCATGGGGCACGCGCCCCACATTCCGCCCCTAGGCGGGAAGATATTCTAGCGGCCTTTGCCGCAAATCCCAAACCGCTTGCCGAGCAAGCGGTTCAGTGCCGCGGCTGAAGCCCACAGAAATCGGCGCTTTTCCGTGTCACGATGTCGTGACGACCTCACAGCCGTATTCGGCGGCGGACGCGGTGAGCCAGCGCCAGAAACTCGCCGACACGCTGCGGAAGATGGCGATGTCGTAACTCTCCGCCGTGTCCGCCTGCCAAAGCTGCACACCCATATGGGAGATGGCGCTGGTCACGGCACTGCCGGGCGGAAAGACGCGGGGGTCGAGATCGATGGCGAGGCCCTTGGCCAGAACGTCGCGGGCGCGGGGCCCGCCGATCCTGATCACCGCCCGGCCGCCGTTCTGATCCGAGATGGAAGCGAGGCCCTTTAGGCGCGCGGCGAGATCTTCGGCAAGCGCCTCGCCTTGATGCGTCTGTGACACTACGAGCCATTGGCCCGGGCCGGTGCCGATGAAGCTCACGTCGTTCCCTTGCGCCACCGCGGAGGTGAAAGGCAGGTCCACGCCATAGGCTTCGCGCACGCTCGCCTTGAGCCCGTCGTCCTGGCCTTTACGGCAGGCGACGGTAGCCACGCCGAGACCGGTGCGCTCGGTCAGAACCACACCGGGTGCGGCGTCCTCCCTGCCATAGCGGCCGGGAAGCGCGATGCCGTGGAGGCCAGACATGGGAACCAGCGGGTTAGACATGGAGCCGCCCCCCTTCCGGATCGACGAAGCAGGGCGGCACGACTTCCACCAGCACTTCGGTGCCGCGCAAGGGATCGCACACCTTCACCACCTCGCCGTGGCGCTGCGGCCCGCGGGCGAGCAGCCCAAGCGCGATCCAGGTGCCAAGCTCCGGCGAGTAGGCCATGGAGGTGACGTAGCCCTGATCGTTGGTGGCCGTGGCGGCGGCATCCTTCGGCACGAGATGGGCGCCGGCGCGAATGCGCGCATCCTTGTCGACAGGGCGCAAACCCACCAGCGAGGCCCGTTCCGCTTCGGTGAGCGCGGGGCGCTCGCCCATGAAGCGGCCAATGAAATCCTTCTTCTTCGACACCATTTTGCCCATGCCGAAATCGTGCGCCGTGGTCTGGCCGTTGAACTCCGGGCCCGCGGGGTGACCTTTCTCGATGCGCATCACACCGAGCGCCTCGGTGCCGTAGGGCGCGATGCCATGGTCGGCGCCTGCTTCGATAATCGCGCGGATCAGAGCGTCGCCGAACCGTGCCGGTACGCCGATCTCGTATGCAAGCTCGCCGGAGAACGAGAGGCGGTAGAGGCGCGCTTTGGTCCCACCACACACCGTCACGGCGCCCGCGGCCATATAGGGAAAGGCTTCGTTGGAGATGTCCTGCCCGGGGTCGAGCAAGGCCTCGATGACATGCCGCGCATTCGGACCGGCCACGGCATATTGCGCCCATTGCTCGGTGACCGAGACGGTCTGCACGTCCAGCTCGGGCCACAGCACCTGCTGGCAGAACTCGAGGTGCTGCATCACCTTGACCGCGTTCGCGGTGGTGGTGGTCATGAAATAATGGTCCTCGGCGAGCCGCGCGGTGGTGCCGTCGTCCATGGCGAAGCCATCCTCGCGCAGCATCACGCCGTAGCGGGTCTTACCGACCGGCAGCGTGGAGAAGGTGTTGGCGTAGACCCGGTCGAGTAAGATACCGGCGTCGGGGCCTTGCACGTCGATCTTGCCGAGGGTCGAGACGTCGCAGACGCCGACCTTGGTCCGGACCGTCGCCACCTCGCGGTTCACCGTGTCTTGTGGGGTCTCCCCCGGTTTCGGGTAGTAAAGGGCGCGCAGCCAGGCGCCGGTCTCGACGAAAACCGCGCCCTGCTGTTGCGCCCAGGCATGGGAGGGCGCGAGCCGGGTGGGGCGGAAGTCCGGCCCGCGATGATGGCCGGCCAATGCGGCGATGGCGACCGGCGTGTAAGGCGGGCGGAAGGTGGTCGTACCGACCGCGCCGACATAGCGGCCGGTGAGCCCGGCGAGCACGGCGGCGCCGTTCAGGTTCGAGGTCTTGCCCTGGTCGGTGGCCATGCCAAGCGTGGTGTAGCGCTTGACGTGCTCCGGGATGCGGAAGCCCTCGCGGGTGGCGAGCTTCACGTCGGAAACAGTGACGTCGTTCTGGAAATCGACGAACGCCTTGCCGCGACTCTTGTCGACTTGCCATAGCGGGCTTGCGGGCGCGGTCTCTTCCTTTGGTGCGGGGCGCGTCGTCGTCTTCGGCTTGAAGCCGCATGCTTTGACCGCATCGGCACCCGCCGCCTCGCCACCGGCAAGACAGGCGGCAAGGCTTATTTTGCCGGCGGCGGCTCCGGCCACAGCCATCCCGGGCGGCAGATCGCCCGGTACCAGGGCCGACAGCCCGTGGTCCCACACCGGCTTGCCGTTCAGATGAGTGGTGAGGTTGAGGCATGGGCTCCAGCCGCCGGACGTGGCGAGCACGTCGCAGTCGAATTGATGGGTGTGGCCGCTCCCATCCGTGACGAGAACGGACTTGATGCCGTGCGCGCCGCGGACGCTGGTGATGGCGGCGCCAGAAAAATACGGGGCGCGCGCGGACTCCGCGGCTGCTTGCGCAATCTTCGATGGGTCGCGGCGGCCATCGACCAGCGCATTGACCGCGATGCCCGCACCGGCAAGATCGGCAGCGGTGCGGAAGGCGGCGTCGTTATCGGCGAAGACGACTGCATGACGTCCGGGCGTCGCGCCGAAGCGGTTGACATAGGTCCGCACCGCACCCGCCAGCATCACGCCGGGGCGATCGTTGTCGCCGAACACAATCGGCCGCTCGATCGCACCGGCGCAGAGCACGCTGCGCTTGGCGACGATGCGCCACAGGCGCTGGCGCGGCTCGTGCGCCGGCGGCACCGGCACATGATCGTTGACGCGCTCGATGGCCGCGTAGGTGCCGCCGTCGTAGACGCCGAACACGGTCGTCCGCCGCAGGATGCGGCAATCGGGTAGGCTCATCAGCTCGGCTTCAGCCGCCTTGAGCCAATCCAGCGCCGGCTTGCCGTCGATCTCGTCGCGCTCGGCCAGCAGCCGTCCGCCGAGGCGAAAATCTTCATCGCACAGGATGACCCGCGCGCCAGCTTTGGCGGCCGCCAACGCCGCGGCAAGCCCGGCGGCACCGCCACCGATCACCAGCACGTCACAGAACGCACTGGCCTTGTCGTAGTGGTCGGGGTCGGCGGCGCCCGCACCGCGCCCGAGACCGGCGGCGCGGCGGATCATCGGCTCGTAGACCTTCTCCCAGAAGGCGGCGGGCCACATGAAGGTCTTGTAGTAGAAGCCGGCGCCGAAGATCGGCGACAGCAGCTGGTTCACCGCCAGCAGATCGTATTTCAGCGACGGAAAGCGGTTCTGGCTGGCGGCGTTCAGCCCGTCATAAAGCTCGATGGTGGTGGCGCGGGTGTTGGGCTCGCGGCGCGCGCCTGTGCGCAGTTCCACCAGCGCATTCGGCTCCTCGGAGCCCGCGGTCATGATCCCGCGCGGGCGGTGATATTTGAACGAGCGTCCGACGAGGCGCACGCCGTTCGCCAGCAACACCGAGGCGAGCGTGTCGCCGGGATGGCCGGTGAGCCGGGTGCCATCGAAGTTGAAGCCGAGCACCCGCTTGCGGTCGACGAGACCCTTGTCGCGCAGGCGATTGATTTGCGGGGGCGACATGTCAGTTCCCCTTCCCGGCGAACGCCACGGCGATGATCTCATGGGTGCGCGTGTCGCGGGTCACCACGAGCCAAGAATGGCAGCCGGCGCTGTGGTGCCAATGCTCCTGGTGCGGGCCGGCGGGGTTGTCGCGCAGATAGACGTAGTCGACCCACGCGGCGGCCGCCGACGGCTCCAGGCTCTCGGGGCGCGTGACGGTGGCGTCGCCGCGATAGGTGAACTCTTCCAGCGCGCGCTCCCCGCAATAAGGACATTTGATCCGCATGGTCTCGTCTCAATGCAGGTTCGGTTGCGCGCCCATGCCCTTCTCGTCGATGACGCGCCCTTGCGCGAAACGATCGAGACGGTAGGCGGCGGCATAAGGGTGGGGTTCGCCCGTGGCGATGAGATGGGCGAAGCACCAGCCGGCGGCGGGCGTGGCCTTGAAGCCGCCATAGCACCAGCCGGCGTTGAGATAGAGGCCTTCGACCGGGGTCACGTCGATGATCGGCGAGCCGTCCATGGTCATGTCGAGCAGCCCGCCCCAGGAGCGCAAGATACGCAGGCGGCCGATCACCGGCATCAGGGCCATGCCGCCTTCGGCGACGTCCTCGATCACCGGCATGTTGCCCCGCTGGGCGTAGGAATTGTAGCCCTCAATGTCGCCGCCGAACACGAGGCCGCCTTTGTCGGACTGGCTGCAATAGAAATGCCCGGCCCCGAAGGTGATGACGATGTCGAGCAGCGGCTTGACGCCCTCGGTGACGAAGGCTTGGACCGCGTGGCTCTCGATGGGAAGCCGCAAGCCCGCCATCTCGGCGACGCGGGTGGAGTTGCCGGCGACAGACACCGCCACCTTCTTGGCGCCGATGAAACCCTTTTCGGTCTCGACGCCGATCACCCGGCCGTTCTCGATGCGGAAGCCGGTGGCGGCGCAGTTCTGGATAATGTCGACGCCGCGGCTATCGGCGGCGCGCGCATAGCCCCAGGCGACCGCGTCGTGGCGCACGGTGCCGCCGCGGGCCTGGAACAGGCCGCCGCGCACCGGAAAGCGCGCATTGTCGAAATCGACAAAGGGAACGAGTTTGCGCACGTCGTCGCGGTCGAGCAGCTCCGCATCGATGCCGTTGAGCCGCATGGCATTGCCGCGACGGACATACGAGTCGCGCTGGGGATCGGAGTGGAAGACATTGAGCACGCCACGCTGGCTGACCATGGCGTTGTAATTGAGGTCCTGCTCCAGCCCCTCCCACAGTTTCATCGACCACTCGTAGAACGGCGCATTGCCGGGGAGCAGATAGTTGGAGCGGACGATGGTGGTGTTGCGCCCGACATTGCCGGAGCCGAGATAGGACTTCTCCACCACGGCGACTTTGGTGATGCCGTGCTGCTTGGCGAG